>RCMZ01000214.1_pt1 | contig 36637 bp, 33 predicted proteins | sample 2041141 | NCBI WGS metagenome assembly RCMZ01 (sample SAMN09708263, study PRJNA481090) | Wastewater metagenome, whole genome shotgun sequencing project. | biome: sewage; isolation source: Davis station wastewater (DW) | place: Antarctica: Davis Station | collected 2010-03-01 | reverse complement strand
CGCTGCCGTTTTTACGGCAGCGGCCTTTGTGTTTTTTAGTTTTCACCCTGGAGGAGCCAATGGTTCCGGTAATCGCCCTAGTGGGCCGCCCCAACGTGGGCAAGTCCACACTGTTCAACCGCCTGACCAGAACCCGGGATGCCATCGTCGGCGATCTTTCGGGGCTGACGCGTGATCGCCAGTATGGCGAGGCCAAGTGGCAGGGGCGCACCTATATCGTGATCGATACTGGGGGTATCTCTGGTGACGAAGACGGCATCGACTCAAAGATGGCCGAGCAGTCCCTGCAGGCAATCGAAGAAGCCGATGCCGTGTTGTTTATGGTCGATGCCCGCGCCGGTTTATGCGCCGCCGATCAGATGATTGGCGAGCACCTGCGCAAGCGTAATAAGCGCACCTTCCTAGTGGCCAACAAGGTCGACAATATCGACCCGGACTTGGCGCGCGCCGAGTTCAGCCCACTGGGTATGGGTGATGCGTTGGCGATTGCCGGCGCTCACGGTCGCGGCATCACTCAGATGCTGGAAACTGCCTTGGGCGATTTCCCCAAGGACCCGGTCGATGAAGCTTTTGACCCGGACGAAGAGGTTGCCGAAGGCGAAGAAGCTAAGCGCATTCCTGGCCCGAGCGAGAAAGACGGCATCAAGCTGGCGATCATCGGCCGGCCTAACGTCGGCAAGTCGACCTTGGTTAACCGCATGCTTGGCGAAGATCGGGTGATCGTTTACGACCAGCCCGGCACCACGCGCGACAGTATCTACATTCCGTTCGAGCGCGATGACGAGAAGTACACCCTGATCGACACCGCCGGTGTACGTCGTCGCGGCAAGATCTTCGAGGCGGTGGAAAAGTTCTCGGTGGTGAAAACCCTACAGGCGATTCAAGACGCCAACGTGGTGGTGTTCGTCATGGACGCCCGCGAAGGGGTGGTTGATCACGACCTCAACTTGCTCGGCTTCGTGCTGGAAAGTGGCCGCGCCCTGGTAATCGCCCTGAACAAGTGGGACGGCATGGAGCCCAGCGAGCGCGACTACGTGAAGACCGAACTGCAACGCCGGTTGTTCTTCGTCGATTTCGCGGACATTCACTTTATCTCGGCTCTGCACGGCACGGGCGTTGGCCATTTGTACAAGTCGGTACAAGACTCGTTCCGTTCGGCGATCACTCGTTGGCCGACCAGCCGCCTGACCCAGATTCTTGAAGATGCGGTGCGCGAGCATCAGCCGCCGATGGTTAACAATCGCCGGATCAAGCTGCGTTACGCTCACTTGGGTGGTGCTAACCCGCCGATTATCGTGATTCACGGTAACCAAGTGGAGAAGGTGCCGCGCGCCTATTCGCGCTACCTAGAAAACACCTACCGGCGTGTACTTAAGCTGGTTGGTACGCCGATCCGCATCGAATATAAGGGCGGCGAAAACCCTTACGAGGGCAACAAAAACACCCTCACCGATCGGCAGGTCAACAAGAAGCGTCGTTTGATGTCGCACCACAAGAAGGCCGACAAAAAGCGTAAAGACAAACGCTGAGTACATTCGCCAACAAAAAAGGCGCAGGGCGAAAGCTCTGCGCCTTTTTTGTTGGCGTGGCGGCAATGATAATCTGCGGCATTATCCGACTCGCCCCAGCAAATAGGAAAGTCTGATGCTGCAGAGCAAATTATCCAATGTTGGCACCAGCATTTTTACCCGCAAGCCTTGTTGGACGCACTGCTCCTTTCTCGCTCCAGAACTACCCTAGGTCCAAGGCATCCCCGAATTAACGAGCAGCACTCTCTAGTGCGTACCGCTCAAGAGGAGAAATGGCCGTGATGACTATTCGCCGAAGATGTCGTAGGCGAAGTATTTGCTACGAATCTTGTCGTAAGTGCCATTGGCGCGAATGGTGGCAATGGCTTGGTTAATTCGTTCAACCAGCGGGTCATTCTTACGCACGGCAATCCCGGCACCCATGCCAAAGTAGTTGGCATCTGTGTAGCTCTGTCCAACAAACTCGAAGGCCTTGCCATCAGGCTTGTTCAGCAAACCTTCCTCAATCGCTACAGACCCCGCCAGACTCGCGTCTAGGCGCCCAGCAATGAGATCGAGAAAGACTTCGTTCTGATTGCCATAGCGGACTATTTGCGCGCCCGCGGGTTCGAAATAATCGGTGGCATAGCGGTCGAAGTTGGTGGAACGCTGCACGCCAATACGCTTACCGGCGAGGTCCCCCGGCATGGTTTGAATACCGTCGCCTTTGTGGTGCACGATCTTGGCGGGGAGGCGGTAATAGCTGTTGCTGAAGTCGACCGATTTGAGGCGGTCCGGGGTGATTGATACGGATGAGATGGCGGCATCGATCTTGCGAACTTTGAGCGATGGGATCAGACCGTCGAACTCCACTTCTTGCCATTCACACTGCACTTTCATTTCGGCGCAGATGGCTTCGCCAATATCGTAATCAAAACCTTGGATGCGGTTATCCGGCGTTTTAAATGCAAACGGTGGATAGGCCGCTTCAATGCCTATGCGTAGATTTCCGCCGGCGGCTTGAACACTGCTGCAGAGTGCGATCAGGCCGGTCAGGCCTAGGGTGGTTAGACTCATTTTCTGGTTCATACAGGCTCCACTTCTATTGTTGTTGTAAAACGGGGCTTGGCGGGCTGTTTCAAACGGCCGCTGTCACAATTAGTTCTAGGCGGATGTCTGGATCATCAAAGGTCACCTGGCACGTGGCACGAGCCGGTGTCTCACCTGCACACCAGGTGCTCCACTCGTGGTTCATGGCGGCGAAATCGGCGCTCATATCCTTCATCCACAGTTGCGCGCTGAGCACACGACTCCGGTCGCTGCCCACCGAGGCCAGCAGCTCATCGAGCCGCGCCAGCACCTGCCGGGTTTGGCCGCTTATGTCCTGACTGCAATCGGTGGCAACTAGGCCGCTCAGCCAGGCAATGCCTTGATGGACGACCACTCGACTGAGTTTTTCGTTGCTGTCGATTCGCTGGATGCTGTTCATGGCGTCTCCGGATTAAGCTCATGGCTGGATTGGCTCGCCAGTTGTGCGAGGGTGATGGGTTTTAGTGGCGGGCGAACGCGGTAATAGCCCACCTGAGATGGTGACACTTGGCGCTGCTCAGCGATGACTTCGGTCACGCTCAGGCCGCACAACCGTCCCTGACAAGGCCCCATGCCACAGCGGTTGAAGGTTTTAGCTTGGCTGGGGCCGAGGCAGCCGAGGCGAACAGCAGCACGTAATTGGCCAGCGGTGACCTCCTCGCAACGACAGACGATAACCTCGTCCTGTGGAATGCGGTTTTCCGCCCGTGGACGGTAGAGAGCATCAATCAACGGCCGCGCAGCAAGGAGGCGCCCGAGGGCGCGTTGATGGGGACGCGCCAAGAGGTCGCGCCGCGCGTCATCCCACTGCTGCAGCTGATGGGCCACGGCCAAGGCAACCAGTCGGCCTTGCTCCTGCGCCGCCAGTGCGCCGCCAATGGCACCGCCGTCGCCGGCGATAAACACCCCGGCCTGGCTGGTTTCGCCCCACGGATCACGCTCTGCACGCCAGCACAGCTGCTCATCGCACCACTGGTGGGCCAAACGTATAGACCAACTGATCTGGGTATTCGGCACCACTCCCTGATGCAATAGGACGAGGTTGGCGGGGAGCCGGTAGGCCTTGCCAGCACTGCTGAAACAGAATGCTTCGGCGTACTCGGTGCCTTCGATACGCAGTGCGCTAGCCCCTCGATAGTGAGGCAGCTTGGCCAGGCGCAATTTAGCCAGCAGTAACAAGCCCTTGAGCAGGTCGCGCCAGCCCAGCAAGGCTTTGGGGATGTTCCTCCACGCTTGCAGTATGTCGCGGCGCTGAGCAGTGTCCACCAAGGCCGACAGCTGAATGCCTGCTTTTAGGTACTGCACGGCCAGCAGATACAGCAGTGGCCCGCAGCCTGCTAGCACCACGGGACCGGCCGGTAGAAGCGACGCACTCTTGAGAAGAATTTGCCCGGCCCCCGCGCTCATGACCCCAGGTAAGGTCCAGCCCGGCACAGGCATCGGCCGCTCGTACGCCCCAGTGGCGATGAGCAGTCGCCGCGCCTGAGCGACAACTGCGCGGCCCTCAATCAGGTAGTGCACCTGACACTGCTCAGCCACCTGCCAAACGGCCGCACCGGACACATAGCCAGCGCCACAGGCGATAAACTCATCTGCCAAGCTGCGGCCAGCACTGTAGTCGGCACCCAATATTGCCAGCCGCTGCGGGTCGCTTTCGCGGATGTTGCGGTAGATTTGCCCGCCGGGGCTTGGTTGCTCGTCCAGTACCAACACGCTAAGACCGTGACGACGTGCTTCAATCGCGGCACTCATGCCGGCAGGGCCGGCACCAATGATTAGCAGATCGATAAGCTCAGACGCCATCGCGATCGCCCTCGCTAGCCACTGCGTCCAATGCCCGCGAGCCGAGCTGGCGGCGCACCTTCAGGCCGGCGCTGACGGTCACCATGCAGGCTTGGCAATTGGGCATGCCGTTCACTTCTACTAAGCACTCAAAGCACACGCCCATCATGCAGTAGGGCGCGCGCGGTAGGCCGCTGACTGGCGTGCTGCGGGTATGCCGAATGCCACTCGCCAATAAAGCAGCGGCCAGAGACACGCCTGCCTGCACCGCAAGTGGCTGGCCGTCAAATTCGATCAGCACGCAGGGCGTGTTCGTGGGCAGTTGGGTAAATAAGATCTCAGCCGACATGGCGTACCTCAACAGTAGAATTGAATCGATCTAGGCTAAATGCCGCCATTTCAGGCAGCACGATCTTCCCCGCGATCCAGGGTGCTAGGCGCAACGCATGAATGGCTGACAAAGTGACGCCGCTGTGGCAGGACAGCAGATAGGCGCCCGGCGCTTTGGCGAGTTGCTGATAGATCGGACAACCGTCCGGGGTGAGGACCCGCAGCGCGCCCCAGGCGCGGACTAGGCGAACGTTGGCCAAGCGCGGAAAACTGCGCACGGCGCGGTCGGCAATGTCGGCCATGACCACGGCGCTGGTGGCATCATCAAAGCCTACAGATTCAGCCGAATCACCCAGCTGCACAGTGCCCTCATCGGTCTGGCGCACGGTGGAGGTAGGGTGGTGTAGGAACGGCTGCACGCGCTCGGTCACCAGAATCTGACCTCGGCTAGGCTGCAACGGCACTACATGTCCGAGTTGCGCTCCTAGCTCGCGATTACCAAGTCCGGCGGCCAGCACCAGTTGTTCACTGCGCACCTGCTTATCGCCCGAGGTCACCAGAAAGTCGTTATCACGGGCTTCGATGCCCATGATCTTATGGCCATTAAACAGCTGCACACCATGTAGCTGGCAGGCCTGATGCAGGGCACGCAGCAGCTTGAGCGGGTTCACATCGCCGTCCATGGGTGAATAACAGGCCCCCACAACAGCAGGCCCCACCCCGGGAAGACGTTGGCTCAGTTGCGCACCCCGCAGCACTTCAAAGGGGTAATCACCTAATTCATCTTTTAACCACTGCAGGCGGCGTACTTCTTCTGCCAGCTCAGCCTCGGACAAACAGAGTTGGAAGCCACCCGACTGACGTAGCTGCACGTCAATGCCCGTTTCGGCTAGCAGCAGGCTTGCCAACTCCGGCCACAGCGCAACCGCTTGCCGGGTCCAGCGTGCATAGGGGGCCATGCCGTAGCCTTTGCCCTGCACCCAAAGCAGTCCGAAGTTGCCGCGCGAGGCGCGGAACGCCGCGTCGCCTTCATCCAGCACGCAGACTTTTTGCCCCAGTCGAGCCAAGCCATAAGCAGTCGCCATGCCGAGCAAGCCGCCGCCGATGACTGTCGTCTGTGTTTTATGCATAGGGTGCGCCTCGGTCATTGTCGAAGGTGACCATGGCCTTGAGCCAAGCAGACTCAAGATCAAGATTGGAGTTGGCTGGATGTTAGGAGGCTTAACTGCAGGTTAGAAATGCTTTATTTTGGTAAGCCTATGTCTTTTTGTTATGGGTTGCAGAATGAACCTACGTCAGCTTGAGGCCTTCCGCGCTGTGATTCTTGGCCAGACGGTTACCCGCGCCGCTGAAATGCTGCATATCTCCCAGCCCGCCGCGACTCGACTAATCGCGGCCTTGGAAGAAGACATCGGTTTCTTATTGTTTGAGCGCATCAAAGGCAGGTTGCATCCCACTCCCGATGCGTTGGTATTGTACGAGGAGGTGCAGCGCTCGCTTCTGGGGGTGGAGCGCATCGCTCGCGCGGCCAAGGAGATTGGCAGCCTGACACGTGGTTCACTGCATATCGCCTGCGCGCCAGCGCTGGGCCTGTCTTTTCTACCCAAGGCCATTCACGCCTTCAGCAAACAGCATCAGCACGCGCAAATTAGCTTGCTGGTACTGTCTTCGCGTGAGGTCGTGGATCAGGTCGTGGGCCAGCGCTGCGATTTGGGTTTTATCGCTGAACCCAACACCTACCACAGCCCACTGGGTGAAAGCCTGCTGCGTTCCAGCATGCTCTGCGCACTGCCCAGCGGCCACCGCCTGCAAACAAAAGCCGTCGTAGTACCTGAAGATCTGGAGGGCGAAGCGTTTATCTCCTACCCCCACGCCGTGGGCTCACGGCATCACCTAGATGCTATTTTCGCTGCCCATGGGGTTACGCGGCAGCTACTCATAGAGACCCAGCTGTCGGCGTCGATGTGCGCGTTCGTCAAGCTGGGCGCAGGGGTGGCACTGGTGGATACCATCAGCGCCTTGGAGTACCGCGATGCCGATGTGGTATTTCGCCCGTTCGAACCGGCCGTTGAGATGGATTTCAGCATGCTGGTGTCAGCCCAAAACCGCTCTTCGCGTATTCAGGAAAGCTTCATGCAACACATGCGTGAATTTGTGGCGAGCGAGGTGCAGAACGCATTTCAATAGGACAAAAATTGATCCGTGTATTGCTAAGGTAAGTACCGCTAGAAGCCGCTTGGTACTTTGAGTACGGGGCAGGTCGCGACTTCTTCCGTCGACGTGTAGCCACATTTATGGGCACCTGTCTCCTAACCCTACATAACCAAACGCCGGGCATTGCCCGGCGTTTGGTTAGTGCTGCAACGCTGTTAGCGCATGCTTGGATAGTCGGTGTAGCCCTCGGCGCCGCCGCCGTACAGGGTGTTGCCGTCCAATGGATTGAGTTCCGCGCCGGCGGTAAAGCGCGCCAGTAGGTCCGGGTTGGCAATATACGGGCGACCGTAGGCGACTAAATCGGCCAGGCCTTCGGCGATGGCTTGCTCACCGCTTTCGGCCGTTTGTCCGCCGGCCATGATCAGGGTGCCGGTGTAGAGCTCGCGCAGGGCTCGCAGCAAGGCGTCGTAACCGGCGAAAGTGCCGCCTAACCAGTCTGGACGGTTGACGTGCAGGTAAGCCAGATTGCGGCTGTTGAGTTGTTTGACCAAGTAGCTGAAGGTCTCCAGCGGGTTGGCGTCGTTAACGTCGCCAAAGGTGCCCATCGGCGAGATGCGGATGCCGACCTTGCGGCTGTCGCCGACGGTGGCCACGGCAGCGTCTACCACCTGCAATACCAGGCGAGCGCGGTTCTCTACCGAGCCGCCGTAGGCATCGCTGCGCTGGTTGCTGTTGGAGCAGAGGAATTGGTCCAGCAGGTAGCCGTTGGCGGCATGCACTTCCACGCCGTCAAAGCCGGCTTTAATGGCGTTAGCACAGCCGTGGGCATAGGCCGCGACTACTCCCGGTAGCTCATTCAGCTCCAGCGCGCGCGGTTTGGCCGTGGCGGCCTTGTGATGGCTACCGTCAGCCTCAACCACATAGCACTCGGCCTGCGCCTGAATTGCCGACGGGGCGACCGGGTCAGCGCCATTAGGTTGCAGCAGTGGGTGAGAGATCCGGCCCACATGCCAGAGTTGCAGGAACATGCGCCCGCCAGCCTGATGCACGGCCTGAGTAACCTGCTGCCAGCCGGCAACCTGAGCGTCGCTGTGGATGCCCGGCGTCCAAGCGTAGCCCTGACCTTCTGGGCAAACCTGCGCGGCTTCGCTGACGATCAGCCCGGCGTTGGCGCGCTGTGCGTAGTAGGTCGCGTTGAGCTCGCCTGGAACATTGCCCGGCAGGCTGCGCTGGCGGGTCAGTGGCGCCATTACTAAGCGGTTGGGCAGGGTCAGTGCGCCAAGTTGCAGCGGTGTCAGCAGGTGTTTGATCGGCATAAAGCCTCCATCAAGATCGTCGAAGTGGCCGACATGAGCCATGCCGGCCATTATGCGCGTGGCGATCCTTTTGGGAAGTACGTACGATTAGGGCGGTAACTTACTTAAAGGTAACTAGAAATGGCTGAGCAGCAAGCCGAACTGGCCGAGAACAAGTGTCTGATCCAAGGCAGTAAGGCTTACAGCACGCCGATGGATGTCACCTTGGCGGTGATTGGCGGCAAGTGGAAGGCGCTGCTGGTGTATCGCCTGCTCAGCGGTCCGTTGCGCTTTTCTGAGCTGAAGCGGCTGGTGCCGGACATTACCGAGAAGATGCTCACCCAGCAGCTACGTGAGCTGGAGCGGGTCGGTGTGCTTAATCGCACGGTGTTTGCCGAAGTGCCGCCGCGCGTGGAGTACTGCGTGACTGAGCATGGCGCCACGTTGCAGCCGGTGCTGGCGGCGATGTGTGAGTGGGGCCGCAGTCACTGGCAACAGCAGGGCGACTGGTCGTGAGCTGCCAAGCGCACGGCTTGGCAGCTCACTGTTGGGCTTAGGCGGCTTGTTCGCCGGCCTGGCCCAGTGCGCGATTCAGGGCGCTGAACAGCGCGCGGAAGCTCGCCGTGGTGAGGTTTTCATCAATGCCCACCCCGTGCAGAGCGCGCTCACCATTGACCCGTAACTCGATATAGGCGGCAGCTTTGGCATTGGTGCCCGCACCGATGGCGTGCTCGGCGTAGTTGACGATTTCTACCGCCACCGGCAAGCCGGCCACCAAGGCTTCCAGTGGGCCTTTGCCAATGCCGCGCCAGTGCTGCGTGGCGCCGGCGTTGCTGACCTCGACATCAACGGCGCTGGTGCCGTTTTCTTCCTGCAGGCGATGGCCTTGCAGGGCGTAAGGCGCGGTGGCGTGCAGGTACTCGCGCTCCAGCAGGCCGTAGATTTGCTCGGCGCTCATTTCCAGGCCGAGGCGATCGGTTTCCTTCTGCACCACTTGGCTGAACTCGATCTGCATGCGGCGTGGCAGGCTGATGCCGTATTCCTGTTCCAGCAGGAAAGTGATGCCGCCCTTGCCGGACTGACTATTAACGCGGATCACCGCCTCATAGCTGCGGCCAATGTCCGCGGGGTCGATCGGCAAGTACGGCACCTCCCACAGACCATTCGGGTCTTGCTGGGTGAAGCCCTTGCGGATCGCATCTTGGTGCGAGCCAGAGAACGCGGTATGCACTAAGTCGCCGACATATGGATGGCGCGGGTGCACTGGGATTTGGTTGCATTCCTCGACCACTTTGCGCACGGCGTCGATGTCAGAGAAATCCAGTTGCGGGTCGATGCCCTGGGTGTACAGGTTCAGCGCCACGGTGACCAAGTCAACGTTGCCGGTGCGCTCGCCGTTGCCAAACAGGCAGCCTTCGACGCGGTCGGCGCCGGCCATCAGGCCCAACTCAGTGGCGGCCACACCGGTGCCACGATCGTTGTGGGTGTGCAGGCTGAGTAACACGCTGTCGCGGCGGTCGACGTGGCGGGCGAACCACTCAATCTGGTCGGCATAGTTGTTCGGTGTGGCGTTCTCGATGGTCGCTGGCAAGTTGAGAATCAGCTTGTGCGCAGGCGTCGGTTGGAACACACCGATCACTGCGTTGCACACCTCAACGGAGAACTCGATTTCGGTCGAGCTGAATACTTCAGGCGAATACTCAAAGCCCCATTGGGTTTCCGGGGCGGCAGCGGCCAGGCGCTTGATGATCTGCCCGGCGGCCACGGCGATTTCCTTCACGCCATTTTTGTCTTGATTGAACACGATGCGCCGGAAGCTCGGTGCGCAGGCGTTGTAGTAATGCACGATGGCTTTTTTCGCGCCCTTGAGCGACTCGAAGGTGCGCTCGATCAGGTCTTCACGGGCCTGGGTCAGCACCTGAATGGTCACGTCATCCGGGATATGCCCGCCTTCAATCAGCTCGCGGACGAAGTCGAAATCGGTCTGCGAGGCGGACGGAAAGCCCACTTCGATCTCCTTCAAGCCCACGGCGAGCAAGCACTTAAAGAAGCGCATCTTCTTCTCGGCATCCATCGGCTCGATCAGCGATTGATTACCGTCGCGCAGATCGGTGCTTAACCAGATCGGTGCGGCGTTGATGGTTTTCGACGGCCAGGTGCGATCGGGAATATTGATCGGAGTAAAGGCGCGGTACTTGTTCGATGGGTCTTTCAACATGCTCATGCGAGTGTCCTGGGTGCGGGGCCGCTGGGTGGCGGCCAACCGGAAAATGGGGTGAGGCTTGGAGTGGGCGTTCAGCTACGCAGTCGGGCGCTCACCAGTTTTAAACTGGCGTGCTGGCGGCGGAGAAAAAGACTATTGGCGTTGTGCATGGGTAAACAGTAATAAAGCTGCGCATGGCGTGCAAGCTTTGCCGAAAAATTGGTAGAAGTGATCGTTTCTGACATTTATGTGGTTTTTTATTGCGTTGCGAGCCCGGCAGCTTGCGCTACCTTGCGCGAGCGTTTTTGCCTTGCTAGCGCGGTGCTCAGGGCTGAAATGCGCCAATGAAAATAGCGGGGTCGACGCGGGTGTCGTTCAGGCTGATGTTCCAGTGCATATGCGGGCCAGTGGCGCGCCCAGTGGCGCCGACCCGGCCGAGCACGGCGCCGCGTGCCAGTTGCTGGCCAAGCGTTACGTCGATCTTCGACAGATGGCAGAACATGCTGATAAAACCTTGGCCGTGATCGACGAACACGGTGTTGCCATTGAAGAAATAGTTACCGATCAGCGTCACCTTGCCGGCGGCAGGGGCCTTGATTGGGGTGCCGGCGGGCACGGCGAAATCCAGCCCGGCGTGCGGGTTGCGTTCTTCACCGTTGAAAAAACGCCGTACGCCGAAGCGGCTCGAGAGTGGGCCGTTGACTGGTTTGTCGAGCAGTAGATTGCTCGGTGTGCCGGGGCTGAACTGTTGATAAGCATTGATTTGCTCGGCCAGCTCACGCTCGATGCGTTTTAGGTTGCTGGTGTCTGGGTTGACCATTTGGGTGTTTTTTAGGGTGATGCGCTGTTCGGCGTAGTGCTTGCTGCCAACGCTAAAACTCAGCTGGCGGCCACCGCTGTTGAGTTGCTGCGAGCCGGGCTTGAGCGTTAGCGGTAAGCCGACGATGGCGATCCATCGCGCTTGATCTTCTTTGATCACCAGCACCGGCTTGCCCTGAAAGCGGGCGCTAGGTGCCGTTGCGTCGGTGCCCAAGTCGACCACCGCCACGCCGCCGGGTACCGGGTGATTGAGCAGACGGGTGAGGAATCCTTCGGCGTGGGCGGGCAGGGCAAGGCAGAGCAGTAGGGCGATGAGCGGGCGCACGCGGTGGCTTCCTGAATGGGGTGATTAGTCGAGCAGCGACAGAGTGATCGGGGTTAAGTGGTTGTCTTCCACGCGCAGCTGCAACTCGCCTTCGTTCAGCTTGGCGCGCAGGCGCTGGCCGGGTTGAGCTTGCGCAGCGCGGTGGATGGCTTGGCCGCGCTCATCCAGCAGGATGCTGTAACCGCGACCAAGGGTGGCCAGCGGGCTGACCGCGTGCAGGGTGTGCATCTGGTTTTCCAGGCGCAGGCGACGTTGCTTGAGGCCTTCGCCCATGGCGCGCGGTAAGCGCTCGGCCAGGCTATCAAGGCGTTGGCGCAACAAGGCCAAGCTGCGGCCCGGATGTTGCGCAGCCAAGCGGGCATCCAGACGACTTAAGCGTTGCTGTTGGTGTTTGAACTGCTGATCAAACGCGCGGCGCAGGCGCATGTCTAGGTCATCTAAGCGCTGGGCTTGCTGACGCAGGCGCTCACCTGGATGGCGCAGGCGTGCACGTAGCCCCTCTAAACGCAGACGTTCGCGGCCGAGGCGATCTTGCATGCGCAAGACTAAACGCCGCTGCAGGCTGCTCAGGCGTTGTTGCAGATCGCCCATGTCTGGCGCCAGCAGCTCAGCGGCGGCCGACGGCGTCGGTGCCCGTACGTCGGCGACAAAATCGCAGATCGACACGTCAGTTTCATGGCCGACGGCGCTGATGATCGGCGTTTTGCACGCGGCCACGGCGCGCGCTAGGGGTTCCTCGTTGAAGCACCAGAGGTCTTCCAGCGAGCCGCCGCCACGGGCCAGAATCAGCGCGTCAAAGCCATGCCGGTCGGCCAGTTGCAAGGCATGGATAATCTGTACGCCGGCATCGCGGCCCTGCACTGGCGTGGGGATTAGGGTCAGTTGCACCTGCGGCGCACGGCGGCGGAACACGCTGATGATGTCGCGGATCACCGCGCCGGTTGGCGAGCTGATAACGCCGATGCGTTTGGGGTGGCCGGGCAGCGCTTGCTTGCGCTCGGCACTGAACAGACCTTCGGTGCTGAGCTTGTCTTTCAATGCTTCAAAGGCCAAGCGCAGGGCGCCGTCACCCGCGGGTTCAACGCTGTCGACAATTAATTGATAGTCGCCGCGCCCCTCAAACAATGAAACCTTGCCGCGCACTTTTACCGCCAAGCCATCGCGTAAGGCCTGACGCACCTTGGCGGCATTCTGACGGAACAGGGCGCAACGCACTTGGGCCTGGCTGTCCTTGAGGGTGAAGTACAGATGGCCGGAGGCGGGCTTGGCCAGATTGGAGATTTCGCCTTCGACCCAGACTTGGGCGAATACATCCTCCAGCAATACACGGGCACGGCCGTTGAGCTGGCTGACGCTGAGGATCTCGCGGTCGAGGTTTAGGCGCTGGAACGGGTCTTTGATCATGCTGAGGATGATAATGCCTTTGCTGGGTCGACCAAAGGTTGTTGTCCACTCGGCGGCTTATTAATGTGCAGCGACTTGACCGCAGCGCTTCGCGCATTAAGCTGCGCAGCCCTTTTTACCCGCCAGGAGCGCGCCATGTTGCAGCAGCAGAGCATTATCGTGCCGCAGATTTCCAGCTATCCCGACCCGGAAGGTCGAGCGCGTAAGGTGCTGCGCTGGCTAAGTCAGCAGCGGATTGTCGAGCCGCAGCTGAGCACCTGTGTGGCGGGCGGCAGTGGCATGGGCTATGCGCTCGCCGAGGGCGCACGGCAGATTCTAGAACTACCAGCCGACGTGACCGCAGAGCAGGTGTTGCCGTTTGGTCGGCAGATCAACGGCCTGACGGTGATGACCAAGCGCTGCATCTTTACCCCGGAGCAGGGTTTTCTCAGCGAGGCCGGCTGCCCCGAGTGCCGGCGTGAAGTCGGTGAGGCGCTGTTCGACAGCCTGGAAGACTGGATGCCGGCGCGCACGGACAACTTCACCTGCCCTGAATGTGGCCATGAAGACGACATCAATGGTTTTTTGTTTCTGCAGGCGTGTGGTTTTTCCAATCTTGGTTTTATTTTTAATAACTGGGATGGCGAGTACTTTAAGGCTGATTTTCTCGCCCAATTCGCCGAGCGACTGGGCTATCCGGTGCGTTTGGTGCAGGTTAAGTACTGAGTTGGCGCTGGGCTGAGATTAGGCTGGCGACAGATCGCTAATAGTTTGCATTGAGCCAAAGGGGCTGCGTGAGTATAATGACGCGCTTCCAATTTCCCGCCCGGGAGCCCCCGCATGCTGCGTATCAGCCAAGAAGCTCTAACCTTTGACGATGTCCTGCTTATCCCCGGTTATTCCGAGGTTCTGCCTAAGGATGTCAGCCTCAAAACCCGCCTCACGCGTGGTATCGAGCTAAATATCCCGCTGGTGTCCGCGGCCATGGATACCGTCACCGAAGCCCGTTTGGCGATTGCCATGGCGCAAGAAGGTGGCATCGGCATCATCCACAAGAACATGACCATCGAGCAGCAAGCTGCCGAAGTGCGCAAGGTCAAAAAATTCGAAGCCGGCGTGGTCAAGGACCCGATCTGCATCGAAGCCACTGCCAGTGTGCGTGACCTGCTCGAACTGACTCATCAGAACAATATCTCTGGCGTACCAGTGCTGAGCAATGGCGACCTGGTTGGTATTGTCACCTCGCGCGACGTGCGCTTCGAAAACCGCCTGGATGCTCAGGTGCGTGACGTGATGACGCCGAAAGAGCGCTTGGTCACCGTTGGCGAAGGTGCCGACAAAGACACCGTGCGCGAATTACTGCACAAGCACCGCATTGAGCGCGTGCTGATCGTCGACGGCGCCTTCAATCTGAAAGGCATGATGACCGTTAACGATATCGAAAAAGCCAAAGCCTACCCGCTGGCCAGCAAGGACGATCAAGGTCGTCTGCGCGTTGGCGCGGCCGTCGGCACCGGTGCTGATACCGAAGACCGCGTAGCGGCGTTGGTGGCTGCTGGGGTTGACGTGGTCGTAGTCGATACCGCGCACGGTCACTCCAAAGGTGTGATCGACCGCGTACGTTGGGTCAAGCAGACCTTCCCACAAGTGCAGGTAATCGGCGGCAACATCGCCACTGGCGAAGCGGCTAAGGCGCTGGCGGAAGCCGGTGCTGACGGCGTTAAAGTCGGTATTGGCCCAGGCTCGATCTGCACCACGCGCATCGTTGCCGGTGTGGGTGTGCCACAAATTTCCGCCGTCGCCAATGTAGCTGCCGCGTTGGCAGGAACCGGCGTGCCGCTGATCGCTGACGGCGGTATCCGCTTCTCTGGCGACATGTCCAAGGCCATCGTTGCCGGTGCTTCGTGCGTGATGATTGGTTCGATGTTGGCCGGTACTGAAGAGGCTCCGGGCGAAATCGAACTGTTCCAGGGCCGTTCGTACAAGGCTTATCGCGGCATGGGTTCGCTCGGCGCGATGGCGCAGTCGCAAGGCTCTAGCGATCGTTACTTCCAAGACTCTTCGGCCGGTGCCGAGAAGTTGGTGCCGGAAGGTATCGAAGGTCGTGTGGCGTACAAGGGCGCTATCAGTGCCATCGTCCATCAGATGATTGGCGGCCTGCGCGCCTCTATGGGCTACACCGGTTGCGGCACCATCGAAGAGATGCGCACCAAGCCGCAGTTCGTGCGTATCACTGGCGCCGGCATGGCCGAGTCGCACGTGCACGACGTACAAATTACCAAGGAAGCGCCCAACTACCGAGTTGGTTAATTAGCGCTTTGAGGTGAATAAGACCGGGGCTGTCGCTGTTGTTTAACAGGGCGGCCCCGCTCATTTATGAATTCCGCTACGAGAGATGGCCATGGCCCACCCCGATATTCATGCCCACCGTATCCTGATCCTCGACTTCGGTTCCCAGTACAGCCAGCTGATCGCCCGCCGCGTGCGTGAGATTGGGGTGTACTGCGAGCTGCATCCCTTTGATATGGATGATGCAGCGATTCGTGCCTTTGCACCGCGCGGCATCATTCTCGCTGGTGGCCCGGAATCCGTGCACGAGGCCAACAGCCCGCGCGCACCGCAGGCGGTGTTTGACCTGGGTGTGCCGGTCTTCGGTATCTGCTACGGCATGCAGACCATGGCCGAGCAGCTGGGCGGCAAGGTCGAAGGCTCTGAGCTGCGCGAGTTCGGCTATGCCCGTGTCGACGTGGTCGGCAAAGCCCGCCTGCTGGACGGCATTGAAGATCACGTAGATACCGACGGTGTACTCGGTCTCGATGTATGGATGAGCCACGGCGATAAGGTCACTCGCCTGCCGGAAGGTTTCCATATTCTGGCCAGCACCCCGAGCTGCCCGATCGCCGCGATGGCGGACGACAGTCGTGGTTACTACGGCGTGCAGTTCCACCCGGAAGTGACGCACACCCTGCAGGGTGGGCGCATTCTGTCGCGCTTTATTCTGGATATTTGCGGCTGTGCAGCGTTGTGGACCGCCGCCAATATCGTCGAAGACGCGATTGCCACCGTGCGCGCTCAAGTCGGCACCAGCAAAGTGCTGCTGGGTCTGTCCGGCGGCGTTGACTCTTCGGTAGTGGCCGCGTTGCTGCACCGTGCAATTGGCGAGCAGCTGACCTGCGTGTTCGTCGATAACGGCCTGCTGCGCCTGCACGAAGGCGATCAGGTGATGGCGATGTTCGCTGAGAACATGGGCGTCAAAGTTATTCGTGCCAACGCCGAAGAGCTGTTCCTCGGCCGCTTGGCCGGCGTCAGCGACCCGGAGCAGAAGCGCAAAATCATCGGCGGCAGCTTTATCGAAATATTCGATCAAGAAGCCACCAAGCTGCAGGACGTGAAGTTCCTCGCCCAAGGCACCATCTATCCGGACGTGATCGAGTCGGCCGGCGCCAAAACGGGCAAGGCCCACGTGATCAAGAGCCACCACAACGTTGGCGGCCTGCCGGACGATATGCAGTTCAAGTTGGTTGAACCGCTGCGTGAGCTGTTTAAAGACGAAGTGCGCAAGATCGGTCTGGAGCTGGGCCTGCCTTACGACATGGTCTACCGCCACCCATTCCCAGGCCCGGGCTTGGGCGTGCGCATTCTTGGTGAAGTGAAGAAGGAATACGCCGACATCCTGCGTCGCGCGGACCATATCTTTATTGAAGAGCTGCGTAACTTCGATTGGTACCACAAGACCAGTCAGGCATTTGTGGTGTTCCAGCCGGTGAAATCGGTTGGCGTTGTGGGTGATGCCCGTCGTTACGCGTGGGTCGTGGCTCTGCGTGCGGTGGAAACCATCGACTTCATGACCGCACGTTGGGCGCACCTGCCTTACGAGCTGCTGGAGAAGGTCAGCAATCGCATTATCAACGAGATCGAAGGCATCTCCCGCGTCACCTACGACGTGTCGAGCAAGCCGCCAGCGACCATCGAGTGGGAGTGATCCCGCGGCTCGATTGATTCGCCACGAGGGCAGCGCAAGCTGCCCTCGTCGTTTCTGCGTGCGGCAATTGGTCTGCTGGACGGCCTCGCCTTTGTCTATATGGAAATGAGAAGATATCGCAACTGCTCGCCCGGATTAATGCCGGGTGGCGTCTTGCTAAATTGCATCCGGGCTACGGGAAACGTTATGGCTTTTACGCGCAGACAAATGCTTGGCGGCTTGGTCGGACTGGGTGTCGTTGGCCTTGGTGCTGGCGGCGTGCGTTATTGGCTGGGGCGGCCAGAGAATGTGGCCACTCACGACTATGAATTAATCGCCGCGCCGCTGGACGTTGAGTTGGTGCCGGGGCATGTGACTACGGCTTGGGCTTACGGCGGTCAGGCACCGGGCTTGGAGCTGCGTTGCCGGCAGGGCGAACGTTTACGCGTGCGCTTTATTAATAAGCTGGAGATGCCCACCACCATTCACTGGCACGGCATTCGTTTGCCGCTGGCGATGGATGGCGTGCCGTATGTGTCGCAGTTGCCGGTGCTGCCGGGCGAGTACTTTGACTACAGCTTCATCACCCCGGATGCCGGCAGTTATTGGTATCACCCGCATGTCAGCAGCAGCGAACAGCTGGGGCGCGGGCTGGTCGGTCCGTTGATTATCGAGGAGCGTGAGCCGAGTGGGTTTGCCCATGAGCGCACCTTGTGTTTGAAGAGCTGGCATGTGGACGAGCAGGGCGCTTTTACCGCATTCAGTGTGCCGCGTGATGCCGCTCGTGGCGGCACGCCGGGGCGCTTGTCGACCATCAATGGCGAGCATGCACCGATCCTCGATTTGCCGGCCGGGCAAGTGGTGCGCCTGCGTCTGCTTAATCTGGACAGCACCCTGACCTATCGCTTGAACTTGCCGGGTGCGGATGCGCGTATCTATGCCTTAGATGGCAATCCGGTAGCGCCGCGACCACTGGGTAAGGAGTACTGGCTGGGCCCGGGCATGCGTATTGATCTAGCGTTGAGGGTGCCGGCGGCGGGTGTTGAGTTGCCGTTGCGCAATGGCCCGCTGCGGCTGGCAACCTTGCGCGGGCAGGCCAATGCCGCCGCGCCAGGCGAGTGGCCGGCAGCCTTGCCGGCTAACCCGGTCAGCGAGCCGGATGTGCAAGCCGCGCAAACCCTGCGCTTCAATTTTGAATGGACGGCAACGCTGGCCGAGAACCTGCCGGTCGGAGCCAAGGCGAGCTATTGGCAGATCAATGGCAAGGCTTGGGATATTGCCGACACCGCCTGTGCGGACAAGCCCATCGCCAGCTTAGAACTCGGCAAGAGCTATATTTTCGAGCTGCGCAATATGGCGCAGTACCAGCATCCGATTCATCTGCATGGCATGAGCTTTAAGGTGCTGTCGTCCAATCGCCATGCAGTCATTCCGTACTTCACTGACACCTATTTGCTCGGTAAAAACGAAGTCGCACGTGTCGCGCTAGTGGCCGATAACCCGGGCGTATGGATGTTCCATTGTCATGTGATCGATCATATGGAAACCGGTCTAATGGCCGCCATTGAGGTGGTCTGATGGCGCGCAATAGCATTATCGACCGCAGTCAGGATCGGCATTTTATGGCTGAGGCGTTAGCGCTGGCGGCTGCTGGCGCGGCGCTGGGTGAGGTGCCAGTGGGCGCGTTGCTGGTGCAGGATGGCGAGGTGATCGGCCGCGGCTTCAATTGCCCAATCAGCACCCACGACCCCAGTGCGCATGCCGAAATGGTGGCCGTGCGTGATGCGGCCAAGGCCGTGGGTAATTACCGTCTGCCGGGCAGTACGCTGTATGTGACGCTTGAGCCGTGCAGCATGTGTGCGGGCCTAATCGTGCATGCGCGTATTGCCCGCGTGGTGTTTGGCGCCAGCGAGCCGAAAGCCGGAGTGGTGCACAGCCGTGGTGAGTTCTTTGCCCAAGGCTTTCTCAATCACAGAGTGCTGGTCGAGGGTGGAGTGCTGGCGGACGAGTGCAGTGCGGCGCTGAGTGCCTTCTTTAAGGCACGCCGGCTGCAAGGCTGACGGCTATTACAGCGGCGCTTGGGTTTCGCTTGGCGGGGTTTTGTTGATGCCGGGCACGTGCAGCTGGCGGTCGGCCAGTTGCTGGTCTTCCAGTTGCGGCTGGGTTACCCAGGTGAGGATGTCGTAGTAGCGGCGGATGTTCTGCACAAAATGCACGGTCTCGCCGCCACGGGCATAGCCGTAGCGGGTTTTGCTGTACCAGTTCTTTTGCGCCAAACGCGGCAGCATCTTTTTTACATCCAGCCACACATTAGGGTTCAGGCCTTCGGCCTTGGCCAGCTTGCGGGCGTCGGCGAGATGGGCGCTACCGATGTTGTAAGCCGCCAGGGCAAACCAGGTGCGGTCTGGGTCGATGATGTCGGCCGGTAAGTCCTGCTTGATCAGCGCGATGTACTTGGCGCCACCGCGAATGCTCTGCTTGGCGTCGAGGCGATTAACCACGCCCATGGCTTGGGCGGTGTTTTGCGTCAACATCATCAGGCCGCGCACGCCGGTTTTCGAGGTGGCATTGGGTTGCCATAGCGACTCTTGGTAGCCCATGGCGGCCAGTAGGCGCCAGTCCAAGCTCTGACTTTTAGCTTCGAGCTGAAAAGTTTTTTCGTAGCGCGGTAGGCGTTCCTGTAAGTGCTTGGCGAAGGTGTAGGCGCCGACATAGCCAAGTACGTCGACATGCCCGTAATAGCGTTGCTTCAAGCGTTGCAGGGTGCCGTTCTGCTGGGCTTTGTCGAGGAATAGATTGATCTCGTCGAGCAGGCTATGGTCTTCGCCGGCGGCTACGGCCCAGCCCAAGTGGGTAGGGTTGCCGAGGTCAAAGCCGACACGCACGTTGGGGAAGTACACCTGGTTCATCGCCAGTTCGTTGGAGTCCACCAGCGTCAGGTCGATGCTGCCTTCGTCGACCATGCGCAGCAGATCGACCACTTCCACTGCGTCCGATTCTTCGTAGTTGAGTTCAGGCAGTTGCTTGCGTAGCTCGGCCAGCTGCTCGGCATGGCTGCTGCCTTTGAGGACGACGATGCGCTTACCTAGCAGGTCGCGGATGTTGCTGGGGCGTGGTGCGCCGTTGCGGTAGATAACCTGCGGCGTGACTTCTAGATACGAGTGCGAGAACAACGCTTGGCTTTGTCGGCCACTGCTAGCCACTAAGCCTGCGGCGCTGAGTTGTGGGCCGTTGGGGCTGTTGAGGCGGCGGAACAGGTCATCGAGGTTGTCAGCGGTTTCAATCTGTAAATCAACACCAAGGTCTTCGGCGAAGCGCTTGACCAGCTCGTACTCAAAGCCAGTCTCGCCGTTGCGATCCTGGAAGTAAGTGGCCGGGCTGTTGCGCGTTATTACGCGCAGCACTCCGTCCTCCTTTATCCGCTCAAGGGTAGTGGGCGGCACGTCGGCCTCACCACAACCACTGAGCAGCAAGAGAAGCCCGGTCGCTAGCAGCCATTGGTTGCAGCGCAGACGGAACATCGATTGAAAAAACATCGGCGCAGTATACGCAAAGCATCGGGGTCGCCATATCTCGACAGCGGGCGGCTTCTCTGTTAGCCGGCGCTGGTTAACCGGTCGGCTTCTGGCGGGTGCCCTGTCTGCCTGTATAGGCTAGAATATGCGCCCTCAAAGCATACCCCTCCCGAGGCTGTCCCGAAGATGTTGATCCTGCGCGGTGCTCCTGCTCTTTCTGCCTTCCGTCACGGCAAATTACTTGCGCAACTGACCGAAAAGGTCCCCGCTGTTTGCGGGTTGTATGCCGAGTTTGCCCATTTTGCCGAAGTTGCCGGCGTGTTGACCGGCGAAGAAGAGACGGTGCTGGCGCGCCTACTCAAGTACGGTCCCAGCGTTGCCGTGCAAGAGCCGGCTGGGCGCTTGTTCTTGGTCGTGCCGCGTTTTGGCACCATCTCGCCGTGGTCGAGTAAGGCTAGCGACATCGCCACTAACTGCGGTCTGGCTAAGGTCCAGCGTCTTGAACGCGGGATCGCCTACTACGTCACCGGCGAGTTGAGCGACGCGCAGGCCGCCGAAGTCTCGGCCATGCTGCACGACCGGATGACACAGTTGGTGCTGGCCAAGCTGGAGCAAGCCAGTGGTCTATTTAGCCATGCTGAGCCTAAGCCGCTGACGGCGGTGGACGTGCTTGGCGGCGGCCGCGCTGCGCTGGAGCAGGCCAACGCCCAGTTGGGCTTGGCTCTGGCTGAAGACGAAATCGACTACTTGGTTAAAAGCTTCAATGATCTGGGGCGCAACCCGCACGACATCGAACTGATGATGTTTGCCCAAGCCAACTCCGAGCACTGCCGGCACAAAATCTTCAATGCCAGCTGGGATATCGACGGTCAGAATCAGGAAAAAAGCCTGTTCGGCATGATCAAGAACACCTTCCAGATGCACAGCGAAGGTGTGTTGTCGGCTTATAAAGACAACGCCGCGGTGATCGTTGGCTCGGTAGCCGGGCGCTTCTACCCGAACTCGGACAGCCGTGAGTACGGCGCCACCCAAGAACCCGTGCATATCCTGATGAAGGTGGAAACCCATAACCACCCAACTGCGATTGCGCCGTTCCCGGGGGCTGCAACCGGCTCTGGTGGTGAAATCCGCGACGAAGGTGCCACCGGTCGTGGCGCCAAGCCGAAAGCCGGCCTGACCGGTTTTACCGTATCCAACCTGCAAATTCCGGGTTTTGAGCAGCCGTGGGAAGTTCCGTACGGCAAGCCCGAGCGCATTGTTACCGCGCTGGACATCATGCTCGACGGCCCGCTGGGTGGTGCTGCGTTCAACAACGAATTCGGCCGCCCGGCGCTGACTGGCTACTTCCGCACCTTCGAGCAGAAAATTCAGACCCCACACGGCGAAGAAGTGCGTGGCTACCACAAGCCGATCATGTTGGCCGGTGGTATGGGCAATATCCGTGACGAGCACGTGCAAAAAGCTGAGATCACTGTCGGCTCCAAGCTGATCGTGCTCGGCGGCCCGGCCATGTTGATCGGCCTCGGCGGCGGTGCAGCCTCGTCGATGGCCACCGGCAGCAGCTCGGCGGATTTGGATTTTGCCTCCGTACAGCGGGAAAACCCGGAAATGGAGCGCCGCTGCCAAGAGGTCATCGACCGTTGCTGGCAGCTGGGTGAGCACAACCCGATTAGCTTTATCCACGACGTCGGTGCTGGCGGTTTGTCCAACGCTTTCCCAGAGCTGGTGAATGACGGCGGCCGCGGCGGTATCTTCGATTTGCGCGCCATTCCCAATGATGAACCCGGCATGGCGCCCCATGAAATCTGGTGCAACGAGTCGCAAGAGCGTTATGTGATGGCAGTTGGTGCGGCTGACTTTGAGCGCTTCAAGGCCATTTGCGAGCGCGAGCGCTGCCCATTTGCGGTGGTCGGTGAAGCCACTGCAGAACAGCACTTAACCGTCACCGACAGCCACTTCGGCAACAACGCCGTCGACATGCCGCTGGAGGTGTTGCTCGGCAAGGCGCCGCGCATGCACCGTTCAGCCACGCGTGAAGCCGAGCAAGGTGATGACTTTGACGCCGCCAGCGTTGATCTAGAAGAAGCCGTCGCGCGCGTGTTGCATCACCCAGCCGTAGCCAGCAAGAGCTTCTTGATCACCATCGGCGACCGCAGCATTACCGGCTTAGTGGCCCGTGATCAGATGGTTGGCCCGTGGCAAGTGCCGGTGGCCGACTGCGCGGTTACCAGCACCAGTTTTGACGTGAACAGCGGCGAAGCCATGTCGATGGGCGAGCGCACGCCGCTGGCCTTGCTCGACGCGCCGGCTTCCGGGCGTATGGCGATTGGTGAAACCCTGACCAACATCGCAGCCGCGCGCATCGAGAAAATTTCCGACATCAAACTGTCGGCCAACTGGATGGCCGCTGCTGGCCATCCGGGTGAAGACGCGCGTCTGTATGACACCGTCAAAGCCGTGGGTATGGAGCTGTGTCCGGCACTGGGGATTACCATCCCGGTGGGCAAAGACTCGATGTCGATGAAGACCCGCTGGCAGGACGAGGGCGCCGACAAGAGCGTGACCTCGCCAATGTCGCTGATCGTCACCGGCTTCGCTCCGGTGGTTGATGTACGCCAAACCCTGACCCCGCAACTGCGTCTGGATAAAGGCGAAACCGACCTGATTCTGATCGACCTTGGTCGTGGGCAGAACCGTATGGGCGCCTCGATTCTGGCGCAGACCTACGGCTTGCTCGGCCGTCAGGCGCCGGATGTTGATGACGCAGAAGACCTCAAAGCCTTCTTCGCCGTGATCCAAGGCCTGAACGCCGACGACATGTTGCTGGCCTACCACGACCGCTCCGACGGTGGTCTGTTGGTCACTGCGTTGGAAATGGCCTTCGCCGGTCACTGTGGTCTAGACCTCTACCTCGATGCCCTGGCCGACAACGCCAGTGAGCTCAACGCGGTGCTGTTCAACGAAGAGCTGGGTGCGGTCATCCAAGTGCGTCAGGACGCAACTCCAGACGTATTGGCGCAGTTCAGCGCCGCCGGTTTGGGCGATTGCATTGCCGTCATCGGCCAGCCGGTTAATGGTGGCGACGTGGCGATCAGCTTCAACGGTGAGCCGGTATTCGGCGATCAGCGCCGACTGCTGCAGCGTCAGTGGGCGGAAACCAGCTATCAAATTCAGAAGCTGCGCGACAACGCCGAAGGCGCCGAGCAGGAGTTCGACGCCCTGCTGGACGAAGAAAACCCCGGCCTGTCGATCAAGCTCAGCTTTGACGTTAACGACAACATCAGCGCGCCGCACATCAAGAAGGGCGTGCGTCCGCAAATTGCCGTGCTGCGCGAGCAGGGCGTCAACGGTCAGGTAGAAATGGCTGCGGCCTTCGACCGCGCCGGCTTCTCGGCGATCGACGTGCACATGAGCGATATCCTCGCCGGTCGTGTTGATCTCGAAGAGTTCAAGGGGCTTGTGGCCTGCGGTGGCTTCTCCTACGGCGACGTACTGGGTGCCGGCGAAGGCTGGGCCAAGTCAATCTTGTTCAACAGCCGTGCGCGGGACAACTTCCAGGCGTTCTTCGAGCGCAAAGACAGCTTCGCCCTTGGCGTGTGCAACGGTTGCCAGATGATGAGCAACCTGCACGAGCTGATCCCCGGCAGCGAGTTCTGGCCGCACTTTGTACGCAACAAGTCGGAACAGTTCGAAGCGCGGGTAGCCATGGTGCAAGTGCAGGAATCAGCGTCGATCCTCCTGCGCGGCATGGCTGGCACGCGCATGCCAATCGCCATCGCTCACGGTGAAGGACATGCCGAGTTCGAAAGCGAGGAGGCCTTGCTCGAAGCGGATCTGTCCGGCTGCGTGTCGATGCGCTTTGTCGACAACTACGGCAAGGTTACCGAAGCCTACCCGGCCAACCCTAACGGTTCGCCGCGCGGGATTACCGGCCTGACCAGCCGTGACGGGCGTGTAACCATCATGATGCCGCACCCAGAACGGGTGTTCCGCGCGGTGCAAAACTCCTGGAAGCCAGATGAGTGGCAGGAAGATGGCGGCTGGCTGCGCATGTTCCGTAATGCTCGCGTCTGGGTGGATTGATCGGGCGCTTGCGCCAGCACGGGGCCGCTGATGGATAAGTCAGCGGCCCCGCGTGTTACCCGTTTAACTGATCCGCGCCTACCCGAAGTGCGCCAGGTGCTGCCTGGCGCCACTTTGCATCTGTGTACTTGTGCCCGCTCGGGCCAGCTTCCCGATTGCCCCGCCGATTGCCCGCAAGGCTTACGCCTGACGATTACCCGTGCCCAGCATTTACTGTTGTGCCGTTGCGGCAAATCACAGCGCCTGCCCTATTGCGACGGCAGCCACCAACCACCCGCGCAAGGGTGGAAGGCCAAATGCGTGCGGTTTTTTACCAAGGGCTAGAAAACTAGCGGGGGAAAGATTGGTGCTTACACAGTGGAGGTTTCAATCCGCGCTGACGATTGGATTACCCTCACGCGCTAGCATGAAAGTAATCCAAATCATCTCAGGCGATAAAGCGGTCTAATTCTTTATGCGTCATCGTTTCATATTCGGCTTCAGTGCCATCAACGACTTGGTCAAATTGCATGCCCGTTGCCTTAGTGATCCTTTGCGCTGCGTCAGGATCGTCTGCAAATGGCAATAGCGCCGCCTGATTGATGTCGTGTGTCGAGTGCTGTTTGAATGAGCAATATAGCCCGAACATAAGAGCACCAAGCCCGCAACAAAACATGAATATATGCATTGTTTGCTCCTTAATGGGCAGGAATGGCGATCGGAGAGTTCTCGATCTTTTCGCCAGCGCGAATGGTTTTCCAGGTGTTATAGGCCATCAGTAACATGCCGCTGGCAAAAGTAGATCCGCCAATCAGGCGTACAACATAGCCTGGGTGGCTGGCTTGCAAGGCTTCAACAAACGAATAGGTTAGTGTTCCGTCTGCGTTAACTGCACGCCACATCAGGCCTTGAATAATGCCGTTCACCCACATGGAGGCGATATATAAAACGGTGCCGATAGTGGCGAGCCAAAAGTGAGCATTAATAATGCCAATGCTATACATGCGCTCGCGGCCATAGAGTCTTGGGATCATGTGATAGAGCGTGCCAATGCTGATCATCGCTACCCAGCCCAGTGCGCCGGCGTGTACATGGCCGATGGTCCAGTCGGTGTAATGCGACAGCGCGTTAACTGTCTTGATGGCCATCATGGGGCCTTCGAACGTCGACATCCCGTAGAAGGCCAGCGAGACAACAAGAAAGCGTAATATCGGGTCAGTTCTTAATTTGTACCAAGCCCCAGATAACGTCATCATGCCATTAATCATGCCGCCCCAACTTGGAGCCAGAAGAATCATTGACATTGCCATGCCGAGCGATTGTGCCCAGTCCGGTAGTGCGGTGTAGTGCAAGTGGTGGGGGCCGGCCCAAATATACAAAGTAATAATTGCCCAGAAGTGCACAATTGATAGGCGATAAGAGTAGATCGGCTTCTCTGCTTGTTTGGGTACGAAGTAGTACATCATGCCTAGAAAGCCAACAGACAAAATAAAGCCGACAACGCTATGCCCATACCACCATTGAATCATTGCATCAGTGGCCCCCGCATAGTTTGAATAAGACTTAAACAGGCTAACAGGGGTGGAAACATGGTTGACCACGTGCACCATGCCGGTGACCACAATGAATGCGCCGTAGAACCAGTTGCCTACATAGATGTGTTTGACTTTTCGTATGGCAATGGTGCCGAAAAATAAATATGCGTAGGCGAGCCAAACTATCGTAACCAATAATGCAATTGGCCATTCCATTTCTGCGTATTCTTTAGATGTTGTGTAGCCCAGCGCATAACTAATGACCATCGCTAGAATGGAGATCTGCCAGCCCCAGTAAACGAAGTTTGCCAGTCCGTCGGAAATCAAACGCACTCTTGATGTTCGTTGCACTACATAAAATGAGGTTGCAAGCAAAGCGCTCCCGCCGAAGGCAAAAATCACCAAGTTTGTGTGGATTGGTCGAAGTCGACCAAAAGTGGTCCAAGGCAAGCCTAAGCTTAATTCTGGCCAAACTAATTGCGCAGCAAGAAAAACCCCCATGCCCATGCCTAGGATGCCCCAGAACAAAGTGGCAAGAGTAAATTTGCGGACTATGGAATAGTTGTAAGACGTGTTCGCGTCAGTAGAGATTTTTTCGTCATTCGTCATCGTACTGTTCATTGCCAACCCATTGAGTGCGAGGGGCTAAGGTGCAGGGCAATCAGTATCGCGCGCTGGTTCAGTGCTGACAAAGTCGAATTATTGCTACTTAAATTCATTTTTTGTTATATGAAAATGCCCCGCTGCCTAGCCTAGAGTGAATCGTGGGGTTGTTTTTATTACTTCTTAGTCTGAGTGGTTATAAATGTACTTGGTTTCGATATTGGCAATAATATAATTATTATTTTTTTGGTTGTGAGTTTGCTTGCAGTGCGTAATGGTAATGGCTGGTTGTGGTTTTTTATTTAAATTTAATTGTATCTGCGGCTTTAGATTTTGTTTTTTAATGGGTTAGCTTTATTGGTCTGCGATAAAAGCTTTGTTGCTTTATATCTGGGCGGCAAAGTTGTAAGAGCTGACTCTGGATGTTTTATTGCTCGATGGGCTGCTCGTATCTGCGTTGTATCCGTTTCAACTCGCCGGTATGGCGAAGTTGCGCTAGAGCGCCTGCCCAGCGGGCTACCAAGGTATCGTCACAGTCGTGACTGAAGGCGATGTACAGCGATGCGCGATAGAGTTCGACAGGGATTTTGCGCAGTGTGTTGGGGGCGATGTTTAACTGACGACTGTAGTAACGCACCCCCGCATCGGTATCGCCGATGATGATGTCGGTACGACCTGCCAGCAGCATGCGATAGAGCTGCAGGCTAGTGGTTACGCTTTTGTTGAGGTTGTTGAACCCCTTGGACTGCAGTACCTCGGGCACTAAGCCAGCATGTCGCGTGGTGATCTGCGGCGCTTGCCGCAGTTGCGCTAGGGAGCTGATTTGTTCTGGGGCATTGGCTAGCTGATAGGCGTGAATGGGTTCTTCGATGATTGGGCCGACCCACTTGTACCGCGACTCGCGCTGAGGCGTGCGAAACATGGAATACATGATGGTCTTGGGGCGTGTCTGCAATGTGCGGGTGGTTCGCATACTGGGCAGCAATAAAATCTCAAAGTCATCGCCGGTTAACGCCATGATGGCTCTAACAATCTCTGTGGCCATGCCGGTGAGTTGATGGTTGTCCTGATAGTTGTACGGCGCCCACTCTTCGGTGATGACCTGATATTGCTCGGCCCGGACAAGCGTACAAAGCAATAGACACAGCAGTGCTGCAGTGAATGTTGAATATTTCACGGGTTGGGCCTGGTGAGCTAAGCGATGTTCAGCCTTGGATCTGATTAGAGGGTCAAGAAAAGCATAGACCTTGATATGTGTCTAACGACCATTACCGTTCGTGCGGTGGTGTATTGCCGATTAACTCACAGGCAGTGTTGGTTTAGGCGCCACTGCGCTTTCAGCCGTCAAGCGGGCTGTTAGGCGAAAGGCTACCCAGAGCGCCAGCGAGCCGAAAATGATTGAGCCTATGGCCGGGCCGATCAGTACACCGGCCGGGCCGAAGTGAGCGCCGAGATAGGCGAAGGGAATGGTCCCTAGGGTCGCTCGCGCCCAGTTGAAGGCAGTGGAATACAGTGGCCGGCCAAGGTTGTTGAAGGCCGCATTGGCGACAAACAGAGCGCCAACGAAGAAGAAGCTGGCCGCCAGCAGCGAGCAGAACAGGGCAATCAATTCAGCCATCAGGCCTTCGGCAGAAAATGCACGGATGATCAGTGCTTGCCCGAGTGCCAGTAATAGCCAGGCCGCCCCTACCACTAGGGCCATAAACTGCAGACTGGTGCGCAGAGTTTGTTGCACCCGGTCGAGGCGCCCGGCACCGAGGTTTTGGCCAATAATCGGCCCTACGGCTCCGCTTAGTGCATACACCAAGCCAAACGCTACTGGGGTTAGGCGTTCGATAGTGGCTTGCCCGGCAATGGCGGCCGGGCCGAATTGGGCCATGGCGTGGGTAACAAAAGCCGCTGCGCAAGGCGTGGCCAAGTTAGCCAGTATTGCTGGCCCGGCCACTTGGCACAGGCGGCGGTTATCGGCGCGCAAGCAGCCTGCTTGCAATGGGCCAAGCAATTGGTGGGCGCGGGTTACGCCGTACAGCCCCATCAGCAACATGCACAGGCGGGCGAACACCGCGGCGATGGCGGCGCCCTGCAGGTCTAGGTGCAGCGCAAAAATCAGGATCGGGTCGAGCACGGCAGTAACCAGTGCGCCAATCAAGGTTACGTTCATCGCCCGGCGAGCGTCGCCGGCGGCGCGTAACAGGGCGCTGCAGGCCATGCTGACGCCGAGCATAGGTGTCGAGGCCAGGCTGATTTGTAGGTAGCTATACGCTTGCGATTTGGTCTCGCCGCGGGCGCCGAGCAGGTTCAGCAGGGGGGCGAGGGTGGCATAGCTGAGTGCGGCTACCAAGGCGCAGGCCAGGCCCATCAGCAACAGGCTAACGGTGCCCAAACGCTGCGCTTCCTGGTGGCGGCCCGCACCGATGGCTGGCGCGACAACTGCAGCCACGGCAATCATCAGGCCGATGCAAAACGACAGCTGAAAGAACCCCACCACGCCGGCAAAGCCGACGGCCGCAGCGACGGCTTGTTGGCCGAGCAAGGAGATGTAGAACAGGTTGATCAGATCGACCAAGAAAATGGCGATCAGACCGATTGCACCGGTGCCAGCCATTACAGCCACGTGACGCAATAACGAGCCACTGACAAAGCGAGGCCCGGCGGCTAGGGCGGCAGGTGCGGCTGGTGGACGGACGTGCATAGCGCCTCGTGAATAGATAAAGCCTAGCAAGGCAGCTTAACCCAGGCGTTATCGTGCGTCGCTGAATGTGCGATGTTGCTGCCTGTGGGGTGTGGCTGGCTTTTGCGCCGCTCAAGGCTTAGTGCCACTATCTATGCCACTATGCGCTTAACAAGGTTGTTTCCCCGTTAATGCTTGGACGCCTGGATTGTGTGCAGCTGCGAGGCTGCTTCGGAGTCTTGATGTACAAACTTTCATTTTATGTGCCTGACACCCATGTGGAGGCGGTCAAGCAGGCGGTGTTTGCCGTCGGTGGCGGGCGTATCGGGGCTTACGATAGCTGCGCCTGGCAGGTGTTGGGGCAGGGTCAGTTTCGTCCTCTGGCGGGCAGCCAAGCGTTTCTTGGCAGCCAAGACGTGCTGGAGACTGTGGTGGAGTGGAAGGTCGAGATGGTCGTCGCCGATGAGCTGATTCATGCGGCGGTCAAAGCTCTGCGCCAGAATCATCCGTATGAAACCCCAGCCTTTGAGGTCTGGCGTCTGTCCGATTTGCTGTTGTAGTTGTCACTGTATAAAAAAGGCGCCCATCGGCGCCTTTTTGCTGTGTGCGCGGCGGTTCAGGGACGGATTTCGATCAGGGTGCCGTCTTTCACCAAGTCCCAGATTTCGCGCATGTCGGTATTGCTCATGGCGATGCAGCCATTAGTCCAGTCGAGGGTCTTGAAGTACCACTCCGGGTATTCGTCGTCGACCGGCGTGCCGTGGATCATGATCATGCTGCCGGCAGGTACGCCTTGCTTGGCGGCCTGGGCTTTGTCGCGGCTGTTGGGGTAGGAAATATGCATGGCGAGGTTGTAGTTGTCGCTGGTTTTGCGCCAATCGAGCCAATAAAAACCTTCCGGGGTGCGTTTGTCGCCTTCACGCATTTTTGCGCCCTTGGGTTGCTTGCCCAGAGAGATGCGATAGCTTTTTAGGGTTTGCCCGTGGCTGATCAAATGCAGTTGGCGGGTGGCCTTGACCACTAGTACTTTGTCGATAGTTTTGCCGTTCAGGGTCGGTGTGGCGTTGGCATAGGACAGAGTGGCTATGGACAAGCAAAGTACGGCGAACAACCAACGCATTAGAGCAACTTCCCGAATCTTAAGGACCGTCAGGCGGTCAGGCTTTCTTATGGTGCGCGCGCAAGGCCGCCAGCGGCTCATTGCGTACCGGGAAATGCTGGCTCACCCGGTCAGCGAAGTAGCATTCTAAAGTACGGCCGATGGTCGGGAAAGCCAGCTCTGACCAGGGGATGTCTTGTTCGTCGAATAGACGCACTTCCAAACTTTCTTCGCCGGCGGCGAAGTTCAGGTCCGTCAGCTGCGCGCGAAATAGCATGTACACCTGATTGATATGCGGCAGGTCGAACAGGGTATAGAGCTGCATGCTGTGCACGCGAGCGCAGGCTTCCTCCATGGTTTCACGGGCGGCGGCCTGCTCCAAGGTTTCACCATTCTCCATAAAGCCGGCAGGCAAGGTCCAAAATCCACGCCGTGGCTCGATGGCGCGACGGCACATGAGCACCTGCTCGCCCCACACAGGCATGCAGCCGGCAATGATGCGTGGGTTTTGGTAGTGGATGGTTTGGCACTGCGGGCAAACAAAGCGCAGGCGATTGTCGCCCTCGGGTATGCGTTGCTCAATTGGACTGGCGCACTGGCTGCAAAATTTCATCGTGGCTCCAGGCCATATTAGGCGGGCCAGAACAGCTGGCCAACGTCAGTAAGTCGTGATTGCGCGCAACGTGGCCGGGGCTTGGGCGACGTGCATCTTCGTGCCATGATGCCAGAGATATTTACCGATCGAGAACGTCTCATGCTGGATGATCTGCTGCGTCGCGTGCAGGCCTATACGCCACTGATCTTGGGTGTTGATGGCCACTTGCCAGAGGCGGCTGTGCTGGTGCCGATTACCCGCAGTGCTGAGCCTGAATTAGTCCTGACTTTGCGCGCCGATGGCTTGTCGACCCATGGCGGCGAAGTGGCGTTCCCTGGCGGGCGACGCGATCCAGAAGACCTCGACTTGGTCGGTACGGCGCTGCGTGAAGCGCACGAAGAAATCGGTCTGCCGCCGGGGCTGGTGGAGGTACTGGCGCCCTTAAGCACTCTGGTGTCTCGGCATGGCATTCAGGTCACACCTTATATCGCCTTGATCCCGGACTTTGTCGAGTACCGGCCCAACGACGGCGAAATCGCGGCGGTGTTTTCGGTGCCGCTGGCGTTCTTTCGCGAAGATCCGCGTGAGACTACGCACCGTATCGATTACCTCGGCAAGAGTTGGTATGTGCCCAGTTATCGCTACGGCGAGTACAAAATTTGGGGGCTGACGGCGATCATGGTGGTTGAGTTGGTCAATCTGTTGTACGACGCTGGCATCGAGCTGCACACGCCACCGTCTTCTTCTTTTATTCATCTGCGCTGACAGGCGCTGCTGGTTTAACCGTACCGAGGGCAATGGCATGAAATACCGTTTGGGCGACGCCCGCGTTGAAACCCACCCCGACAGCTGGGTGGCGCCGAATGCCACGCTGGTGGGCAAGGTTAAGTTGGAGGCCGGTGCCAGCGTGTGGTTTAACGCAGTGTTGCGCGGCGACAATGAGCTGATTCATATCGGCGAAAACAGCAACGTCCAAGACGGCACTGTGATGCACACCGACATGGGCTTCCCGCTGACTCTGGGGACGGGCGTAACCATCGGTCACAACGTCATGTTGCATGGTTGCACCGTGGGTGATTACAGCCTGATTGGCATCAATGCCGTGGTGCTTAACGGCGCCAAGATCGGCAAAAACTGCATCATCGGTGCCAATGCGCTGATTCCTGAGGGCAAAGTTATTCCCGATGGCTGCTTGGTTGTGGGTTCGCCGGGCAAGGTGGTGCGCGAGTTGACCGATGCGCAGAAGAAGATGCTCGAAGCCAGTGCCGCCCACTATGTGCACAACGCCAAACGCTATGCCCGCGACCTGCAGGAACAAACTGACTGATGAGCACAGACGCACCCGTCGCCTCGCCTTGCGTGCATGTCTGCGCGCTGGATGAGGCGGATATCTGCATCGGCTGCCAACGCAGCGCCGCAGAAATCACCCGCTGGGGGCGCATGGACAATGCCGAGCGCCGCCAAGTGCTGGCCCGTTGCGACGAGCGCGCACGGGCGCAAGGGCAGTATCTAACTGTCGCGCCGTAAATCTTATTTTTTGAGGAATGACCATGCCACGTATTGGCACGCCGCTGTCGTCCAGCGCCACCCGTGTATTGCTGTGTGGCTCCGGCGAGCTGGGTAAAGAAGTGGTGATCGAACTGCAACGCTTGGGTGTTGAGGTGATTGCTGTCGACCGTTATGCCGATGCGCCAGCCATGCAGGTTGCTCATCGTCGTCATGTGGTCAACATGCTCGACGGCGCCGCCCTGCGCGCGGTAATTGAGTTGGAGCAGCCGCACTACATCGTCCCCGAGATCGAAGCGATTGCGACCGCGACCTTGGTGGAGTTGGAGGCTGAAGGGTTCACTGTGATCCCCAGTGCGCGCGCCGCCGAGCTAACCATGAACCGTGAAGGCATTCGCCGCTTAGCCGCCGAAGAGCTAGGCCTGCCAACCTCGGCGTATGAATTTGCTGACACCTTTGAGGCCTATGCGGCAGCGGTCGCGCGCATCGGTTATCCGTGTGTGATCAAGCCGATTATGAGTTCCTCTGGCAAGGGCCAATCGCTGCTGAAAAGTGCTGCAGAGCTGCAGGCTGCTTGGGATTACGCCCAAGACGGCGGGCGTGCCGGTAAGGGGCGAATCATCGTCGAGGGCTTTGTCGACTTCGATTATGAAATCACCCTGCTAACCGTACGCCATGCCGGTGGCACGACGTTCTGCGCGCCGGTGGGGCATCGCCAGGTCAAGGGTGATTACCATGAGTCCTGGCAGCCACAGGCTATGAGCCCAGCAGCGCTTGCCGAGTCCGAGCGCGTGGCGCGGGCGGTTACTGAGGCGCTGGGTGGTCGCGGCCTGTTTGGCGTCGAGTTGTTCGTTAAGGGCGATCAAGTGTGGTTTAGCGAAGTGTCGCCGCGCCCGCATGACACCGGGCTAGTCACCTTGATCTCTCAGGAGTTGTCGGAGTTTGCCCTGCATGCGCGGGCCATTCTCGGCTTGCCAATTCCGCTTATTCGCCAGCTCGGGCCGTCGGCGTCGGCGGTAATTCTGGTGGCGGGCGAGTCACGGCAGGTGAGCTTTGGTAATTTGGCCGCTGCGCTGAGTGAGGCGGATACCGCTTTGCGCCTATTCGGCAAGCCCGAGGTGATTGGCGAGCGGCGCATGGGTGTGGCGTTGGCTCGCGCTGAGACGATTGAGGCGGCGCGGGCCAAAGCTTTGCGCGCGGCTCAGGCCGTTAGCGTCGACCTATGATGCGCGCGCGGCTGTGGGGTTGGTGGCTATTGGCATTGCCGTTGCTGCCGATCTTGCTGCCGATGGCGCTAGATACGCGCCGCACTGCCTTGCGTTTACCGCAAGCTGGCGGCCCGCAACAAGGCTTGAGCGGCGCAATGCGCGTGGGTACGCCGCTGCGCCTGCTGCTGCTAGGTGAGTCGACGGTTGCCGGAGTGGGGGTGGATTGTCAGGCGCAAGCATTGGCGGGTCAGTTGGCTCAGGCGCTGGTCGAGCAGCAAGAACGTGCGGTGGCTTGGCAGGCCTGCGGTGAAAACGGCATTACCGTTGGGCAGGCGCAGCAGCGTTTGCTGCCCCTTGGATTGGCGAGCCAAGCAGATTTGGTGCTGCTGGTTTTCGGCGTAAACGACACCACCCATCTCAGTTCGTTACGTACCTGGCGCCAAGCTCTAACGCAGATGGCTGAGGCGCTGCAGGCCCAAGGCGCGCGCGTGGCGTTTACCAGTGTGCCACCGTTGCAGCACTTTGCCGCTTTGCCGTGGTTGCTGCGCCAAGTGTTGGGCTTGCGCGGCGCGCTACTGGATTGGCACTTACGCCGCTTGGCGCATCAGCTAGGCGCTTTGCATTGTGCGGTCGAGTTGGAGTTTGCCCGTGAGTATTTGGCGATTGATGGCTATCACCCGTCAGCGCTAGGTTACCGCGTGTGGGCGCAAGGCTTGGCGCCGCAGCTTAAGCCTCTGCTGTAGGTGCAGGCTTAAGGCTGGCAGGCCAGATGCGCACACTCTTAACGCGGTTTTCCGCCAGTTGCAAAACTTCCAAGCGGTAGGGGCCGATCTTCAGGCATACGCTGCTGTCGGGCAGGTTTTCCAAGGCTTCGGTGATCAAACCGTTAAGTGTCTTGGGGCCGTCACACGGCAGGTGCCAGTCTAGCGCCTTGTTGATCTCGCGGATGTTGGCGGTGCCATCAATGATCTGCGTGCCATCGGCTTGGGGATGAATTTCCAAGCTTTGGGTCAGGTCTTGAAGGTTAAAGTCGCCGACGATTTCTTCCAGAATGTCTTCCAGGGTAACGATGCCTAAGGCTTCGCCGTACTCATCGACGACGATGCCAATTCGGCGCTTCTGCTTTTGGAAGTTGATCAGCTGGGTCGACAGTGGCGTGCTTTCGGGAATGAAGTAGGGCTCTAGGCAGGCGCCCAGCAGGGACTCATAGGTCAGTTGGTCATGGGTCAACAGGCTGGCGATCTGGCGCATGTGCACCACGCCCTCGATCTGGTTGATGTCGTTGCGATACACCGGCAGGCGCGTGTGATTAGTGGTGCGTAGCTGGGCGATGATCTGCTCAAGGCTGTCGTCGAGGTCGATGCCGATCACCTCGTTACGCGGGATCATGATGTCGTCGACTGTGATGTTGTCCAGATCAAGGATGCCCAGCAGCATGTTCTGGCGGTTGAGCGGCAGGGCGTGCTCGGACTCGCGCACCACGCTGCGGAGTTCCTCAGTTGTCAGGCTGTCGTTGCGCTTGCTGGTGGGATCAATGCCCATTAGCCGCAGTATGCCGTTACTGATCCAGCCCAGCAGCACTACCAATGGATAAAACAGCTTGAGCAGGAGTACCAGCGGCAGGCTGAACGGGTAGGCAACCGACTCCGGGCGCAGAGCAGCCAGGGTTTTCGGGGTGATTTCACCGAAAATCAGCAGCAGCAAGGTCAAGCCGACGGTGGCAATCGCGATGCCTGCGTCGCCCCACAGCTGAATAGCCAACACGGTGGCGATGGCTGAAGCGAGGATGTTAACGAAGTTATTGCCGATCAGAATGGTGCCGAGCAGGCGATCCGGGCGGCTAAGTAGGGCGCTGACGCGCTTGGCGCCACGGTGGCCTTCTTTGGCCAAGTGGCGCAAGCGGTAGCGGTTTAAGCTGAGAATGCCGGTTTCTGCGCTGGAGAAAAACGCCGAGCAGGCCAGTAAGAAAATCAACAGGCCGATTAGAAAGCCTGGATGAGCAGTGTCCACGGGTAAGTGCCTAAATGTGCAGGATGAATTCGCGTACCAGTTTGCTGCCAAAGTAAGCCAGCATCAGCAGGCAGAAGCCCGCCAGGGTCCAACGAATGGCTTTGTGTCCGCGCCAGCCCAGTTGCTGGCGACCCCACAGCAGCACGGCGAAAACCACCCATGCCACGCAGGCGAGAATAGTTTTGTGCACCACGTGCTGGCCGAACAGGTCGTCAAGAAACAGCCAGCCGGACAGCAGAGACAGTGATAACAGGCCCCAGCCGGCCCAGAGAAAACCAAACAGCAAGCTTTCCATGGTTTGCAGCGGCGGGAAGTTTTTGATCAGGCCGGTCGGGTGCTTGTTCTTTAGCTGGTGATCTTGCAATAGCAGTAGTAGCGACTGGAATACCGCGATAGTGAGCATGCCGTAGGCCAGGATCGACAGCAGAATGTGCGCCAAGATGCCCGGTTGCTCATTGATTGTTTGTGCCGTACCGCTGGGCGCGAACTGGGCCATCAGAGTGGTCAGAACACCTAATGGCAGCAGTAACAGCAGCAAGTTTTCGACCGGAATCCGCCGACAGGCCAGCAGCGTCAGCAGAATCACCGCGGCGGCAATCAGGCTGGCGGCGTTAAAAAAGTCCAAATTCAGACCGCTGGCAGTGATCAGCTGCAGGTACAGAGCAGTGCAGTGGGCCAGCAGGGCGGCGATGCTCAGCATGCCTAGCAGGCGTTTGTCCGGCACAGTCCGCTGCGCCAAGCGCAGACCTTGGTAAGCGGTGGTGCCAGCGTACAAGCCGGCGGCGATGAGGCTGGGAAGCAGAGGGTGCATAAGTCCTGGTAGGGCAAGCCGGAAAGGTCGTGAGTGTGGCATACATCCGCCTTGCCTAGAAAGACCGTAGGCGGTGTCGGCGGCGGCGACTCTTCGCTATAATCCGCGACCTGCAGCAAGCCCAGCCTCGGTTCGCGAAGAACCTGAAAGGAACGCGCATGTTTGAAAATCTA
>RCMZ01000213.1_pt1 | contig 36708 bp, 31 predicted proteins | sample 2041141 | NCBI WGS metagenome assembly RCMZ01 (sample SAMN09708263, study PRJNA481090) | Wastewater metagenome, whole genome shotgun sequencing project. | biome: sewage; isolation source: Davis station wastewater (DW) | place: Antarctica: Davis Station | collected 2010-03-01 | reverse complement strand
GCCAATGGTGCCGCCCGCGCCGGGCTTGTTGTCGATCACCATCTGCTGGCCCAGGTCGGCCGCCACGCGCTGGGTGACTACGCGAGCGACCAAGTCTGTGGCGCCACTGGCCGGGAACGGCACGATCACGCGCACGGGGCGGTCGGGCCAGTTGGCTTGCGCATGCGCCGTCGACGCGATTGCCAGCAGGCCGGCCAGACCCAGCACACCACGGCCCCAAGTGAGAAGACGCATACACAACACTCCAGAAAACAGATCGACAAAAGAAAGAGAAGCAGGACGGCTTGCGCGGTGCGCTGCGACTGGAACGGCCACCCCATCACAGGCCATCGCAGTCCATAGCCGCCCGCGGCCATCCGCACAGCACACAACGGCCCCATCTTAAAAAGCTGCGCCTTGCGTGACCACCAGCAAATCGGCAAACAGCTTTGCCGTAACGGCAAACCAACCGATACTTTGCAACCCCCCGCTTCGCCCCCAAGCCCACCCGCCATGCGCGCCCAACTGCTGCAAGACACCACCCTGCGCTACTTTCTGGAAGTGGCCCAGAGCGGCTCACTCACCGAAGCATCTGCCCGGCTGCACGTGGCCGGGTCGGCCTTGAGCCGCCAGATCGCGAGCCTCGAAGCCCAGCTGGGCACAGCCCTGTTCGAACGGCATCCCCGTGGCATGGTGCTGACCGCAGCGGGCGAGATTCTGGCCGTGCATGCCCGCCGCACGGTGCTCGACGCCGAACGCGCCTTGAGCGAAATCGGCGCGCTGCAAGGCCTGCGTGCGGGGCAGGTGCGGCTGGCCACATCCGATGCGTTTGCCAACGAGCTGGTGCCGCGCCTGTGCGTGGAGTTTCAGCGCACGCATGTGGGCATCCAGTTCAGTGTGACGTCCATGCCCACCGCCCAGGTGCCCGATGCGGTGCGAAGCGGCATGGCAGACATCGGCCTGTGCTTCAGCCGCGCGCCGCACAAAGACATCGAGGTGGCCTACCGCCAAACGGCCCCCGTGCTGGCCCTGATGCCGCCCGACCACGCTCTGGCAGGCGCGGGCAGCGTAAACCTTGCACAAATGGCCCGCTACCCCCTGGCCCTGCCCCCGGCAGAAACCACGGTGCGCCAGATGATCGACATCGTTTGCAGCCGCCAGGGCTTGCAGCTCGAACCCGTGCTCATCAGCAACCATGCCAAAACGGTGGTCAATTTTGTGCAACGCGGCGGCGGTCTGTCCGTGGCCAGCGAGATCGCCGTGCGCCACGTGGTGGCCGAGCGCGCCATCGTGGCCCTGCCCATCAAAGACCCCGGCATGGACCTGCGCGACATTGAGATCCAGACCCTGGCCGGGCGCAGCCTGCCGGTGGCGGCGCAGGCGTTTCTGGAGTTGCTCAGGGAGCAGTTGCCTGGGCCCGCGTGATGGGAAAGCCGCTCAGTAGCCGTGCTGCAGCCGAAAATCCCGCGCTTGGCTGAAATGCCCGTTGCCGATGAACGGCACCGGCGGGCGCAGCGCCGACAGCGGCGAGGGATGGTTGGAGGTGAGTACCAGGTGGCCCCGATCTGCCGGAATCCACGCGCGCTTGGACTGGGCATGCGCGCCCCACAGCATGAACACCACCGGGCGCGGGCCCTCGGCCACATGGCGGATGACGGCGTCGGTCAGCGCCTCCCAGCCTTTGCCCGCGTGGCTGGCGGCCTGGCCCTCTTCGACCGTGAGGCCGGTGTTGAGCAGCAGCACGCCGTTATTGGCCCACTTCACCAGGCTGCCGCCGGGCTCGGGCATGGCCGGAAACGGCGTTCCCAAATCGCGCTGCATCTCTTTGAAAATGTTGCGCAGAGACGGTGGCAACGGCACCCCGGGTGCCACCGAAAACGCGAGCCCCTCGGCCTGGCCCCGACCGTGGTACGGGTCTTGGCCGAGGATGACCACCCGCACCGCCTCGGGCGGCGTGAGATCCAACGCACGCAGCGGCTGGGGCGGGAAGATCGCTGCGCCCGCTTGCAGACGTGCCTGCAAAAACGCGAGCAGCGCCCGCCCACGCGCGTCTGCAAAAAAGGCATCCACCAGCGGCTGCCAGCCGGGCGCCACCGGCCAGTCGGCCGGGTGGGCACTTTGCAACTGGGTGGTTTTTTGCACGGGCAGATTCATGGTCAAAATGGCCTCCAGCGCTTGAACAGAAAGCGCCGGTAGCTATAAAAACAATAGTTTTTTGCAGGGAGGGACTCAGGCAAACAACTGGGCCAACGCCAGGCCCGGGTCGTCTGCGCGCATGAAGGCCTCACCCACCAAAAAGGCGTGCACGCCCGCGTCGCGCATCGTCTTCACATCGGCAGGGTTCAAGATGCCCGATTCCGTGACCAGCAAACGGTCGGCGGGCACATCCTTGAGCATGCCCAAAGTGGTGTCCAGCGTGACGTCAAACGTGCGCAGGTTGCGGTTGTTGATGCCGAGCAGCGGCGTCTTGAGCTTGAGCGCCCGATCCAGTTCTGACCGGTCATGCACCTCCACCAGCACCGCCATGTCCAGGCTGCGGGCAATGGCCTCGAAGTCGGCCATCTGCGCGTCATCGAGGCAGGCCGCGATCAGCAAAATGGCGTCGGCCCCCATGGCGCGCGATTCGTAGACCTGGTACGCATCGATCAAGAAATCCTTGCGCAGCACGGGCAGCAAGGTGCTGGCGCGGGCTTGTTTCAGGTAGTCGGGCTGGCCCTGAAAGAACTGCCGGTCGGTCAGCACCGACAGGCAGGCGGCGCTGACCTTGCCGTCGCCTTCCATGTAGCTCTGAGCGATGTCGGCCGGCTCGAAGTCGGCACGCAGCACGCCCTTGGATGGACTGGCCTTCTTGATCTCGGCAATCACCGCTGCCTGACCCTTGGCGATCTTGGCGCGCAGTGCGCCTTCAAAGTCGCGCGTGAGCACGCGGCTCTCGGCGTCGGCGCGCATGGCGGGGAGCGGCAGGCGCTGTTTGGCCGCAGCCACTTCTTCGTGCTTGACGGCCACGATTTTGTTGAGGATGTCACTACTCATGGTTTGCAGCCTTGTGGGTGTCAGCGGGCTCGGGAGAGCCCTGTTTCAAAATGGTGGTGAAAACGCGGTGCATCACAAACCCGGCAACGATGAAAAGGGCAGAGATGCCCAGTGCAATCCAGGTGCCCGGGTCACGCCACATGGCCGTGTCAGACCGCCGCAGCCAACGCGTGTGTGCGTGTGACCAGTTGTTCCAGCTTGGCCAGCGCAGCGCCAGAGGCAATGGCGGCGCGTGCTTGGGCCAGGCCGTCTGCAATCGAATCGACCACATTGGCGGCGTACAGCGCTACACCGGCGTTCAGGCAGACGATATCTTGCGCCGCACCGGGCTCACCCTTGAGCACGCCGATCAGCATCTCGCGCGATTGCTCAGGCGTTTCGACCTTGAGCGCACGGTTGCTTGACATGCTGAGGCCAAAGTCTTCGGGGTGAATTTCATACTCGGTGATCTGGCCGTTTTTCAGCTCGCCCACCAAAGTGGCAGCGCCCAAACTCACTTCGTCCATGCCGTCGCGGCCGTAGACCACCAGCGCATGCTCTGCGCCCAGGCGCTGCAGCGCGCGCACCTGGATACCGACGAGGTCGGGGTGGAACACGCCCATGAGGATGTTGGGCGCACCGGCCGGGTTGGTGAGCGGACCCAGGATGTTGAAGATGGTGCGCACGCCCAGCTCCTTGCGCACCGGGGCCACGTTCTTCATGGCCGGATGGTGGTTGGGCGCAAACATGAAGCCGATGCCGACTTCAGCGATGCACTGGGCGATCTGCTCGGGCTTGAGGTTGATGTGGATACCCAGGGCTTCCATCACGTCAGCACTGCCGCTTTTGCTCGACACACCGCGCCCGCCATGTTTGCTGACCTTGGCGCCCGCTGCGGCGGCCACGAACATCGAGCAGGTGGAGATGTTGAAGGTGTTGGCACCGTCGCCGCCTGTGCCCACGATGTCCACCATGTGGGTCGCGTCCTTGACATGCACCTTGGTGCTGAACTCGCGCATCACCTGCGCGGCGGCAGTGATCTCGCCGATGGTTTCCTTCTTCACGCGCAGGCCGGTGATGATGGACGCGGTCATGACGGGCGAGAGTTCGCCGTTCATGATGAGCCGCATCAGGTGCAGCATCTCGTCGTGAAAGATTTCGCGGTGCTCGATGGTGCGCTGGAGCGCTTCCTGGGGGGTGATGGGCATGACGGTGTCTCCTGGGGTGGCGGTCAAGCCGCCGGTTGATCAGTAAAGGCCAGCTTGAGTCCGAAGCCGATGAACATGGCACCAGCCACACGGTCCAGCCAATGCATGCCACGCTGGACCATGCCCGCGCGCCGCGCCATCCACGATGCGGCCAGCGCCCAGCCCGCGTTGACGGGGATGGCGTTCACATTGAACAGCACGCCCAGCAGCACAAAGGCCAGCGCCTTGTTGTCCGCGCCCGGCGCGATGAACTGCGGCACAAAGGCCAGGAAGAAGATGGCGACCTTGGGGTTGAGCACATTGGTCCAGAAGCCGCCCAGGAACACCTTGTGCAGTGGCGTGTGCTGCACAGGGGCCGCCTGCGCCGCCGCCAGCGCGGCCGTGTTGCCGTTGTCGGCTCCGGGCTTGGACAGAAGCATGCGCACGCCCATCCATATCAGGTACGCCGCACCGATCCACTTGAGCACAGTGAAGGCGGTGGCCGATGCGGCCAGCAGCGCGCCCACGCCCACGGCGGCCGCAAAGATGTGCACGAAACACCCGGCGGTGATGCCCAGCCCCGCAACGATGCCTGCACGCGTACCGGACTTGAGTGCGTTGGTGACGATGTACAGCACATCAGGCCCGGGCGTGAGGTTGAGCAACCAGCCAGCGGCGATGAACATCAGCAGCTGGTGGCTGTCGATGATCATGCGCGCTGCTCCAGAAAGTTCTTCAGCATGGCGTGGCCGTGTTCGGTGAGGATGCTTTCGGGGTGGAACTGCACGCCTTCGATCGCCAGCGTCTTGTGGCGCACGCCCATGATCTCGCCGTCCTCCGTCCAGGCCGTTACCTCCAGCACATCGGGGCAGGTGGCGCGCTCGATGGCCAGGGAGTGGTAGCGGTTGACGGTGAACTTCTCGGGCAAGCCCGCAAACACGCCCTTTTGTGTGGTGGTGATGACGCTGGTCTTGCCGTGCATCAGCTCTTGCGCGCGGATGATGGTGCCGCCAAACGCCGCGCCAATGCTCTGGTGGCCCAGGCACACGCCCAGAATGGGGAGCTTGCCAGCAAAGTGCTTTATCGCAGCCACCGAAATGCCTGCCTCGGCGGGTGAGCAGGGGCCGGGCGAAATCACCAGGCGGCCGAGCTGACCGGCGTTCAGGCGCGCTTCGATCTCGGCCACGGTGATCTCGTCGTTGCGGAACACCTCCACCTCGGCGCCCAGTTCACCAAAGTACTGGACGATGTTGTAGGTAAAGCTGTCGTAGTTATCGACCATCAAGAGTTTCATGCGGCGCTCCCGGCAGTGGCGGGCTCGCGCAGACGGGCGAACTCGCGGTGTTCATAGGCAATGCAGGCTTCCATGAGGCTGCGGTAGATGGCTTCGATCACATCAGCGTCGCCGCCTTCGGCCAGCGCTTGCCCGCGCACCCGGTCGACGATGGCCTGGATGCGAGCCTCGTCGCGCACCTGTTCCACACCCTGTTTGATACGCGCCGCCTGGGTCATGTAACCCACGCGCTCCACCAGCAGGGGCACCAGCACGTCGTCCAGCGCGTTCACCTCGCGGCGCACGTCCTGCATGGTGGTGCAGGATTTGGTTTTGTCGATCGCGCGGGTCATTCCAGTCCCTCCTCAACCAGCTCGGCCGCACGCAGCAGCGCACGGGCCTTGTGTTCGGTTTCTTTCCACTCCAGCTCGGGCACCGAGTCGGCCACCACACCGGCAGCGGCCTGGACATACAACGTGCCGTTCTTGATGATGCCGGTGCGAATCGCAATGGCCACGTCCATGTCGCCCGCATAACTCAGGTAGCCACAAGCGCCGCCATACAGGCCGCGTTTGGTGGGTTCGAGCTGGTCGATGATCTCCATGGCGTGCACCTTGGGGGCGCCGGTGAGAGTGCCCGCCGGGAAGGTGGCTTTGAGCACGTCCATGCTGGTCATGCCGTCGTGCAGGATGCCTTCCACGTTGCTCACGATGTGCATCACGTGGCTGTAGCGCTCCACCGCAAAGGCTTCGGTCACCTTCACGGTGCCGGTCTTGGCAATGCGGCCGATGTCGTTGCGCGCCAGGTCAATCAGCATCACGTGCTCGGCGCGCTCCTTGGGGTCGTTGATGAGCTCGACCTCTGTGGCCTTGTCCTTCTCGGGCGTGGCGCCGCGCGGGCGGGTGCCGGCCAGGGGACGGATCGTGACCTTGGTGCCTTCGTCCGTTTTTTCCTGGCGCACCAGGATCTCGGGGCTGGCACCCACCACATGGAAGTCGCCAAAGTCGTAGAAGTACATGTACGGCGACGGGTTCAGCGAACGCAGCGCGCGGTACAGAGAGAGGGGGCTTTCGGTGTAACGCTTGTGGATGCGCTGGCCCACCTGCACCTGCATGAAGTCACCGGCGGCAATCAGCTCCTTGGCGCGCTCGACCGCCGCGATGTAGTCGGCCTTGGCAAAGTCGCGCTGGGCGGGGTGGCTCTCGGTGGCTTTGACCACCGGGGCGCTCACCGAATACTTGAGCTGCTCCTTCAGTTCGCGCAACCGCTTCTTGGCCTTGGCATAGGCCTCGGGCTGGGCCGGGTCGGCATAGACGATGAGGTAGAGCTTGCCCGAGAGGTTGTCGATGACGGCCAACTCTTCGCACTGCAGCAGCAGGATGTCGGGGCAGCCCAGGGTGTCGGGCGGGCACGTGTTTTCGAGCTTCTTCTCGATGTAGCGCACCGCGTCATAGCCAAAATAACCCGCCAAGCCACCACAAAAGCGCGGCAAGCCCGGGCGCAGGGCCACCTTGAAGCGCTTTTGGTAGGCCTCGATGAAATCGAGTGGGTTGCCTTGTGCGGTCTCGACCACCTGGCCGTCGGTGACGACCTCAGTGCGCGCCGCAGCCCCAAAACCGCTGGCGCGCAGCAAGGTGCGTGCGGGCAGGCCAATGAAGCTGTAGCGGCCAAAACGCTCGCCACCCACCACGGATTCGAGCAAGAAGCTGTGCTTGCCGCCGTCCTTGGTGTGCGCCAGCTTCAGGTAGAGCGAGAGCGGGGTTTCCAGGTCCGCAAAGGCCTCGACCATGAGCGGAATGCGGTTGTAGCCTTCGCTGGCCAGGCTTTTGAATTCAAGTTCTGTGATCACGGGGAGAGCTCCCAGCTGTCGCAGCGCGTGTCCCGGTGTGTCAACAAAAAGGGGCGCTGCGGTCCATTCAATCGGCCCCACCGCATCGGGTAAGGCCACGGGTGCACGCTGGGGCGGTGGGCCCAGGTGCCATCAGGCGTTCAAAGAAGCAGGCTGACGCCAGGGCCAGGCTCCCCGGTCGCTGCAACCTGTGATGAACACGTGGTGAATGAACATGGGGGCAAAGTGTAGCAAAGGTTTCTCGCGCCTCGGGTGGTCCCTTTCAGAAGCTGTTCAAGGCACCTGTACCTGACATGCCAAAGTATTGGGGGCCAGACAAGAGAAAGGTGGACGCCGCTGCGGCCCTGCACCCATCAGCGCCCCCCGGCAACCGCTCGAAAACCCTGTTGTCGGCGGGGCCCGCCGCGGCAACAATTTAAAAAGAACGACCGTTCTTTTTTAGGAGTTACGAATGAAATTCTTGCAGCGATGCGTTGTCGTGCTGGGGGCTTTGTGGTGGGCCGCTGGCGCCTTCGCACAGCCCATCACCGTGGCCGATGTGAAGTACCCAGACACCGCCACCGTGGCTGGCAGCACCTTGCAGCTCAACGGTGCAGGCGTGCGCTACAAGGCTGTTTTCAAGGTCTACACCGCAGGTCTGTACCTGGAGAAGAAGGCCAATACGACGCCCGAGGTGGCAGCGCTGAAAGGCCCCAAACGCTTGAACATCACCATGCTGCGCGAGATCGACTCGGCAGAACTGGGCAAGCTGTTTTCGCGCGGAATGGAAGACAACATGGACAAGGCGGCCTTTTCCAAACTCATCCCTGGCGTGCTGCGCATGAGCCAGATCTTTTCGGAGCACAAGAAGCTGCAAGCGGGCGACCAGTTCATGATCGAATGGGTCCCCGGCACCGGCACTGTCATTACCGTCAAGGGCCAAGTACAAGGCGAGCCGTTTAAAGAGCCGGAGTTCTTCAACGCCCTCATGGGCATCTGGCTCGGAAACGCACCAGCCGACTGGAAGCTCAAAGAAGCGCTGCTGGGCAAATCAACCAGTTGACCCGCCCCGTGCGGCGCACTATCGCCAGGCGTGCGGCGATCCCACTCGCAAGCACGCCCCGCTTTGCCGCACCCCTGACGGTTGACCATCAAGCCCCTCCCGCGTCCTTGCACGGACTTGAACAGCGCTGATCGATAAAACAAGCGCAACGATGGCCGAGGTCGCCGCAGCCATCGCCCGCGTGACCGGCATCATGGGGAGATAAGCGCGGGCACCTGGTCGATGCGGTCGCCGTGTTCCGCCTGACGGCAGGTGCAGCAAGGAAGTAAGAGCAACAACCAACGACAACCCTGCGCCCCACCCCGCTGCGCGCCTGTGATGCGCCCCAGAGCGCTGAGCGCCAGCCAACCATCGGACGAAAATGCGCGGCCCTCAAGCCAGAAACGTCAGGAAACCGCCTGCGCCAACTCCGCAAACGAGTCCACAAATCCGTCTGCATCCACCATCCGCGCGGGCTGGCCGTGGTTGTAGCCGTAGGTGACAAGCACCACGGGGCAACCTGCCGCACGGGCAGCCTGTGCGTCGTTGCTCGAATCCCCGAGCATGAGCGTACGCCCAGCGGGGGTGCCCAGCGCCTCACAGGTTTTGAGAAGGGGCAGTGGATCGGGCTTCTTGCGCTCAAAGCTGTCGCCCCCAAACACCTGGCTGAAAAACCCCGCCAGGCCCTTGGCCTGCAGCAAGGGCAGCGCAAATGACAGCGGCTTGTTGGTGAGGCACGCCATGCGCAGGCCCGCGCTTTGCAGGGCCTGCAATCCCTCCACCACACCGGGGTACACCGCCGAATAGCTGCCGTTGATGTCGAGATAGTGGCGCTGGTAGCTGGCCCAGGCCTGTGGAAATAGCGCTTCAATTTTGATAGCTGCTTGCGCTTTATCCATATGCACTAGCACGTGATTTAGCACAGATCGCAGCAAGTGCTCTGACCCTTTACCCACCATGCCTTCGATGTGCGCGGCCTCAATCGCTGGCAAGCCCAGATCGCGCAGCATGCGGTTCAGTGCCTCATTGAAGTCACCCATGGTGTCCACCATGGTTCCGTCCAAGTCGACGATGACGGCATCGGTGCGGGACAGCAAAGAAGACAGGACGGCAGTGGCGTGGTCGGGCATGGTGCTGGCTCAAGAGAGAGGAGACCTTGCGCAAACAAGGATTCGGCACAAGCCCCCCCCCGAGGGGGTGGGAAGCGTGCCGGGTCACTTTTTTGCGCAAGAAATGGAGGAGAAAAGAGCGCCAAGTTTAAGGAGCTGCCGACCTTTACCCCCAGACACCCGCCTTTCAACGCAGACTCAGCGTCTGCCGCGCCCAGGCCGGGTCTTGCCAACGCTGAAAAAGCGGCAAGGCCGACACATCACCGGTCACGCGCTCGGTGGTCAGGCCGTCCAGCCGTACCACTTCAAAGCTCTTGCGGTAGCGGCCCTGGCCCCGCGCTTCGCGGGCCACCAGCATCCGCTGGCCGCCGGGCACCCACCCCGCCCACTCGGCCACGCCGGTCTCAGGGGTGGCTGCGCCCGGCGGCAGCACATCGGCCAACCAGCCGCCCTCGGTTTTGCGCAGCACCCACAACTCGCGCCAGCCTTCCATCGGCTGCACGGCCAGGGCCACAGCCGTGCCTTCGCGGTTGGTGCTGGCCGATGCCGCCCACACCACGCCGTAGGTGCAGCGGCGCAGCAGGGGGGCCTTGGCGGCGTGCTGCGCGTCCACCAGCAGCACGCAGGTTTCGCCGGGGGCACCAGGCTCGGTCAGCAGCGTGGGGCGGGCGCCGGTGATAGCAGCCACAGACGCCGGGGCGGCAGAAGGCACGAGGGCCCAGCGCACGGCACTCACACGCATCGCGGCATCGTTGTAGGCGCTCTGATCTTCGTCAGGCAAATCAGCCTTGCTCACGCCCGCCAATTCCGTCAAGGCGCGTGCGGCTGCTGCGGCCACGGCCGGGTCGGCTGCGTTGTTGCGGGCTTGCTGGAAGGCCTTCGCGCCCCACACGCTGGCGCGGCGCATCTGCACACGGTTGCGCAGGTAGCCAGGCAGGCCCGCCACGTCCACCCGCTCCAGCACATCGACCAGCCAGGTGGTGAGCTTGGCGCGTTCGTGCGCGGGCAGGTCGGGGTTGCTGCATTCGGGGCGTGTCAGTGCCAGGGCGGCGCGAGCGCGCTGCTCGGCGTCGGCAGCGGGCATGGCCAGAAGCCGGCGAAAGGCCTCGCCCTCGTAGCAAACCTGCATGCGGCCGTCGACCTCGTAAGTGGCAAACCGCACGCCATAGCCATTGGCCACATCCAGGTGCGCCGACAGCGTAGCGCCGGAGGTCTTGCCTGGCACGGCCACCGAAGCGCGGCGCGCGAGCCGGTCGGCAAAGGTGCCCAAGGCATCGAAGGCCTGCGCGCCCTCCCCCCCCGCCAGCGCCTTGGCAGGTGCCGCCTGCAGGTAGGCGGCGGTGAGACCAATGCCCAATGCCTCGGCGCCCGGCGTGTCTTGCACAAAACGCATCACGGCCAGCAACGCGGGGCCTTCCGCCTCGGTCAGCGCCAAGCGGCGCACATCGTTGGCGCGAATGAAGCCCCCGCGCTCGCGCTTGTGGTCCCACACCTGCAGGTAGTCCAGGCGCTCACCGCGCACTTCAAGCACCTCGCCCTGCCACAGGCTGGCCTGCTGCTGCGCGCCATCGCGCGGTGCCGCGCGCAGGCTGGCCTGGTCTTGCACCACGATGACACTGCCTTGGGCGCTGGGGGATGCGGCAGTCGCAGCGGGTGGCACGGCGGCCGAGGCCACGGTGACCGCAGCACTGGCCACGGCCGCGATGAGGGTGAAGGTCGTGAGGTTCATGTTCACTGCTCCACAGCCTGAAGGGTGGAGGCGTCGTCCGCCGCGGCAGCGGCCTGCACAGCACCGGTGGGGGTATTGCGGCTAGCACCCAACAGCGCGGCACCAATGAAGTCGCCATTGGTGGGCGGCGGCGCGATGATGACCTGGATCTTGTCCGAGAGTTTGTCGGCCAGCGTCTTCTGGATAAGCAGCGGGTGCTTGGTCACCAGCGCGCCTTCCCGCGCCATTTGCTCGGCATTCACCTTGCCAATGCGGTCCATGCGGTAGGCCTCGGCTTCGGCCAGCTTCTGGCGGGCATCGGCCTCGCCACCGGCTTCAATGCGGCGGGCCTGGGCTGCGCCTTCTGCGGCCTTTACACGGGAGACCCGTTCCGCCTCAGCCTCCAGTTGGCGCTGCTCGATCTGGCGTTGTTTGAAGGGCAACACATGTTTCATGGCTTCCTCCTGGGCGCGGGCCGCAATCACTTGTTCGCGAGCCGACGCCTCGGCCGCCACTTCTCGGCGCACCTTTTCAGCGGTCGCGTCCAGCTCGGTTTCCTTGACGCGCTTGTCTTTGAGCTCCAGCGTGTAGCGCATCTTCTCGGACGCCAGTTCTTCGGCCAGCAAGCTGTCCATCCCCCGGCGGTACTCGACAGGGAGGTCCACCTTGCCGATCTGGAGGCTGCGCAGCGTCACGCCGTCGCCCACCAGGCGGGCGCGCAGTTCGGTTTCAATGATCTGTGCGATCTCCGCACGCTTGGAAGAAAATATCTCGCGCACGGTGTAGCGGGAAAACACCTTGTAAACGAGCCCCTGAACCGCAGGCTCCACGATGTCGGCACCCACGCTGTCGGGCAGATTGCCGGCCTTGACGGCAGGTGAAGCGGGGTCGATGGCGTAGCGGACACTCAGGTCCAGGCCCAGCGACAAACCTTCGATCGACTGCAACGGCGCGCTTCCGTTGGCCAGGCGCATCGCCTCGGGCCGATAGCTCTGATCGCGCAGCGAGAAAACGCGAACCGTATGCATCCCAGGCACCACCCACACACTGCCATCGCGCCACAAACTGACGGCACCCGTGAACTGGTTCATGCGCACGCCAAGGTCGCCCTGCGCTAGATGGCGCACCGGCGGGTTGCGAACCACCATCAGCCCCGCAGTGGCCACCACGACGCCCGCCACCAGCCAGCGCACGGTGCTGGCGGTGGGCAGCAGATATGCCCAATTCAGACGCGGGGTGCGAGCCAACGCGGGAGCGCCAACGCCATGCGTTTCGCCTTGCTGGGCGCCTTGCGGTTCGCCATCCAGGACGGGCTCCGGCCCAGCTTCTGGCACTGGCGTGGATTGGCGCCCCTTCAGGGTCTGCACGATGCGGTTCCAATGGACTTTCATGGTTTCTCTCTCTCGGGTGGGTTCGGTGTTGTTGTCGATGTCTGAGCGACCGGTACGGGTGAACTCATTGAGGACCGATTGTTCGGATTCCCTGCGGAAGCAACAACGCAGCACGGCCCCCAATGCGCTCACGCCTCCCGCACGAACCTTCCGACCCCGGAAGAAAAACTCACACCGCCCAGAACACGGGGCCGGGATAATCCGCCCACCCTCTCCACTGCCCCGCCCTGCCCATGACCCGCATTGCCGTGATCGAAGACGACCTGCCCACCAGCAACCAGTTGGCGGGCTGGATACGCAGTGCGCGCGACGGCATCGTGATCGACCAGTGGTTCACCCGCGACGAGGCCGAAGCCGCGTTGGCCAGAGGGCACTACGACGCCGTGGTGCTTGACATCGAACTGGGTCGAGAGCGGCATGCGGGGGTGGCCCTGATCAACGCGATCAACAAGTTGGGCCAGGGCACACCGGTGCTGGTGGTTTCCGCCATGCCGGCGGCCATTTACCGCAGCATCATGAAGGCGCTCGATGCGTGGGACTATCTGCAGAAAACCACGTTTGAAGAGGCCGATTTCATCGACACCTTTCTCGACATCCTGCGCACCACACAGGCGCGCCAGCCGGCCTTACCCACGCCCGCTGCGGCAGGCACCGCCCTGGTGCTGGACCCCCTGTGGCAACGCACCCCCACCTGGCGCGGTGAACGCATCAACCTGCCACTCACGGCGCAGCGCATCCTGGCAACGCTACACCAGCGCAGCGGTGAAGTGGTGTCCTACGACGAGTTGTTCGAGGTGGTCAAGAGCGGGCGCAACCGTGACAACATCCGCAAGCACGTGAGTACCATCCGAGAGGCCCTGCGCGAGGTGGACCCACAGTTTGAAGGCATAGAGAACGTGCCCATGCGGGGCTTTCGCTGGGCGGGTACCCCGGCCGCTGCGGGCCTGCGGCCATGAAACGACTGCGCTCGCGGCTGGAGATGCCTCGGATCGAGATGCCCCGCCTGGGGCTATCGGCATTTCGCCAGCGCATTCTTGTCAGAGCGGTTTTTGTGCTGCTGGCCTTGGCCACCCTGGCGCTGAGCGTGGTGCTGCTCAAGGAAGAAAAGGAGCGCGCCTGGAAGAACTATCAGCACGGTTTCGAGCGCAGTCAGTCCGAAGTCATGGCGCGACTGAGGCACCCGTCCGGCCAACTGGCGTTGCTCAACGCAGGCACACACGGACAAAACGCCATACCGCTAACCCCCTTGTTGTTGCCCTATTCGGCCATTGACTTTGACGACCAAAACAAATCGCAGCAAGCCGTCGAGATGGCCGGCTGCGCCGTGCAATACCCCAATGGCTCTTCGGTCTGCGCCGCCATTGGCAACAATCCATATGCAGGCGGTTTCATCTATCTCGTGGGCAGCTTCTATGCCCACTCGCTGGTGGCGCGCGAACGCGGCGCCCTGGCACTGCAGGACATACACCGCGCGCGCATCGCACTGGACATGCGCGGCAACACCTACCGCTGGGTCGCGCCTTACGAGGCAATGCCACTGCGCGGCAGCACGGAAGGCGCCCGTGGACGACTGACAGGGTTTGTGGACAACGGCACTCCGCAACTGAGTGCCCGGGCCCGACCGGTACGCGATTTTCGAGGCTGGCTGTGGCAAAACGGGCAATGCCGCAACGGCGCATCCACCGCCACAGCCCCGGACTGCCTGCGCCGCACGTATTACTCGGTGCGACTCCCGGTCGAACTGTTCAGGGAGGCCTTGTTCCGCCGGGACACCGCGCTGGTGTGGCCCCCGGAAGATCTCGGCGATATGCGGGTGCGTATCGAAATGCTGGCACCCGGGGACACCAACCCCGTGCTGTTTGACAGCAATGCCCCCGGCGCCAAATTGGCCGCTTCGCTGGACGAGGTGTCTCGCACCCTTCTACCTGGGGAGAAAGTGCAGATCCGCAAGCTGGACAGCCGCGATTCCAAGCCCCTGGTCCTCAAAGGACTTGAGGTGCAGGACGAGCCCTCCGCGCCCTGGCTCATTCGCCTCATTGGCTGGCTCCCGTTGGACGCGGGCACGCGCGCCAGCTCCCCCGCCCCCCATGGGCAGGACGTTCTGGACACGTCCACTGGCAACTACGCGGTGGAATTCACCGGCGACCTGCGGGGTGTCGAGCACGGTCTGGCCGTCGTGGCCACCCGCATGTCGTGGTACCTCGCGGCGATGTTGGCAGCCATCGCACTGGCCTGGTGGGTGGTCGAGCTGGGGCTGATACGCCGCATCACCGCACTCACCCGGCGCGCAGCCGCTGTGTCATACAACGTGCAACCGGGCCACACCGGCCCACGCCTTGGCGATCTGGACGTGTCCGACCTGCGAGGATCCGACGAGTTGGGCATTCTGGCCGGCGGCCTTGCCGACTTGCTGCAGCGCGTCAAGGACGACCTGCAGCGCGAGCAATTGCGCTCCCAGCAAGAGCGCGACATGTGGCACGCGGTGGGCCACGAGATCATGTCGCCCCTGCAGTCGCTCATGGTGCTGCACAGCGCCCCCCAAGACCCGAGCCACCGCTACGTCCGGCGTATGCAACAGGCCGTGCACGTGTTGTATGGAACCGCGTCTCCGGCCGAGGCCCTGCAGGCCGCCGATCTGCCACAAGGGCAACTCGATCTCGACGCCTTCTTGCAGAACGTCGCCGACAACGCCCACTTTGCGGGGTTGCTGGATGTTCGTTATGACACGGGTGCGCGAAGTGCAGGCCCCATCATCGTGCGGGCAGACGCATTTGCACTGGAAGACGTGGTGACGCACATCCTGCGCAACGCGGACCGCTACCGCCCCGTGGGCAGCCCCATCACGCTGACACTCACCGCGTCAGAGTCGACCGCCTGCGCCACGGTGCACAACTGCGGCGCCACCATTGCCACCGAGTTGCTGGAGCAGATTTTTGACCTCGGCGTGTCAGACCCTGAACGGCCATCAATTGCGCACGACGATGTGCACAGGGGCCAAGGCCTCTTTGTGGCCAAAACCTACATGGCCAAGATGGGGGGCACCGTCACTGCACGCAACGTGAGCGATGGTGTGGCGTTCACACTCACCTTTCAGCGCCTGGGCTGACACGGTGACCGCCCCACGGCACCTCTTCTTGTGAGTGCCTGTTCAAACGCCCTGCGTTAGAGGTTCAATAGGGGAAGCTCACCCCCTCTCCCCATCAGCAGACATTGTGGCGGTGGTGCCGCGAATGGCGCGAGGACGCACGGCGGTGGTCGGTCGCGTCCCACATGGCCGCCGCTGCAGGCGGCCTAAGCTTCATCGCAACCAGGAGCCCCTCGATGAAACAACGTGCCTTTTTTGCCCCCATCGTCACCGCCATCGCCCTCGCGACCTCGTTCGGCGCAATGGCCCAATCACCCGCATCCAGTGAAGCACAGGCTCGTTTTGAGCGGGAACGTGAAAAATGCCAGACCCACAACACACAGGACAGCCTGGCGACCTGTATGCGAGAAGCCAACAACGCGCTTGACGCATCGCGCAAGGGTCAACTGAGCGCACCGGGCGCACAGGCCGGTAAAAACGCCACCGAGCGTTGTGATGCGTTTCAGAGTGCACAAGAGCAGGCCGAATGCGCACGCCGCATCGAGTCTGCACCAGCCAGTGGATCGGTCTCCGGAGGCGGCGTGCTGCGCGAGTCGGTAACCACCACCATCGTGCCTGCTGCGCGATAGCGACAAAACAGGCCAGAATCGGCCCATGAACAGGGTACCGCGGCGATGACGCGTTGCCCTAAACGCCCGTCAAACGATTCAGGCCAGCTGCGCGCGCATGCTATTAATGACACCTTGATAGTCCGGCTTGCCAAAAATGGCACTGCCGGCTACGAAGGTGTCCGCCCCCGCATCGGCCACGCGCCGAATGTTGTCGGCCTTGATCCCGCCATCCACCTCCAGGCGGATGTCTTTGCCCGATGCGTCAATGCGTTTTCTCACGGCTTCGATCTTGCGCAGAGCCGAGTCGATAAAGCTCTGACCACCAAATCCGGGGTTCACACTCATGATGAGGATGAGGTCGATGTCGTCGATCACCCAGTCGAGGACGTCGAGGGGTTCTGCGGGATTGAACACCAGGCCAGGCTTGACGCCTTTAGAGCGAATGGCCTGGATGCTGCGGTGCACATGGCCAGAGGCGTCGGGGTGAAAGCTGATGTAGTCAGCCCCCGCGTCGGCAAAAGCGGCCGCCAGGGCATCGACCGGTTTGATCATCAGATGCACATCAATCGGCACCGCAACACCTGCGGGCGTTTTGGCGTGTGGCTTGACGGCCTCACAGATCATGGGGCCAAAACTGAGATTGGGCACGTAATGGTTGTCCATCACGTCGAAGTGAATCCAGTCGGCGCCAGCGGCAATAACGTTGCGCACTTCCTCGCCCAGACGGGCAAAGTCGGCAGAAAGGATGGAGGGGGCAATGCGGAAGGATCGGCTCATGCCGGTATTGTCGCAGTTACCATTCCGGGATGCCCAAACCTCAGATCGCCATTCACGTCCGCCCCGAGTACCTGCCGGAGCAGTCCGACCCCGGTGCTTACGCGTACAGTTTTGCGTACACCATCCAGATCGCCAACCACGGTGACGCGCCCGTGCAGCTGATTGCCCGCCACTGGATCATCACCGACGCACACGGCCACGTCGAAGAGGTCAAAGGGCTCGGCGTGGTGGGCAACCAACCCCTGCTGCAGCCAGGCCAGGCTTTTGAATACACGAGCGGATGTCGGCTGCGCACCGCCACGGGCACGATGCAGGGCACTTTTCACTTCGTCACCGAAGAGGGCAGCCCCTTCGATGCGCCTGTGGACCGCTTCTATCTGGACGCCTCGGGCAGCGTTGGCCCCCACGTATTGCACTGAACGTGTAGCACGGATATTTAACCGCCCACAAGCTGGACACGCGTGGCTCCAGCCCTTGCGCACCCAGCGCATCCCCGCCACGCCCCGCTCCACACTTCGTAGATGTCCCATGGAATTTCTTCCCGCCTGGCCCTTCCCAGTCAACACCCTGTTTTTCTTCGGCTTTCTGCTTTTTTGCGGTGCGATGGGGGGCTACGTGGCACACCGCTGGCCCTGGCTGCCCAGCATCACGGGATTCATGGTGGTGGGGCTCGTTGCGGGCCCCAACGTGTTGGGGTTGATCAGCCCTGAGGCACTGGCGAAATCGCGCATCGTGGTGGACGTTGCATTGGCTCTGATTCTTTACCGGCTGGGCCTTTCGCTGGACGTGAAACGCTTCATCAACGACCGCTCGCTGGTATTCATATCGCTGGCAGAGAGCACGCTCACATTTGCCGCGGTCTATCTGTGTCTGGGATGGTTTGGCATTTCGGGCGTGGCCGCTGCAGTGATCGCCACGATTGCCATCTCGTCGTCGCCCGCCGTGCTCATTCACGTCGCCCACGAGTTGGGCGCTTCCGGCCCGGTCACAGACCGATCCATGTCGCTGGTCGCACTGAACAACGTTATCGCCTTCATGGCGTTTGCCGCCGTGTTGCCCGCGCTGTATGGCCAGGCCGATGCGCCGTTGGCCGTGATGATTGGCGCCCCGCTCTACCAGGTGCTGGGCTCTGCCGCACTGGGCGCCGTGATGGGATGGTTGCTGCACCTGGCCGCGCGCAAAACCAAGGCCGCGCACCAGTACCAGTTGGCATTGGTGATCGGCGCCGTCATGATGACCGTGGGTGCCGCCCTCGTGCTGAATCTTTCGGCCTTGTTCGCGCCGCTAATGCTTGGCATGGTCGTACGCAGCCTCGAACGCACCAACCTGGTGGCAGACATCGAGTTCGGGCCTTCGTTTGAGCTGTTTTTTATCGTGCTGTTTGTCTACGCCGGCGCCAACATGCACGTATCGGAGATGCTGCAGTACTGGCCTGCGGCATTGGCCTTCGTGTTCGCGCGCTGCGGAGCCAAATGGATAGGGGTCACCCTGGCGGCGTCGGCGTTTCGCACGCCTTTGCGGCAGGCCGCCAACAGTGGGCTGCTGCTGATGCCCATGGCCGGTCTCGCCATTGGTCTGGTCAACACCACGGTGGCACTTTTCCCCAACGAAGGGATGATTGTGGGCTCGATGGTGCTTGCGGCCGTGGCCATTTTGGAAACCATCGGCCCCCCCATCGCAGCACGCGCCCTGCGTTGGTCCGGAGACCAACTGAGCGAACAGCCTGCCACCCCTCACACACCGCCACCCACCACCGACTCAACGCTTTCGCCAATGCCCGCATCCTCGGCGCAAGACGCCCCGGGCGAAGCCTCACCAGAAGCAGCACCACGGGCCTGAAACTGCGCGCACAGCCGCGCTGAAGCCTTTCGGAAACGGCCCGCGCGGCGACTCCATACACGCCGTTGCGCCGTCTCCGACCGACCTTTTCGCAGGGATATCCCCGCGATGGCCGCCATCGCTTGTGCCACAGTCCTACAAGCGCCCTACGTATCTGACTGTAAATTAGCGCGCTCCGGCCCTGCGTTCCTCAAAGCGTGCAAGGCCGCGTGCACACCCCCCGGTGGCCGTCTGGCCGCCCGATAAAGAGGAATCCAATTCATGAATGAAATCCTGACCTTCTGGGCGCAATGGCTGCGCCCCTCGGCGGGGCTCCCCACGGTGCAATGGTCGCTGTTGCTGGCCGTCGCTGCCATGGTGGGGTATCTCACGCAACGCCATACGGGCCTTCCCAAAGTGGTGGGGTACTCGCTGGTGGGCACGGTGGCCGGTCTTGCCGGTTTCACAGGCGCGGTCTGGCCACTGCAGGGCATTGGCTTGTTTTTGCTGGAGCTGGGTATTGCCATCGTTTTGTTCGAGTGCGGCGGGCGTATTCCGCTGCGGTGGTTTCGCCACAACCCCATGGTGCTGGTGCAGAGCATTGCCGAGTCGGTGCTGACCTACTTTGCGGTGTATTGGGTCTTGGTGTGGCTGAATCTGCCCACCCAGGTGGCAGGCCCACTGGCTCTGGTGGCGCTTGCAGCGTCCCCTGCTGTGTTGACCCGTGTGGCGGCGGACACCCGCGCCGCCGGCCCCGTCACCGAACGCGCCCTGGTGCTGACCACCTTGTCCACCCTGTATGCCCTGACGCTGGGCAGTGCAAAGGCCGAACTCATCAATCGCCCAAGCATTACGCTGATGGAAACCGTGTACCCCGTGATGGTGGTGCTGGGCGTTTCCATCGTGGTCGCCGCGGTGCTGGCACTGGTCCTGCGCATGGCGCTGCGCTTCATGAGCCCGACGAGTGAGAACACCTCCATGTTGTTTCTCGCACTGGTGGCCGCAGGCACTGCGGTGGCTGCACACATGGGCGGCTCTGCGCCGTTGGCGGCCTTGCTGGGTGGCATGCTGCTCAAGCAACTGAACCCCCGCCCCTGGGCGTGGCCACGGCAACTGGGCAATGCATCGTCGCTGCTGACCATGCTGATGTTTGTGCTGGTCTCCACCGTCGCAGCGCAGGCCGACTGGAGCGCACCTGTGGTGGGCGTGGTGCTCGCGCTTATCGCGGTGCGCCTGCTGGCCAAGGCCACGGGTGTGGCCCTGGGCAACGTGGGCAGCGGTGCCAGCTGGAAGCAGGCCTTGTGGGTGGGATGCGCAATGACACCGATGTCCTCCATCGCTCTTTTGATCGCCTCGCAATTCGTGCTGGCCTCGCCCTCTACCGGGCACCTGATTGCGGGTGTGGCGCTGCCGGCCATCTTGCTGATGGAGGTGCTGGGCGCCGTCATCGCCACCGTGGCCATCTACCGTGCGGGCGAAAGCTCTAAACCCTGGGCGCCACTGACACGTGGCCACAACGGAGAAAATAGCCGTGAGTCTTGAAGCCTTTAACCATTCCGAACCGCTGACACTGGGCGTCGAGCTCGAGCTGCAGCTCGTCAACACCAACGACTACGACCTGGCGCCCTACGCCGACGACATGTTGCGCCTCATGGCGAAAACTCCGCTGCCCGGCAGCGTGGTGCCGGAGATGACGAACAGCATGATCGAAATCTCCACCGACATCTGCCACTCGGCCAGCGAAGTGCTGGGCCAACTCACACCCATTCGTGATGCGTTGGTCAAAAGCGCCGACAAGCTCAACATCGCGGTGGTCGGCGGGGGCACGCACCCGTTCCAGCAATGGCACGAGCGGCGCATCTACGACAAGCCCCGCTTTCAGGAGCTGTCGCAGCTGTATGGGTATCTCTCGAAGCAGTTCACCATCTTTGGCCAACACGTTCACATTGGCTGCCCCAATGCCGACGCCGCGCTGCTGATGCTGCACCGCATGTCGCGCTACATCCCGCACTTCATCGCGCTGTCAGCCTCCAGCCCCTATGTGCAGGGGCAGGACACGGCATTTGACTCGGCCCGTCTGAATTCGGTGTTTGCGTTCCCGCTGTCGGGCCGCGCGCCGTGTGTCTTGACGTGGACAGAGTTCGAGCAGTACTTCAACAAGATGACACGCACAGGCGTGGTCAAGAGTATGAAGGACTTCTATTGGGACATCCGCCCCAAGCCTGAGTTCGGCACGATCGAGATCCGGGTGTTTGACACCCCACTCACCATTGAACGCGCGGCCGCCCTTGCGGGGTTTGTGCAGTCGCTCGGGGCGTGGTTTCTGGCAGACAACCCCTTCATCCCGGAAGAGGATGACTACCTGGTGTACACCTACAACCGCTTCCAGGCCTGCCGCTTTGGCATGGATGCGGTGTATGTGGATCCGGCCACGGGCGACCACATGCCGCTGCGCGAACACATCCTCAAGACCATGGACAAGATCGCCGGACACGCTGCGGTGCAAGGCGCATCAAGCGCCATGCACATGCTGCGGACCGAGGTGGAGGCGGGCCAGAACGACGCACGTTGGCTGCGCCAGCGCCAAAGCGAAGAGCAATTGCTGGCCGAAGTGAGCCGCCAGGCGGCCCTGCGCTTTCGCGGCGCGCCGGCCTGATCGCCGGGGCGGCGCACCACGGTCACGCCGTCAGCGCGAGCTTGCGCGCCTGTTGCGTGTGCCCGCCATAGCCCCAGTCGATGGCGGGCAACTCCCGCACCACCACATAGCTGGCGGTAGCCAGTGCACCTGCTCCGGCCAGCTGGCGCTGCAGCTCCGCGAACGCGGCCCGGATGAAAGCAGCCTTCTGCTCTGGGGTGTTCGTGCCTTGCGTGATGCTGATCTCCAGCAATGCCGCGGGCTGCCCGACGGCAGCACCACCGATGTGCCACCGCGCAGCGGGCAGGTCCTCAATGACTACCGCCGTCACCTCGCGGCGCTTGCCCAGCAGGTCTACGGTCAGGTCCGTCAGCGCGCTGGCCAGCTGGCGGCAGCGCTCGGGATTTTGCGAGGGAGTCAGTTTCAGAACGAGGGTTGGCATGGTGTTTTCAACTTTGGTTGGAATCAACGAGGGGGCAAAGCCTGGGGCCTGACGACGCGGGCCACATGACCCACGACAAGGACCAACGCGCGCCGCATCCGGGCGGGGCATACATGGCCGTTCCTTTCGGGGGTCTCTGCGAAGGGCTGCAGCAACTGTAGGCTGCCCTTGGCGCTGCGGAAACCGCACTCCGCGCAAGACCGTTTTGCGCCCATGGCAAGGAAACCCGCGCACGCATCGCGCGATCAGTGGGCGCGGCGAGCGGTAAGGAACGGCAGTGGCTGCGCAAGTGCAGCAACTGCCTTGGCGACGGCGATGGCGATCGCGATGGCGCACATTGGCCGCGTCGCAAACCGCGCGGGCCCGACGAGGCACCCGGTGCGGCGACTCCTGCCGAGGCTCCCAGCCCCCCGTTACCATTGCCCGATGCGCGAGATCCGCTTTGAAGACATGCACCTGTTCGCCCGCGTGGCCGACCTGGGCTCGCTCTCGGCGGTAGCGCGCGAGCGCGATGCGCCGGTGAGCCTGGTCTCACGCACCCTGGCGCGCATCGAGAAAGCCTGCGGCGCGCGGCTGTTGCACCGCAGCACCCATGGCCTCACGCTGACGGCCGAGGGGCAGACCTTTCTGGACTACTGCCGCCGCATCACCGGCACGCTCGACGAGCTGGAGGGCGAATTCGCCCAGCAAAGCGGCAAGCCCAGCGGCTGGGTGCGCGTGGCGTCCAGCTCGGTGGTGGCCGAACATCTGCTGATCCCCAGTTTTGACAGCCTGCGGCAAAAACACCCACACCTGCGCGTGGAGCTGGTGGTGGACGATCGCATGGCCGACATGGTGCAGGGCGGCATTGACATTGCCATCCGCACCGGCCCGCCACTGACCGACACCGTGGTGGCGCGGCCGTTGGGCACCTTGGCGCGTGCCCTGTACGCCACGCCCGGCTACCTGCAGGCACATGGCATGCCCCGACACCCCGACGATCTGCGCCAGCACCAGCTCATCACCAACAGCGCGGTGACGTTTCTGAACCACTGGCCTTTCCAGATCGATGGCCAACCGCATGTGCTGGTGGCTGAAGGCCACTGGCGCTCGGCCAGCACGGCCATCACCGCGCGTTTGGCGCTGCAGGGTCTGGGCATTGCACGCCTGGCCACGCTGGTGGCCGAGCCTCTCGTGCGCCAGGGCCTGCTCGTGCCCGTGCTGGCCAACTGTGTGGACCTGCAGCCCAGCCCCATCCACGCCATCACACTCACGCGCCGCCATCGGCTGCCCAAGGTGCAGGCGTGTATCGACCACTGGGCCGAATGGTTCACGCGCGCAGACCATGCGGCGCTGGCCACGGCCTGAGTCCTTTATCGGAACCAATCCCTATGGGTGAATTTGACCTGATCGCGCGCTACTTCACGCGCCCTGTTCGCCACGCCGCGCTGGGCGTGGGCGACGACTGCGCCTTGCTGGCCCCGCGCCCAGGCATGCAACTGGCCATCTCCAGCGACATGCTGGTTGAGGGCCGCCACTTCTTTGCCGATGTGGACCCCGAAGCTCTGGGCCACAAGGCGCTCGCCGTCAACCTGTCGGACTTGGCCGCCTGTGGCGCCCGCCCGCAGGCGTTCACGCTGGCGCTGGCCTTGCCACGCGTGGATGAAACATGGCTGTCTGGATTCTCACGCGGCCTGCTGACGCTGGCGGATGCGCACGGCTGCGAACTGGTGGGCGGCGACACCACACAAGGCCCGCTCAATATCTGCATCACCGTCTTTGGCGAAGTGCCCCCTGGCCAGGCCTTGCTGCGCAGCGGTGCCCGCGCTGGTGACGACATCTATGTGAGTGGAACGCTGGGCGATGCCCGGCTGGCACTGGAGGCACTGCAGGGCCACCTCACCCTGCCGCCCGACCTGTTGGCGCGCGCCAGGCTGAGGCTGGAGCGGCCCACGCCGCGCGTGGCCTTGGGCCTGGCCCTGCGCGGTGTGGCCAGTAGCGCCATGGACGTGAGCGATGGACTGCTCGGGGATTTGTCGCACATCCTCAAGGCATCAGGCGTTGGGGCGCGCATCGACACCCATATCACTTCAAATTTGATAGCTACCAGCGCTTATTCATCAAGCACTGGAGGCCTATTTGACCTAAAATTGACTCACCAAGCCACGCTGGCGGGGGGTGACGACTACGAGCTGGCATTTACCGCGCCGCCGGCACGCCGAGATGCCGTGGCCGCGGCATCCCAGGCCAGCAACACCCCCGTGACCCGCATTGGCTCGGTGTTGCCCGAGCCCGGGCTCCTGCTGGTGGATGCCCATGGCCAGTTGCTGGCCAACAGTTTCGCCTCTTTCGATCATTTCCAGTGACTTGCGGGGACCTCCATCGAGGTGAGGCCCGGCCCGTCAGGTGCGCAACAGCGGCAGCGCCGTCATCCAGCGCCCCGAAGCGCGCGCCCAGCGGCGCTACTTTGCGATGATGGTCAACAGCTCTTCGCGCGTGGTCGGGTCCTTCATGTATTGGTTGTAGAGCGGTGCCATGCGCCGCACGAAGGGCGAGATGTCTTTGACGCGCACAAACTGGGAGCCTTGTTTGGTCGTCGTCTCCAGCGCCTGCGCTACGCGTTTGTTCCAGAGATCGCGCATGAGCAACGCCGACTGAGCGCCCGCCTCGGCAAACGCCTTGCGGTCGTCGGCCGAGAGCTTGCCCCACAAGGCGGTAGAGACCACCAATGCCTCGGGCGAGATGACATGGTTGGTCACGTATACGTTCTTGGCCAGTTTGTAGTGCCCAGTGGACTCATAGGAGGGCATGTTGTTTTCGGCGCAGTCAATCGTGCCTTTTTCAAACCCCGCCAACACCTCCTTGAACGGCAATGCCACGGGTTTGGCATCGAGCAGCCGGATCATCTCGGTGTAAATTTCTGACTGCTGCACCCGAATGGAGGCACCCGCCAGATCACGGATATTGGCGGGCGCGCGCTGGGAACAATAGAACGAACGGGCCCCACCGTCATACCAGCCCAGCACCACAAAACCGGCGGCTTGCAGGTTGGCCGAAAACCGCTCCCCCAGCTTGCCATCGAGGTGGCGGAACATGTGCGCGGAATCGGTGAACAAAAACGGCAGGTTCAGCACCTTGATCCCGGGCACGGCATCCGACAGCGGGCCTGAACTGAACTCGGCCAAGTCGATTTCGCCGCTTTTGAGCATCTGCACAGCCTTGGGCTGATCGCCCAGCGTGGCGTTGGAGAACACCTCGATCTGGTATCGCCCCTGCGTTGCCTTGGCCACCTGCTGTGCAAAGCTTTTCATGGCCTCCGTGACAGGATAGCCGTCGGGGTGGATGTTCCAGGCCCGCAAGCGGGTTTGCGCGGTGCCAGCCCCCGCCCACACCATCAACCCAGCAGCCACAGCCCACACCCATCCGGCCCTCTGTCCCTTGTGCATATGCGTCCCTCTTTGTTTTTTGAATCGTTCTCGCCGGCCTGATGGACGCATCATTGATACGACATCGTACAAATCAGCGGATGACTTTTCACAGAAACCGGGCAAAGCAGCGACTTGGCCGTCCCCATGCGCAGGGGAGATGACCACACCCAACCTGCACCCCCACCAACCAATGCCCTGGCAACCTGCGCTCCGCCACCCACCCGCTTCTTTTGCGGTATTTTCGCCAGACTGCCGCTGCGAAGGCACCGGGTAAACGCGCAGGCGATGCGTACGATTCACGCGGGAAGAGCTGCGCAGTCCGTTATAGGACGTCAGTTATCAGCCCCCCCCGTGCGAGGCCGCCGCGTGCCAGCGGGGCTCCAGCAATTCACAGAGCATTGCAATATGCCCCTGGCGGCAGCGCTCCAGGTGATCCACCCCACCCGCGCCAAATATCATTTGTGACAACAGCGCGTGCGCGATGGGGGCAATCACCAGCCATGGTTCGCGCACCAGAACGCTGGGCTCACGGTCATCAGACACGAGGTACGCCCCCACCATCTCCCCCAAAAAAACCACCTGGGGCTGCACGACCGTGCTCTCCCAAAGGCTCACCAGGTTTTCTACCCGGGTGCTTTCGGCCACCAGCAGACGCAGTGCCGCCACTGACTCCGGCCGCCCCAGCGCGGCGTACAGGCCATCGGTAATCCATTGCGCAAAAGCGCGCGGCCCTGCACTGGCCGAGGGCGGTGGCACCTCGCGCCACGCCGGAGGCGCCAACAGCCGCCCCAACAGCGCCTTGAATATCTCCTCCTTGCTCTGAAAGTGCGCGTACAGCCCTCCCTTGGACAAGCCACTGCGCCCCGCAATGTCGTCCATGCGCGCAGCGACAAAACCGCGCTCTGAAAACTCCACCAAAGCGGCGTCCAGAATCTGCGGCACCCGCACTTCCGGCGACAGACGCTTTCGCATCGGCACCTCTACCCCGGTATCACTGGACTCAAAAATTAGGGTTTTCACCATCTTCTCCTGCATGGTGGGTATGATGACAGTGGCACTAAATACCGACCAGTCGGTATTTAGTAATCCTTGCTCCAGCAACGGTTAAACAAAAGCCAGTGTGCGCACTGGCTTGCGGAAGGTCTCCATGCAGAACGACTCTTTCTCGGCAACCACGATGGCAGAACAATGGGACCCGCTGTTCCACGCGGCCCTTGCGCGCCGCGTGTCGTCCCTGTCGCAGGTCACGCCACTCCTCGCTGGCGCCGATTGGGCGCTGCACCTGGCGACGTCGCCGGGCAAATGCATGGACCTGGTGAGACTGGCCTTGCACCAGAGCGAGTCGCTGGCACGGTATGCGCGCGAACGCATGGTGGCGGGCGCAGACCGAGAGGCGCGCCATGCGGTGGTGCCCCCAGCCTCTGACCGACGCTTCTCTGACCCGGAGTGGCAGCAGTGGCCGTTCAACCTCCTGCACCAGTCCTTTTTGCTCACGGAGCAGTGGTGGGCCGCAGCAACCCAGGGCGTGTGGGGCATGCAGAAACATGATGCAGACATCGTCGCATTCATGGCACGCCAGATGTTGGACGTTTTTTCGCCTGGCAATCAGTTGCTCACCAACCCGGTGGTGCTCAAACGCACTCTGAATGAGGGCGGCACCAACCTGCTGCGCGGCGCCTTCAACGCGGCAGACGACATGAAGCGCCAGGCCGCAGACGCCCCGGCGGCCGGCACCGAAGCGTTCATCGTGGGCCGTGACGTGGGCATCACCCCCGGCAAGGTGGTGCTGAAGAACCGCCTGATCGAATTGATCCAATACGCACCCAGTACCGACGCGGTGCACCCGGAGCCAATCCTGATCGTGCCGGCCTGGATCATGAAGTACTACATCCTGGATTTGTCTGCGCACAACTCCCTGATCAAATCCCTGGTCGACAACGGCCACACCGTGTTCTGCATTTCCTGGAAAAACCCGGTGGCAGAAGACCGTGATCTGGGCATGGACGACTACCTGGCGCTGGGTTTTCATGCGGCGCTGGACGCGGTCACCACCATCGTGCCCCATCAAAAAGTGCATGCCACCGGCTATTGCCTGGGCGGCACGCTGCTGTCGATTGCCGCTGCCGCCATGGCTCGCGACGGGGACGACCGCCTGGCATCGCTGACGCTGCTGGCGGCACAAACCGACTTTTCCGAGCCTGGCGAGTTGGGCCTGTTCATAGACGAGAGCCAGTTGAGCCTGCTCGAAGCCCAAATGAATCAGACCGGATTTCTCAAGGCCAGCCAAATGGCGGGCGCATTCCAGATGCTGCGGTCCTACGACCTGCTGTGGTCGCGCATGGTCAACGAATACCTGCTGGGCGACCGCGCCCCCGTGAACGACCTGATGGCGTGGAACGCTGACGCGACACGCATGCCGGCCAAGATGCACTCGCAATACTTGCGCCGCCTGTTCCTGAACGATGACCTGAGCGAGGGCCGATACCCCGTCAACGGCAAACCCGTGGCGCTGTCCGCCCTCACTGCACCGATGTTCATGGTCGGCACGGTGACCGACCACGTTGCCCCCTGGCGCTCGGTCTACAAAATGCACCAGGAATGCCCTGCGGAGATCACTTTCGCGCTGACCAACGGAGGGCACAACGCGGGCGTCGTCAACCCCCCCGGCAACCCCCACCGCCACTATCAGCTGCTCACACGCCCCGCAGGGGGCGTGACGCTGACAACCGACGACTGGCTCGCCACGGCCCCCGAAACACAAGGCTCGTGGTGGCCTGCCTGGGTGGCCTGGCTGCAGGCCCGCTCAGGCAAGACGACCAAACCACCCCGTATGGGCGGCGGCGCCTATCGCCCTGTTGCCGATGCACCCGGCAGCTACGTTTTGGAGAAATGAAGATGCTGCCCGGACTGCAAGGAAAAAAGGGCCTGGTGGTCGGCATCGCCAACACCCACAGCATCGCCTGGGGCTGCGCGCGCGCCTTTCACGCCGCTGGCGCACAGCTGGCTGTGACGTGGCTCAACGACAAAGCCCGGGCCTATGTGCAGCCGCTGGCAGCGCAAGTGCAGGCGCCCATTCAATTGCCGCTGGACGTGGAGCAACCTGGCCAGCTCGAAGCGGTGTTCGACGCCGTCGCGCAGCAATGGGGGAGCCTGGACTTCGTCTTGCACTCGATCGCGTTTGCACCCGCGGCCGACCTGCACGGCCGCATCACCGACAGCTCGCGCGAAGGGTTCATGCGGGCCATGGACATCTCCTGCCATTCGTTCGCTCGCATGGCACACCTGGCAGAACCGCTGATGAAAGAAGGCGGTACCCTGCTGACCATGAGCTACCTGGGTGCCGACGAAGTCATTCATAACTATGGCCTCATGGGCCCGGTGAAAGCCGCGCTGGAATCGAGCGTGCGCTACCTCGCCGCCGAGCTGGGGCCACAAGGTATTCGCGTCAATGCCGTCTCGCCAGGGCCTCTGGCCACACGCGCAGGCTCCGGCATTGCCGACTTTGACCAGCTTTTGGCCGACGCGGCCCGCCGCGCGCCGCTGCGCCGACTGGTGGACATCGACGACGTGGGCGCCCTGTGTGCCTTTCTGGCCAGCGACGCGGGGCGGTCGATCACCGGCAACACCTTGTATGTCGACGCCGGCTATCACATCCTTGGCTGACGCGACCCCATGAACCCCGCCATCACACACCGGCCGCGCCGCCCTGCGGCACACGCCCTGGCCGCAGCCACCCTGGCGCTGGCGGGCTGTGCGCCGCTGGTGCCGCCCTACACAACCCCGGCACTGCCGGTGGCTGCGCGCTACACCCCAGAGCCCCCCGCCGAAGCCGGACGCCTTGACATCCCTGCATGGCGCACCTACTTTGCCGACCCCGCGTTGCAAGCGCTGATCACACAGGCGCTGGAGAACAACCGCGACCTGGGCGCCACCGCCCTGCGCGTGGCCGAGGCGCGTGCCGCCTATGGCATCCAGCGCGCCGACCAACGGCCCACCCTGGGCGGCCAGGCCGGTGTGGACCGCAGCCGCATCCCCGCTGACCTGAACCTCACAGGGCGCCCCGTGCTGGGCAGCCAATACCAGGTGGGCGTGGGCCTGGCCAGTTGGGAGCTTGATTTCTGGGGCCGCGTGCGCAGCCTGAGCGACGCAGCCCTGCAGACCTACCTGGCGACCGAGGCCAGCCAACAAGCCGTCACCATTGGCCTGATCGCCCAGGTGGCCAACAGCTACCTCACCCTGTGCGAACTGGACGAACGGCTGGCGCTGGCACAGCAAAGCACCACCAGCCGCCAAGAGAGCCTGCGCATCTCCACGCGCCGCGTTGAAGTGGGCTCGGCCTCGCGCCTGAATCTGACGCAAACACAAACGCTGCTGACCCAAGCCCAGGGCCTGGTTGCACAGTTGGAGCTGGCGCGGGCACAGCAGGCCAACGCATTGGTTCTGCTTGTCGGTGCTCCCGTCGTGCTGGCGCCTGCAGCGGGCCGCCTTGGCGAGCAGCAGATGCCTGCGCTGAGGGCGGGCCTGCCGTCCGACCTGCTGACCCAGCGGCCGGACATCATGGCCGCAGAGCACCAGTTGCGTGCGGCGCATGCGCAGATCATGGCCGCACGTGCCGCGTTTTTCCCGCGCATCACCCTGACGGGGTCTTTGGGAACGGCCAGCGCCGAGCTGGGCGGCCTGTTCGACAGCGGCAGTTCAGCGTGGACCTTCTCGCCCAGCATCTCGCTGCCGATCTTCAACGGCGGACGCCTGAGCAGCAACCTGAGCCTGGCCGAAGTGCGGCGCGACCTGGCGGTGGTGAACTACGAAAAAGCCATCCAGCAAGCATTCCGTGATGTCTCGGACGCTCTGGCCGCGCAGCAGTGGCTGGCGCGCCAGCTCACCATCGCCCGGGACGCCCTGGCGGTACAGGCGGAGCGCGCGCGCCTTTCGCAACTGCGCTACGACCACGGGGCCAGCGCTTTTCTGGACGTTTTGGATGCACAACGCGACCTGCTCGTCGCCCAGCAACAGGCCGTGCAAGCCCACCGATCGCTGCTATCGAACCAGGTGGCCCTGTATGTCGCACTGGGTGGCGGCGCAATCACGCTGGCACCGTCCGTTTCAGAGTCCCGCAAACCGGCCACACCATGACCCCCCTCTTGAAGAACCGACTGATCCCCCTGGCCGTTGTGGCCGCGATGCTCGCCGCAGGCGTGTACCTGTGGAAGCGCATGCATCCGCCCGGTTTGGGCGAGGGTTTCGCCAGCGGCAACGGCCGCATCGAAGCCACGGAGATCGACGTGGCCACCAAGCTTGCTGGCCGGGTAGAAAGCATCCTGGTGGACGAAGGCGACTTCGTGAAGGCCGGCCAGCCCCTGGCAACGATGCAGATCCAGTCGCTGCAAGCCCAGCGAGATGAAGCGCGCGCGCACCGCCAGCAGGCCATCAACACATCGACCAGCGCAGACGCCCAGGTCACCGCGCGCGAAAGCGACAAGTTGGTGGCCCAGGCCGTGGTGGCACAGCGAGAGAGCGAACTCGACGCGGCTCAGCGGCGCCTGGCCCGCTCGGAAACACTGGCAACCGAAGGAGCATCGTCCGCCCAGGAACTGGACGACGACCGCGCCCGCACACGCAGCATGCAAGCGGCGGTGGGTGCGGCGCGCGCCCAGGTGGCCGCCGCACAGGCCGCCATCGATGCGGCCAAGGCCCAACGCATCGGATCGCGCTCTGGGGTCGACGCCGCCGACGCCACCATTCAACGCATCGAGTCCGACATCGCAGACAGCCAGCTCAAGGCCCCACGCGACGGCCGCGTGCAGTTTCGCGTGGCACAGGCGGGCGAAGTGCTCGGCGGCGGCGGCAAGGTGCTCAATCTGGTGGATCTTTCCGACGTGTACCTCACGTTCTTCCTCCCCGAAACGGTGGCTGGCCGTGTGGCGCTGGGCAGCGACGTGCGCATCATCCTCGACGCCGCCCCTGCTTATGTGTTGCCAGCCAAGGTTTCGTTTGTGGCCAGCACGGCGCAGTTCACGCCCAAAACGGTGGAGACCGCCAGCGAACGCCAAAAGCTCATGTTCCGCATCAAGGCGCAACTGGACCCACAACTGCTGCAAAAGCACCTTGAGCAAGTCAAAACCGGGCTGCCCGGCGTCGCCTGGGTCAAGACAGACCCGGCCTTGGAGTGGCCCGCCGAGTTGCAGGTGAAGCTTCCGGAATAGCCCAGCGTGCAACCCTCGCCTCCCCTCCCGCAGGCCCCAGGGCGCGCCCCGGTAGCGCGCCTGCAGGGTGTGCGCCTGCGTTACAACAAGACAGTAGCCCTCGCGGGCATCGACCTCGAAATTCCGGCCGGGCGCATGGTGGGTGTCATTGGCCCCGATGGCGTGGGCAAGTCCAGCATGCTGTCGCTGCTGGCGGGTGCGCGTGCCGTGCAGGAGGGCCACGTGGAAGCGCTGGGCGGGGACATGGCCAACAAACAGCACCGTGATCAGGTGTGCCCACGCATCGCCTACATGCCCCAAGGCCTGGGCAAAAACCTGTACCCCACGCTCTCGGTCGAGGAGAACCTGCAGTTCTTCGCACGCCTGTTCGGCCACGATGCGGCCGAGCGCCGCCGCCGCATCGACGACCTCACACGCAGCACGGGGCTGCACCCATTCCTCAGCCGCCCGGCAGGCAAGCTCTCGGGCGGAATGAAGCAAAAGCTGGGACTGTGCTGCGCGCTCATCCACGACCCCGATCTGCTCATCCTCGACGAGCCCACCACTGGCGTGGACCCCTTGGCACGCGCGCAGTTCTGGGACCTCATTCAGCGCATCCGCCGCGACCGGCAGGGCATGAGTGTGGTGGTGGCGACGGCCTATATGGACGAGGCGCAGGGTTTTGACTGGCTGGTGGCCATGGACGATGGCCTCGTGCTGGCCACCGGCACGCCCCAGGAACTGCTCGAGCGCACCGGCAGCGACGCGCTGGAGACCGCCTTCATCCACCTGCTGCCCGAAGAAAAGAAACGCAACCACCTGCCGGTGGAAATACCACCACTGCCCGAAGAGGGCCAGAACGAGATCGCCATCGAGGCACAAGGGCTCACGATGCGGTTTGGCGATTTCGTGGCCGTGGACAACGTGAGCTTTCGCATCCGACGCGGTGAGATCTTCGGCTTTCTTGGCTCCAACGGCTGCGGCAAGTCCACCACCATGAAAATGCTGACCGGGCTGCTCCCGGCCACCGAAGGCCATGCATCCTTGTTCGGCAAAGAGGTGAATCCGCGCGACGTGAACACCCGCCGCCGCGTGGGCTATATGTCGCAGGCGTTCTCCCTCTATGGCGAGCTGACGTGCGAGCAAAACTTGGTGCTGCACGCTCGGCTGTTTCACGTGCCCGAAGCGGAGATACCCACACGCGTGCAGGACATGCTCCAGCGCTTCAGCCTGCAAGACGTGCGCGGCAGCCTCCCTGAAAACCTGCCGCTCGGCATGCGCCAGCGGCTGTCATTGGCAGTGGCCATGGTGCACCAGCCCGAACTGCTGATCCTGGACGAGCCCACCTCCGGCGTCGACCCGATCGCACGCGACGCCTTCTGGCGCCTGCTGGTAGAGCTGTCACGCCGCGACCACGTGACCATCTTCATCTCCACGCACTTCATGAACGAAGCCGAGCGTTGCGACCGCATATCACTCATGCACGCAGGCAAGGTGCTGGACAGCGATACACCTCGCGCCTTGGTCGAAAAACGCGGCGCAGCCACCCTGGAAGAAGCCTTCATCGGCTACCTGGTCGACGCAGGCGGGGGCACACCCGCGGAGAAAAGCGAAGCGCCGACCGCCCAAACCCCATCCGGCCCTTCCGGCACGCCACGCAGCCCCACAGACCCAGCAGCCCCAACCCCTTCGCGCCATCAACACTTCAGCCTGCAGCGTTTGCTCAGCTACATGTGGCGTGAAACGCTGGAACTACGGCGCGACCCGGTGCGCGCCACGTTGGCCCTGGCGGGCTCGCTGATCCTCATGTTCGTGATCGGCTACGGTATCAACATGGACGTGGAGAACCTGCGTTACGCGGTGCTGGACCGCGATCAGTCCACGCTGAGCCAGAGCTACACCCTGAACCTGTCCGGCTCACGGTATTTTCTGGAGCAGCCCCCCATCCCCGACTACGCCGACCTCGACCGGCGCATGAGAACTGGCGAGCTGTCACTGGCCGTGGAAATACCACCGGGTTTCGGGCGTGATGTGCTGCGCGGCAAGCAGGTGCAGATCGGCGCGTGGATCGACGGCGCCATGCCCATGCGCGCAGAGACCGTGCAAGGCTACGTGCAGGGCATACACCAGCAATGGCTGACAACACAGCTGCGCGAGCGCACGGGCACCAAGGCGCAAAGCGCGGTGGCCATACAGACCCGCTACCGCTACAACCCCGACGTGCGCAGCCTGCCCGCCATGGTCCCGGCCGTGATCCCGCTGCTGCTGCTCATGCTGCCCGCCATGCTCACGGCCCTGTCCGTGGTGCGCGAAAAGGAGATGGGCTCGATCATCAACCTCTACGTCACACCCGTCACGCGCACCGAGTTCCTGCTGGGCAAGCAGTTGCCCTACATCGCACTGGCCATGCTGAACTTCGTACTCATGAGCCTGCTCGCTGTGACGGTGTTCGGTGTGCCGGTCACCGGCAGCTACCCCACGCTGCTGCTGGCGACCTTCATTTTCAGCATCTCAGCCACGGGCATGGGCCTGCTGGCGTCTGCCGTCACGCGCAGCCAGATCGCGGCGATGTTCTTTGCCATGCTCGGCACGCTGATCCCGGCCGTGCAGTTCGCGGGCCTCACCGATCCTGTCTCGTCCCTCGAAGGCGCAGGCCGCCTCATCGGCGACATCTACCCCGCCACCTTCATGTTCACCATCAGCCGAGGGGTGTTCAGCAAGGCACTGGGCCTGCAAGACCTGCAAAGCGCGTTCTGGCCGCTTCTGGCGTCTGTGCCCATCATCATGGGCGCGGCCATCGCGCTGCTCAAGAAGCAGGACGCCTGACATGCAGCATCTCTTGAACATCTACCGGCTGGGCGTGAAGGAGTTGTGGAGCCTGTGGCGCGACGTGACCATGCTCGTGCTCATCGTCTACGTGTTCACCGCGTCGGTCTACACCGGTGCCACGGCCATGCCGGAAACACTGCACAACGCCCCCATCGCTATCGTGGACGAGGACCACTCGCCGCTGTCGCAGCGCATCATCACGGCGTTCTACCCCCCGCAGTTCAGCCAACCTGAGCTCATCACGCTGGGCGAAGGGGACCGGGGCATGGACGCGGGCCACTACACCTTCGTGCTCAATGTCCCGCTGAACTTCCAGCGCGACGTACTGGCGGGGCGGTCCACGGAGATCCAGCTCAACGTGGACGCTACCCGCATGAGCCAGGCCTTTTCTGGCAACGCCTATGTCCAGCAGATCGTTCTGGCCGAGGTGCAGGAGTTTGTACAGAGCTACCGAGGCAGCGCCGCCCCGGCCGTGGACCTGGCCCTGCGCGCACGCTTTAATCCGGCGCTCGACAAAACCTGGTTTGGCAGCCTGATGCAGATCATCAACAACGTGACCATGCTGTCGATCATCCTGACCGGCGCAGCCCTCATCCGCGAGCGCGAGCACGGCACCATCGAGCATCTGCTGGTGATGCCCGTCACGCCCACCGAGATCATGCTCGCCAAGGTCTGGTCGATGGGTGCGGTGGTGCTGCTGGCAGCGGGTTTGTCGCTCACCTTTGTCGTCCAGGGGCTGTTGCATGTGCCCATCGGCGGGTCGATGGCGCTGTTTCTGGCGGGCGCTGCGCTGCATCTGTTCGCCACCACGTCGATGGGCATCTTCATGGCGACGGTCGCGCGCAGCATGCCGCAGTTCGGCTTGCTCATGGTGCTGACGCTGCTGCCGCTCCAACTGCTCTCTGGGGGAACCACCCCGCGCGAGAGCATGCCGCAATTGGTGCAGGACGTAATGCTGGCCGCCCCCACCACCCACTTCGTCGAGCTGGGCCAGGCCATCCTTTATCGGGGCGCGGGTATCGACGTGGTGTGGCCGCAGTTTGTGGCACTGCTGGGCATTGGCGCCGTGCTGTTCAGCCTGTCGCTGGCCCGTTTTCGCAAGACCATCAGCCAGATGGCCTGATTTTTCCTTCACTGTCAGGAGCCCCATGCCAGAAACCACCGCCCCTCAGTCACCGCCCCATGCGCTCTACAGCGACCTGGCCACCATCCGCAACCGCACGTTCGATGAAATCACCGTGGGCGAAAGCGCCAGCATCGAGCGCACGCTGACCACGCAAGACATCGAGCTTTTTGCCGTGCTTTCGGGCGATGTCAACCCGCAGCACCTGGACGCGGACTACGCGGCCTCCACGCGGTTTCACGGCGTCATTGCCCACGGCATGCTGGGTGGCGCACTGATCTCGGCCGTGCTGGGCACGCGCCTGCCGGGCCCCGGCACCATCTATCTGGGGCAGACGCTGAAGTTCCTCGCCCCCGTGCGTGTGGGCGACACGCTGCGCATCAGCGTCACCGTGAGTGCGCGCAACGCAGAGAAGAAGCGCCTGACACTGGCATGCACCTGCACCAACCAGGACGGCACCACCGTCATCAGCGGTGAGGCCGATGTGCTGGCCCCGACCGAACACATCGAGCGCCCACGCACCACGCTGCCCGAGGTGCGTTTGACCGTGGGCAACGACGGCCTGCACCGGCTGCTCGACCACGTGCGCCCGCTCGGCACGCTGCGGGTCGCCGTGGTACACCCTTGCGACGCACTCAGCCTGTCGGGGGCGCTGGACGCGCACGCAGCCGGCCTGATCGAGCCGGTGTTGGTGGCGCCGCGCGAACGCCTGCTGGCGGTGGCGCAAGAAAACAACCTGGACCTCACCGGTCTCGCCATCGAAGACGTGCCCCACAGCCACGCCGCTGCCGCGCGGGCTGTCGAACTGGTGCTGGAGGGTGGCGTGCAGGCGCTGATGAAAGGCAGTCTGCACACCGATGAGCTGATGGGCGCCGTGGTCGCCGCAGACGGCGGCCTGCGCACCAAGCGGCGCGTGAGCCACTGCTATGTGATGCAGACGCCCGCCTACCCACGCCCCTTCATCATCACCGATGCCGCCATCAACATCGCGCCCACGCTGCAGGACAAGGCCGACATCGTGCGCAACGCCATTGACCTGGCGCATGCCATTGGCGTCGCCCAACCGCGTGTGGCCATCCTGGCGGCGGTGGAAACCGTCAACCCGCACATGCCCGCCACCATCGACGCCGCCGCCCTGTGCAAGATGGCAGACCGTGGCCAGATCACCGGGGGGCTGCTCGACGGCCCGCTGGCATTCGACAACGCCATCTCCATCGCCGCTGCGCGAACCAAGGGCATCGTCTCTGAAGTGGCAGGGCGCGCCGACATT
>RCMZ01000212.1_pt1 | contig 36719 bp, 34 predicted proteins | sample 2041141 | NCBI WGS metagenome assembly RCMZ01 (sample SAMN09708263, study PRJNA481090) | Wastewater metagenome, whole genome shotgun sequencing project. | biome: sewage; isolation source: Davis station wastewater (DW) | place: Antarctica: Davis Station | collected 2010-03-01 | reverse complement strand
GAGGCGCCAGGGTGGCGGGGCCTACACCGAGCGGCTGCGCGCCAGCGGCGGGTTCTTGGCAAAGTAGCGTGTGATGCCGCGCATCAGCGCATCGGCCAATTGCTCTTGGTAGGCGCTGCTGCGCAGGCGCTTTTCTTCGTCAGGGTTGCTGATGAAAGCAGTCTCCACCAGCACACTGGGAATGTCGGGCGCCTTTAGAACGGCGAACCCGGCTTGCTCCACACGGGGTTTGTGCAGCTTGCCCACGTTGCCGATTTCGCCCAGCAAGACCGAGCCGAGTTTGAGGCTGTCATTGATCTGCGCGGTGGTGCTCATGTCCAGCAGCGCGCGTTGCACATGCTGGTCTTTGGACTGCACGTTGATGCCGCCCACCAGATCGGCCTGGTTCTCTTTGTTGGCCAGCCAGCGGGCCGCTGTGCTGGACGCGCCGCCCTGGCTCAGTGCGAACACGCTGGCACCCCGCGCCGCAGGGTTCGTGAACGCGTCGGCATGAATGCTCACGAACAGGTCGGCCTGCACGCGCCGGGCTTTTTGCACGCGGGTGCCCAGGGGCACGAAGTAGTCGCCATCGCGGGTGAGATAGGCCCGCATTGGGTTGCCGCTCACGGTGGTGGCGTTGATGCGATCGCGCAGCAGGTGGGCCACACGCAGCACCACGTCTTTCTCGCGTGTGCCATTGGGGCCAATGGCGCCAGGGTCTTCGCCGCCGTGGCCAGGGTCCAGCGCCACGATGATGATGCGGTCGGTTTCTGTGGAGGTTGCGCGGTTGGCCGAACGCGGGGGGGCGGAGGAGGGTGCCACGGGGGCCGCCGCGACCACGGGGGGCGGCGGCGCGGTCACTGGCGGGCTGCCGGGGCCACCGCTGCGCTGCGCGATCAGGTCCCCCAGCGGGTCCTGCTCGGGTGGTGCCGAGGGATTGCGTGCCGTACGCCCCAGGGCCGCAGCGGGGGCTGGCGCCGGGGAAAATGTAGTGTGCGATGTGGTGGGCGCGTCACGCAGCCGCTCTGCAATCAATGCTTCCAGCGGGTCCACCGGTGCTGCCGGGTACAGGTCAAACACCAGCCGATGCCGGTAGGCCGCCACGGGGGGCAGGGTGAACACCTGCGGCATGGCGGCCTGTTTGAGGTCCACCACCAGGCGCACCACACCTGGCGCGTTCTGGCCCACACGGATGCCCGCAATGTTCGGGTCGTCGGGTTTGACCTTGGCCACCAACTCGCGCAACTCGGGGCTCAGGTCGATGCCTTCAATGTCCACGGCCAGGCGGGGTGGCGTGGTCACGAAAAACTGCTTGGCCACCAACGCTCCATCGGATTCGATGGTCACGCGCGAGTATTCGGGCGCGGGCCAGACGCGCACCGCCACGATGGTGGCTCCGCGCGCAATCTGCTGGGTGCCCAGCAACAAAACCAGGGTGCTGGCCTGCAACACGGCACGGCGGGACGGGGCCTGGTGGGGGGAGTCGCTCATTGGCTCATAGTCCTTGCAGCAGGCTGCACCCTGCCGGGGTGTGGGCGTGCAGTGTGACTTTCCTTTCGGTGTCATCGATTGCTTCAATGTGTATAGCAAGGTCGGCAAGCGGTGTAAGCGCTGCAGCCTTTTCCGGCCATTCTGCCACCTTGAGGCCCGGGTTGGCAAAAATGTCCCTGAAACCCGCGTCCTCCCACTCGCGCGGGTCATCAAAGCGGTAGAAATCAAAGTGCCAGATGGCGAGGCCGGGTGCTTCGTGGGGCTCCACGACGGCGTAGGTGGGGCTCTTGATGCGGCCCTGCACGCCAAGGGCCCGCAGCAGATGGCGCACCAGGGTGGTTTTGCCGGCGCCCAGGTCGCCGTGCAAGGTGATGAAGGCATTGCCAATGCCGGGTTGGGCGGCAAGCTGGCGTGCGAGGGTGTCGGTGTCGTCCTCGCTGTGCCAGGTGACGTGGCGCGTGGTGGCGCAGGCCTGATGATCGTTCGCTGGGCCGGCAGCAGGTGTGCCGGTTTCTACAATCGGGCCAGTATGTGGTGCAACAGTCAACTCGTTCCTCAAATGCAGGAGTGGGCCCGCGAGCTGGGATTTTCCCAAATCGGCGTGGCGGGGGTGGACCTGTCTGCCGCAGAGCCGGGTCTTTCGGCCTGGCTGGCGCAGGGGTTTCATGGTGACATGCATTACATGGCATCACACGGCATGAAGCGGGCGCGCCCGTCTGAACTGGTGCCCGGCACTGTGAGTGTGATCACGGCGCGCATGGATTATTTGCCGCGCGGCACCGCCATGAACGCCCCCGACGGCTGGCAGGCCGCCGAGCTGTCTCGCCTGTCGCGTCCGCACGAGGGCGTTGTTTCGGTCTATGCCCGGGGGCGTGATTATCACAAGGTGCTGCGCGCGCGCCTGCAAAAGCTCAGTAACCGCATCGCCGAGGCCATCGGCCCCTTTGGTCACCGCGTGTTCACCGATTCGGCCCCGGTGCTGGAAGCCGAGCTGGCCTCGCGCAGCGGCCAGGGCTGGCGTGGCAAACACACGCTGGTGCTTAACCGCGAGGCCGGGTCGGTGTTTTTTTTGGGCGAAATTTATGTGGACATGGCCTTGCCGCCGAGTGCCCCTGTGACGGCGCACTGCGGCAGTTGCAGCGCCTGCATCGATGTGTGCCCCACGCAGGCCATCATTGCGCCGCACCGGCTGGATGCGCGGCGCTGCATCTCTTACCTCACCATTGAACATGCGGGGCCGATTCCGCTGGAGCTGCGGCCGCTGATGGGCAACCGCATTTACGGCTGCGACGACTGCCAGCTGATCTGCCCCTGGAACAAGTTCGCCCAGGTCAGCCGCCTGCCCGACTTTGACGAGCGCAAAGGCCTGGCCGGCCAGCAACTGGTGCACCTGTTTGCGTGGGACGAAGCCACGTTTTTGCGCATGACCGAGGGCGGCCCGATCCGCCGCATCGGCCACGAGCGGTGGCTGCGCAATGTGGCGGTGGCGCTGGGCAATGCGCTGCGCACCACCGGCGACGAGACCCTGCGCACGGCGCTGCAGTCACGCGCCCAGGATGCGAGCGCACTGGTGCGCGAGCACGTGGCGTGGGCGTTGGGCGCAGGCTGAGGGCAATTTTTGAATGAAATCGCCAGGTAGCGCTAGTGCGACATGCCTGAGCAGCTATCAAAATATGAGTTGTTGGCTTGGCCGAGATGAACGATGCAGCTCACTGCACCAGCAACCCCGTCTGCCGCAAGGTGCCCACCAGCCCCTGTGCAAACTCGGCGTAACCGGCGGCGTTGGCATGGATTTGGTCTGACTTCAGCCGCTCTTGCGCCAGCACTCCCGACCAGCCCTTGGGATGCAGCGGGATCTTCAGTTCGCTGGCAACTTCTTCGTACAGCGGGTGATCGCTCAGGCGGCCTGCAGCGGCCATCAACGACAGCTCGGGCACGGCCACCAGCAGCACCTGCGCGCCGCTCGCTCGTGCCTCGGTGCAGATGCGCAGGATGTTGGCGCGCGTGGTGGCGGCACTCTGGCGGCGCAAAAAGTCATTGCCACCAATGCCCACGATGACCAGCGCAGGCTGGTGCTTTTGGAGCAGGCCCGGCAGGCGTTCGAGTGCCTGGGCCGAGGTGTTGCCCGACACGCCGGCGTTGACCACTGTCCAGCCGGTCAGGCGCGCCAGCTCTGCCGGGTAGGCGGTGTCGGCCGAGGCGCCCACGCCCGATGTGAGTGAATCGCCCAGCGCCAGCACGGTGGCGCCCTGCGGCACGGCCTGTGCCCGAGGGGGCTTGCGGCCACAGGCGACCATGGCGATGCAGGGGCCCAGGCTCGCCGCGAGCAGCAGCCTGCGGTTCAGACCACGGTTCATCGCAGCACCCCCAGCGCAAACGGCAGGCTCACCATGCCCAGCAGGGTGGACAGCGTGACCAGCCCCGCCACATAGGGCCCGTTGTAGCCCATGCGCGCCGCCAGCACATAGCAGGTCGATGCGGTGGGCAGGGCCGCAAACGCCAGCAACACGGTGGTTTGTACGGCATCGAGTCCAAAGGCGCGTGCCATGGCAAACGCCACCAGCGGCTGCACCAGGTGCCGGATGGCCAGCACCGACACACTCAGCACCTTGCCCCGCGTGAGCAACCCAAATTGCAGGCCAGCACCCGCCGCCATCAGGCCCAGCGCCAGCGACGCGGCGCTGATGCGGCTGACCGTGGGCGCCGCCCATTCAGGGATCTGAAAACCCAGCAGGTTGGCCACCAGGCCCGAGGCGGTGGCAATAATCAGCGGATTGCGCAGCAGCTCGCGCGCAAAGCTGTGGTGCCCGTGCCGCGCCATGGGCCACACGGCGGCCACGTTGAAAAGGGGCACACACACACCGATCAGCACGGCAATCATCAGCAGGCCCTGCGTGCCCGCCAGCCGCTCGGCAATCGCCAGGCCAATGAAGGAGTTGAAGCGGAATGCCACCTGTGCGCTGGCCGCGTGGTCGCGCACGTCGATGCGTTTGCCCACCCACGGCCAGTGCGGCAGGCTGTAGGCCAGGGCGATGCCGATCACCCCCGACAGCATGCCCGCCCCGATCAGCCCCGACGCTGCGCCGATGTCCATCGGGCTTTTGACGATGGACTGGAACAGCAACACCGGGAACAGCAGGTAATACACCAGGCTCTCGACCGGTTGCCAGACCGAGCGGTTCAGGGCGGTGTACCGGCAGATCAGGTAGCCAAACAGAATGAGGGAAAAATCGGGGAGCAGAAGCTGGGCGTAGTTCACACACCGAGAATACTTGATGCTCGGCAAGTGTCTGGCGCGTGTGTGCAAGGCGCATTCAAGGTGGGCGTTAGGTGCCTGGGGTTAGCCCTTATGTGGAATCCGCAGGGTGCTTTGGCGTGCATTGCGCATACCATCCAGCTTGTTTTTCACCCCATGAAGGAGGACTCCATGCATCGTCGTCAATGGTTTGCGCTGACGCTGGCTGTGGCTGCAGGCTCTGCCGCCGCACAAGGCTACCCCAACAAAGTGATCCGGCTGATCGTGCCTTTTGCCCCTGGTGGCACCACCGACATCGTCGCGCGCGTGATCGCAGAACCGCTGGGCAAGGCGCTGGGCCAGAACGTGATTGTGGACAACAAGTCGGGGGGCGGGGGCATCGTGGGCGCGGCCGAGCTGGTGCGGGCCAACCCAGACGGCTACACGCTTGGGGTGGCAACCGTGTCCACCACGGCGGCCAACCCGGCCATCAACCCCAAGACGCCCTACAACCCGCTGACGGATTTCACGCCCATCGTCAACATCGCGGCGACGCCCAACATCATTGCGGTCAATCCGGCGTTCCCCGCCAAGGACTACAAGTCGTTTGTGGCCGAGCTCAAGAAGTCGCCTGGCAAATATTCGTACTCCTCATCGGGCACGGGCGGCATTGGCCACCTGCAGATGGAGCTGTATAAAAGCCTGTCCAATACCTTCGTCACGCACATTCCGTATCGCGGGGCGGGCCCGGCGCTCAACGACACCGTGGCAGGACAGGTTCCGATGATTTTTGACAACCTGCCGTCGGCCCTGCCTTTCATCCGGGACAACCGCCTGGTGCCGATTGTGGTGGCTGCGCCACAACGCGTGGCCGCGTTGCCCAATGTGCCCACGTTCAAGGAGCTTGGCCTGGAGCCCGTCAATCGCATGGCGTATTACGGCATCGTGGGCCCCAAGGGGCTGCCCAAGGACATCGTGGACAAGATCAATGCGGGCGTGCGCAAAGCCCTGGAAGAAGCGGCGGTTAAAAAGCGCATCGAAGACACGGGCTCCATTGTTGTGGGCAATACGCCCGAGCAGTTTGCCGACCAGATCAAGGCCGAGTTTGCCGTCTACAAAGACGTGGTGGTCAAGCAGAAGCTGACGCTGGAATAACTGCGCGGGGCGTCTTTTCTGAAATAGACGTCCGAGCCAGCCCAGCCCGTCGAGCCAACCCAGCCGCCCGTTTGCCCGGGCGGCTTTTTTACGTGCTATGTTTTTGCATGTTTACACCCAGCCCTGACGCCATAGATGCTTTCGTCGACACCTTGTGGCTGGAGGACGGCCTGTCGCGCAACACGCTCGCGGCCTACCGGCGCGACCTCGCGCTGTATGCGCAGTGGCTGGCAGAGCAGCAGCCCCCGATGGTGCTGGACGAGACCTCTGAACAGCACCTGCTGCGGTACTTTGCCGCAAGGCATGCACAAACCCGTGCCACATCGGCCAACCGGCGCCTTTCTGTGCTGCGGCGCTACTTTCATTGGGCACTGCGTGAGCGGCGCATCACTGCCGACCCGACATTGCGGCTCACGGCGGCACGGCAGCCCCTGCGCGTGCCCAAAACCCTGTCCCAGGCCCAGGTGGAGGCCTTGTTGACAGCGCCCGATCTGGGGCATCCGCTGGGTTTGCGCGACCGCACGATGCTGGAGCTGATGTATGCCAGCGGACTGCGCGTGAGCGAGCTGGTCATGCTCAAGACGTTCCAGCTAGGGCTCAATGAGGGTGTGCTGCGGGTGATGGGCAAAGGCAGCAAGGAACGTCTGGTGCCCTTTGGTGAAGAGGCCCGCCAGTGGCTCGATCGGTATCTGGCAGAGGCGCGGGGCGCCATTTTGGGGGGGCAGCAGACCGACGACCTGTTCGTCACGCAGCGCGGCAGTGGCATGACGCGGGCGATGTTCTGGGTCATTGTCAAGAAATGGGCGCGGGTGGCGGGCATTGTGGTGCCGCTGTCGCCCCACACGCTGCGCCATGCCTTTGCCACCCATTTGCTCAACCATGGGGCCGATTTGCGAGTGGTGCAGTTGCTGCTGGGCCACGCGGATATTTCCACCACCACCATCTACACCCACGTCGCGCGGGAGCGGCTCAAGTCCCTGCACGCCGAGCACCACCCGCGTGGCTAAGCCAGAGCGCTTCACGTCGCATGGAAATCTTCCCCCAAAAAGGCAACAGGCCCTGGGGTTGCCAGGGCCTGTGAATGAGCGAGAGGAGCGATTGCGGCAGCAACATCGCGGCCGTTGATGGCCCGCGACGGTGGCCCTGACGCCCGGTAAAGCGGGCCTAGTCTTCGTTCAGGCTTTCGGCCCAGGTGAGCGCTTGCAGGTGGGCCCAGTTCACTTGGCGGTTGGACAGGTGCAAGGCTTCGGCATTTTTGGCGAAGGCGGCTTCATCGCCACTTTCGCACGCGCGGGTCAGCTCCAGGAAGGGGGCGAACACACCGGTGCCGCGCAGCAGCGCATCCATCACGGGCTCGGGCAAGGCAACCGATTCGAGGGCTTTTTCCAGTGGCACACCCAGCATGGTGTCGAGCAGCGAGAAAACGCCCACCACGAAGGCGTTGTCGCATTCTTCGGGCGGCAGCAACTCGGCGGCCAGCAGCTCCATCAAGCGGCCGCGCACCACGGCCGTCTGGCCCACGGCCGGGGGCGCACCGCCCGCCCGCGACGTGGTCATGAGCAGGGCGGCCCATCGGAAGAGCTTTTTGAGCCCCAAAATCATCACCGCGTGCCGGAACGACGTGATTTCGCACGACAGACCGAACCCCGACGAGTTGATGAATCGCAGCAGGTTGAAAGACAGCGTGGGGTCTTTCTTGAGCAGGTCTTCGATCTCGGCCGTGCTGGCCTGTTTGCGCACCAGGTTGATGAGCTGAATGATGGTGGCCTGTGAGGGCCGGATCGTGGTGGCTTTCACCAGCGAGGGACGTGCGAACCAGTACCCCTGGAACAGCTTGACCCCGAGGTCGCGCATCAGCTCGTATTGCTCGGCGGTTTCCACTTTTTCAGCGACCAGGGTGGCCTTGCTGTGGGTAGTGGAAAACTTGACCAAGGGCGCTGCCAGCTCAGGCTTGAAGGCCTGCATATCAAGCTTGATGAACGACGCCAGGGGGAGCCAGCTGGTGTAGGCGCGGCGCAGTGCCTGTTGATCAAAGGCCAGCCTAAACCCGCGCGTGCGCAAGGCTTGCAACGTGGGAATGCGGCCTTCGATGTCCTCGGGCGTTGCGCTTTCGGGCAAGGGCGGGACTTCCAGCACCACTTTTTCGGGGTGGATCAGCTCCAGGTGCCCTCCCGAAAGGCTGTCGTGGGTGCAGTTGATGAACACCGTCTTTTTGCCCACCAGTGCTTCGGTGCCGGCATAAGACAGGGCATTGAACAGCAGCGCAGCATCGCTGGCGGCCGTGTGCGAGTCCGAGGCCGTGGAGCGGTCAAACAGCTCGTAGCCATAGACCGCGCGGTTCTCGTCCACGATGGCCTGGCGGGCGATGATGGCAATGTTTTCGTCTACGGGCTCTACCGGCTCTACGGCCGAAGGTGCGTCGTGCGTGGCGTCTGATTCAGGTGTGCTCGACATGAGGTCCGCGGTAGTGAAGATCGGGGTCTGGACTGATTCTAGACTGGCATGCGCCAGAAGCGAACCATTGCTTGGCAATCCGGGGCGAATCAGATTCCCAACGCAAAGGGTTCAGGGCGTAAACATGGACGCCGGGCGCCACTCAATCGGCAATATGGTCGGCCCAGGCCAGCGCCTGCAAGTGCGCCAGGTTGATCTGCGAACTCGACAGGTGCAGCAGGTGTGCCTCGCGGTCAAACACCACGTCATCGCTGGATTCGCAGGCCTCGGCCAGGGTCAAGAGCGATCCAAGGAAACCTTCACGCCGCAAAAGTGCCGCGGCGACCGGTTCGGGCACGTGCAGCAGCCCCACTGCGGCTTCCATGGGCATGGACAGCATCACGTCGAGCAGCGAGAAGATGCCCACCACAAACGCCTGGTCGGCCTCTTCGGGGGGCAGGGTTTCCAGTGCCAGCAGCTCCATGAGACGCCCTCGCACCACGGCCGTCTGGCCGACGGAAGAGGGGGTGCCGCTGGATCGCGATGCCGTGAGCAGCAGCGCAGCCCAGCGAAACAGTTTTTTCAGCCCCATCAGCATCACGGCCTGGCGGAACGACGTGATGTCGCGCGACAGGCCAAACCCGGCGGAGTTGATCAGGCGCATCAGGTTGAACGCCAGGCCGGCATCTTTTTTGAGCACCTCTTCGATGTCGTCGGTGCTGGCTTGTTTGCGCACCTGGTTGATCAGTTCAATGATGCTGGTCTGCGAAGGAGTGAGCAGCTTGGCTTCCACCAGCGCAGGGCGCGCGAACCAGTAACCTTGGAATAGCTGCACGCCCTGGCTGGACACCATGTCGTACTGCTGGGCGGTTTCCACCTTTTCGGCGATCAGCTCGGCCTTCGAATGGCGCCCGGCATAGCTGATCAATACGGCCAGCTGGTCGGGGGCAAGCACTGAGAGGTCGAGCTTGATGTAGTCGGCCAACGGCAGCCACGCCGCATAGGCCGATTGCAGCACCGTGTGATTGAACGCCAGGTGAAACCCCCGGTCGCGCAGCTCGGCCAAGATGGGCATGCGGGTGGCCACTTCTTCGCCCGCTGTGTGGCCCAGGGGGGGGATCTCCAGCACCACTTTGTCGGGGTCTACCAGCTCCAGGTGTCCGCCAGACAGGCTTTCGTGGGTGCAATTGACGAAGATGAGCTTTTTGCCCACCAGCTCGTCGGTGCCCGCGTGCGACAGCGCGGTGAACACCAAAATGACATCTGTGGCCGCCGTGTGGGCCGTGCCGCTGCGCGAACGGTTGAACAGCTCGTAGCCGACCACCGCCTGCTGGGCATTCACGATGGCTTGGCGGGCAATCATGGCCACCGAGGCCTGGTTTCCGGGCGGTGGCACGGGGGTGTTCCCCTGCGTGGATGGTGTTGTCATGGGCGTCTGGTTGTAGTGTGAAGCGGCCAAATGGTGTGCGGGCGGCCGCGGAGTGTTGGGAGTGTCGTCAGGACGAGTGGATTGGTTGTTTACCCGTGCTGCAACCAGCGCAGCTCGGCATCGGTGAAGCCTGCGTTGCGGCGCGCAGCTTCGTTGAAAGGGGGCTTCAGGCGCGGCGCTTCGTAGCGTGTGACCAGCGTTCCGTAGTGCGTCTCAGGATCGTGGCCCGTGCGCTCGCACAGCCAGCGGTACCAGTGGTTGCCGATGGCGACGTGCCCCACCTCGTCGTGCAAGATGGTGTCGAGAATCGCGACTGCCGCCAGCGCATCGGGTGTGCCCACCTGGCGCAGCTTGGCCTGGATCAGCGGCGTGGCATCCAGCCCGCGTGCTTCCATCGTGCGTGGCACCAGCGCCATGCGCGCCAGCACATCGTGGCTCGTTTTCTCACACATCGTCCACAGGCCCTGGTGGGCCGGGAAGTCACCGTAGTCATGCCCCTGGCTGCGCAGGTGGTCGCGCAGCAGCCGAAAGTGCCGGGCTTCCTCGGCAGCAACCCGCATCCAGTCGGTGTAGTAGGCGTGTGGCATGCCATCAAAACGCCATACCGCGTCGAGCGCCAGATTGATGGCGTTGAATTCGATGTGGGCAATGGCGTGGATCAGCACGGCGCGTCCTTCGTGCGTGGCGGGCGAGCGCCGCGCCATCTCGGTGTGGCGCAAAAGGGCGGGGCGATCGGGGCGGCCTGGCAGCACACCGGGGTCGGTGGGGCCTTCGGGTGCCTTGGATGCTATTGAAAGCGTAGCTGCTTGCGCATACAGTTCAAGCGCTCCAGCCGATTTTTGTTCAGGGTCTGCAAGGCACAAGACCTGCAATGCACGTTGGCGAAGCTCCATCCTTACAATTCTAGGCCCTGCCATTGGCGTCGAGGCGCGCGCTTTGTAACCACTGGCGATTCAGGGGCCGGCACTGCGGAGTGGGCCCTTCCATCTTTTCGGAGTGGGTGCATGGCAATTTATGAACTCGATGGTGTCTCGCCGCAGTTGGCGGAATCGGCCTGGGTGGCCGACAGCGCGCAGGTGATGGGCAACGTGGTGTTGGGCGAAGACACCAGCGTCTGGTTTGGCACCGTGGTGCGCGGTGACACCGAGAGCATCACCATCGGTGCGGGCTCCAACATCCAAGACGCCAGCGTGCTGCACGCCGACATCGGCCAACCCCTGGTAGTGGGCGAGCGCGTAACGGTGGGCCATCAGGTCATGCTGCACGGCTGCACCATCGGCGATGAGTCGCTGATCGGCATCGGGGCCATTGTGCTCAACGGCGCCAAGATCGGCAAAAACTGCCTGGTGGGCGCGGGCGCGCTGGTCACTGAGGGCAAGGAGTTTCCGGATGGCTCCATGATCATCGGCAGCCCCGCCAAGGCCGTGCGCCAACTCACGCCGGAGCAGATGGAAGGCTTGCGGCACAGCGCACAACACTACATCGACAATGCACGCCGCTTTCAAACCGGCTTGCACAAGATCGGCTGAGCAATCGCCGTTTTTGCCCTGTTTGCCCTGTTTGCCCATCACTGCGGCTGATTTTTCTCCTGGAACCCTTCGCGTGTCTGAACTCCACAAGTTTCTCTTTGATGGCCTGCCTGTGCGCGGCATGATCGTGCGCCTGACCGATGCGTGGACCGATATCCTCGCCCGCCGTGCTGGCAACTCCAGCACGGGCGCTTATCCCGCGCCGGTGAGTGAGCTGCTCGGTGAAATGGCCGCTGCCGGCGTGCTGATGCAGTCCAACATCAAGTTCAACGGCGCGCTGGTGCTGCAAGTGTTTGGCGACGGGCCGGTGAAGTTGGCCGTGGCCGAGGTGCAGTCGGATCTGAGCCTGCGCGCCACCGCCACCATCATCGGCGAGGTGCCCGAGAACGCGCGCCTGAGCCACATGGTGAACGTGGGTGGCGGGGGGCGCTGCGCCATCACCCTCGACCCCAAGGACCGCCATCCTGGACAGCAGCCCTATCAGGGTGTTGTGCCATTGCACGGCGATCAGAACGAAAAGCTCGACCGCCTGTCGGACGTGCTGCAGCACTACATGCTGCAGTCTGAGCAACTCGATACCGTGCTCGTGCTGGCAGCCAACGACAAGGTGGCTGCCGGCCTGTTGATACAGCGCATGCCCATCAAGGGGGAGGGCAATTTGTCCGAAGGCCTTTCGCACCGCGAAAATGAAGACCAGATTGGGCACAACGAAGACTACAACCGCATTGCCCACCTGGCCGCCAGCCTGAGCCGCGAAGAGTTGTTGACGCTGGATGTGGACACCATCTTGCGGCGGCTTTTTTGGGAAGAAAAGCTGCTGCGCTTCGAACCCCTGCAGGGCGATGCGGGACCACGATTTGCGTGCAGTTGCAGCCGCGAGCGCGTGAGCAACATGTTGCGCAGCCTTGGGGCGCAGGAGATTGAGAGCATTCTTGCCGAGCGCGATGACATTGAGGTCGCTTGTGAATTCTGCGGCCAGCAATACCGGTTCGACGCCGTGGATGCCGCGCAGATTTTTGTGGCGCCGGCAGTGAGCCAGCCACCGGGGCCGACGGCCGTGCAGTGATGCAGCGCTGCAGGGGCGCTTGCTTCAGCGCCCCACGGCACAACCCCGCGCCAGGCCGCATTGTTGAGGGCTCCAACGCTCTGTCTGGCTGACCATCGTTGACATTCCCCCGCTCCGAGCGCGCCTAAGATACGCGACCACCAAGCAGCGGCAGGCGCTGCGATAGCGGTGGGGCCAGCGGGGGGGTCATGGATTTTTTTCGTCGTGTTTGGGGAGTCGGGCGCGCAGACAAGGCTCCTTATGCGCCCCTGGCGCTGCTGGACAGCGCGGCCGGGCCCGATTCGCGGCGTGCCGAAACGTTGTTGGCCTCTCTCGATATCGATGCCGCCATCAACGCACACGAGCGCTGGAAGGCGCGCCTCATGGACTATCTGGAAGGCCGCACATCCTACGGGATGGACCCGGCATTGGTGCGCCGCTCCGACCACAGTGCACTGGGGCGCTGGCTGCATGGCGTGGGGGCCGATTTGTTGGGCGACCAGCCTGCCTACCCCTTGTTATTGGCGCGATACGCGTATTTTCACGAGCAGGCCGCCATGCTGGTGGAACTGGCCCAGCAAGGTGAATGGGACAAAGCCGTGCAAGTGCTCAACGGTGGTTACCGCTACGGCTCCAGCCAGGTGGTGCTGCTGCTCAAGGAACTCAAGCGCGGGCTTGAATAGAAGCCTGAGACGCCGGGGGGCGAGGCCCCAAATTGCAGCGGCAGGGGTGCGTGGTGCGGGGGGCTGGTTCCACATCCGCATACCGGCACACCGGCATCTACGGGTGCGCGATATGGCCTTTCAAGTCAGGGTGCAGGTCTCGCCCCGGTCAGGCGGGTAAAAAGGCGATGTTCGCATTCGGGGTCACTGCATTTTTCGCAGTTCCAGGCGCTTCGCCGTGCCTCAGGTTTCTCGTTTTTTAAGCCAAATAGGCCTCTTGCGCCCGTGGGGTAAGCGTCTGGTGCTATGCTTTGAATAGCGATCAAGGCGCTGATGAGGCGTTGCTCACCCTTGCCGTACACGACCTTGAATACCACCCGGGCATTGCCCAGCGCGGCGCGCAAGTGCAGGTCTGCTGCTTCTTGCGCGAGGCGCGCGTCGGCAGGGCAGGGCAGGTCAAGGCCCATCAGCAAGGTATGGCTTGCCGTGCTGCGCAGGGTGGCAAAGTCCGTGTCGTCGGGAAGGTGGTTGGCTGCTGCCGTGCCTGGCGTCAAGCAAAGGACACGGGCGCCATGGATGCCAAGGTGCGCCTGCAGCGCCTTGGCCAGAGCCGGAGCATCCGTGTGGGGGGCGCCGAGCAGCGCTATCAGGGGAGGGGTTTGCACGTGAGAAGCAGGCTAGGTGCGCACACACGCACATATTCATACGCATACATTCATACGCACGCACCAGCGCTTTGGTTTGCACCGTGTTTGAACGGTGCGTGCCTCAGCGCGGGGTGAACTGCACGTAGACCTCGTTGGGCTTGACCATGCCCAACTCGCTGCGCGCTTTTTCTTCCACCATGTCCAGCCCTTCCTTGAGGTCGTGCACCTCGGAGATCAGGCGCTCATTGGCCTGGCGGGCCTGGTCATTGGCGGATTTTTGAATATTGATCTTGTGCTGCATTTCATGCACCCGCGGCACGCTGCCCCGCCCCAGCCACAGCTGTGCGTGCACAACTGCCAGCAATGCCAGCAGGATGACTGGGACGATGCGGGAGACCATGGCTTGGCGCGGGCCAGCGTGGGATCAGCGCAGGTTGTAGAACGCAGCGCGGCCAGGGTACTGCGCGATTTCGCCCAGGTCTTCTTCGATGCGCAGCAGCTGGTTGTACTTCGCGATGCGGTCAGAGCGGCTGAGCGAGCCTGTCTTGATCTGGCCGGCGTTGGTGCCCACGGCGATGTCGGCGATGGTGCTGTCTTCGGTTTCGCCCGAGCGGTGCGAGATCACGGCCGTGTAGCCAGCGCGCTTGGCCATCTCGATGGCCGCAAAGGTTTCAGTCAGCGTGCCGATCTGGTTGATCTTGATGAGGATGGAGTTGGCGATGCGCTTGTCGATGCCTTCCTTCAGTATCTTGGTGTTGGTCACAAACAGGTCGTCGCCCACCAGCTGCACCTTGTCGCCCAGGCGTTCGGTGAGGATCTTCCAGCCGTCCCAGTCGCCTTCGTGCATGCCGTCTTCAATGCTGATGATGGGGTACTTGTCCACCCAGGTGGCCAACATGTCGGTCCACTGCTCGGCGCTGAGCTTGAGTCCGCCTTCGCCTTCGAGCACATACATGCCGTCCTTGTAGAACTCGCTGGCCGCGCAGTCCAGGCCCAGTGCGATCTGGTCGCCCGCCGTGTAGCCCGCGGCTTCGATCGCTTGCAGGATCAGCTGGATGGCGGCTTCGTGGTTTTCGACGCTGGGGGCAAAGCCGCCTTCGTCGCCAACGGCGGTGCTCATGCCCTTGTCGTTGATGATCTTCTTGAGGGCGTGGAACACTTCCGCACCCCAGCGCACAGCCTCGCGGAACGTCGGGGCGCCCACCGGGATGATCATGAACTCTTGCAGGTCCAGGCTGTTGTTGGCGTGTGCACCGCCGTTGATGACGTTCATCATGGGCACGGGCAGTTGCACGCTGCCCATGCCGCCCAGGTAGCGGTACAGCGGCAGGCCCGATTCTTCTGCTGCAGCGCGGGCCACGGCCATCGACACGGCCAGCATGGAGTTGGCGCCCAGGCGGCTCTTGTTCTCGGTGCCATCCAGGTCGATCAGGGTCTTGTCCAGAAAGCCCTGTTCCGAAGCGTCGAGGCCCAGCACAGCCTCGGAGATTTCGGTGTTGATGTATTCAACGGCCTTGAGCACGCCCTTGCCCAGGTAACGGCTCTTGTCGCCATCGCGCAGCTCAATGGCTTCGCGGCTGCCGGTGGAGGCGCCCGACGGCACAGCGGCGCGGCCCATCACACCCGATTCGAGCAACACGTCGCACTCAACGGTGGGGTTGCCGCGGCTGTCCAGAATCTCGCGACCGACGATGTCAACGATGGCACTCATGGTTTTCCTTTTGCAGAAGTTTTAAATCAAATCGGGCTCTTGCGCTTATTCGATAAGCGCAAGCAGCTATCAATTAGTGAGCGAAACTTGCGTTCGCCGGTCAGACGCCTTCAACGCACACCATGCGCATCACGGCGGCGCCTTCGCGGGCGGCCTTGGCTTTCTGGTACTCGGGCGTGTCATAGAAAGCACGGGCCGCGTCAAAGCTCGGAAATTTCAGGATCACGGTGCGGCCGGGGTTCCAGTCGCCTTCCAGCACTTCAACCTTGCCGCCGCGCACGCACACTTCAGCGCCGTGGGCCTGCATGGCCAGGGTGCTCCACTTGCGGTACTCGTCGTACTGCGTGGGGTTGGTGACGGTGACGGATGCGATGACGTAACCACTGCTCATGTCTCAAGCTCCAAAGTTGTTTTCGAGGAATCCGTTTTTCTTGGTGATGTCGTCCAGCGCCACCAGCGTTTCGAGCAACGCCTTCATGTGCTTGAGCGGCACGGCGTTGGGGCCGTCCGACCAGGCTTCGGCGGGCTTGGGGTGGGTTTCCATGAAGAGGCCCGCCACGCCCACTGCCACGCCGGCGCGCGCCAGCACGGGCACCATGTCGCGGGCGCCGCCGCTCACAGCACCCAGGCCGCCAGGCTTTTGCACCGAGTGGGTCACGTCAAACACCACCGGCGCGCCAGAGTTGCGCATCTCGGCCAGGCTGGTCATGTCGGCCACGAGGTTGTTGTAGCCAAAGCTCACACCGCGCTCGCAGGCCAGGAAGCGGTCTTCCGACAGCCCGGCCTCCTGTGCGGCAGCGCGGGCCTTGTCGATGACGTTCTTCATGTCCCAGGGCGCGAGGAACTGGCCCTTCTTGATGTTCACCGGCTTGCCAGACTGCGCCACGGCGCGGATGAAGTCGGTCTGGCGGCACAGGAAGGCGGGGGTCTGCAGCACGTCTACCACGCTGGCGACCTCGGCCACGTGCGAGGTGTCGTGCACGTCGGTCAGGATGGGCAGTTGCAACTGGCTGCGCACTTCCTGAAGGATCTTCAGGCCCGCCTCCAGCCCCACGCCACGCTGGCTGGTGCCCGATGACCGGTTGGCCTTGTCGAACGAGCCCTTGTAGATCAAGGGAATGCCCAGCGCCGAGCAGACCTCCTTGAGCTGGCCTGCGACGTCCAGCGACATCTGCAAGCCTTCAATGGAGCAGGTGCCCGCGATCAGGAAGAAGCGTTGGGTGAGGCCGACGTTGAATCCGCACAGCTGCATGGGGGCTCCAATCAGGCTTTCGCCGATTCTTTTTTGTGTTCGACGGCCGCCTTGATGAAGGCGTTGAACAGCGGGTGGCCGTTCCAGGGGGTGGATTTGAACTCGGGGTGGAACTGCACACCGATGAACCAGGGGTGCACGCTCTGCGGCAGCTCCACGATTTCGGTGAGTTCCTCGCGCTGCGTCAGCGCCGAGATCACCAGCCCCGCCTGGCGCAGTTGGTCCAGATAGTTCACGTTGGCCTCGTAGCGGTGGCGATGGCGCTCGGTGACCACGTCACCATAGATGCCGTGCGCCAGTGTGTCGGCCGAGACGTCCGAGCTTTGGGCGCCCAGGCGCATGGTGCCGCCCAGGTCCGAGTTCTCGTCGCGCTTTTTGATGGTGCCGTCCGCATCCTTCCACTCGGTGATCAGTGCGATCACGGGGTGGGGTGTGGTGGGGTCGAACTCGGTGCTGTTGGCGTTGGCCAGGCCCGCCACGTGGCGCGCGTATTCGATGGTCGCCACTTGCATGCCCAGGCAGATGCCCAGGTAGGGGACCTTGTGTTCGCGGGCGTATCGGGCGGTGCTGATCTTGCCTTCCACACCACGCGCACCAAAGCCGCCAGGCACGAGGATGGCGTCGTACTTCGAAAGCCTGGCCGTCGCATCGGCGCTGTCGATCGTTTCTGAGTCGATGTGGTCGATCTTTACGCGCACATGGTTGCGCATGCCTGCGTGGCGCAGGGCTTCGTTGACCGACTTGTAGCTGTCCGACAGGTCCACATACTTGCCGACCATGGCGATGTTGACTTCGCCCTGTGGGTGTTCGGTTTCGTAAACGAGATCGTCCCAGCGCTTGAGGCTGGTGGGGGGCGTGTTCAGGCGCAGTTTGTCGCAGATCAGGCCGTCCAGGCCCTGTTCGTGCAGCATGCGGGGCACTTTGTAGATGGTGTCCACGTCCCACATGCTGATCACACCCCATTCCGGCACGTTGGTGAAGAGCGAAATTTTTTCGCGCTCTTCCGTCGGCACCGGGTGCTGGGCCCGGCACAACAACGCGTCGGGCTGGATGCCGATCTTGCGCAGCTCCTGCACCGTGTGTTGCGTGGGTTTGGTCTTGAGCTCACCTGCCGTGGCGATCCAGGGCAGGTAGGTCAGGTGCACGAAGGCGGCGTTGTTTGGCCCCAGCTTCAGGCTGAGCTGGCGCACGGCCTCCAGGAAAGGCAGCGATTCAATGTCGCCCACCGTGCCGCCGATCTCGACAATGGCCACATCCACCGCGTCCGGCGTGCCGATGCCGGCGCCGCGCTTGATGAATTCCTGGATCTCGTTGGTGACATGGGGGATGACCTGCACGGTCTTGCCCAGGTAGTCGCCACGGCGTTCCTTCTCCAGCACGGACTGGTAAATCTTGCCCGTGGTGAAGTTGTTGGTTTTTTTCATGCGCGTTTCGATGAAACGCTCATAGTGGCCCAGATCCAGGTCGGTTTCTGCGCCGTCATCGGTCACGAACACCTCGCCGTGCTGGAACGGTGACATGGTGCCCGGGTCTACGTTGATGTAGGGGTCAAGCTTGATGAGGGTGACTTTGAGTCCCCGCGATTCGAGGATCGCGGCAAGGGAGGCTGAGGCGATTCCCTTACCGAGGGAAGACACCACACCGCCGGTGACGAAGACAAATTTGGTCATGTCGCTTTATGGTGGTGGGAAATTGGGATTATAGATGCGCACCCGAGACCGCCCTGGCCGGCGGCCCGCTTGCGGTCTGCTAAATTCAGCCCATGAATGAGCTTGCTGGCAAACACATTGTTCTGGGTTTGAGTGGGGGCGTCGCTTGCTATAAGGCGGCCGATTTGTGCCGTCGACTCATCAAAGAGGGGGCCACCGTCCAGGTGGTGATGACCGAAGCTGCCGAGCAATTCATTACGCCGGTCACCATGCAAGCCCTGTCGGGGCGCGTTGTTTATGGCTCTCAGTGGGATGCGCGCGAGCCCAACAACATGCCCCACATCAACCTCAGCCGTGAGGCTGATGCCATTGTGGTGGCGCCCTGCAGCGCCGATTTTGTGGCGCGACTGGTGCAGGGCCGTGCCGACGAATTGCTCAGTCTGCTGTGTTTGGCCCGCCCCGCTCAGCACGTGCCCTTGTTGCTGGCGCCCGCCATGAACCGTGAGATGTGGGCCCACCCGGCCACGCAGCGCAACCTGGCCCAGGTGGTGCTGGATGGTGCTGTGGTGCTGGGGGTGGGCAATGGAGACCAGGCCTGTGGAGAAACAGGTGATGGCCGCATGCTTGAGCCGGATGAACTGGTGGACGAGCTGGTGGCTTTTTTCTCCCCCAAGATGCTTGCAGGCCACAAGGTGTTGGTGACTGCAGGCCCCACCTTTGAGGCGATAGATCCCGTGCGGGGCATCACCAATCTTTCGAGTGGCAAGATGGGCTTTGCGATTGCACGGGCAGCCCACGAGGCGGGTGCAGACGTGACTTTGGTTGCCGGGCCGGTGCATTTGCCCACCCCGCGCGGTGTGCAGCGTGTCAATGTGCAATCAGCGCAAGAAATGCTCCTGGCGGTGGAAAAGCGTGTTCTGAATGCTTCTGTTTTTATAGCGACAGCGGCGGTTGCCGACTGGCGACCCGCCGCTGCGGCCACCGAAAAAATAAAAAAAGACGGATCAGGGCAGACGCCGATGCTTGGTTTTGTCGAAAACCCCGACATCCTGGCCACCGTGGCCCAGTCGCCGCGTGCTGTGGCCCATGATCTTTTTTGTGTGGGTTTTGCCGCAGAAAGCCATGATTTGCTGGCACACGCCACGGCCAAACGGGCCCGCAAAGGGGTGCCTTTGCTGGTCGGCAATATCGGCCCTGCGACCTTTGGGCAGGATGACAATGCGCTGCTGCTGGTGGATGCCAACGGTCACCGCGAGTTGCCGCGCGCCTCCAAGCGCATCTTGGCGCAGCAACTAATGGCCGAGATTGCCGCACGATTGCCCGCGCAGCGCGCCTGACGTCAGCGGTGTATCTATCACACTGTTTTTGGAGGACGCGATGACGACCGGTCTGACCAAACCAGAATGGGACACACCGCCGAACGGCGACTTTGCCAGTTATGTGGAACGCTTGACTGCTCCCAGGTCTGTCATCTCAGTGCCGTTGTCCTCAGGGCCTTCGGCAAAGACTCCTGTGACGCCATCTTCGTCGACTGTGTCGAAAGTGTCGGCGCAGGAGGCTCGCCTGCCATCGGCGGGCCTTCACCACGTGTCCAATTCCGTGCTTGGCGGATTGCGACTTCAGCCATTTTTGCGCGTGTTGCGCACTGCACGGGTTTTGCTGCTGGCATTGACGGCCATACATGGTGCCGCACTGGTGCTGTGGGGGCGGGGCTCGGTTTTGGGGTTGTTGATGATGGCGGGTTTGTGGTGGTGGCTGGGCTGGTTTCGCAACATGGTGGTGACGGTGCTCAATGCGCCCGAAGCGTCTGCTGGCATCACAGGCAAGGTCAATCAAGGGCGACTGCGGCAAATGGGCTTGCAGCGCCAATCAGGAAAGAAGAAGCAGTGAAGATCGACGTCAAGATTCTGGATTCGCGCATGGCGGATCAGTTGCCCACTTACGCCACTCCCGGTAGCGCCGGCCTGGACCTGCGTGCCTGCCTGGATGCGCCTTTGACTCTGGAGCCCAATGCCTGGCAGTTGGTGCCCACAGGTCTCTCGGTTTTCATCAAAGACCCGGGCTATGCGGCGCTGATCCTTCCGCGTTCGGGCCTTGGGCACAAGCATGGCATCGTCCTGGGCAACCTTGTGGGTTTGATCGACAGCGACTACCAGGGGCAACTCATGGTGAGCGCGTGGAATCGCAGTACCGTTGCCTTCACGCTGAACCCCATGGAGCGTTTGGCTCAACTGGTCATCGTGCCGGTGGTGCAGGCGCACTTCAATGTCGTGACTGAATTCGCAGCCACTGAACGGGGCGAGGGGGGCTACGGCTCCACCGGCAAAACGTGATGGAGACGTGACGGTCTGCGGTGCCCGCAAAGGAGGGCTTTGCAATTCTCCAATCGCCCTGTCGGACGCCGCTTACTTTTTGAGGAGTCTGTTACCGACGTTGCAGGGGCCCATGTGTCTACGCAGACAACACCTTGTGCGTTGTTTCAATAGCTTTACACGTGGCAGGGCAACTTTTGAAAGCGCCCTGTGTCAATCCACACATTTCAGGAGTTTACAAATGCGCCCATTGATTCGCCCTCTTGCCTTGACTGGTGTTGTTGTTCTCGCTGCGTCTTTGGCCGCTTGTGCGGGGCCTCAGCGCGATCCCTATTACTCCGGCGGATACTCGGGCGGTTACCAAGCTCCTCCTGCTTACCAGACGGCACCCGCTTACCCTAACCAGCCCACGGGCACTGAATACGGCCGTGTTTCAAATATCGAGGTGATGCAGACCCAAAGCCAAGGTAGAACCTCTGGCGCTGGCACGGTTCTGGGGGCGGTTGTAGGTGGCTTGCTGGGTAACCAGGTTGGCAAGGGTTCTGGCCGCGTGGCTGCCACCGCCGTTGGTGTTGTCGGGGGGGCTGTGGCTGGCAATGCGATCGAGGGGCGCAATAACCGTGACGAATATGCCCAAGCCTATCGGGTGTCGATTCAACTCGATCACGGCGGCTATCGCGCCTATGACGTCAGCAGCCCCGGCGACCTGCGCGTTGGAGATCGCGTGCGTGTGTACAACGGGCAAATCTCGCGCAACTAAGTTTTTAATCGATCGCGTTTCAACATAAAAAAAGACGCTGTGAACTCAGTTCACAGCGTCCTTTTTTTGGGCCGTATGAGAATCACCGGCTTGCGTCGTTAATGCAGCAGTGAATTGCCTGGTGCCTGCGGCTGAATGCGAAAGAAACCGGTGCCTGCGCTACCGCGACCAATTTCTTCTTCGGTGGCTTCCCGCACGGCTTGCACGGTGAGTTGAAGGCGCAATGCAATACCAGCCAGTGGATGATTGCCATCCAGCACCACATGTTCGGGGTAGATTTCAGCGACTGTGTACAGCGCAGTCCGGGGGGCGTCCGGGTTACATCCCTCGGGCAGGGCCATGCCATCAAACGTCATTCCCTCTTCGACCTCTGTCGGAAACAGGGCCCGGGGCTCTAAAAACAGCAATTGGTCGTTGAAGTCTCCGAACGCATCTTCGGGCTCAAGGTGCAGGGCCAGCGCAGCGCCGGGGCCATGCCCCTGCAACGCTTCTTCGATGCGCGGAAGCAAGTCGTCACCGCCAACCAAAAACTCGACGGGTTCGTCGAGTACATCAAGTTCTTCGCCCAAGGTGTCCTTGAGCGTCCAGGTCAGTGCGACCACACATTGTTGGGTAATTTCCATAGGAGAATTGTCGCAGTTTGACCAACAGCCCCGCAAACGGGCGAAGTTTTACCCATGGATATCCAGCAACCCCTTTCGCTGCTCGGTGGTTTGACCGCTGAGCAGTTCATGCGCCGCCATTGGCAGAAAAAACCTTTGTTGGTACGCCAGGCCATTGCCGGGTTTGTGCCGCCGGTGCTGCGCTCCGATCTGTTTGCGCTGGCGGGGCAGGAGGGGGTGGAGTCGCGGTTGGTTCAATCCGTCAAGGGGGCGTGGAAGCTGCGCCATGGGCCTTTCAGTCGCCGTGCGCTGCCCGCCTTGCATCAGCCAGACTGGACGCTGCTGGTGCAGGGGGTTGATCTGCATAACGATGCGGTACATGCACTTATGCAGCAGTTTCGGTTTGTGCCTGATGCTCGCCTGGATGACCTCATGATTAGCTACGCCAGCAACGGTGGCGGGGTGGGGCCCCATTTTGATAGCTATGACGTTTTTCTGCTGCAGGCCCATGGCAAACGGCGCTGGCGCATTGGCAGGCAAAAAGATCTCACGTTGCGCGACGGCATTCCCTTGAAGGTGTTGGCGCAATTTGAGGCCGAGGATGAGTTTGTGCTGGAGCCTGGAGACATGTTGTACCTTCCTCCGCGCTACGCTCATGACGGCATCGCCGAAGGGGAGTGCATGACCTACTCCATCGGCTTTCGGTCCGCGGGGCGAGCGGAGCTTGCGCAAGAATTGCTGGTGCGGCTCGCAGAAGATGCAGGTGATGAAGGCAGCCCGGTGCTCTACCGCGATGCGGATCAGAATGCGGTGTCGCAGCCAGGGGCCATCCCCGCCGGGTTGCTGGATTTTGCCCGCGAGGCCCTGTCTCGCGCTTTGGCCCAGCCCTTGGTTTTGGAGCGTGCCCTGGGCGAGTATTTGACCGATCCCAAACCCAGTGTGTGGTTCGAGCCTGGCGATGCGGGGGTGATGCTGGAGGGCATTCGCCTGGACCGCCGCAGCCGCATGATGTTTGACGACAAGCACATTTTCATCAATGGCGAGAGCTACCGTGCTGCGGGTCGCGATGCCACCTTGATGCGTCGCCTTGCCAATGAGCGCCAACTGTCTGCGCGAGAACTGGTTCGCGCCAGCGACGATGCGCTGGAGCTCTTGTCCTCTTGGTGCGATGCAGGCTGGGCCCACGTCTGGACGGGCTCGGAGTGATGTATCTCATGCGCGTTCACGGGCATCTTTGATCTTTGTTAAGTGGGCGAAATCATGACGAATGCAACGGAGCTGCCTGAACCCAAACCGCTGCGCGACCTGCCCGCTGGGCGTTTCAGTGGGCGCGACGATTTTCAGCAACTGGTACGGGATGCCATTTTTATGGCGGCACGCGAGGGGTGGCAGGAAATATTCATCAGCGACGCCAACTTTCATGATTGGCCTTTGGGCGAGCGCGATGTGGTGGATGCCCTGCAGGCATGGGCGCGCGGGGGGCGGCGCTTTTGCATGCTTGCTGGTGACTATGCCGACGTCATCCGGCGCCACGCTCGCTTCGTGCGTTGGCGCGGCACATGGGACCACATCATTCAATGTCGTCGCAGCCCGGCCGCAGACCCGCAGGATATTCCCAGCGCACTGTGGTCGCCCCACTGGGTCATGCATCGGCTGGATTCCGAGCGCTGTGTAGGGGTGACGGGTAGTGAATCGGACAGGCGCGTATTGTTGAGAGAAACCCTCAATGAATGGGTGCGCAGCAAAAGTGCACCTGGCTTTCCTTCGACCACGCTGGGGTTGTAGACGCTGCGTGAACCCATCCCTCCTCTCGCAGGGTCGATGAGGAGGCGAACAGCAAATTTTGTCGCTGAATGGGATGTGCAGCGCTCGCTTTTGCCTTGCAATAGCTTGGTCTGGACGAGCGCTGCACCGTTTGCGGGAAGTCAAGCGGGTGTAAAGAATTCGTCAGTGTTAGTCGGTATTGACTAAATCTCAATATAATCTAGGGCTGTGCCAAAAAGGTGCAAATCAAGTGCATTGTGCCAACGCGTAACGAGGCTTCGGAAAGCCTAACGCCAAGGCTTTTCTAGATTCTGTCTGTCCAAATAGGAAAATCGAAATGAAGAATTCTCTCGTTCTGGCCGCCCTGATCGCTGCTGCTGCACTCGCCGCTTGTGGCAAGAAGGAAGAACCCGCTCCAGCACCAGCTCCCGTGGAAGCACCCGCTCCAGCGCCAGCTGCTGAGCCTGTCGCTCCTGCCGCCGCTGAGCCAGCCGCTGCTGCGTCCGAAGCTGCTGCTGCGGCTTCTGCCTCCGCTTCTGACGCTGCTTCTTCTGCTGATGCAGCCAAGTCGGCGGCTGACGCTGCCGCCGCAGCTGCTGCTGGCGCTTCTGCTGCCAAGTAATTGACTGACGGCTGATACAGGCAAGCTGCAAGGCGGGCCTGTGCCAAAAGCCCCGTACCGCAAGGTCGGGGCTTTTTCGTTTGTTTTTGCGGGCCATGGGTGTCGAGTGCACCGTTGTGTGCCCGCGTTCATCCAAACGCAGGTCCACAAACTCAATCCTGCGTGTCGAGGTTCTGCCACGCCGTTCCATCGACGGGGCTGGCCACCACAATGTCTTCCGTCGCCCAGCCGAGGGCAGAGCCAAGCGTCTGTTGGGCGAGGGCCGTCGTGTTGTTCTTTGCGCTGAGGTGGGCTGCGACCACACACCGCAGGCCACGGTGTTGGACGGCGCGCAGGATGCCCGCCGCAGCCGTGTTAGCCAGGTGTCCGTATGGGCCCGCCACGCGGCGTTTCAGAAAAGGCGGGTAACGCGATGCATCGAGCATCTCTGGGTCGTGGTTGGCTTCGATCATGAGCGCATGGCAGTCTCGTAGCTGCTCAAGGACATGGACGCTGGCGTGCCCAAGGTCGGTGAGGATGCCTAGGCGCTTGTTGGCGTCTGAGCATTTGAGCTGCAGTGGCTCCTGGGCGTCGTGGGGCACGGTGAAGGGCATTGCCTGAAAGGTGCCCATATCAATCGCCTCCATATCGCGCGCCACGTGCAACAGCCCATCGAAATCAGGGCTCCCTAAGGCTGCGTGGGTGCCCCGACTCATCCACACGGGGATCCGGTAACGCACGGACAGAGTGAGCGCGCAGCCGATGTGATCAGAGTGTTCGTGGGTGATGAAAATGGCGTTCAGGTCTTCGGTTTGCAACTGTGCCTGAGCCAGTCGCGCCTGCAGCTGCCGAATTCCCAGGCCGCAGTCCACCAAAAGGCGGCGCACTTCGGTGCCGCTGCGCCCTTCGACCACGGTAGCATTGCCCGTGCTGCCACTGGCCAGGTTCTTGAATCGCAGCATGGCGTGCCCGCTGCGCAGATCGGTAAGTCATACACCACGGCTTCGGCTCGGATTGGCCGACGCCAAAGCGGGTGGGTTGGCCTGCGCTGCGGTGTTGGGGATTATTTCAGCTCGTCTGCAATCACCCGAACGATGCGTTCGGCGTTGGCGGACGAATCCGGCGCACCCGCTTCATTGAGGACAGACACCGTGGTGGCCTCGCCTTGACTGCGAACCACAATGCGGTACTTCAAAGGAGGTGTGGCCGCGTTGGAGCTGAACAGCTTGCCGAAGAAGCCAGGTTCTTTCTTGTCTGCGTTGGGTGCCACGTAGCGAACAAAGTACGTGCCTTCGTTGCGATTGCGGTCTTCGACGGTGAAGCCGGTGCGATCCAGGGCCAAGCCCACGCGGCGCCATGAGCGATCAAAGCCCTCGTCCAGCTGAACCACCGGGGCGTTGTTCACGGTCGCAACGCGTGCGGCGGGTTGACGAGGCGCTGCGGTGGCCGTCACGGCTTTGGATTGCTCTTCGCTCACCCCGAGCTTGACCATCAGGCGGCGCAGAAATTCGGTCTCCAGCTCTGGGTCTGCCGCACGGGGCTGCCATACGGTGCTGTCTTTGGTGGAGTTGTTGTAGACCTCGATCATGCCGCGGTGGGTGATGTAGATCTCGGTCCCGCCATTGCCGTTGCGCTCCAGGCGTGTGCGAAATTTGTCGCGCTCGCCCGTCGAATAGATGGATTCAAACACCTTGCCGATGGTGGAGCGGATGATGTCCTGCGGCAGCTTGGCGCGGTTTTCGGCCCAGTCGGTTTCCATGATGCCCACGTTGGATTCGGCCTGCGTGAGGATGAAGCCGTTTTCTTCCCAGAATTCGCGCACGGGGTCCCACAGCTTGTTTGCCGGGCGGTTGACGACCAGCCAGCGCTGGTTTCCATCGCGTTCGATGCGAACGTCGCCCAGCGTGATCGCCGCCGCGTTGGCCGTACCGGAGGGCTGGGCGGCTTGCCCCGCCTGCATGGCAGCCGCTGAGACGGAGCCGCCTGGCGTCATGGCGTAGCGCGAATCGCGCGACAGCTGGGTTAAATCGGGAGGGACTTCCAGCGTCGAGCCTTTGGTGGCCGACTTGTAGTCGATCTTGTCACTGTCCAGGACGGAGCAGGCGGACAGGGCCGTGGCGAGGGCCAGCAGGCCCAGTCGGGTAGTAGCAGCTTTCACGCGGAAATCCTCGAAGTGTCTCTGGGGGGATGGGCGATGCCCGGATTAGATCAGGCCGCTGCTGCGCAGCGCAGATTCGACGATGGCTTCGTTGCCGCTGGTCAGCGGTGTCATTGGCAGCCGCATGGTGCCACCACACAGGCCCATGCGGGCCACGGCCCATTTGACCGGGATCGGGTTGGCTTCCACAAACAGATTTTTGTGTACAGGCATCAGTTGAAACTGGATCTCCATGGCGCGCTGAACATTGCCCGCCAGAGCGGCCACACACAGCTCGTGCATCAGGCGGGGGGCCACATTGGCCGTCACGCTGATGTTGCCATGGCCGCCGCACAGCATCAGGGCCACGGCGGTTGGGTCGTCGCCCGAATAAATGCCAAAGTTCTTGGGCACCTCGCGGATGAGCCACTGGGCACGTTCAATGTTGCCGGTGGCTTCTTTGATGCCGATGATGCCGGGCACCTGGGTCAGGCGCAGCACGGTGTCATGCTGCATATCGGCCACCGAGCGGCCGGGCACGTTGTACAGCACGATGGGCAGGTCGCCCGTGGCCTCGGCAATGGCCTTGAAGTGCTGGTACTGGCCCTCTTGGGTGGGCTTGTTGTAGTAAGGCACCACCTGAAGCTGGCTGTCGGCCCCCACACCACGCGCGAATTTGGCCAGTTCGATGGCTTCGGCGGTGGAGTTGGCGCCGCAGCCGGCCATGATGGGCACGCGTTTGGCGGATTGCTCCACGGCCACGCGGATGATTTCGCAGTGCTCTTCGACGCTGACCGTGGGCGACTCGCCCGTGGTGCCCACTACGCCGATGCAGTCGGTACCTTCGGCGATATGCCAGTCGATCAATTTGCGCAGGGCGGGATAGTCCACGCTGCCGTCCTCGTGCATGGGGGTGACGAGGGCGACGATGCTGCCGGTAAGGGGGACGGAAGAAGAGGTCATGTCCGCATTGAAAAACGGTAAAGGGGCATTCTAACTAGGAGCCTGCAGGGCCAAAGGATCTAGCGGTTCCAAAACGGGGGGCGGTGGGATTCTTTACCTTTGTCGGTTGCTGGGCAGGGCGCTGGGGCAGCGCTCCAGGCAATGCGCGGTGCTCGCAGTCGGCGGCTGGACGAGTCCGGTAGCTTTCCTTTTTTGTGCTGGCTGTCGCGCAGGTGTCTTGGAACCTGTTCTGAGACGGGCTTGGAAGCTTAAGCGGCAGAGCCCAGACCGTATCTTGGTGGCGAGGCAGGCTTGGCAAGTTCCCGCACGGCGGCGATGCGTTGCACGAAACGTTCTGGTTGGGGCAAAAAACCGTCTTCGTACGCCACCACATGCAGCGTTGCGCAGGCGCGCAGCAGCTCGCCCGGCGCCAGCAGAAATTCGGCACGGGCGGGGCGGCCCACGGTTTCATTGCCTCGTGCAAAGGTTTCGTAAAGCAGCACGCCGCCGGGAGCCACGCTCGCCAGCAGCGCGGGCCACAAAGGTCGCCACAGATAGTTGGTGACCACGACGGCGCCAAACTGCCGGCCTGCAAAAGGCCAGGGGCCGTTTTCCAGATCGGCGCAGACCATTTCGCCCACGCCCGAGCAGGCGGCAAGGGCTTGTGCCGATTGGTCGACCCCAACCACTGGGAATCCACGGCTGTGGAACCACCGCACGTGGCGCCCGGCGCCACAGGCCACATCCAGCACCTTGCTGCCCGACGGGATGAGGGGGGCCCAGCGGCGCACCCAGTCAGAGGGAGTTTCCGTACCGTGCATGAACTATTGAATGGATAGCTAACAGCGCTTGATTCATAAGCGCTCAAGGCAAAAAAGGCCAAAAAAAGCCGTAAGCACCCCCAACTTCTGAGAAATGGCGAGTCTGCTCAAAAACAGGCCCACACCTGATCGGCCACCATCACCATGAAGTCGGGCACCGTGTACAGGCCAAACACCGCCAGGCACAGCAGCACCGCCACGGCCCAGCCCAGCCACTGCAGAACGCGCGGACGGTGTCTCTGGGGAGGCGGTTTTGGGGTGTTCACGGCGGTTTGGGGTGATGCAAAGGCGGGCACGGAGATCAGGCCGGCACGGGGGATGCCCGCTGGATGGGATTTTCCTTGACGGGCAAATTCACCAGCCCTGCAAAGACGCCCAAGCCGATGGCGATGTACCAGACGATATCGTAGCTACCGGTTGCGTCATACAGATATCCCCCTAGCCACACACCCATGAAGCTGCCGATCTGGTGGCTGAAAAACACAAAGCCGCCCAGCATCGACAGATGCTGCACGCCAAAAATCTGGGCAATGGTGGCATTGGTGGGGGGCACTGTGGACAGCCACAGCGCCCCCATCACGGCAGAAAACACATACACCGACAGCGGCGACAGGGGCACCAGCAGAAACACGCTGATGACCACCGCCCTGGAGAAGTAGATGAACGCCAGGATGTGCCGCTTGGGCATGCGTTGGCCCAGCGTGCCGGCAATGTAGGTGCCAAAGACATTGAACAGGCCGATCAAGGCAAGCGCGTAGCTGGCCACCTGGGGAGACAGCCCATGGTCCTTGAGATAGCTGGGCATGTGCACGCCGATAAAAACCACCTGGAACCCACACACAAAATACCCCGCCATCAGCAGGTTGAAGCTGGGGTAGCGGAACGCCTCACCCAGGGCCTGTGTGATGGTCTGTTCGCGTTGCGGCGGTGCCGACCCCTTGAACCCCGGCTCGCGCAGCCCAAACGCCAACGGAACGATCAGCACCACCGCCATCGACAGCACCAGCAATGCTTGCTGCCACCCCAGGCCCGCAATCAGCCAGCCCTCCACGGGCACCATCAGAAACTGCCCGAAAGAGCCCGCAGCGGCGGCGACCCCCATGGCCCAGGACCGCCGCTCTGGTGCGATCTGGCGACCCAGCACGCCATAGATCACGGCGTATGTGGTGCCGGCCTGCGCTGCGCCGATGAGGACACCCGCCGTCAGCGCAAACAAGCCAGGGGTGGGCGATAACGCCATGCCCGCCAGCCCCAACCCGTACAGCAGGGCGCCAACCACCAACACGCGAAACGCCCCAAAGCGGTCGGCCGCCATGCCCGCAAAAATACCGATCACGCCCCAGGACAGGTTCTGGATCGCAATGGCCAGCGCGAACGACTGGCGGGTCCATCCCATCTCCTGGGTGATGGGCAGCAACCACAAGCCGAATCCATGGCGAATGCCCATGGATAGCGTGACGATGGAAGCGCCGCAGGCCAGTACCTGGAACATGGACAACTTGGGAGGATTCGTAGGCATGCGCAGGAATGTAGCGAGATTGCGCGCAGCCTGCTGATACACAAGTGACCAATACACCCGTGGCAGTGAAAGAGATGTGAGTGGTACTGGTTTTTCATCCAGCGCCAGGAGTGTCGCGGCACTACAATCCGCCCCCATGGCAGCCAAACCCTCTACTGTTTCGAATAGCGAATATTCCGAAAGCTCGATCCGCGTGCTCAAGGGCCTGGAGCCCGTCAAGCAGCGGCCGGGCATGTACACCCGCACCGACAACCCCTTGCACGTCATTCAAGAAGTGCTGGACAACGCCGCCGACGAGGCGCTGGCCGGATACGGCAAAAAGATCAAGGTCACCTTGCATGCCGATGGGTCGGTGAGCGTCGAAGACGATGGCCGCGGCATTCCCTTTGGCCTGCACCCTGAAGAGAAAGCGCCGGTTATTGAGCTGGTCTTTACCCGCCTGCATGCGGGCGGCAAGTTCGACAAGGGCAAGGGCGGCGCCTACAGCTTCTCGGGTGGCCTGCACGGCGTGGGGGTGAGCGTGACCAATGCACTCGCTACCCGCCTGGAGGCAACGAGCTACCGCGAGGGCCAGGTGGCGCGCCTGGTGTTCTCTGCGGGTGATGTGGTCGAGCCGCTTGTCACCCAGGCCAAGGGCGAAGGCGACCGCAAGCAGGGCACCACCGTGCGCGTGTGGCCCGACGCGAAATACTTTGAATCGAGCAGCCTGCCCATGGGCGAGCTCACCCACTTGCTGCGCAGCAAGGCCGTGCTGATGCCCGGTGTGAGTGTCTCGCTGGTCAACGAAAAAACCCGCGACACCCAGACCTGGCAATACAAGGGCGGCCTGCGCGACTACCTGCAGCAAACGCTCCATGGCGAGCCGGTCATCCCGCTGTTCGAGGGCGATGGGTTTGCCGACGCAGGCCACGAGAGTTTTGCCGAAGGCGAGGGCGCGGCCTGGTGTGTGGCTTTCACCGAAGATGGCCAGCCGGTGCGCGAGAGCTATGTCAATCTGATCCCCACCAGCGCCGGCGGCACGCACGAGAGCGGCCTGCGCGACGGCTTGTTTACCGCCGTCAAAAGCTTCATTGAGCTGCACAGCTTGCTGCCCAAGGGCGTCAAGCTCTTGCCCGAAGACGTGTTTGCCCGCGCCAGCTACGTGCTCTCCGCCAAGGTGCTGGACCCGCAATTCCAGGGCCAGATCAAGGAGCGCCTGAACTCGCGCGATGCCGTGCGGCTGGTGTCGAGCTTTGTGCGTCCGGCGCTCGAACTGTGGCTGAACCAGCATGTCGAATACGGCAAGAAGCTGGCCGAGCTGGCCATCAAGGCCGCGCAGACGCGGCAGAAGGCCGGCCAGAAGGTTGAAAAACGCAAGGGATCGGGCGTGGCCGTTTTGCCCGGCAAGCTGACCGATTGCGAAAGCCGCGATCTGGCGCACAACGAAGTGTTTCTGGTCGAGGGCGACTCGGCGGGCGGCAGTGCCAAGATGGGGCGCGACAAGGAAAGCCAGGCCATCTTGCCGCTGCGGGGCAAGGTGCTCAACACCTGGGAGGTTGAGCGCGACCGGCTGTTTGCCAACAACGAAATCCACGACATCTCGGTCGCCATTGGTGTGGACCCGCACGGGCCCAACGATTCGCCTGATTTGAGTGGCCTGCGCTACGGCAAGGTCTGCATCTTGAGCGACGCCGATGTGGACGGCTCGCACATCCAGGTGCTGCTGCTCACGCTGTTTTTCCGCCATTTCCCCAAGCTCATCGAGGCCGGTCATATCTATGTGGCGCGCCCACCGCTGTTCCGGGTGGACGTGCCAGCGCGGGGCAAGAAGCCGGCCGCCAAGCAATATGCGCTGGACGACGGCGAACTGCAGGCCATTTTGGACAAGGCCGAAAAGGACGGCGTGGCGCGTGACAAGTGCCAGATCAGCCGCTTCAAGGGCCTGGGCGAAATGAACGCCGAGCAACTGTGGGACACCACGCTCAACCCCGACACCCGGCGACTGCTGCCCGTGCAACTGGGCGGCATGGACTTTGCAGCCACCGAAGGCCTCATCACCAAGCTCATGGGCAAGGGCGAAGCGGGGTCGCGGCGCGAGTTGATGGAGCTGCACGGTGACAGCGTCGAGATTGATGTTTAAGGCAATGCGGAACAAGTCCCTTGTGCGCAGAACATCCGTGCAGTGATTTATTCGGTATCGCCAAAATTTAAGAGAAATTGGCCTCTGGCGCTTATTCATCAAGCGCTGGTAGCTATGAAAAAGATAGTGATTGATCCATGAGCGAGCAACCTGACCTGGTCTTTTCTGCGCCCGAAACCCCTGGCGAACCGGGCCTGGGCAGTTATGCCCAGCGGGCTTACCTTGAATACGCGCTCTCTGTCGTCAAGGGCCGGGCCCTGCCCGACGTGTGTGATGGGCTCAAACCCGTGCAGCGGCGCATTCTGTATGCGATGGACCGCATGGGCCTGTCCTACAGCGGCCCCACGCGCAGCAGCGCTCCCAAGCCGGTCAAGAGTGCGCGCGTGGTGGGCGATGTGCTGGGCCGCTTTCACCCCCACGGCGACCAGTCGGCCTACGACGCGCTGGTGCGCATGGCGCAAGACTTTGCGCAGCGCTACCCGCTCATCGACGGCCAGGGCAACTTCGGCAGCCGCGATGGCGACGGCGCTGCGGCCATGCGCTACACCGAGGCCCGCCTGTCGCGCATCACCAGCCTGCTGCTCGATGAAATCGACGAAGGCACGGTCGATTTCATGCCCAACTACGACGGCAGCACGGAGGAGCCCCGCCAGTTGCCCGCGCGCCTGCCATTTGCGTTGCTCAACGGCGCCAGCGGCATTGCCGTGGGCCTGGCCACCGAAATCCCGAGCCACAACCTGCGCGAGATTGCCGATGCCTGCGTTGCGCTCATCAAGGCGCCCTCGCTCAGCCAGGAAGAGTTGCTGGCCATCGTGCCCGGCCCGGACTACCCCGGTGGCGGCCAGATCATCAGCAGCCCTGGCGACATTGCCGACGCCTACCGCACCGGCCGGGGTAGCCTGAAGGTGCGCGCGCGCTGGAAGATCGAAGACATGGCACGTGGCCAGTGGCAACTGGTGGTCAACGAACTGCCACCCGGCGTGAGCACGCAGCGGGTGCTGGAAGAGATCGAAGAGATCACCAACCCCAAGGTCAAAGCCGGTAAAAAGGCGCTGAGCCAGGATCAGGTGCAGCTCAAGGCCAGCGTGCTCGCCGTGCTGGACGTGGTGCGCGACGAGTCCAGCAAGGACGCCCCCGTGCGCCTGGTGTTCGAGCCCAAGACGGGCAAGACGCCGCAGCAAGAGCTCATCACCGCGCTGCTGGCGCATACCAGCCTGGAGACCTCCTCGCCCATCAACCTGACCATGGTGGGGCTGGACGGGCGGCCGGTGCAAAAATCATTGCGACTGATGCTGGAGGAGTGGATTGCGTTTCGCCAGACCACCATCACGCGGCGCTCGCAGCACCGCTTGAACAAGGTGCTGGACCGCGTTCACATCCTCGAAGGGCGGCAGATTGTGCTGCTCAACATCGATGAAGTGATTGCCATCATCCGCCAGGCCGATGACCCCAAGGCTGCGCTGATTGCTCGGTTCAACCTGAGCGACCGGCAGGCCGAAGACATCCTTGAAATCCGCCTGCGCCAGCTCGCACGGCTGGAAGCCATCAAGATCGAGCAGGAGCTGAAAGAACTGCGCGAAAGCCAGGGCAAGCTCGAAGACATTCTGAACAACCCGGGCACGTTGCGCCGCACCATGATCAAGGAGATCGAGGCCGACGCAAAAACGTTTGCAGACCCGCGCCGCACGCTGATCCAGACCGAGAAAAAGGCGGTGGCCGAAGTGAAGGTGGTGGACGAACCCGTCACCGTGGTCGTCTCGCAAAAAGGCTGGGTGCGCGCACGCAGCGGCCATGGTCACGAGGCAGCCAGTTTTGCCTTCAAGGCGGGCGATGGCCTGTACGGCACGTTTGAATGCCGCACGGTCGACACCTTGCTCGCCTTCGGCAGCAATGGCCGGGTGTATTCGGTGGCGGTCGCGTTGCTGCCTGGTGCGCGCGGCGACGGCCAGCCGGTGACCACGCTCATCGAGCTGGAGAGCGGCACCCAGGTGCTGCACTACTTTGCCGGCCCGGCGGGCGCCACGCTGCTGTTGGCGGGGTCGGGCGGCTATGGTTTTCTGGCAGCGGTGGAAAACATGGTCTCGCGCCAAAAGGGCGGCAAGGCGTTTGTCACGCTCGGCGAAGGCGAGACGCTGTGCGTGCCCTCACATGCCGCAGGCTCCAGCGGCGGGCAAGCGTTGGCCCCGGCGACGCATGTGGCCTGCGCATCCACGGGCGGGCGCATTCTCACTTTCGAGATCTCGGAATTGAAGAGCATGACCAATGGCGGCCGTGGCCTGATGCTGATTGATCTGGAAGACAAGGACACCCTGGCGGGCGCTGCCGCCTACATCCGCAGTATCCGGCTCGACGGCGTGGGCCGGGGTGGCAAGCTGCGTGACGAAACGCTGGAGATCCGCTCGCTGAACAACGCCCGCGCTGCACGCGGACGCAAGGGCAAGGCCGCAGATCTGGGTTTCAAACCGGCGAGTGTGACGCGGGTGGAGTAAGCCACAGACGGCGTGAAAAGTCTTCGGACATCGTACAGCCTGGGTCATCCCAGGCCAGCCAAAAGGCCCACCGCGCGCGGTGGGCCTTTTTTATTTCTAAGGCCTGGAATCGGGTCCTTTGGCGCTGTTTGCCGGTCTGAAAAATCAAAGCGTGCACCCGTCGATGGATGAGGATAAACCATGAGAGGTATGACGAGGATGGCTGCTACGCTCGGATCTTTACTTTTTGTAACGGGCGTGTGTTGTGTCTTTTTCAGCTTCTCTACGGCCTACCAAGTTGGCCCACCGAATGGTTTTGAGTTTTGGTGTGGTGTTGGTGATCTTGATGGGGCTGACCGTACTGGCGTTGCAGCGTATCGGTGGTTTGGGAGACACGTTGGTGCAGGTTGCGGGCTCCGGCGCGCAGCGCAGCCAGGCCATCCGCAGCATGGAGCGCGAGATGGAAACCGTGGCGCAGAGTCTGTCGGGGCTGCAGTCGAGCCCCGCGGCACGGCTTGCGGAAAACCTCCGCCTCATTGAATCGGCGGGCAAAAAATATGGGGATTTCAGCGAGGTGGCGCGGTCTCTGACCTCCGATGCGCAGGGGCAGGCACTCAACGACAAAGCGCGTGCCGCAGCCCAGGCTAGCCTTGAAATCATTGCCAAAGGTCGCCAGGAGGCAGGAGACAGTGGCGAGAGTGCGGCGGCCTTGATGGTGCGGTTGAGCTACTCAACGGACAACGCGAAATGGCAAGAGCGATTGCAAGCCTGGCGCACCGTCGTGCGGGAGTTGGGGGACTGGGATGATGCGCAAGCCCATCAGACTGCAGGCGCTGCCAGCGGCATGGTGTCGTCCGCTCGCTGGATGTTGACGGCGGGTGCAACCCTGGCGTTGATCCTGGCGGCACTGATGGGTTGGCGCCTGACCCGCGATGTGGTGACGGGTCTGGACAGTGCCGTATTGGCTGCCAACAGCATGGCCCGCCACGATCTGTCTTCTGCGGTGGTGGTGCGTCGCCACGATGAAATTGGTGGCTTGCTGCAAGCCCAAGAGTTCATGCGCAGCAATTTGAACGAGCTGGTGCGGGGCGTCTCGCACGCCGCGCATGCGATCTACCAGACCTGCACGGAAATCACCGAAGGCAGCCTCAACCTCAGCAACCGCGCAGAGACCACGGCAGCCACCTTGCAGCGCACCCAAGGCGTGGTGAGCGGGCTGTCAGATTCCGTGCGCCACAACAGCCAGTCGGCCAGTGATGCCAACGCGCTGGCCGGTCAGGCGCGTGAGGCCGCCCGCTCTGGCGAGCGCAAAGTGACCCAGGCCATGTCCACCATGCAGGACATCGAGCAGGCGTCGCGCAAGATTGGCGACATCATCGGGGTCATCGACAGCATTGCGTTTCAGACCAACATCCTGGCCCTGAACGCGGCGGTGGAGGCTGCGCGTGCTGGCGAACAAGGTCGTGGGTTTGCGGTGGTGGCCAGTGAGGTGCGCAGCCTGGCCCAGCGCAGTGCAGGGGCTGCCAAGGAAATCAAGGCGCTGATTGAAAACTCGCTGGATCGTGTGTCGGCTGGGGTGCAGGAGGTGCGCCTTACAGGCGAAGCAACAGTTTCCATTCGGGATTCTGTAGAGCGCGTCGCGCAACTGATTGAAGCCATTTCGCGTGATTCGCAAAGCCAGTTTGAGTTGATCACGCAGGTCAATCGTGATGCCCTGGAGCTGGAGACTTCGGTGCAACAAAATGCCAGCTTGTCCGAAGAGTCGGCGGCGGCGGCCCAATCGCTCAATGACCAGGCGGCCCGGCTCAATCAGATGGTGGAGCGCTTCAAGCTCCAGGCTTGAGTCGCAGCGGCCGTCGTGCCACGGCAACGGGGGGGCGGGTTGGTAGGGATTTGTGTTCTGCCAAAAAGGGCGCAATATTGCTGTGAGAAGCAACAGTTGTTTCAGAACACCAAAGGAGCCCTCCATGTTTCATCGATTAAAAATGGGCCACAAGCTGTGGCTGGCCGTTACGGCCATTGTGGTGTTGCTTGTGGCCGTGGTGGGGTTTTCCGGCTTCCGATCGGCCAAGACGCAGGCCGATGGCAACGCCATCCTCAAGGAGGTTTCCATGCGGCACGATGCCGTGGTGCATTGGGCGGGGCTCACGGAAACCAATGCAGTCCGCACGCTGGCGCTTGTGCTGAGCGAGGAGCCGGCGGTGCAAGCCGAATTCAAGGACGCCATTGCCGCCACTTCTGCACGGATCGGCCAGGTGCAAAAGTCGCTGGAGGCCATGCCGCTGTCCGAGCGCGAAAAGGCGCAGATGGAAAAAATTGGAGCGGCCCGCAAGAACATGGCCGCGCAGCGGGACCAGGCGCGCAAGCTCAAGGCGGCAGGCCAGGCTGAGCAAGCCGAGACCTTTGTGCGCCAGAACTACAACCCCGCATCGGCAGCTTATCTGAAGACCCTGGGGG
>RCMZ01000211.1_pt1 | contig 36841 bp, 33 predicted proteins | sample 2041141 | NCBI WGS metagenome assembly RCMZ01 (sample SAMN09708263, study PRJNA481090) | Wastewater metagenome, whole genome shotgun sequencing project. | biome: sewage; isolation source: Davis station wastewater (DW) | place: Antarctica: Davis Station | collected 2010-03-01 | reverse complement strand
CTCGACCAAGATACGACCGGCATGTTGTTGCTTAGCGACGATGGGCAGTTCATTCATCGGATGAGTTCACCAAAGAAGCACGTCGCCAAGGTCTATCAAGTGACGACTAAGCATCCGGTTGATCGTGACCAGGTGGAGAGGTTGCTTAGCGGTGTGGTGCTGGATGATGATCCCAAACCTGTTCGAGCCGCCGCGTGCGAAATGACGGGTACTCATTGCTTGGATTTGACGCTGACCGAGGGCAAATACCATCAGGTCAAACGCATGCTTGCAGCAGTTGGCAATCGTGTTGAGGGGTTGCACCGCTCGCAAATTGGCGGGATGGCTTTACCTCATGATCTTCTTCCCGGCGGATGGATATGGCTTACCGAGGCAGACTTGCTGCTGTTGAGTCGCATTTGATCTACGTCGCGGGCGGCAGGGTAGTGTCCTTACGGTGCTGCAGACCAATCGCTTGTCTTTGGGACTTACTTTGCATCAGGTGACCCGTCGATAAATATCAAAATGTTGCGTATTTCCGCGCGCGCTCTTCAGGTGCTCACGGCTACACTTCTTCGCTCTGTTGAAAGTGGTTGTGTGAAGATTTTTTCTATGAAACGCGCATGCGCGGTACTCATTTGGTTTTCTGTGAACGTGGCGTTTGCAGCTCCGCCGCCGTTGTTCGTGTTGAATTCCCTGGAAGCCAGCGTCAGCGTGATTGATCCGCTGACTTGGGCTGAAACCAGTCGGATACCGACGGGGAAAGAGCCACACCATCTGTATCTCACTCCAGATGAAAAGTCGCTCATCGTCGCCAATGCACTGAGTGATTCGTTGACCTTTCTGGATCCGAGGACCGCCCAGGTGCAGCGCACAGTGCATGGCATTGTCGACCCCTATCAACTGCGTTTCAGCCCCGACATGAAGTGGTTCATTACAGCCGCCAATAGGCTGAATCACATCGATTTTTACCGCTGGGATGGCAAAGAACTGAATCTCGTTCGGAGGGTTGCGACAGCTCGCACACCGAGCCACCTTTGGATCGACAGCCGAAGCGCCACTGTGTACTCGACGATGCAAGACAGTGATGAGCTAATTGCAATCGATATGGCAACTCAGACGATCAAATGGCGTGTCCGCACGGGCGCGATGCCTGCAGACGTGTTTGGCAGCGCTGACAACAAGACGATTTTTGTGGGCCTCACCGGGAGCGACAGCGTTGAGGTGTTTGATGTCTCAGGGCCGCAACCGGTCAGCATCAAAAAGATCAAGACGGGCAGTGGAGCGCATGCATTTCGCGCAGCAGGGGACGGCCGGCACCTTTACGTGAGCAATCGGGTCGCCAATTCCATTAGCAAGATCGATTTGGTGACGCAGCAGGTTGTAGAGTCCTATCCTGTACCCGGCGGGCCGGACTGTATGGATGTGTCAGCGGATGGCCGGTTTATTTATGTCAGTTCGCGTTGGGCGCGCAAGCTGTCGGTGGTGGACACAGAGGCCAAGAAGGTCGTACGCCAAGTGACGGTTGGTAAATCTCCCCATGGCGTCTGGACCTTGCAACACGCGCCTCGTTGAAAGAAAGGGATGTGTTTGCTCAGTACGTTTGGCAAACAAAAGCATGGGAGTCTGTTTGCTATTTTTATGATAGCTGGCTCGGCATACGCCTCCGGCGCAGTTGGCCAAAAAGCCTGCGATAAACCGGTCTATATGACGTTTGACACCGGACACATGGAGATTGCTCCTTTAGTGGCTGACGTGCTCAAGCGTCAACAAGTTCGCGTGACTTTTTTCGCTGCCAACGAGCGCACCAAGACTGGCGACGGCAGCTTGGGCGATTATTGGGCCCCTTGGTGGCGCGCTCGGGCTGCAGAGGGGCACGAGTTTGCTTCGCACACCTGGAATCACACATATTGGCGCGCGGATCTTGAAAATACCCCTTTCCCTTCATTCCGGGTACGTCCGACCGCAGGTTCCAGGGAGGGGCAAACCTTTGCAATGTCTGCACCTGAGTATTGCGAGGAAATACGCCGCGCTTCTGATCGCCTCCGGGTGATAACCGGTAAGGTTCCCTTGCCGCTATTTCGTGCGCCCGGTGGAAAAACTTCCCCTCGTCTGTTGGCGAGTGCGCAGGCCTGTGGTTTCACTCATGTGGGTTGGTCGACCGCCGGTTTTTTGGGGGACGAGCTACCTAGTGAGACTGTAACGAATGAAGCGCTGCTGCATAAGGCGTTGCGTGATATTCGCAGCGGCGATATTTTGCTGGCACATCTAGGAATTTGGTCGCGCAAAGATCCGTGGGCGCCCGCTGTGCTAGAGCCTTTGATTATCGGGTTGAAGAAGCAAGGGTTTTGCTTTCGTACCTTGCGAGAGCATTCTGATTTCGCCAAGAGCGTGGGCGTTGCCGTGGAACCCCGTTGATGAGCGCGAGTATGGAGTGGGGAAATGTATTCCATGGTTCGCCAGCCGTTTCGTACGTCGTGGATGGCGGTGAACGGATCTAGAAGGGTTGCGTAATGGGATGGCTCGGGAGTTGTTTTGATAGTGTGCAGCAATGGCTTTTTGAAAGTCTGCTGCAGCCGCTGATGTTTTCCATGGGCTTGGCAAGTCTCTTGGAAAGCGGCTATGAAGCGGCTGGCTGGCTGCTGTTGGGGGCATTGCAGTTGGTGGTGATCGTGGTGGTGATCGGTCCGTTGCAACGCCTATGGCCGGTGGAGCCCGTCACGAACCGCGCGACGATTCGTACGGATATTCTCTACACGTTGATTCATCGGTTGGGCCTCTTTCGGTTGGCACTGTTTTTCACGGTCGACCCGCTGGCGGATGTGCTGTTCGGATCTCTGCGAGTCGCTGGAATAAGCACGTTCCATCTGGACGGCCTGTGGCCGGGTGTCACAGACATTGGATGGGTCAGTTTGCTGCTTTATTTGGTGACTTTTGATTTCTTGAACTACTGGATCCATCGGGGGCAGCACCATTTTGAATGGTGGTGGCGCCTGCATTCCTTGCACCATGCTCAGCAGCAGATGACGATGTGGAGCGACAACCGCAATCATCTGCTTGATGATGTGATTCGCGACGCCATCCTTGTGGTGGCGGCCCAGATCATTGGGGTGGCGCCAGGGCAGTTCGTTGCCATCGTGGCCATCACCCAGCTCAGCGAGAGCTTTCAGCATGCCAATGTGCGCATGTGGTTTGGTCGATGGGGTGAGCGGCTGTGGATCAGTCCGCGTTTTCATCGGCGGCACCATAGTATTGGCATCGGCCATGAAACCATCAAAGCCGTGCCTTCAGGTGCGGGTGGTGAGCAGGTGTCAGCCGCCGCCCCGCCTCGCGAAATGCGTGTGGTTCTCGGTGGTCACAATTTTGGTGTGCTGTTGCCTTGGTGGGACATGCTCATGCGTACAGCGAACTTTGAGGTGCGCTATGACGCTACTGGCGTACGTGACCAAGTTGAGACTGTTGCCCCCAACGGCCGATTAAGAGACTACGGACAGGGCTTTTGGTCCCAGCAGTGGTTGGGGCTTTTGCGGTTGTTCGGCAAGGCTTGAGGCAATTCAGAGCGCTCAGGGTATCCTTGCTCCGATGGGTTTACTTCTTGATTCCTTCTGGCGTGCGGCCGCCTATTGCATGCGTCCCCGCGTCATTGCCTTGTCGCTGCTGCCACTGCTGCTGATTGCTGCATTGGCCCTTGGCTTGGAGCATTTCTACTGGGAGGCGGCGGTGCGCTTTATGCACTCGCTGTTGGAATCATCTGCGGTGCTGGCGAGCATTTGGAGCTGGTTGCAGGGATGGGGGCTCGGAGACGTGACCTCGGTCATGGCGCCCTTAATGGTTGTGCTGGCTGTGGCGCCGCTTCTTGTTGTGGTTTCGTTGTTGATAGTGGCAGTGTTGATGACACCTGCTTTGGTGTCCTTGGTAGCCAGTCGCCGGTTCCCCCATTTGGAGCGCAAGAAGGGCGGTTCTTTTTTTGCCAGCGTGGCTTGGTCGCTGGGCTCCACACTGCTAGCGCTTGTGGCTTTGATCGTGTCGATGCCGCTGTGGTTGGTGCCCCCGCTGGTGCTCGTGTTGCCGCCATTGATCTGGGGGTGGTTGACTTACCGCGTGATGGCCTTCGATGCGCTGGCCGAGCATGCAAGCAAAGAGGAGCGCCAAGAGATATTTCGCCGCCATCGCGGGAGCCTTCTGGGCATCGGCGTTTTGACGGGTTATCTAGGGGCTGCGCCCAGTGTGGTGTGGGCATCTGGTGTTGTTTTTGCTGCCGCTTTTTTTATTCTTGTGCCCTTGGCCATCTGGATTTACACCCTGGTCTTTGCTTTTTCGTCGCTTTGGTTCACGCATTTCGGGCTGGCAGCGTTGCAGCGCCTCAGAATGGAGACCGGCACGGGTGGAGACCGTGTCGCGGGCCCTGGTCACTCCTCTGTCGCGACCAACGGCAGCGCTGAAGTCCCCTTATTGGCGGATGGGGCACCTCCCGTTGCGCCGCCGTCGTCTGAAAACGCTGCCAGTGGAGCACCAACCCCATGACCCTACCAATCGGCCTCATCATCGTGGGCGATGAAATACTCTCGGGCAAACGCGCCGACAAACACCTGACAAAAGTGATCGATCTTCTGTCTGAGCGCGGTCTTGCTTTGGCGTATGCGGACTATGTAGGCGATAGCCCGGATCGAATCACCGCTACCCTTCGGAGGGCCTTTGCTTCGGGCGACGTGGTGTTCTCGTGCGGAGGCATCGGTGCCACGCCAGACGACCATACGCGGCAGTGTGCGGCGCGCGCTTTGGGCTGCGAATTGGCGCTTCATCCCGAAGCCGAGGCATTGATTCGCGAGCGTATGCAGGATGTTGCGATCGAGCAGGGAGTTCCGTATGAAGCAGATCGTCCTGACAACATCCACCGTCTGAACATGGGGATGTTCCCTTCAGGCGCCTCTGTCATTCCCAATCCGTACAACAAGATTCCCGGCTTCAGCTGCGCAGGCCTTGGTGCAGGGGGCGTGCACTTTGTGCCAGGCTTCCCGGTAATGGCTTGGCCCATGATCGAATGGGTGCTGGACAACCATTACGCGGACCATTTCAATCGCACGCCGCAAACCGAGCAGTCCGTGCTGGTGTACGGTGCCATGGAAGCTGCTTTGACGCCGCTGATGCAGCGCATCGAAAACATGCACCCTCAGGTGCGTGTTTTCAGTTTGCCTAGCGTGGATCATCCACAATACGGGCGGCACATTGAGCTCGGAGTCAAAGGTCCCGCATCGGCGATTCCAGGCGCATGGCAGCAACTCAAAGATGGACTGCACGAATTTGGTGCTGAGCTTGGCCCTGAATTGGTGCGAAATCTCTGACGTGCACTGAATTTAATGGTTTGCACCATGTTGGTGCTTTCATCGGGTTCTGTGCCGTTGCCTCATTTGTAGCGCCCTTTCGTAGTGCGGTTGACGCACCGGGCTGGCACGCAAACTGCTTTTATTTATTCAAACTGTTTTTTCAACAAGCGCTTTACCCAGGAGAACCTGATGGCCAAGACCGTTTCCGACGTGATGAAGATGGTGAAGGAGAACGAAGTCAAGTTCGTTGACTTCCGTTTTACCGATACCCGGGGCAAGGAACAGCACGTGACCGTGCCTGTGTCCCACTTCGACGAAGACAAGTTCACGTCGGGCCACGCGTTTGACGGTTCTTCCGTGGCTGGCTGGAAGGGGATCGAAGCCTCGGACATGCAGCTCATGCCCGACCCCAACACCGCCAACCTCGACCCCTTCTTCGAAGAAACCACACTGTTCCTGCAGTGCGATGTGATCGAACCCGGCGACGGCAAGGCCTATGACCGCGATCCTCGCTCCATCGCCAAGCGCGCTGAAGCCTACCTCAAGGCCTCCGGCCTGGGCGACACGGCCTTCTTCGGCCCTGAGCCTGAATTTTTCATCTTCGACGGCGTGCGCTGGTCCAACGAACCCGGCAAGGTCATGTTCGAGATCGAAGAGTACGAAGCTCCTTGGAACTCGGGTGCCAAGCTCGAAGGCGGCAACCGTGGCCACCGTCCCACCGTCAAGGGTGGCTATTTCCCTGTGCCACCCGTTGACAGCACGCAAGACATGCGCGCTGAAATGTCGTTGATCCTCGAATCCCTGGGGATCCCGGTCGAAGTGTTCCACCACGAAGTGGCAGGTGCTGGCCAGAACGAAATCGGCACGCGTTTCAGCACGCTGGTCGAGCGCGCTGACTGGACGCAGGTCTTGAAGTACGTGGTCTGGAATGTGGCCAACGCTTACGGCAAGACGGCGACCTTCATGCCCAAGCCCTACGCTGGCGACAACGGCTCCGGCATGCACGTGCACCAGTCCATCTGGAAAGACGGCAAGAACCTGTTTGCAGGCGATGGCTACGCCGGCCTGTCGGACTTCGCGCTGTACTACATCGGCGGCATCATCAAGCATGCACGTGCCCTGAACGCCATCACCAACCCTGGCACCAACTCGTACAAGCGCCTGGTGCCCGGCTTTGAAGCCCCTGTGAAGCTGGCCTACTCGGCCCGCAACCGTTCTGCTTCGATCCGTATTCCTTATGTGGCGAACCCCAAGGGCCGTCGCATCGAAGCACGCTTCCCCGATCCATCGGCCAACCCTTACCTGTGCTTCTCGGCGCTGATGATGGCTGGTCTGGATGGCGTGGAAAACAAGATCCATCCCGGCGAAGCCGCCACGAAGGATCTGTACCATCTGCCGCCCGAAGAAGACAAGCTGGTGCCCACTGTGTGTCACAGCCTGGACCAAGCGCTGGAATATCTGGACAAGGACCGCGGCTTCCTGACCAAGGGCGGCGTATTCTCTGATTCCATGCTGGATGCTTACATTGAGCTCAAGATGGGTGAAGTCACACGCTTCCGCATGGCGCCACACCCTGTTGAGTACGATATGTACTACTCGCTGTAATCACCTGCCTACAGGTCATTACGTTGAAAAGGCGGCGCAAGCCGCCTTTTTCATTGGGACGATGCCTGTAGCGTGATCGCCTGAGGAACCTCAAGCGCGGGTGTGGTCTCATTACCTTTACAACGCCCTGCCAAGGGGTTGGAGTTGTTGCGTTGGCGATGTGGGGTGATTCGGAGATACTCTCTTGTCCCCGGCATGTCAATGCGAGGAACCTGAATGAAAAAAACGCTCATCACTCTGCTACTCATCGTCTCCTCCGTTCCTGTAGCCCTTGCGCAAGACCGCATCTATCGCTGCGGCAATGAATACACCAACAACGCCACCCAGGCCAAGGAGCGCGGCTGCAAACTGGTGGAAGGTGGCAACGTAACGGTTTTGCAGGGCAATCGCCCTGCGTCGGGTGCGGCGCCTGCTGCTGGTGCTGGTACTGCGGCGGCCACGTCCCCCTCCACCGCCCCGCGTGTCAGCAGCAACGACCAGAAAGCCCGCGACTCAGATGCACGGGCCATTCTGGAGTCCGAGTTGCGTAAAGCCGAAGCGCGGTACGCAGAACTCGCGAAGGAATACAACAACGGTGCTCCCCAGCGCAACGCGCTGGATCTGCGCAACCCGCAGCAATACATGGAGCGGACCGCCGAGCTCAAGGCGAGCTTGGCCCGCAGTGAAAGCGATGTTGCTGGCATCAAGCGTGAGCTGGCGCGCCTGCCCGCTGCTGCAGCCAATTAACCCGCACGGTTGCGTGTGAGTTCTCAATCGTCCTTTGCATCGTCCGGGCCCGGCTCCGGGCGTTTTCATTCGCTTGATCTGATGTCCACGCTGGTGGCTGTTTTGCGAGCCAGTGACGGCGCCGTGCAGTTCGCCAATGCGGCGCTGGAGAACACCTTGGGCCTGTCGCGGCGCACCCTTGAGGGGGCTGACTTCTCTGGTTTTTTCACCGACCCCGCGTTACTCCAGACCGCGCTTGCTGGTGCGCGTGGCAAGGACTTTGCCGCGCTGCGCTACGAAACCAGCCTCAAGCGCCTGCACCAGGAGCCCGTGCCGGTGCACGTGAGCGTGGCAGACGCCGAGCAGGTGGGCGAAATTTTGGTGGAGTTGTGGCCGCTGGAGCAGCAGGCGCGGCAAGATCGAGAAGAGCGTCTGCGCGACCAGGCCGCCGCCAACAAGGAGCTGATCCGCAACCTGGCGCATGAGATCAAGAACCCGCTGGGCGGCATTCGAGGTGCTGCGCAGCTACTGGAGATGGAGCTGGAGAGTCGCGAGCTCCACGAGTACACGCAGGTCATCATCCATGAGGCCGATCGCCTGCAAAGCCTGGTCGACCGGTTGCTGGCGCCCCACCGGCACCCGCATCTGGTCGGTGACGTCAATATCCATGAAGTGTGCGAACGCGTGCGCTCCCTGGTGTTGGTGGAGTACCCGCAGGGCCTGCGCGTGCAACGCGACTACGACACGTCGATTCCTGAGTTTCGTGGTGACCGTGCGCAGCTCATTCAGGCCTTGCTCAACATTGTGCAAAACGCTGCGCTGGCGCTCTCTGAGCGTATTGCCGCAGGAGATGCTGTGATCACCCTGCGCACCCGCGTCGCACGACAAGTAACGTTTGGTCGCCAACGCTACCGGCTGGCATTGGAATTGCATGTCATCGACAACGGACCGGGCGTACCCGATGCCATCAAGGAGCGTATTTTTTACCCTCTGGTATCGGGTCGGGACGGCGGATCGGGGCTGGGGCTTACGTTGGCACAAACCTTCGTGCAGCGCCACCACGGGTTGATCGAATGCGACAGCGTGCCGGGTCGCACCGACTTTCGAATCCTGATCCCCTTGCCCTAGAACCTGTTCAGTATTTTTTTTGGAAAGCCAAAAAGATATTGACCACGTTCTTACCCACGCACGACGGTCCCTGACATACAACCACAGGGAAGGTTAGAAAAATATGAAGCCGATCTGGTTAGTGGATGACGACCCCTCGATCCGCTTCGTCCTCGAGAAGGCGCTGGCCCGTGAAAACCTGCCTACGCGCAGTTTCACCCACCCCCGCGAGGTGCTGGATGCCCTCGCCGACATTACCGTTGGAGACCCCGCACGGCAAAGCCCTCAGGTGCTGGTAAGCGACATTCGCATGCCTGGTGGCTCGGGCCTGCAACTGCTGGAGAAAGTGCGCGAACTGCAGCCCGGTCTGCCCGTCATCATCATGACGGCCTATTCCGATCTGGACAGTGCGGTGTCGGCCTTTCAGCGCGGTGCGTTTGAGTACCTGCCCAAGCCTTTCGACTTGCCCAAGGCGGTTGAACTGATCCGCCGCGCGGTAGAAGAAAGCCAGCGCGAAGAGGTTACCGAAGTGCGGCAGGCCGCCACGCCTGAAATGCTCGGCCAGGCACCGGCGATGCAGGATGTGTTTCGTGCCATTGGCCGATTGAGCCAAAGCCAGGTCACCGTGCTCATCACGGGTGAATCGGGCTCGGGCAAAGAGCTGGTGGCGCGTGCGTTGCACAAACATTCGCCCGTGGCTGATGGCCCTTTTGTGGCGATCAACACCGCAGCCATTCCCAAGGACCTGCTGGAGTCCGAGTTGTTTGGCCACGAGCGGGGTGCTTTCACGGGCGCCCAGACGCAGCGGCGTGGGCGCTTTGAGCAGGCCGAAGGCGGCACCTTGTTCCTCGATGAAATCGGCGACATGCCCTTTGACTTGCAGACGCGCCTGCTGCGTGTTTTGTCGGATGGCCAGTTCTATCGCGTCGGCGGCCATGCCGCCGTAAAGGCCCATGTGCGCGTGATTGCCGCCACCCATCAGGACCTGGAGCGCCGCGTCAAGGAAGGGGGCTTCCGCGAGGACTTGTTCCACCGCCTGAACGTTATCCGCCTGCGGCTGCCCGCGCTGCGCGAGCGCCATGAAGACGTGCCCATGCCCCCCCGCCACTTTCTGCAGCAAAGTGCTCGGCAACTGGGCGTGGAGCCCAAGCGCATCTCCGATGCCGCCCTGGCGCGGCTGGAGCAGTTTGCTTTTCCGGGCAATGTGCGCCAACTGGAGAATATTTGCCATTGGCTCACGGTGATGGCTCCCGCACAGACGGTGTCGACACAAGATCTGCCGCCCGAAGTGCTGGAGGCGCCTGTCACGCGTGATGCGGTGGTTCGGACCGTGGCGAGCGATGCGCCGGCTTTGGGGGCAGGTGTTCCTGCGGTGGCCACCGCCGCTGCCGTTCCGGCGGCCGAGTTTGCGGCGACCGTGCCATCGTTTTCTCCATCCTCTTCGGGGCAGGGCTCTGGCGTGATGGCACAGGCTGAAGCGGGGACTTCAGGCGTGGTTGCAGGCCAGGGCAGTGCCGGCATTCAGCCGCCCATCGCCGACATCGCGTTGGCCGCTGCAGCGGGGGGCTTGTCGATCGGTGGTTGGGAACAATTGCTCGAAGTCGAGGCGCAAAAGCTGTTGGCTGGCGGGCAACCCGAGGTGTGGGACGCGCTCATGCGGCGCTTCGAGTCGCGCTTGATCCGCACGGCGCTCGTGGCCACGCATGGGCGGCGCATGGAAGCGGCGCAGCGCCTGGGCATTGGGCGCAACACCATCACACGCAAGATCCAGGAGTTGGGACTCGACGCTCCCGACGAGGCGTAAACAAAGGCGCCGACGGTGCAAAGGCCGTTGGCGCAAGCCGCCCTCCGTGATGAGCGAGGTCTGTTGATGCCAGTCCCCTCGTCGCCCGCCGCGCTTGAACAGGTGCTGCGGTCGGCGGGATCTCTCGGCGGTAGATGCCTCACCAATTTAAAGTGTAAATAAGGCCGCCAGCGCTTTATTCGTAAGCGCTAGCAGCTATTGAATTGATAGTTGCAGGCGCTGCGCCGCCTGAGCGCGTAATGCCTTTCTCCGGGGCGTGGCAACGCGGCCGAAGCGGGTGGTGGCTTGCTGGCCTCCGTCCTACACGCAGGCCCTCCGTGGGCCGACCCACCGGTTTGTTGACCGCTTCAAGAATGAAGTCACTGTCAACCAACCGGAGAATTTGTATGTCGGATTTCAACGATGCTAACCGTGACCCCCTGACCAACGAGCCGGGCGCTCATCCTGTCGGTACTGGCGTAGGCGCCGCCGTCGGCGGTGCTGCTGCGGGTGCGGCAGCAGGCGCATTCGGCGGCCCGATTGGCGCTGCGGTGGGTGGCGTCGCAGGTGCTGTGGTCGGTGGCCTCGCAGGCAAGGCCGCTGCCGAATCGGTCAACCCCACGGCAGAGGATGCTTACTGGCGCGATGCGTACGAGCGTGAGCCTTATTTTGTGAGCGGCCGCACATACGACCAATACCGTCCTGCCTATGAACTCGGCTGGGGTTCGGTGGGCCGCTACGAAGGCGACTTCGATGCGATTGAGCCACGCTTGGCCGATGACTGGCGTGCACGCCACGCGGCCGAGGGCTTGGCATGGACCGACGTGCGGCCCGCCACACGTGCTGCGTGGGAGCGTGCATCGGGTGCCCGCATTGCCGATGGCCAGCGGCCGATGGATGTGATCGACAACGACGACGTGATTGATGTTCTGAATGATCTGCTGGAATCGGCACGGGACGGCGAATACGGCTTTCATGCCTGCTCAGAGCACGCCGACTCGGGCGAACTCAAGGGCATCTTCCAACGCCATTCGCGCGAGTGTGCAGCGGCCGCAATGGAGCTGGAGCATGAAATCCGGCGCCTCAACGGCGAGCCCGCGTCTGGCGGCACGGTGGCGGGTGCGCTGCACCGTGGCTGGGTGTCGGTCAAGACCGCGCTGTCCACGCGTGACGACAAATCCGTGCTGGAAGAGTGCGAGCGCGGCGAAGACACCGCCGTGGCCCGCTACCGCAAGGCCCTGAAGTCCACGCTGCCGCTGGATGTGCGTGCCTTGGTGGAACGTCAGGCGCAAGGGGCGCAGCGCAATCACGACGAGGTGCGCGCTTTGCGTGATTCGTTCTCGGCCCAGCGTTAACAGGCCCGCTGCCTCCATGGGCGGTGAGGCACGCCCGATACGTGCCGTCACCGCCGGTGGATAGAGCCTTCGGCACCCGCCGAAGGCACTAAAGGCACTAAAGGCGCTTCAATCGCATCGTGGCGCAGAGAGGGCAGAAAGAGAGTTGAGGCACTAAGAGCTTTGGCCTTTTCCCCCTCGCGTTCTTTTTCAGACATGCCAAAAAAGCTGCCAGGTTTTGCCCTGGCAGCTCTTTTGTTTTTGGCGTGGCCGTGACCTTGGCAGGATGGCGGCCGCTGCGTGAGTGCCCACGAGGGGCATGTCAGCCCAGCGTGACCACCACGGGGGCGTGGTCGCTGGGCTGGGGATTTTTGCGGGGTGCGCGGTCCACCACGCAGGCCGCAACACTGGCCCGCAGTGCTTCGCTGACCAGGATGTGGTCGATGCGCAGCCCTCGGTTCTTTTGAAAACCCAGCATGCGGTAGTCCCACCACGAGAAGCTTTTCTCGGGCTGATCGAACATGCGAAATGCGTCGGTCAGCCCGAGCGTCAGCAACGCCTGAAAGTGCGCCCGCTCTTCGGTGGTGTGGTGGATGGTTTCGCGCAACCCTTCCGGGTCGAACGAGTCTCGGTCTTCGGGCGCCACGTTGAAGTCCCCGACCAGCACAAGACGCGGGTGTGCTGCCATCTCGGCGCGCACCATATCCTGCAGGGCCTGCAGCCAGCGCATCTTGTAGGCAAATTTTTCCGAGCCCGGCTCTTGGCCGTTCACGAAATAACCGTTGAGCAGGCGCAGGGGGCCAGCGGGCGTATCCAGCGTGGCCCCGATGACGCGGGCCTGCTCGTCGCCAAACCCCGGGATGTTGCGCACCACGTCGCGCAAGGGGTGGCGGCTCAGGATCGCCACGCCGTTGTAGGTTTTCTGGCCGAAGGCTGCTGCTTCATAGCCCGCTTCTTTGAGCGCATCGTGGGGAAACTTGTCGTCGGTGAGCTTGAGCTCTTGCAAGCACAGGGCATCCACGGGGTTGGTGGCCAACCAGGCCAGCACCTGCGGCAGGCGCACGGTCAGGGAGTTAACGTTCCAGGTGGCGATTTGCATATGTTTTTTGCCCGCAGCGCTTATGCATAAAGCGCTACCAGCTATCAATAAGTGAGTGAAGAGAGGCGATGGCGCTCAGCGTTTGTGCACATAGGTCACAAACCGGAAGGGCAAGCCGTTCGTGCTGACATGCTGGCTGCGCGCAGACTCTGCCCACTCGGGGCCGAGCACGGGTGCGTAGGCATCGCCGTCGAAGTCTTTGTCGATCTCCGTGACCTCCACGCAGTCGGCCAGCGGCAGCGCCTGGGCATAGAGTTGCGCGCCCCCAATCACCCACACGGTCTGCACGGCATCACAACGGGCCCGGGCGTCGTCCAGGCTGGATGCGCGTTGGGCGCCTTCCGCCTGCCAGTCGTCCTGGCGCGTCACGACGATGTTCGTGCGGCCGGGCAGCGGGCGAAAGCGGGGGGGCAGTGAGTCCCACGTCTTGCGCCCCATGATGACGGAGCAGCCCTGGGTGAGCTGCTTGAAGTGCGCCATGTCCTCGGGAAGGTGCCAGGGCAGGGTGTTGTCTTTGCCGATGACACCGTTGGCGGCGCGGGCGTAAATGAGGTGCAGGGGCATGGCTGGGCTGGTTTTTCGGGGCAGTGACTGGGGGCCGGGAGAAGGAATCCGGCGCAGCCCAGCGGGCGGGCCGGTGTGCTTGCAGTTTCTCAGATGTGCAAGAACGCCAACGCGCCCACGCCCAGGCCCACCGCCGCCACGCCATACATGCCGTATTCAAGCCATTTTTTTCGGGTCAGCAGGGCAATGGCCGCCAGTGCAATGGCCACCTGCAGCGCCGTGGTGGCCTGGGCCCAGCGGTGGTGCTGGTGCATTTGGGCCTCGCTTTGGTGATCGAAGGCCAGGGCGTCGGCCTCCAGCTTTTCAGCCGCCGTCTTGATGGCGTTCTTTTCCTTCTCGTAGCGGTCTACGTTGCCCTGGTATCGGACCTTCTCCGGCTCGGCGGGGGTCAGGTCGCGGGCCAGCTCGGCCAGGGCCTGCTTGGTGCTCTTGGACTGGAAATAATTCCACTGGTTGGAGGCTTCCGTCTTTTTGATGGCGGCGTCGTTCTTCAGCAGCCCCGCATTGGCCTGCGTGGCACCCCCCATGTACGAAAAAATCGCCCCCACTGTGGCCACGATGGCCGTGAACATGGCGATCTTGTTGATCGATGCGCCGCTGCCGCCTTCGGCACCGTGGCCCGATGCGGGGTCGCCATGGCCCTGCGTTGCATGTTCGACCGCGTGGTCGTGGGGGCCGTGTACGTGAAATCCGCCGGAAGACATGGATGAAAGTTCTCGATGTGGACTGTGAAAAAGGGCGAGGCGCAACCCTGGTGCTGTGCCCGTGGAGATCGATCAGAAGGGCTGTGGCTCGTCTATGGGATTTGCGATGGGGATCAGACCGCCACCGGGGCTTTGATGGCCGGGTGGCATTGGTAGTCCAGAACCTCAAAATCCTCAAACTGGTAGTCAAAGATGCTCTCGGGCCGGCGTTTGATGTGGAGCACGGGGTAAGGGTGGGGCGCTCGCGCCAGCTGCGTCTGCACCTGCTCTGTGTGGTTGCTGTAGATGTGGCAATCCCCCCCCGTCCAGATGAAATCCCCCACATCCAGGTCGCATTGCTGCGCCACCATGTGGGTCAGCAGCGCATAGCTGGCGATGTTGAAGGGCACTCCCAGAAAAATGTCGGCGCTGCGTTGGTACAGCTGGCAACTGAGCGTGCCACGCCCGCCGGGTTCTTGCGCCGGGGCCACGTAAAACTGAAAGAAAGCGTGGCAGGGCATGAGGGCCATCTTGTCGAGTTCGGCCACGTTCCAGGCGCTCACGATGATGCGGCGCGAGTCGGGGTTGGTCCTCAGCGTTTTGATCACGTCGCTGATCTGGTCGATGTGGCCGCCGTCCGGCGTGGGCCAACTGCGCCACTGCACGCCGTACACGGGGCCCAGGTCGCCATCCTCGCGCGCCCATTCGTCCCAGATGCTGACGCCTCGCTCTTTGAGCCAGTTGTTGTTGCTTGATCCGGTCAGGAACCACAACAGCTCCTGGATGATGGATTTGAGATGCACCTTCTTTGTGGTGACCAGGGGAAAGCCCTCCTTCAGGTCAAAACGCATCTGGTGGCCGAACACGCTGGTGGTGCCCGTGCCCGTGCGGTCTGCCTTGTGCACGCCGTGCGTGAACACGTGGCGCATGAAGTCTTCGTACTGCGAGCGAACGGGGCGCGCCGACGATGGGGCGGCTGCGGTGACTGGCGAATTCATGGGGGAGGGGGGCTCATCACAAGTGGGTAGGAGCGGCACATGCCAGGCCGCAGCAATGCGCCTGCCGGGCAGGCGCAAGGGTGGATTTTCCCATGACCTTCTGCGTGTGCCAATTTTTAGATGAAAGAGGGCTCTAGCGCTTTATATCTAAGCGCTGGTAGCTATGAATTTGATAGTTTTGAGTAGCCCGACATCCGCTGTTGCGTGATGGTTTTGCCGCTGTTTGGTGGTTGTTTGGCGTCTTCGCTTTGTCTGGTTAGATACCCAGTTGATTTGGATAGGTATAAATCCTGATTGGTTGGTGCATAAAAGTATCTGTGTTGCCTCTGGAAGTATCAATCGAGCATGGCAGCATCGGTATCGTTCAGTCCGTCAATGCCCGCTTCTGTGTTCGGTGTTGAACGGCAACTATCAGACCAAAAACCAAGGAGACTTATCCGATGCCTCATTCCCAACGTCTTGCTGTGCCGACGCGGCTGGCCCTGGCCGCTGCGGTGGCGCTGTCGCTGTGCGGCGCCGCCAGTGCCCAGACCGAGCTCGTCATTGCCACCGTGAACAACGGTCACATGATCGAGATGCAGAAGCTCAGCAAGAACTTCGAGCAGGCCCACCCCGACATCAAGCTCAAGTGGGTCACCTTGGAAGAAGGCGTGCTGCGCCAGCGCGTGACCACCGACATCGCCACCAAAGGCGGCCAGTTCGACGTGATGACCATTGGCATGTATGAGGCGCCCATCTGGGGCAAGAAGGGTTGGCTGCAGGAGCTGAAGACCGACGCCGCCTACGACGTGGACGACCTGCTGCCCGCCATGCGCAGCGGCCTGTCCATCGATGGCAAGTTGTTTGCTGCGCCGTTCTATGGCGAAAGCTCCATGCTGATGTACCGCAAAGACCTCGCCGACAAGGCGGGCGTGCAGGTGCCCGAGCGCCCCACCTGGCCGCAGATCAAGGACCTGGCCGCCAAGATCCACGACCCCAAGAACGGCGTATACGGCATCTGCCTGCGCGGCAAGCCGGGCTGGGGCGACAACATGGCGTTCCTGACCACGTTGGTCAACACCTTCGGCGGTCAGTGGTTCGACATGCAGTGGACGCCGCAACTCCAATCCAAGCCCTGGAAGGAAGCCATCACCTTCTATGTGGACCTGCTCAAGAACTACGGCCCGCCCGGCTCGGCAGCCAACAGCTTCAACGAGATCCTGGCGCTGACCAACTCCGGCAAGTGCGGCATGTGGGTGGACGCGACCATCGCGGCATCGTTCGTGAGCGACCCCAAGCAGTCCCAGGTGGCTGACCAGATGGCCTTTGCGCAGGCGCCCACCATGCACACGCCCAAGGGCGCCAACTGGCTGTGGTCGTGGAATCTGGCCATCCCCGCCGGTTCGAAGAAAGTGGATGCGGCACAGAAGTTCATCACCTGGTCCACCAGCAAGGACTATATCCAGCTCGTTGCCAAGACCAACGGCTGGGCCAACGTGCCCACCGGCACGCGCAAGAGTACCTACGCATCGCCCGAGTTTCAGAAGGCAGCGCGTTTCGCGGCCGCAGAGAAGATGGCCATTGACTCGGCCAACCCCAACGATTCGACGCTGCCCAAGAGCCCGTATGTGGGCGTGCAGTTCGCGGCCATCCCTGAGTTCCAGGCCATCGGCATCGCCGTGGGGCAGCAGATGAGCGCGGCGCTGGCCGGCAAGACGAGCGTGGACGCGGCGTTGAAGGCAAGCCAGGTGACCGCCGAGCGCGAGATGAAGAAGGCGGGCTACTACAAGTAGGTGGTGAGGGATGGGGCAGGTCGGATCGGTTGCGCTGACGGACCTGGCCCCCTACCGAATCAGCCTTCAATCCGCATTCGCGGCGCCGATTCAACACCTGCCGTTTTTCACCGTTCGCCCTGAGCCTGTCGAAGGGCTGTTCACACAACGTGCCCAGGCTTCGACGGGCTCAGCACGAACGGTTCGGGGCGTGTTTCGGACGCCGCATCCGGAGCTTGCCCTCTCTCTGCTGCCTTGATGGATATCCAATGAATCGCCGCCTGCTCCCTCGCCTGCTGCTCACGCCCGCCGTGGCCACGCTCTTCCTGTGGATGATCGTGCCGCTGGTGATGACGATCTATTTCTCGCTCATCCGCTACAACCTGATGCAGCCGGACCAGACCGGGTTTGCCGGGCTGGAGAACTTTGAGTATTTCGTCACCGACCCGTCGTTCGGCACGGCAGTGCTCAACACCATATTGCTGCTGGGCAGCGTGATTCTCATCACGGTGGTGTTCGGCATTGCGATTGCGTTGCTCATCAACGAGCCGTTTGCGGGTCGGGGCATCGTGCGGGTGCTGCTGATATCGCCGTTTTTCGTCATGCCCACGGTGAACGCGCTGATGTGGAAGAACATGATGATGAACCCCATCTACGGCGTGCTGGCGCAGGTGTGGGTGTTCTTTGGTGCGCAGCCGATCGACTGGCTCACTGACTACCCGCTGTTCTCGATCATCCTGATGGTGTCGTGGCAGTGGCTGCCGTTTGCCACGCTGATCTTCATGACGGCGCTGCAAAGCATGAACCATGAGCAGCTCGAAGCCTCGCGCATGGATGGTGCCAATTACCTGCAGCAACTGCGCTACCTGTATGTGCCGCACCTGGCCCGCTCGGTGGCCGTGGTGGTGATGATCGAACTCATCTTCTTGCTCAGCATTTTTGCCGAGATCTACACCACCACCGGCGGTGGGCCGGGCGATGCGAGCACCAATGTCACCTTCCTGATCTTCAAGCAGGCGCTGCTCAATTTTGATGCGGGCGTGGCCTCGGCGGGGGCGCTTTTCGCCGTCGTGCTGGCCAACATTGCGGCCGTGTTCCTGATCCGCATGGTCGGCAAGAACCTCGACAAGTAAAAGAAGAAAGAAGAAGGACTACCGACATGACTGCTCGACGCCGTTCCAACTATCCGCTGGGCCTGCTGGCCCTGCGCACTGTGGCCGCCTGGGGGGTGGCTCTGCTGCTGTTCTTCCCCCTTGGCTGGCTGCTGCTGACGGCTTTCAAGACCGAGCTGCAGGCCATTGCCGTGCCGCCGGAGCTGTTCTTTGTGCCCACGCTGGAGAACTTTCATGAGGTGCAAGAGCGCAGCGACTATCTGCTGTACGCCAAGAACTCGGTCATCACCAGCGTGGTTTCCACCTTGGTGGGGCTGATGCTGGCCGCGCCCGCCGCGTATGCCATGGCCTTCTTCAAGGGCAAGTACACCAAGGACATCCTGATGTGGATGCTGTCGACCAAGATGATGCCCGCCGTGGGCGCGCTGGTGCCTATCTACGTGCTCGCGCAAAAGAGCCACCTGCTCGATACGCAGCTCGCGCTGATCATCGTGTTCGCACTGTCCAACCTGCCCATCATGGTCTGGATGCTGTATTCACACTTCAAAGACATCCCGCGCGAGATTCTGGAGGCCGCGCGCATGGATGGCGCCACGCTGTGGCAAGAGGTGCGCCTGGTGCTGTTGCCGCTAGGCATGGGGGGCCTCGCGTCCACCGGCCTGTTGTGCCTGGTGCTGTCGTGGAACGAGGCGTTCTGGAGCCTGAACCTGAGCGCTGCCAAGGCGGGCACGCTGGCCACACTGATCGCCTCGTACTCCAGCCCTGAGGGCCTGTTCTGGGCCAAGTTGTCTGCCGCCTCGCTGATGGCCATCGCGCCCATCGTGGTCTTTGGCTGGTTCAGCCAGAAGCAGCTGGTGCAAGGCCTGACCTTTGGCGCCGTGAAATGACTCCCCCCCGAAGCGCCTTCGGCGCCTCCCCCTCCAGGGGGCGCAGCCAGCGGCCCGGCAAAGCCGGTTCCACGGCTACCGCACCTTGCGTCCCTGTTCAAACCACCGCTGCGGGCGGATCGGAATCAACCTGTTATTCGGAGCACTAGAGTGGCCTACCTTCAACTGCGCGGCATCGAGAAGTTCTTTGGTGAGCACCGCGCCATCAAGGGCATCGACCTCACCATCCAGCAAGGCGAGTTCATCGTCTTCGTCGGCCCCTCTGGCTGTGGCAAATCCACGCTGCTGCGCCTGATCGCGGGGCTGGAGAACATCGACGGCGGCTCGCTTATGCTCGACGGCCGCGACATCACTGACCAGCCTTCGAGCAAACGCGACCTGGCCATGGTGTTCCAGAGCTATGCGCTGTATCCGCACATGAGCGTGTACGAGAACATGAGCTTCGCGCTCAAGCTGGCCAAGGTGGACAAGCAGGTCATCGACGAGAAGGTCCAGAACGCGGCCCGCATCCTCAACCTCACGCAGTACCTGCAGCGCACGCCCAAGGAGTTGTCGGGCGGCCAGCGCCAGCGTGTGGCCATCGGCCGCGCCATCGTGCGTGCGCCCAAGGTGTTTTTGTTCGACGAGCCGCTGTCGAACCTCGACGCGGCCCTGCGCGGCCAGACGCGCGTGGAGATCGCCAAGCTGCACCGCGACCTGGGCGCCACCACCATCTACGTCACGCACGACCAGGTGGAGGCCATGACGCTCGCTGACCGTGTGGTGGTGCTGCGCGACGGCATCATCGAGCAGGTGGGTACGCCGCTGGAGCTGTACGACCGGCCCGCCAACCAGTTCGTGGCCCAGTTCATCGGCACGCCGCAGATGAACGTGGTGCCCTTGCCGCAGCTGCCATCGCCCGTGCAGCAGCAGGCACCCGCCGGGGCAGAGGGCGGCGCCATCGGCCTGCGACCCGAGAACATCACTGTGCGCAACACCGGCGCGACGCCGGTGCCGGGCCAGGTGGACCTGGTGGAAGCACTAGGCGCAGAGACGTTGATCTACGTGAGCACGCCCAGCGGCGCGCAGTTTGTGGCGCGCCAGAACGACCGCACCGGCCTGCGTGCGGGCGACGCGGTCAGTCTGGACATTGACGCTTCGCAGGCGCACTGGTTCAACCCAGCGGGGCATGTGGTGGCGGGGCAGGGCGCATGACCGCCGTGGCGACGACGGCTGTTGCCCATCCACTGCAAGGCCAGGTGGCCGCCGTCACCGGCGCGGCATCGGGCATCGGCTTTGCCTGCGCAAAGATCATGGCGGATGCTGGCGCGCGCGTGGTGCTGATCGACCGCGATGACGCTGCACTGGCCAGGGCCTGCACCGCCATCGGCGCCAGTGCGTCGCCCCTGGTGCTGGACCTGCTGGATGCCAGGCAGTGCGCCAGCCTGCTGCAGCGCACGCTGGCCATCGCCGGCCAGCTCGACATTTTTCATGCCAATGCGGGCCTGTATGTGGGGGGCGACCTGGTCGATGCCGACCCTGACGCCATCGACCGCATGTTGAATCTGAACGTCAATGTGGTGATGAAGAACGTGCACAACGTGTTGCCCCACATGATCGAACGCGGCCGGGGGGACATCATCGTCACGAGTTCGCTCGCGGCCCATTTCCCCACGCCGTGGGAGCCCGTCTACGCCTCGTCAAAGTGGGCCGTGAACTGCTTCGTGCAGACCGTGCGCCGCCAGGTGTTCAAGCACGGCATTCGTGTGGGCGCCATCTCTCCGGGTCCGGTCATCACCTCGTTGCTGGCCGACTGGCCTGCAGAAAAGCTCGCAGAAGCCAAGGCCAATGGCAGCCTCATCGAAGCGGCCGAAGTGGCCGAGGTGGTGCTGTTCATGCTGACCCGACCACGCGGCATGACCATCCGCGACGTGGTGATGATGCCCACGAACTTTGATCTCTGATGCGGATGTGCCTTCCACCCTATGACGCCGTTGAGTCGCGTTGCCGTGCTGACGCACTGCCTGCGGCTGCGCGCCTGGTGTCCCGGCCGAACGCAACCTCGCAAGCGCCATTTCCCATTTCTTGCATTCACGCACCATGAATTTCATCCTGCACTTGGGCCTGGGCTCTTTCCATCGCGCTCACCAAGCCGTCTATGTCCACCAGTTGCGCCAGCTGCATCCGTCCGACGGTCTGCGCTGGGCCATTGCGGGCGGCAACCTGCGCCCCGACATGGCCGACACCATTGCGGCCCTGCAGGCCCAGGGGGGGCGCTACACGCTTGAAACCGTCACACCCCAGGGCGAGCGCAAATACACCTGTATTGAGTCGATCCAGCGCGTCATCCCCTACCAGGACGACCAGGCCCCTCTGATCGCCCTTGGGGCCGATCCGAGCACGCGCATCATTTCCTTCACCGTGACCGAAGCGGGCTATTACTTGAACGCGCAGAACGCGCTTGACTGGCCCACGTTTGCGGACCTGCGGGCCGACCTTGCTGCCGTCAAGGCGGGGCAGGCAGGGCACACCATTTACGGCGGACTGGTCAGCCTCTTGCGCGCGCGCATGGCGGCGGGCGCTGGCCCCGTCACGCTGATGAACTGCGACAACCTGCGCCATAACGGTGAGCGTTCGCGCGGGGGGCTGCTGCAGTTCATTGACGCGCTGGGCGACACGGCGCTCAAGGCCTGGGTGCTTGCGCACACCAGCAGCCCCAACGCCATGGTCGACCGCATCACCCCACGTCCCACGCCCGATGTGGCAGAACGCGTGAAGGCCGCCACCGGCTGGGACGACCGCGCCGCGATCATGGGCGAGAGCTTCATCCAGTGGGTGATCGAGGACGACTTCATCGCCGGGCGGCCCGCGTGGGAGAAAGTCGGCGTGGAGATGGTCGCGTCGGTGCAGGCACACGAAGAGGCCAAGATCCGCTTGCTCAACGCCACGCACAGCTGCATCGCCTGGGCGGGCACGTTGGCCGGGTATCAGTACATCCACGAAGGCACCCACGATGCCGCCATCCGCCAGATGGCCTACGACTACGTGACCGACGATGCCATCCCCGTCCTTCACACGCCAGAAAAGCCTTGTCCCATCAACCTCCAGGCCTACCGCGACGTCGTACTGGACCGCTTCGGCAACCCCGCCATCGCAGACACCAACCAGCGCGTAGCGATGGACGCCTTCTCCAAGATCCCCGGCATGATCGCGCCCACCATTCGCGACAAGTGGGTCCGTGGTGAAACGTTCGACAGCGCCGCCATGCTGCCCGCGCTGTTCCTGGCCTATCTGCAGCGCTGGCATGCCGGGCAAATCCCCTACGCCTACCAAGACCAGGCCATGGAGCCCGCTGTGGCCCATGCGATCTGCGAAGCAGCCGACCCGGTCGCCGCCTACGCTGCCGACACGACCCTGTGGGGTGACATGGCCTCGGACCCGAGGCTGTTCGCTACGCTGCGCAATGCCTACGGGCGCGTACAGGCCTTCGTGGCCGAGCGTGCCAAAGCCCGGCCTTTGGTGTAGCTTGGGCGCACGCACTGCCGGAAACACACCATGACCGTGAAGACGCCCCTCTCCCCGCGCCAGATCAAGCCAGAGCTGGAACACGACTATGTGCGGTCCCCAGAGTTGGGCTACGAGTCCCCCGAGACGGCGGGCTTCATCCGCTGCCTGTCGCATGGTTTTCCGACGCCGTTGGCGCGCTGGCACTACCACGACGAATACGAGCTGCATCTCATCACCGCGACCTCGGGCAAGGTGTTTGTGGGCGACTGGATCGGCCAGTTCCAGCCGGGCCAACTGGTCTTGACGGGCCCGCGCCTGCCGCACAACTGGATCAGCATGGATCTGCCCGAGGGTGGCGTGCCACTGCGCGATCTGGTCATTCAGTTCTCGCACGCACCGCTGGTCGCCAGCAGCGAGAGCATCCCCGAGCTGCGCGAGGTGCTGCCGCTGCTGGAGCGCGCGCGCCACGGCATCGAGTTTTTTGGGATGGAGGCCAAAGCCACAGAACACTGGCACCGCATCAAATCGCGCCAGGGGCTTGCCCGGTTGGGTGCCTTCTGTGAATTTCTGAGCGACCTTGCCCGCTGCACCGACTTTCGCCAGCTCTCGATCACGCAGCTGCAAAGCGAAGACAACGACACCCAGCTCGACCAGATCAACGCCATCGTGAGCCGCATCACCGACCACTTGGCCGAGCCCTTATCGGCCGCAGACCTAGCGCAAGAGTTGGGCATGACGGAAAGCCGGTTCTCTCGCTTCTTTCGCCGCGCCACGGGCAATACATTCACCGACTTTGTGAATCTGGTGCGGGTCAATCGCGCCTGTCAGTTGCTGATGGAGACCGAGCGCTACATCACCCACATCGCCTATGACGTGGGCTTCAACAACATGGCCAACTTCAACCGCCGATTTTTGGACATCAAGGGCATGACACCCAGTGAATACCGCAAGCAAGGGGTTGGCCGCTTTGGCAAAGTGTGACGCCCACCGATCACGCAGCCTCAGGTTCTAGCCCCTGGCACCACCAACCTCTCGGGCGGAGCCTGACGAAGCCAAGGCGAATTGCACTCTTCAAATGCCACCATGACCTCTGCAGACAATAGCCCCCTCTCCACCTCCCCCATCCAGGCCGCCATCGCGGGCGAGGCGCTGATTGACCTCATCCGCCGCCCCGACGGCAGCTATCTGCCTTGCCTGGGCGGCGCGCTCTACAACCTGTGCCGCGCGCTGGCTCGCCAAGGCGTGCGCACGCAATACCTCAACCCTTTGTCGCGCGACCGCTTTGGCCGTGGGCTGGCTGCGCAGCTGGCGGCCGATGGTGTGTGCCTGGCCCAGCCCGAGCCGGTGCAGCAGGTGACATCGCTGGCGGTGGTCAACCTCGATGAAGACGGCCACCCCGACTACGCCTTCTACCGCGACGGCGTGGCCGACCGCGCCGTGTCCGCGCAAAGCCTGGTCGAGGCCTGCGCTGCCTTGCCCGCACTGCAAGTGGTGTGCACAGGTGCCCTGGCGCTTGATGCCCGCGACACCGCCATCTACCTGCCCTGGCTCGCCGCCCAGCGCGCTGCAGGCCGCTGCGTGGTGGTTGATGCCAACCTGCGCCCCTCCGTCATGCCCGACCTGGCCGCCTACCGCACCACCGTGCACGCGGCGCTGGAACACGCGCACATCATCAAAGCCAGCGACGAAGACCTGGACCACCTGGCCGTGCCCGGCAGCGACGCCCTGGCCCGTGCCCGTCACTTGCTGGCCGCCAACCCCCGGGCCCGTTTGTTGGCTCTGACGCTGGGTGCGGAGGGCGCCTGGCTGCTGCATGGCAACGGAACCCGGTGTTTTGCGAAAGAAGCGCAACCGTTGAAGGTCATCGACACAGTGGGTGCGGGCGACAGCTTTCTGGCCGGGCTACTGGCGCACCTGTTGCGGCAGGCGCAGGCAGAAGGCGTGGCGAGTTTTGTGAATTTCGTTGGCACCCTCTCTGCTGAGGCTTGCCAACGGGCACTGCGCCATGCGCTGGCCAGTGCGAGTCTGTGTGTAATGGAGCAGGGCTGTGTGCCGCCGGGGTGGGAGGCTGCACATCATTGGGCTGATGCACATCTGGCGGTGGATCGCTTAGTGTGAGTGCGACGATGCGCTTGCCGAGTTGCAAAAACACGACCAATTGCCCATGCTGTGAGGTGCATGGAACCCGCACCCCGCGCCCCGTGCGTATCAAGACTGCATAGCCGGGGCTAAGGCACAAGCGTTACGATGAATGTCGTCTAACCCTGGGTGAAATCATGCCTGCTTACAGTTGGTCATGCCTTGCATGCGGCAGTTCAAACATTGCCGAGCTATCAAAGTGTCAGGTTTGTTTGTGCCCCGCTGCTTGCAATGTAGTTGTGCTCGAGGAGTTCAGGCGTCGATTTGTTGAAAAGGGCGGTACGGTTGGTGCTGCAGCGGCGCCAGTGCTGGACGCCACAGACTACGCTGCACTCAAAGTGCTTGTGGCGCTCCCACTGCTGGTATTCGGATGGTGGCCGTTCCGGCGCAGCAGGTCTAAATCAAAGTCGAAAAGTGATGCCGTCTGATAAACATATAGAGCATGCGCAGAATGAGGATGCAGACCAGTGACATCCCTTCCATATTCAGCGGAGTCGATCATCAGCCCTGTTGCGTCATACGCAGCAGCTGACGCCTGCACCGTAGTCCGCCAGTCCATCACCCACTGCTGCGTCCTTGATCATCACCACGACGCGACCATCCTGAATGCATGGCTGGCCAACAAGACTCCCGACAACCTGGCCGCGTGGATCTCTGCGCCCGGCGCGACGGCATGGGGCGCTTATCGTGGAGACAGCATGGTGGGGTTTGCACTGCTGAAAGGCGCCACGCTGGCGCTGTGTTACGTGGTGCCAGATGCTTTGCACCAGGGCGTGGGCCGTGCCTTGCTGGCTGCCGCCGAGGCCCACGCGCGGCAGGCGGGGCTTGCTGCGTTGGGGCTGGAGAGCACACGCACGGCGGAGGCTTTTTACCGCCGCAATGGCTATGAGCCCGCAGGCGCCCGGCAATCATGGGCGGGCTTGCAGGCGCAGCCCATGCGCAAGGTGCTTTGAGCCGCGTGGGGTGCGCGCACTGGCGGTTGTGTGCGTGGTCAATTTTTAATAAAAATGGCCTCTAGCGCTTGATGGGTAAGCACTGGCAGCTACTGTTTTTATAGTATTTGGAGCCCAGCGCGTCACACCTGCGTGCGAACGTGCTGGCCCCGGTTGTCCCGCATTTCCAGAATCTGCCACTGCGTGCCGTAGTTCCTGTCGGTGAAGCGCATGTGGGAGGCGATCTCGGTCAGTGCCGCAGCGTCTGGGGTGAGCAGTTGATTGACATAGGCCACGATATCTTTGCCTTGGGGTGTGAATGTGAAGCCGTCGTTGTCGAACTCGAACACCTGGCCAGCGCTTTCGCCATCGGTGGCCACCACGATGTAGTTGCCCGTGCGGGGCACCTCGCCAATCACCACGCAGTGTTCAACCCATGGCGGCAGTGTGTTGGCGCGTTCTTCGTCGCTCAGGTCTTGCGTCCAGCCCGCAAACCCATCGTGTAGAGACGCCCACTCGGCAGGCGGGGCGATGTATCTGGCCGCTTCCCCGCTTTGGGCGTCGTGGTACAGCATGAGCGCGCCGAAGGTGGCGTAGAACGCGCGCAGTGGGCCGACATCGGGGATGGCTGCCTGTGCGGCCTCGTTCAGTGGGGCGGGCGGCTGGATGAGGTGCTTGAACGTCACCACCCGGGTTTCATCGGGTTTGCGAAGGCGCTCGCAGGTGAATTCACCGGTGTGTTCGCTGACGGCGCGGTACAGGTCGGTCAAGGGCATGGGCAGTTTTTGTGTTGCGGTGCGGTGCGTTATGAGGCGGTGTTTGACGGGTGCTTTTGGCGGCGCATCGCGTCAGGGCTGCACGGGGCTGCGGAGCACCCGCCCCGGGTTCATGATGCCTTGCGGGTCGAGCGCATTCTTGATGGCACGCATCATCGCCAGCGCCACGGGCGACTGGTACTTTTCGAGCTTGTCGGCCTTGAGTTCGCCAATGCCATGCTCCGCTGAGAACGAGCCGCCAAACTCGGCCACGGCTTCATACACCAGATGGTGCACATGCTGCTCATGCTCGCGCAGGAAGGCTTTGGCATCGCCTTCTGCAGGCGCCTGCACGTTGTAGTGCAGGTTGCCGTCGCCCAGGTGGCCAAAGTTGACCAGGCGCACGCCGGGGATCTCGCGCTGCAGCACGGCATCGGTGTGGGCCACAAAGGCGGGGATGCGCGAGATCTGGATGGAGATGTCGTGCTTGATGTTCAGGCCTTCCTCGGCCTGCGCTAGGGGAATGTTCTCGCGGATGTGCCACAGTTGATTCGCCTGGGTGAGGTTCTCAGCCACCACGGCGTCGGTCACACAGCCCATTTCAAACGCCGTCTCCAGCAGGGCTTCAAAACGCGCGCGGGCATGTTCTTCGGATTCGCTGTCGGAGTTTTCGAGCAACACGCACCAGGGCGCAGTCTCTTCGCCCAAAAATGGCACGCGCAGTTGCGGCATGTGTTTGCCCACCAGGCTCAGCGCAAACTGTCCCATGACTTCAAAGCCCGTGAGGCCCGCGCCGAGCTGCTTGTGCGCCAGGCCCAGCAGCGCCACAGCGTGTTCCATCGACGGCACAGCGGCCCAGGCCGTGAGGCGAGCGGCGGGCTCGGGGTAGAGCTTGAGCGTGGCGGCGGTGATGATGCCCAGCGTGCCTTCGCTGCCGATGAACAGGTCGCGCAGGTCGTAGCCGGTGTTGTCCTTGCGCAGGCCTTTGAGGCCGTCCCACACCTCGCCCTGGGCGGTGACCACTTCGAGGCCCAGGCACAGGTCGCGCGCATTGCCGTAGCGCACCACCTGCGTGCCGCCCGCGTTGGTGCCCAGGTTGCCGCCGATGGTGCAGCTGCCCTCGGCCGCAAGCGACAGGGGGAACAACACACCCGCGTTCTGTGCCACGTCCTGCAGGTTCTGCAAGATGCAGCCGGCTTCCACCGTCATGGTGAGGTTGTCGGTGTCCACGCTGCGCACGGCGTTCATGCGTGTGAGGCTCAGCACGATCTGCGTGCCTGAATCATCCGGCGTGGAGCCCACGGCCAGGCCGGTGTTGCCGCCCTGCGGGACGATGGCGGTGCCTGCTGCCGCGCAGGCCTTGACCACTGCAGCCACTTCTTGCGTGTTGGCGGGGCGCACCACGGCCAACGCTTTGCCACGGACGCGGCGGCGCCAGTCTTGCTCCCAGGCGGTGAGGTCACCCTCGTTGATAACGTGGGCGGAGCCGACCAGGGTGCGAAGGGAGTCGATGAGTGTGGTCATGTGCGAAGTCTTCATGTCTTCAATAAACAAGCACGCGGCGGTGTTGTCGCAGGGCTTGGTGTGGGCGATGTGCCGGGGTGATCAGGGCTGAAGGGGGGCGGGCGGTATGGCTGCAGCCGTGGCTGCGACTGCAGCCGTTGTTTTGGCATTGCGCTGGCGCAGTCGAACATGCAGCGTGCAGGCGACAAACAGTGTGATGCACAGCGCGGTCTCGGCCCACGCCAGCCATTGTGAGGGGGGCTTGTCGCCCCAGCCGCGCACCACTCCTTCAATGAAATACAGCCACACCACCAGGCTGACCCAGCGGTAGGTGTACATGCGATTCTTGAGCAGACCTGCAAGCGGGATGCACAGGGGCAGCGCCTTGAGTGCCAGCCAAGAACCGCCGGGCCGCACCGGTGCCAGCACCAGCTCCCAGGCAAGGCACAACACGATAAGGGCCAGTACGCTGCCGGTGGCCACCCAGCGCGTGGTTGCAACACCGCTGTCGGTGGGGGGGGGGGCGGAATAGGGCGAGGATGCGGCGCGGGGTGTTGTCATTGGGGTGGCATCATATCGGCCATGTCCTTTTCCTTACAGACAGCTGCGTTGCGCCTCGAAGCGATGATGACCGAACTGTCCAGCTTTCCCTGGCGGACCACCGCACAAACCTTGCGGGAGCGTTTTCGGGAAGATCATCTGGGGCTGACGGCCAGCAGCCTGACCTTCACCACCATTTTGGCGCTGGTGCCATTTTTTACCGTGGCGCTGGCCGTGTTCACCGCGTTCCCCATCTTTGGCAAGTTGCAGGACGCGCTGCAGCGCTGGCTGGTCAGCAGTCTGGTGCCTGACAGCATCTCGCGCCAGGTGCTGGGTTATCTCACGCAGTTTGCGGCCAAGGCCAGCAGCCTGGGCGTGGCGGGTTTCAGCATCCTGCTGATCACGGCTCTGGCGCTGATCTTGACCATTGACCGCACGCTCAACGACATCTGGCGGGTGCAGCGCCTGCGGCCGCTGGGGCAGCGCGTGCTCATCTACTGGGCTGCCATCACGCTGGGCCCTTTGCTCATGGGTGCGAGCCTGGCGGTTACGTCATACGTGATGTCAGCTTCGGGCGGTTTGGTCAACCGTGTGCCCGATGGGGTGCAGCTTCTGTTCGACTCTTTCCAGTTCCTGGCGCTGGGGGGGGGCATGGCGGCGCTGTACCACTATGTGCCCAATACGCCCGTGCGATGGCGGCACGCCTGGGCGGGGGGCTTTTTTGTGGCGGTGTGCATTGAACTGGCCAAAAAGGTGCTGGCCCTTTATTTGAGCAAGGTGCCTACCTATTCGATGGTGTACGGCGCCTTCGCCACGTTGCCAATTTTGCTGGTGTGGATCTATGTGGCGTGGGTGATTGTTTTGCTGGGCGCCGTGGTCACGGCGTATCTGCCCAGCCTGTTGGCTGGGGTTGCGCGGCGCGGCACGGTGGCGGGCTGGACGTTTCAACTCGCGGTCGAGGTGCTGCAGGCGCTGCACCGCACCCGTTTGCAGCCGATCAAGGGCCTGCGGCCGAGCGAGCTGGCGCAACTGCTGCGGGTGGACGTGTTGCAGCTCGAACCCGTGATGGAGGCGTTGATCGCGTTGGACTGGGTCGGGCAGTTGAACGATGTGGCCCTGAATGCAGACGATGTGCCCGAGATGCGCTGCGTGTTGCTGGCCGACCCTGAAACCACCCTGATGGCGCCTTTGCTGCAACGCCTGTTGCTCAAGCGGGTGGTGAGCCTGGAGCCCCTGTGGGGCAGCGCCCGGCTGGATGCGTTGCGGATCAGCGATGTGCTCGGTGCTGCCTGAGACGTGGCGGTTGCGCGAAAGACAAACGCTGATCTGCCGGAGGTGGTGGTTGCTATATAAATAATAGCGTTTGGCGCTTATAAATAAAGCGCTTGTGGGCTATTTGGTGCAAATTTTCACGTGCGCCCGAGAGGCCCGTTCATCCCGTGCCTGTCGAAGGGGCGCAGTCCCAGCGCTGGCTTGACCTGACCCAGCCCGAACGGATCTAAGCTTGCGTTCCAGGCCTATCCATAGGCAAGCGGGTCGCGAGAGGGCCGTTTGCCGCGTGACTTGTCAGAGACGAACCTTGCCTGTCCAGATGTCCTTGTACATCACCCAGTCGCCCATGAAGCTGTAGAGCGGGCGCTTGAAGCTGGCGGGTTTGTTCTTCTCAAAACCAAAGTGCCCCACCCAGGCAAAACCGTAGCCGCAGAGCAGGCCATACAGCAGGTATTGGGGCTTGCCTGTGATCACCAGCATGGCCAGGCAGACCAGGGTGAGTGTCGAGCCCACAAAATGCAGGCGGCGACAGGTGCGGTTGCTGTGTTCGCTCAGGTAGAACGGGTAGAAATCGGCAAACCGCTTGAAGGCCCGAGGGTCGGTGCTGGGTGCGGGTTGTGAGGCGGTGGTCTGGGCGGTCTGGGTGGTCATGGCATTGTCTCCGGGCGGCGTTGGGGCTCTGCCCGCGTTATACGCCGTCACCACAGCGCACACCAGCGGGGCTGTGCGGGTGGGGTGTCGCCAACGGGTCTTGGCGCCGAAGCCCCGGCGGGCCCGTCAGCGCGCCGGGGCTGGCGGGCTCAACGGGCCAGGAAGTCCCGGATGGCGGCGAGTGTTTCCTCCGGCGCCTCGGTCATCTGGTTGTGCCCCACGGGCAGGCTGGCCACTTGCACTGTTTTGCCCGCAGCACGCGCTGCACCGATCAAACCCTGTGCCGCTTTGGGTGACGTCATCTGGTCCTGTGCGCCGAGCGCAAACAGCACCGGGCAGGTCAGATGTGCCATGGCCGCTTCGCCACCGGCATAACTGTCGCAGGCCACAAACCCCCGGTGGAACACGTTCACCGCCGTGTTGCTGCGCAGCACCTTGCGCCCCAGCGCCATGCCGGCGCCAAACACCCAGGTGCCGGGCCCCAACGCAGAAGGGGGGGCGGACAGCGTGCTGCGCGAGAACACGTTGACCATGCGCATGGCTTTCTCGGGGGCGGTCTGTGATGCTTCGATGAGCGCCGGCGACACCTTCATCGGGAAGGCCGTGCCCACCAGCACCAGGTGGCTGATGCGGCCCTGCAGCCGCGCTGCAGCTTCCATGGCGATGAGTGAGCCCCAACTGTGCCCCACCAGTGCCGCACGCTGTACGCCAGCCGCGTCGAGCAGTGCGCCGATGAAGTCCGCGCCTTGCTCCACCGTGGCGGGCGCGTCGCCACCGCTGCGGCAGTGGCCGGGCAGGTCGATGGCCAGCACGTTCCAGCCGTGGTGGGCCATGTAGCGGCTTTGCAGGGCCCACACGCTGTGGTCGTTGAGGACACCGTGGATGAACACCACAGTAGGTTTGGCGGCATCAAACGCCTTGCCGCCGGTGTAGCAGTAGATGGCGGCGCCGTTGACTTGGAGCTGCATGGTCAGGCCCCCGCTTTCTCTGCGGCTTTGAGCGCCCGCTTGAGGTCGTCGATGAGGTCGTCGGCGTCTTCCAGGCCGATGGACAGGCGAATCGTGCCCTGGCTGATGCCCGCGCCCGCCAGCGCCTCGTCGCTCATGCGGAAGTGCGTGGTGCTGGCGGGGTGGATCACCAGGCTGCGACAGTCGCCCACGTTGGCCAGGTGGCTGAAGACCTTGAGGGTTTCGATGAACTTCTTGCCCTGCTCGCGGTTGCCCTTGAGGTCGAAGCTGAACACAGAGCCTGCGCCACGCGGCAGCAGCTTTTGCGCCAGGGCATGGCTGGGGTGAGACTCCAGCAACGGGTGGCCCACGCGCGACACGAACGGCTGCGCAGCCAAAAATTCGACCACCTTCTCGGTGTTGCGCATGTGCTGCGCCATGCGCAGCGGCAGGGTCTCGATGCCTTGCAGGATGAGCCAGGCGGTGTGAGGGCTCATGCAGGCGCCAAAGTCGCGCAGGCCCTCGCGCCGCGCACGCAGCAAGAAGGCGCCCACGGTGCTCTCTTCAGTGAACACCATGTTGTGAAAGCCGTCGTAGGGCTGCGTCAGCTCCGCAAACTTGCCGGCGGATTTCGGGTCGTCCCAGTCAAAGCTGCCGCCATCCACCACGACGCCGCCCACCACGGTGCCGTGGCCCGAGAGAAACTTGGTGGCAGAGTGGTAGACCAAGTCTGCACCATGCTCGAACGGCTTGATGAGCCAGGGCGAGGTGAGGGTGGAGTCCACCAACAGCGGCACGCCGGCTTCGTGGGCTATGGAAGACACGGTGGGAATGTCCAGCACGTCCAGGCCGGGGTTGCCCACGGTCTCGCCAAAGAACAGCTTGGTGTTGGGGCGCGCAGCGGCGCGCCAGCCATCAATGTCACCTGGTTTGACGAAGGTGGTCTCGATGCCGAAGCGCGAGAGGGTGTAGTGCAGCAGGTTCTGCGATCCGCCATAGAGCGCTGTGCTGGCAACGATGTGGCTGCCCGCGCTCATGATGGTGGCGATGGCAAGGTGCAGCGCGGCCTGGCCGCTGGCGGTGGTGATGGCGCCCACGCCGCCTTCGAGTGCTGCCACACGCTGTTCCAGCACCGCGTTGGTGGGGTTGCTTATGCGGCTATAAACATGGCCGCCGCGCTCCAGGTTGAACAGCGAGGCCGCGTGGTCGCTCGATTCGAAGACGAACGAGGTGGTCAGGTGGATGGGGGTGGCGCGTGCGCCGGTGGCGGGGTCTGGGCTGGCGCCTGCGTGCAGGGCCAGCGTGTCAAAGCCGGGGTCGGAGTAGCCGGGCATCTTGTGTCTCCCATGTTGTCTATGCAGGCGCGCATTGTGGGCTATATTTGTTGGCAAACCGTCCATGCGCCAGCTGCGCCACTCTCGCCCCTCTGGAGACTCCGAACCATGAAAGTCAGCGACATCCTTCGCGTCAAAGGCAATACCCTCTATACCGCCTCGCCGGATGAGCCGTTGGTCGATGCCGTCAATCTGATGGCAGAACGGGACATCGGTTCGCTGGTGGTGATGGAGCATGGCGATCTCGTGGGCATGCTCACCTTCCGCGAAGTGATCCAGGCGATGGTTAGGGGTGCGGGCAGCGTAGGTACGACGCTGGTGCGTTCGGCCATGGATGATGCGCCGCTGACCTGCACGCTCGAAACCGAAATGGACGAAGTGCGCCGCATGATGCTCGATCGCCACGCACGCTACATGCCCGTGATGGACCGCAAGATGCTGATGGGGGTCATCAGTTTCTACGATGTGGCCAAGGCCGTGGTGGACAGCCAGAACTTCGAGAACAAGATGCTCAAGGCGTATATCCGCGACTGGCCCGAGGACGAGTCTCGCGACTGACCGTTTTTGACGCTCTGCGCCCCACGTTCAACGGCCTCGTCCGTGCCAATACGACGATGGGTGTGGTGCAGGAGCGCGACGTGTGGCGGCGTTAACGCCGCGCTGTTTCCAATCCATCGCGAAGCGGTGCTTGCGCGCAAAGCCATGCCTCCAGCTCATCGGCTGCGAGGGGCTTGCCAAACAGATAGCCTTGCAGCAAGGGGCATCCATGGGCTTGAAGCCATTGCTGTTGTTCGGTGGTCTCCACGCCTTCTGCCACGACGACCATGCCCAGGCTGTGCGCAATGCTCAGCACGGACACCGTCAGCGCGCGCGCTGCAGGGCTGGTGGTCAGGTCTTGCACAAAAGCCTTGTCCAGCTTGAGTTCTGCGATGGGCAAGCGGTGCAAATAACTCAGGCTGGAGTAGCCGGTGCCAAAGTCGTCCAGCGACAAGCGAAACCCATTGCGATGCAAGGTGTCGATGTTGGTCAGCGTCACAACGCTGGTGTCCAGCATCACACTTTCGGTGATCTCCAGCAGGATGTCTGGAGGACGTAGACCGTGGCGATCCAGCGCATCACGGATCTCTTGCGCAAATTCAGGGCGGTGAAAGCTGTAGCCCGACAGATTCACGGCCACGCAAGGTACTTCGTAGCCAGAGGTCCGCCATGCGGCCAGTTGCCTGCAGGCTTCATTCAGTAGCCACATCGTCAAGGGGTGGATCAATCCGGTTTCTTCTGCCACCGGAATGAACTGGTCAGGGGGCACCATGCCCCATTGGGGATGCTGCCAGCGCGCCAGGGCCTCGACACCATGCAGGGTGCGCGTTGAACTGCTGAGCACTTGTGGCTGATAGTGCAATGTGAGCTGGTGTTCAGTCAGGGCTTGTTGCAAAGCGCGCTCGAGGTCTGCGCGCTCCTGCACACGGCGATTCATTTCGGCGCTGAAGAGTTGTAGCGTGTGACGGTGGTTGCTTTTGGCCTGCGCCATGGCCTGATCGGCATGCCGGAGCAAGGCGTCGATGGTCTTACCATCGTCGGGGTAGATGGAAATCCCGATGCAGGCCTGTGGCACATTGGTCTGCCCTTTGAACTCCATGGGCAATGCAATGGCGTCGAGCATGTGCTGGGCTGTTTGCACGGCTTGCTGGGTCGTGCATTCGGACAGCAACAATACGAACTCGTCACCCGACAAGCGCCCAATCAGATCGCGTGCCCGCAGGCATTGTGTGAGGCGCCTGGCCACTTCGCACAAGACTGCGTCCCCTGCGGCATGACCTTGGGTACCGTTGATTTGTTTGAACCGGTCCAGGTCAACAAAAAGGACGGCCGCAGGGTGCCTGCTTTGCGCCAGGTCTGAAAGGGTCAACGCTGCTCTGCTGTGAAACATGGCGCGATTGGGCAGGCCGGTGAGTGCGTCAAAAAATGCCAGTTGGTGAATGCGTTGATGGGCGGCGTCACGCTCGATGGCCAGCGCGCAGAGGTGCAGGCACACCTCCGCCAGCCGCTCGTGCAGGGGGGCGGGCCCATGGGGCTCGCGGTAGTAGAACGCGAAGGTGCCGATGGGTTTTCCGCTGTGATCACGGATGGGGCTGGACCAGCACGCCCGCAAACCGGACGGGCTGAACAGCGCGCGGTAGTCGGTCCACAACGGGTCTGTGTCGATGTCCGTCGCCACCACCGGTGCATTGCGGTACGCCGCCGTTCCACATGAGCCTGCGTTGGGGCCCATCGCTATGCCATCCATGGCGCGTGCGATAGATGGCGGCAGGCTGGGTGCCGCCAAGGGGTGCAACAAGCCTTGCCCGTCCACTGCCAGGATGGACGCGGTGACTTCGGGGGCAATGCGCTCGACCTCACGGCAGACGAGATCCATGAGCTCGGTCAGTGGTAGCTCGTTCACCATGCCTTCAAGCACGCGCGTTTGGAGCACTTCGTGCATCTTGGTGAGGGTGATGTCGGTCAAGACGGTGATGCTGCCGCCAGGACCGCTGGACGCTTCGTCCGACGCATTGATCACCATCGAAACCCAGCGCGGTTGCCCCGCTTTGCTGTAAAGCAGCGTATCGATGTGAAATCGGCCGTTGGCCTTGACGTGTTTCCGAATGCAATCCAGCAATCCCGGGTCGGAGTGGCGCCCGAGCAGCACATCACTAAGAAATTGCCCCACCACTTCATTGGGCGCATAGCCGAAAAGTCGGGTGAAGCCATCGTTGATATAAACCACACGCTTGGTGCGATCGCTTATCGCGATGGCGTTGTCGCTTGCGTCCAGTGCCCTGCGAAGCGGAACGTCAGCCAAGGTGGCGGGCTGTTGCGGCAGGCATGACAACGATGAGCCGGAGAGGGGCATTGCAGAGACTGGCATGGATGTCCCAAAGGTCGTGTGCCATCCTAGCAAGCCCCCATGGTGCTGCCAAGCTTCATTTGCCATGGTTGGGCTTTTAGCGACGCGGCCGCAGAGGGGCGCTGAGCCTCCGTGTCTGGAGGGGAGGCGGTGGGATGCCGGTCGGCATGTCGCATGGACCCGCATGTCAACGGACCAGGCGCTGTGGCTCTGGGATAATCCCGCACTATGAGCGGCAACACCTTCGGATCCCTATTCGCAGTCACCAATTTTGGTGAATCCCACGGCCCGGCCATTGGCTGCGTGATCGACGGCTGCCCGCCGGGCATGCTGCTCGCAGAGGCTGATATTCAGGCGGATCTTGACCGCCGGCGCCCTGGCACGAGCCGCCATGTCACTCAGCGCAACGAGCCTGATGCGGTCGAAATTCTCTCGGGCGTATACGAAGGTAAAACCACCGGGACCCCCATCGCGCTGCTGATCCGCAACACGGATCAGCGCAGCAAGGATTACAGCAACATCTCCGAGAGTTTTCGCCCGGGCCATGCTGATTACACGTACTGGCACAAATACGGTATCCGCGACCCGCGGGGTGGCGGGCGGTCTTCTGCGCGCCTGACGGCGCCGACTGTGGCGGCTGGGGCTGTGGCAAAAAAATGGCTGGCGGCCCAATATGGCCTACAGTTTCGAGCCTGTATGACGCAGTTGGGTGAGCTCGCTATTCCGTTTGAGAGCTGGGATCACGTGCGCAGCAATCCCTTTTTTGCGCCTGTGGCCGATGTCGCGCAATACGAGGATTACATGGACGCGCTTCGCAAGGCAGGCGACTCGTGTGGTGCGCGCATTCGTGTGCAGGCTACAGGGATGCCGGTGGGCTTGGGAGAGCCCCTTTACGACAAGCTCGATGCCGACATTGCCCACGCCATGATGGGGCTGAACGCCGTGAAAGGGGTGGAGATTGGTGCCGGATTTGACAGCGTGGCCCATCGGGGCACGATGCACGGCGATTCCATGACGCCCCAGGGCTTTCGTAGCAACAATGCAGGCGGTGTACTGGGCGGTATCAGCACGGGGCAAGACTTGGAGGTGAGTATCGCTATCAAGCCCACCAGCTCCATCATCAGCCCGAGGGAGTCGATTGATGTGCATGGCCTCAGCACAGAAGTCGTTACCAAGGGGCGCCATGACCCGTGTGTGGGCATCCGTGCAGCACCTATTGCCGAGGCACTGCTGGCGCTCGTTGTCATGGACCATGCCTTGCGCCACCGCGCACAATGCGGCGACGTGGTGGCTGCCGTGCCACCTATCCAGGCTTCTTTTCTGTAGGCTCTGCTGCGCTATCTGCCGGGTGTCACAACCTGGCAGCGCGGCAGGTGTTGATGGTGTCTGAAAAAACCTGTGTCGGGCAGCCAGAGTCACCTGTTAGATTGCTATGAAATCTGTAGCTACTCAGGCAATAGCCACGAG
>RCMZ01000210.1_pt1 | contig 36884 bp, 29 predicted proteins | sample 2041141 | NCBI WGS metagenome assembly RCMZ01 (sample SAMN09708263, study PRJNA481090) | Wastewater metagenome, whole genome shotgun sequencing project. | biome: sewage; isolation source: Davis station wastewater (DW) | place: Antarctica: Davis Station | collected 2010-03-01 | reverse complement strand
GAGTGCAACGAGTAAAAGGAGTCGTGGCGATGATTGGATCGAAATCTTACATCAGGTAGCGATTCACGGTGACACATGCAGCACAGTGGGAACACCATACGTGATTTTTCAGGCCAGTGCTAATTTATCTGCAAGACTTTTGTAGATAAGGATATTGCCAGGTGGAGAGCCGCTATCGCCGGCTGCTGACGTCAGGCTTTGAACCCTGTCGCCGGCCCCGGTAATATGCGCTCACCGTTTTATCGCTGCTTTAATTCAGGACAGTCGCCATGAGCATCAAACCGGATAAATGGATTCGTCGCATGGCCCAGGAGCACGGCATGATCGAGCCCTTCGTCGAGCGCCAGGTGCGCACCGAAGGCGCTAACGCGCTGATCTCCTACGGGGTTTCCAGCTACGGTTACGATGTTCGCTGCGCCGATGAATTCAAGGTGTTCACCAATATCAACTCGGCCACTGTTGACCCGAAGAACTTTGATGAGAAGAGCTTCGTCGACGTCAAAAGCGATGTTTGCATCATCCCGCCGAACTCCTTTGCCTTGGCGCGCACGGTTGAGTTCTTCCGCATTCCGCGCAACGTGCTGACCATCTGCCTGGGCAAGAGCACCTATGCGCGCTGCGGCATCATCGTCAACGTGACGCCCCTTGAGCCTGAGTGGGAAGGCCACGTGACCCTGGAGTTCTCCAACACCACCACCTTGCCGGCAAAGATTTATGCCAACGAAGGCGTGGCGCAGATGTTGTTCTTCGAGTCCGATGAAGAGTGCGAAGTGTCGTACAAGGACCGTGGCGGCAAATATCAGGGCCAGTTGGGCGTCACCCTGCCGCGTACCTGAGTTAGCGGCAGTCACGAAAAAACCGGCCTCGGCCGGTTTTTTTCTGTCCGTTAGTTTGTCGCGGGCTTAAGCGGTGACCAGATTGTTCGGCGTGCCTGCGGCCCAGTCAGCGATATTGCTCAGGGTGGTCTCGGCAATCGCGCTCAGGGCTTCGCGGGTGAGGAAGGCCTGGTGGGCGGTGATGATCACGTTGGGGAAGGTCAGCAACCTGGCCAGGACGTCGTCCTGCAGGGGTAGGTCGGACTGGTCCTCGAAGAACAGGGCGGCTTCTTCTTCATACACGTCCAGGCCCAGGTAGCCGAGCTGGCCGTCTTTCAGTGCGTCGATCAGTGCCGGGGTGTCCACCAGGGCGCCGCGGCCGGTGTTGATCAGCATGCTGCCCGGTTGCAGGCGCGCCAGGGACTGCTGATTGATCAGGTGGCGAGTGCCGGGCGTCAGGGGGCAATGCAGGCTGATGATCTGGGCCTGTTGCAGTATCTCGTCGAGCGGCAGGTAGCGCACGCCAAGGGCTTGCAGGTCGCTGTCGGGATACGGGTCGTGGGCCAGCAGCTGGCAGCCGAAGCCGGCCATGATGCGGGCAAAGGCGGCGCCGATCTGGCCGGTGCCGATAATGCCTACGGTCTTGCCGTGCAGATCGAAGCCAATCAGGCCGTGCAGTGAGAAGTCGCCCTCGCGGGTACGGTTGAACGCGCGGTGGATACGCCGGTTCAGCGCCAGGATCAGGGCCACGGCGTGCTCGGCGATGGCGAAAGGCGAATAGGCCGGCACTCGCACCACGCTCAGGCCCAGTTGTTGGGCTGCTTGCAGGTCGACGTGGTTGTAACCGGCCGAGCGCAAGGCGATCAGGCGTGTGCCGCCAGCGGCCAGTTGTTGCAGTACCGGCGCCGAGAGGTCGTCGTTAATAAAGGCGCAGACCACTTCGCAATTGTTGGCCAGGGCCGCGGTATCCAACCCCAGGTGGGCATGCTGGAACGCCAGGCTGCAGCCGTCTGGCAAGGTGGCGGCGCTGAAGCTGTCGCGGTCATAGGGTTGGCTGCTGAACAACATGATGCGCATGGAGTGGCTTCCGACTATCTATAGGGCTTGGCTGATTTGGCCGGTTTCTTCGAGCAATTGCTCGATGGCGGCATCCAGGTCGTCCAGGGCGGCGGCGCTGGCCGGCGATTTCTGTTTTAGCAGGGTTTCGCAGTGCTGGCAGGCGGCGCGCAGTTGTGGCACCCCGCAGTAGCGGGTGGCGCCATGCAGGCGATGGACGCGCTGCAAAAGGACCTCGTGGGCATCGTTGGCGCGGGCGTCCTGAATGATCTGGCGGTCGACGACCAGGGAGTCGAGGAGCATGCCTAGCAGCTCGGCGGCCAGGTCGGCCTTGCCGGCGGCCAGCTGCAGGCCTTCGGCGTGATCCAGCACGCTCAGGCCTGGGGCGGGCTGACGGCGCTCGCTGGCTTGCGTCGATTGTTGGCGCAACGGCAAGCCGGTCCACTTGAGTACCACCTGGGCCAGCTGGCGTTCGCCGATGGGCTTGGTCAGGTAGTCATCCAGGCCATTTTGCAGCAGTGAGCGCTTTTCGTTGGCCAGGGCGTGGGCTGTCAGAGCGACGATCGGCACCGGCGCACTGTCCTGTGCAGCTTCCCACTGGCGGATCGCTTCGGTGGTTTCGCGACCGTCCATGCCGGGCATCTGCACGTCCATAAATACCAGGTCGTAGCCGTTGCGTTTGACCGCCTCCAGGGCGGCATAGCCGCTGTCGACCGCATCCACGCGGGCGCCGAGATCTTCCAGCAGGGTTTGCACCAGCAGCAGGTTGGCCGGGTTGTCATCGACGCAGAGCAGATAGGGCGCGCGGCTGGCGTGCGCTGCACGGCTGTTATGGCGCGGGGTGCGTGGCTCGCAGAGTTCGCTGAGGGTGCGTTGCAGCTTGCGCGTGCAGGCCGGCTTGGCCTGCACGCGGCTGTGGGTTTCCGGCAGGCTGTCGTGGAACAGCGCCTGCTCGGTGGTGGGGCACAGCACCAGGCTTTTGCAGGCCAGCCGATCGAGATCCCAGAGTCTTGCAATCAGGCGCTCCGGCGGCAGTTCACGGGCGGTGATGCCGAGCACGGCCAGCTCGATCGGCGCGCTGCTGTGCTGGCGCTGGGCGACGGTTGCGAGCAGGTCGTCGAGGTTGCTGAAGGCCTCGACCTTGAGGCCGCAGTCTTCCAGCTGGTGTTGCAGGGCCTGGCGGGCCAGCTCATGGCTTTCCAGAATGGCCACCGGCTGGCCAAGTAACGGCGGGCGCGGTGAGTCGCTGTCATCGTCGTTGGCCTTGGGCAGGTTCAGGCTGATCCAGAACTCCGAGCCTTCGCCGGGGGTGCTGGCCACGCCGATTTCGCCACCCATCTGCTCGATCAGGCGTTTGGAGATCACCAGGCCGAGGCCCGTGCCGCCGGCCTGGCGCGACAGCGAGTTGTCGGCCTGGCTGAAGGCCTTGAACAAGGCGCGCAAGTCTTCCTCGGACAGGCCTACGCCGCTGTCTTGCACGCTGATGCGCAGCTGCACGCGGTCTGCGCTCTCGTCCTCAAGCATGGCGCGGGCAATGATGGTGCCTTCCTGGGTGAACTTGATGGCGTTGCTGGCCAGGTTGGTCAGTACTTGCTTGATGCGCATCGGGTCACCGACCAGGGACAGCGGTGTGTCGCGGTAGATCAGGCTGAGCAGCTCCAGGTCCTTGGCGTGGGCCGCCGGCGCGAGCAGGGTGAGGGTGTCCTGGAGCAGGTCGCGCAGGTTGAACGGGATGCTTTCTAGTACCAGCTTGCCGGCTTCGATTTTCGAGAAGTCGAGGATCTCGTTGATGATCCCCAGCAGGCTGTCGGCCGACTGGCTGATGGTGCCCAGGTAGTCTTGCTGGCGCGGGCTGAGTTCGCCCTTTTGCAGCAGGTTGGTGAAGCCGATGATGCCGTTCAATGGTGTGCGGATTTCATGGCTCATGTTGGCGAGAAATTCCGACTTGATCCGGCTGGCTTCCAGGGCTTCTTTACGGGCCATGTCCAGTTCGATGTTCTGGATCTCGATGGTCTCCAGGTTCTGGCGCACGTCCTCGGTGGCCTGGTCGACGCTGTGCTGCAGTTCTTCCTGGGCATTTTGCAGGGCTTCGGCCATGCGGTTGATGCCGGCGCCGAGCTGGTCCAGTTCGTGGCTGCCAAGGGGTTCCAGGCGGGTCTGTAGGTGGCCCTCCTTGAGCAGGTCGACGGCGTGCTTGATCTTGCGCAGCGGTTCGTTGATGCCGCGGCTCATGCGCGCCGCCATCAGCGCGGTGGCGGCCAACCCGGCGAGCACCAGCAGCAGGCTGATCAGCAGGCTGCGGTAGCCGCGCAGCAGGGTGCTGTCATGGGACAGTTCAAGTTCCACCCAGCCCAGTACCGCCCCCTCGTTCGCCGCGTCGGGCGCCTGGCTGTGGGTCAGGTGGCGGCGAGTGACGGCCAGTTGAAAGTGAGAGGCGCTGTCGTTGCTCGTGACCTGCAGTTGCCGGGGTGGGGTGCTCGGTGCCGGGTTGAGCATCTTCGGGCCGGCGTGGGCCAGCAACTGGTGCTGGGCATCGAACAGGCGCACCGCGCGGGTATCGGCATGCTCCAGGCTTTCATCGGCGATCTGCTCCAGCAGTGCGCCGTCATTGCGGGTCAGGGCCGGGGCGGCGATGGCGGCCAGTTGCTCGGCCATCATCTGCCCGCGCTGCAATAGTTGCGCCTGCAGCTCCGACAGTTGCATCCAGGTGAAGTAGCCGCCCAGTGCCACGGCCAGCAGGCTGGTGGGCAGCAGTGAGAGCATGAGCACGCGGCTTTTGATGCCGAGATCCTTGAACACAACCCTGCTCCTTGTCTGCGCTGAATGCCGAGTAATTCTGGCGGCCAGTGTAACGGTTGGTCTTGAGCTCGCAACAGGCGCACCTTTATGCGCAGATGCGCGCGTCCGGTTGGCACTGGCGATATGGCCGTCGGCGGTTTGCCGTTATCATAGGCGCCCCTTGATAGTGTGCGGATCGTCGACAGCCATGACCCTGCAGTTTCCCACCATTGCCGATTGCATCGGCCAGACTCCGTTGGTACGCCTGCAGCGCTTGCCCGGCGCGACTTCCAATACCTTGCTGGTGAAGCTGGAAGGCAATAACCCGGCCGGCTCGGTGAAGGATCGCCCGGCGTTGTCGATGATCAATCGCGCCGAACTGAGTGGCGCGATCAAGCCGGGTGACACCCTGATCGAGGCCACTTCGGGCAATACCGGCATCGCCCTGGCCATGGTTGCGGCGATCAAGGGCTACCGGATGATTCTGATCATGCCGGACAACTCCACCGCCGAGCGCAAGGCGGCGATGACCGCCTACGGCGCCGAGCTGATCCTGGTCGAGAGCATGGAAGGCGCCCGCGACCTGGCCCTGCAGATGCAGGCCGACGGCGTGGGCAAGGTGCTCGATCAGTTCGCCAATGGCGACAACCCGCTGGCCCATTATGCCGGCACCGGCCCGGAGATCTGGCAGCAGACCCACGGGTGGATCACCCACTTTGTCAGCTCGATGGGCACCACCGGCACCATCATGGGCGTGTCGCGCTACCTCAAGGAGCAGAACCCGGCGGTGCAGATCGTCGGTCTGCAACCCCAGGAAGGTTCAGCGATTCCGGGCATCCGCCGCTGGCCGAGCGAGTACCTGCCGAAGATTTTCCAGGCCGAGCGGGTTGATCGGGTGATCGACATGGGCCAGGCCGAGGCCGAGCAGGTGATGCGTCGCCTGGCGCGTGAGGAAGGGATTTTCTGTGGCGTGTCGTCGGGGGGCTCGGTGGCCGCCATGCTGCGCCTGTCGGCCGAGGTGGAGAACGCCGTGTTGGTAGCGATCATCTGCGATCGCGGCGATCGCTACCTGTCCACCGGCATCTATGATCAACCCCTTGGCGATGCCTGAAGCAGTTGTCGTGACGGCCCCGGCCGTTTCTTTTTTGTGTGATTGATGATGAGTTGTACTGACCATGGCGAAGCGTGACACGGGCCTGCGATTTCAACCGGCGGGCGGCAGCAAAGCGGTCGCCGTGCCTACGGGCAAGAAGCAGCGCTTGCACATCGAGCGGCTGGCCAATGACGGCCGTGGCATCGCTTTCCTCGACGGCCGCACTTGGTTTGTCGCCGGCGCCCTGGCCGATGAAGATGTCGAAGCGCGGGTGCTGGGTGCCCGCAGCCAGGTGGTCGAGGCGCGCGCCGAGCGCATCTTCACCAGCAGTGCGCAACGCCGTGTGACGCCTTGCGCCCATGCCGGGCAGTGCGGTGGCTGCACCTTGCAGCACCTGCCCCACAGCGAACAATTGGCCCTCAAACAGCGCACCCTGGCGGAGCAATTGCTGCGTGTCGCCGCCGCAGCGCCCGAAGAGTGGGCGCCACCCTTGGTGGGGCCAGAGTTTGGTTATCGCCGCCGCGCCCGCATCGCCGTGCGCTGGGATGTGAAGAGCAAGCAATTGGCGGTGGGCTTTCGTGCCGCTGCCAGTCAGGACATTGTCGCCATCGCCGATTGTCCGGTACTGGTACAGCCCTTGCAGACGCTGCTGAGCGCCTTGCCTGAGGCCTTGCGCGGTATGCGTAAACCCCAGGCCTTGGGGCATGTGGAGATTTTCAGCGGCACGGCCATGGCCCTGTTGGTGCGCCACACCGCGCCCCTGAGCGAAGAGGATGTGGCCCACTTACAGCGCTTTTGTCAGGCGCAGAACGCTCAGTTGTGGCTGCACGGCGAGGGTGATCCGCAGCCACAGCAGGCGGACGCCGAGTTGGGCTATCGGCTGGAAAGTTGGGACTTGCAGTTAGCCTACCGGCCAGGGGATTTTGTCCAGGTCAACGGCCCGGTCAACGAGGCGATGATTGCTCAGGCGCTGGCCTGGCTGGCACCGCAAGCCGGTGAGCGGGTGCTGGACCTGTTCTGCGGGCTGGGCAACTTCGCCTTGCCCCTGGCGCAGCGGGTGGCGGAAGTGGTGGCCGTGGAAGGGGTAGCGACCATGGTGGCACGGGCGCAGCAAAACGCCCGCAGCAACGGCCTGGAGAATCTGCACTTTTATCAGGCCGATCTGTCGAACCCGCTGGATGGCGCCTGGATGCACAAAGGCTTTTCGGCGGTGTTGCTCGACCCGCCACGGGATGGCGCCTTTGCGGTAGTCAAGCAGATCGCCGCACTGGGCGCCGAGCGTGTGCTGTATGTGTCGTGCAACCCGGCAACCCTGGCACGGGATACGGCGGAGTTGCTCAAACAGGGTTATCGGCTCAAACGAGCCGGCATTCTCGACATGTTTCCGCAGACCGCCCATGTCGAGGCAATGGCGTTATTCGAGAGAGGCTAGGAAGCTTCTGGAGTCCGAGCAGCTCTAGGCTGCAAGACAAGACCGCAGGCAACTGGCGCGAGTCGGTTGCCGATCAGCAAGGGTAAACACTGATGGTACAGGTACGCGCGCAACAGCCGATCAACACCGACGGCAGTATCAATCTGGATGCCTGGCTGGACCACGCCCTGAGCGTCGATCCGGCACTGGACCGCGAGGCGCTGAAGAGTGCCTGCGAGTTTGCCCGTGAGGCCGAGCAGCAGGCCAATGCGGCGCAGAACCTGTGGACCGAAGGTACGTCGAGTTTCCGCGTCGGCCTGGAGATTGCGGAGATCCTCGCCGACCTCAAACTGGATCAGGATTCCCTGGTGGCGGCGGTGATCTACCGCGGTGTGCGTGAAGGCAAGATTTCCCTGGCCACAGTGCAGCAGCGCTTCGGCCTGGTGGTGGCCAAGCTGATCGACGGCGTCTCGCGCATGGCCGCCATCAGTGACAGTCTCAGCTCGCGCGAGTCGCTGGTGCTGGGCTCCCAGGTGCAGGTGGAAAACCTGCGCAAGATGCTGGTGGCGATGGTCGATGACGTGCGTGTGGCCCTGATCAAGCTGGCCGAGCGTACCTGTGCGATCCGTGCGATCAAGAACGCGCCCGATGAGAAACGCCAGCGCGTGGCCCGCGAGGTGGCGGATATCTACGCGCCACTGGCCCATCGCCTGGGTATCGGCCATATCAAATGGGAGCTGGAGGACCTGTCCTTCCGCTACCTGGAGCCGGAAAAGTACAAGCAGATCGCCACCCTGCTGCATGAGCGGCGGCTGGACCGTGAGCAGTACATCAATGAAGTCATGGACCACCTGCGCAGCGAGCTGACGGCCACCGGCATCAAGGCTGACATCAGCGGGCGGGCCAAACACATCTATTCGATCTGGCGCAAAATGCAGCGCAAAGGCCTGGCCTTCAGCCAGATCTACGACGTGCGTGCGGTGCGCGTGCTGGTGCCGGCGGTGCGTGATTGCTACACCGCCTTAGGGATCGTCCACAGCCTGTGGCGGCACATCCCCAAGGAGTTCGACGACTACATCGCCAACCCCAAGGAAAACGGCTACCGCTCGCTGCACACTGCGGTGCTGGGCCCGGACGGCAAGGTCTTCGAGGTGCAGATCCGCACCAGCGACATGCACGAAGAGGCCGAGCTGGGCGTTTGCGCCCACTGGCGCTACAAAGGCACCGATGTCAAAGGCAAGTCTGATCACTACGAGGAGAAGATTTCCTGGCTGCGTCAGGTGCTGGAGTGGCACGAAGAACTGGGCGATATCGGCGGCCTGGCCGAGCAGCTGCGGGTCGATATCGAGCCAGATCGGGTTTACGTTTTCACCCCCGACGGTCACGCCATCGACTTGCCCAAGGGCGCCACGCCGCTGGATTTTGCCTATCGGGTGCACACCGAGATCGGCCACAACTGCCGTGGCGCAAAGATCAACGGGCGCATCGTGCCGCTCAGCTACAGCCTGCAAACCGGCGAGCAGGTGGAGATCATCACCAGCAAGCACGGTACGCCGAGCCGTGACTGGCTGAACTCCAACCTGGGCTACATCACCACCTCGCGGGCGCGGGCGAAGATCGTCCACTGGTTCAAACTGCAGGACCGCGATCAGAACGTGGCGGCCGGTAAAACTCAGCTTGAACGAGAGCTGACCCGTCTGGGCCTGCCGGCGGTGGACTTCGACAAGCTGGCGGAAAAAGCCAACCTCAAAAGTGCCGAAGACATGTTCGCCGGCCTCGGTGCTGGCGATCTGCGCCTGGCCCAGTTGGTCAATCTGGCCCAGCAGTTGGTGGAGCCAGAGCGTGGCGAGCAACAGCTGGAGCTGATTCCGCGTCGGCCGGGTGCGATCAAGCCGGGCAAGCGCGGCGACATCCAGATTCAGGGCGTTGGCAACCTGCTGACGCAAATCGCCGGTTGCTGCCAGCCCCTGCCGGGCGACCCGATCGTCGGCTACATCACCCAAGGTCGCGGCGTCAGCATCCATCGGCAGGATTGCGGCTCGGTGCTGCAGCTGGGCAGTCGCGAGCCGGAGCGGATCATTCAGGTCAGCTGGGGGCCGGTGCCGATCCAGACCTACCCGGTGGACATCATCATTCGCGCCTACGACCGTTCCGGGTTGCTGCGTGACGTCTCTCAGGTGCTGCTCAATGAGAAGCTCAACGTGCTGGCCGTGACCACCCGCTCGAACAAGGACGACAACACCGCGGCCATGTCCCTGACCGTCGAGATTCCTGGTCTGGAAGCCTTGGGCCGCCTGTTGGGGCGGATCAGTCAGCTGCCCAATATCATCGAGGCGCGGCGTAGTCGAACCAGCAGCTGAGCGGCTGTGTGCGGCCTGCACCATTGAGGTGGCGTCAGGTCGCGCAACGCTCGCCATCATCTATTCCAAGGGCTTGTCATGTACAAAATCGACGACCTGCTGCACCTGATGGCCCGGCTGCGTGACCCGCAGTACGGTTGCCCGTGGGATCTCAAACAGACCTACGCGACCATCGTGCCCTACACCCTGGAAGAGGCTTATGAGGTGGCGGATGCCCACCCCAACGAAATTATCTCCAATTTCTAGCTAAACACTTCCCTACCCTGAGAATATGCTGCATTGTACTGTTTATCTATACAGGTAATCGGTATGAGTAAAATAAAGTACAAGGTTGAGGCGACAGAGATTCGCCCATTCACTTACAAGCCACCACTCATCTCAGTGGACGGTAATGGTGAGCCTTTTGTAAGGCATCATCAAAACGAAGACCGCTTCAGTCACATCAAAAGAATCACTTTCCTTAACATGGTTGGGCGCGATGCCCAGGGTGAGGTCGTGTCTTACGACACAATGGATTACGTGAACAACTTTCTAATGTCTCGGCACATAGATGAAGGGCTAGAGGAATCCTCTCAGCACTCAAAAGGGCTTATTCATTTCTTTCCTGAATTCAACACATAAGTGCAACGCTCACCCCTGCATAAACTTCGTACGGCGTCTTCCAGCCCAGGCGTTTTCGCGGGCGTAAATTGATCTTCGTTACCACGCGACTGACCGCCTCGACGGTCAGCTTGCTGAAGTCGCCGCCCTTGGGAAAATACTGCCGGAGCAGGCCGTTGGTATTTTCATTAGTGCCTCGCTGCCAGGATGAATAGGGTTCTGCAAAAAAGACTTGGCACTGGCTCCGATGCGCAATGCGTTCATGCCCGGCAAACTCCTTCCCGTTATCCAGCGTCAGCGTGTGAACAGCATGCCCCTTGAGCAACAGATTGATCGCCCGCGTTACCTGCCGGCGCGTCCTGCGCTTGACCGGATAGGCGCTCAGGTAGCCGCTTTTACGATCAACCAGCGTGACCAGATTGCCGCCTACGCCATGCACCGTGTCACCCTCCCAATCACCTAGACGCTCGCGGGCTTCGACCTCAGCAGGGCGCTCGGTTATCGATACGCGATTACGCAACTGTCCGCGCCGGTCGTGGCTTCCGTAGCGTTTTCGGTACAGCTTCCTGCGGTGCCGCAAATACTTGTATAGCTCGCCACCTGCGTGTTTGTCGGTGGCGATAAACCGATAAATCCACTCGTGACTGACCGCGCGCTCCGGCTGCTCTTGCTTCAGGCGCTGAGCAATCTGCTCCGGGCTCATACCGTGTTTTAGCCAGAGCGGCAGATAATGGCTGAACCACGTTAATGGCTTGCAGTGCTTGCGCGCCTGCGCTCGACGGGCATCACTTTCATGGGTCGCAGCAACCGCTTTGTAGGTCTTCTGGGAGCTGTTGCGGCGAACCTCACGACTGATCGTCGAGGGATGTACGCCAACCTGTTTCGCGATGCTTGCCTGGCTTTTTCCGGCGCTCAGACCGGCCTCAATCTGGTAACGTTGGCCCTGAGTCAGCTGCCGGTAATGCGTAGTCATCTGCGCTTGAATCCTTCGGTGTGAGAGCCTGGATTCTACCGGTGGCTGACTCTCTGCCTATCGTTTCAAACGTTGCACTTATTCTATGAATTCAGGTTTTCATTCTTGATCGACTTGCAAGAGAAGTGGGATTTGGAGGTTGATGAAAGGCAAGTGAAGTTTGGTATGGGCGCAGAGGAACTATTAGAAGAGGGCTTAATGTTTTCTCGACCTCGCTGGGATTGGATGCCAGTAAGAAAGCAAGATCGTGTGACATACAAGTATCACAGCGCTCTAGATAAAATGCTGAAAGGTGAAGAAAGCCCTCTGCAATTAGCAACAACAACAGCGAAAGCCTATATGTCAGTCGTTGTTCAGTTTTATAAGTTCCACCTTATTCGAGGCGTGGACTTCGGGAGCGAACCATTTAGGCATGAGGTTGTTAACATCAGTTATCAATCTAGTGGCACAACCATGAAGCCGTATATAACCACTGCTGTTCATACGACAGACCTTCGGTTGAAGGTTACAAGTACATCAAAACGCAATCATGGCGGAGTGTTCCCTACCTCAAGAAGAGATTTAAGGCCTCTAGTGCCTCAGCAGTGGAACGAAGTGGAGAAGATTCTTACGGGTGGTCGAAAGGTTTTAAAAAATGTAAAAGGCGAGATAAAGGCTGTGAGCCTAGCAGAAGAATATTGTCTGTTCTTTTTAATCAGCAGATTCACCGGATTAAGAAAAGAAGAAGTAGCCAGCTTGCATAGCGGTCAAGTCGTTAAGCCAGAGCAAGTTGATTCGTTTAGTGATGAAGATGGCCAGAAGATTAAAACGGTATTCAAGAAAGCATCTTTGCGTCTTGGCGTTGGTGATGCATACGGATCGCTCACCAAAACCAAAGGTGGCGGAAACAAGAGTCGTAAAACAATTATCCCTCCTGGTCTTATGCAGTTGATGTACGAATATATGCGCTCTGATCGCTACAAGAAGCGCTTGGTTAAATTTAAGGCGCTTTGTAAGGCTAAGCGTGAAAGCGGAGAGATTGCATTCTTTGAAAGTGAGGACGGGGTTGACGAAAACAAGAATTATCTTTTCCTTAGCGCCACTGGCGTTCCGTTTTTCTTAAAGCTCAACGAACTTAATAACCGTTGGAATGAGATACGAATGACGGTTAGAGAAATAACAGGTAGGGAGTTTGAGGGCGCAATTCATAACTTACGCCCTACGTTTGCAGTTGGAATGTTCAGGTCTTTGTTGCGAAAGGGCATATCTCAAGATAGTGCGTTAGCGCATGTGTCTGAACTGCTTGGTCATGAGGACGTGTCCACTACATTGCTCTATTTGCAGATGGCTTTAGATGAGCCTACAGGTGATGAAATATGGGAAGACGTTTTGGATTATATGGGTGTTTTTGATGGCTGGGATGAGCCAGAAGAGAATACAGAAGGAGAACTTCTGTGACGGACATTATAGCTACAGACGCAGAGGAAGTTGTAACACTGGATGATTCATTGGTTGAGGGTTTGGCAATCAGCAAGCCATCACGCAGCCAGAGAAAACCAGTGAAAGCGACTCGTGAAATGGTGGCACCTTTAGCGAGTGTCGAGCCAATTTGTGTCGATAATTTGATGTTGAAAACAGACGGTTCAAGCGTGGCGCATTTCTGGCGACTGAAATACAAAGGTTGCCCGAAGGCAGACAGCAACAACAAAAATACTGGGAATAAAATCCCTCATCTTGAATATCTGGACATGAACAGAGATGACCTTGTCCGTGACGTATACGGTATATTAAAGGCTGACTTTAATATTTCAAAGAAGACTTATTGTGACCTCGTTATACTATATATCCGATGGCTGGACGACGAAGGATTAAGCGCCATTGATGGGGATTATTTTCATAACGATCTTACGTCTGCGTACATGACGCAGTGGGCTTTACGGTTCAAAAATGGGAGGTATTCTAAAAGTACGTGGTCAATGGCAAGGACGGCACTGTCTTTTATGCTGCGCGCCAAAGGCAGGCATAAAGATGCTGGCAATTTAATAGGACCAAAGGATCAAGGAAGCGACACTAAAAGTTACTCGCCCCTGGACATTGAAACTGAGCTAAAGCCAACAGCGCAGGCGTTATTTCGTGCTTATCATGTTTTTTTAAAGCATTTGAATGAGGGTTCTGTACCCACGACTCATCCTCTGTGGGATGAAAAACGTTTTCAAGAATATTGCCTGACCCTGAATTTAAATAATAATCAGAAAAGTGGGCGCAGAGCTGCCTTTGAGACAACTTTTATTCGCGGGGGAGATTGGCGTAACTCACTTGCGCGTATCGCCATGTTAATCATATTTATGTTAACTGGCATGAACAAAACACCTTTAATAAAGATGAAATTCAGTGATGTGAAGTTTAGGCTGGTAAAGAGCGGGAGTTACATATTTGACGCAACAAAGGACAGAGCCAAATATCTAAAGCTCGATAATGGCGTAGGAATAAACAAAAGCGCTAAGAGATTTATTGAGAGCTGGCTGGGTGTTTCGGCTGTGATTTATCAAGATGACCAACTCAAAAATGATGGTAATAAATGGCTTTTCCCATACGTTCAGGACGATAACAGCATCACAAGTTTTTACGCCTGCAACAGCCTTCTGCAAGATCAAGTTAACAATCTTTTGGGCCACCTGGGGCTGAGTAAGGTTAACGCCTCTGTTTTGCGTAAAACAAAGACAAATGGATTATTGAGGGTGACGGAAGATATCTACCTCGTCTCTGTCGCGGCTAACAACGACGTTAAAACCATTTCCAAAGCTTACGCTCATGGCTCAGAGAAGGACCACGAAAGAACTTGGGCTGCGGCAGGACAAGCACTTTTCGATTACGCCAAGAACGGCGATATTGATAATGCCATAAAGCAGGCTAAGTTCGACTATCACGACCCATTGGACGAGTATGATTACAAGAAAAGACTAAGGCCGAAAAACGAAGCCCTTACCCCTATGGGCGTCAGGTGTCAGGACAACAAGAAAGGCTCTGCCGAATTCATCGCCAAGGCCATTAAGAAAATCGGTATTGATACACCGGAAGGTGAAAAGGTTTGCACTGATTTTTTAGGGTGCTTTGAATGCGAGCATCACAAGCTTGTTGCTGCTGTTGACGATATTTGGCTGATGCTTTCTTTTAGAGATACTTTGGAAGAAATGAAGATGTACGCAGCGGTAAATTCACTGCCCCAATCTCGCCACCAAAAACTTTGCCTTACCATTGATTCCATTCTGTCGCGATTCAAAGAAAAAGACGAAGGCAATTACAAGCAAGCGCAGAAGATGCTTGAGGAAGGTAGCCACCCTCTTTACGCGAACCTGTTTTCTTTACATGATCTACTGGAGATATTCTCGTGATAGGCGGTAATTTTGTAGCGCCTCAGCAAGCTATAGACAGAGGCAGGCCAATAACCTTCACAAGCGAAGGAAAGCCGCTCTCATGCATCTATGATGATCAATGGGATTTATCAGGTATGTGCAAGGTAGGTGTTGGGAAGCGAAGTAAAATAGGGTTTGCTGGCAAGACATCTCATATCAACCCTAAGTACAAGCGCAAAATCCAAGAAACAATTGCAGACATGATTGACTTTGACTTAGCGAAAGGCAAAGCATTGTCATTAGACAGAACACATAGATGGATGAAATCGTTATCTAAAATAGCCGATAATATAGGTTCGGACAGTTGGTCTGAAATCGACAACGAGGTGAACTGGAAATCGTTTAAGAAAAAGTTAGAAAAGCGTCAACTTAGGAAGCACCTAATCGAGAACATAGTAAATGTTCTGGATAAATTGAGCCTAATGGGTGTTGTGAGACGCCACCAAACTGGAAGTGAATTGTATAAATGCGCCAAAGATGGCGTCACCAAACAGCATATTGCTATACCTGCGAGTATGTACCGGCAGGTGTTATCCAACGCCATTAGTGATCTTGAGAGCTACCATGAGCACCGACATGAAATTGCGAGAGTTATGCAAGAGGCTTACGAAATTCAAGATCGCGTAAAAGCAGGTGAACAGCTTGCGCAAGGCAGCGGGACAAGGCCCAACGTATCATTAAGTATGGATAAAAATGATGTAAAGGATAGAGTAACAAGTAACATCAAGCGCCTAGTTAAGCACGACATTCCGAATTTCAAGATTTCTCTCAAAGGAGATGAATTGAATCGCATACTAACGTCTTGTCTGATTGTGATCGAGGGGTTCAGTGGCGTTCGTGTGGGCGAATGTCTTAGCTTTAATCTCAAGAGTTACGAAGAAAAGGTGACGGAGGTAGGCAAGATAATTGCGGTGTTACTTGGTGAAACCACAAAATCAAATGAGGGTGTTCCGAAAAGAGGGGCGTGGCAGGCGCACCCAATTGTTAAAGATGCGCTTCAATTAGCCCACGTTATTACGGAGCCTGTACGGAAAAAATACAAAGCTCAAATCGAAGAAAGACTTAATAGTGGTGAATACAATAAAGATCAATATCATCACGCCAAAAGAGAAGTTGAGTCTGTATTTCTTGCGGTGAATCATGTGAGGCAAGAAAGCGCCTATGTGATGACCCATACGATTAGCCAGATAAAAAGCCAAATGAAGCGCTGGAATATTGTTGCTACCGAGGAAGATGTTGAAGAGTTTGATTTGCTGAATCCTTCTTGGGAAGGAGAGCTAGAGGTGGGCGGCGAACTGCCCAAGTTAACCAATCACGATTTACGCAGAAGTTTCGCAGTGTTCTATAAGCGGCATGGCTTTGGTAGTGATTCAGGAATCATGTTTCAATACAAGCATCGCAACATAAATATGTCCGGTTATTACTCCGCTAATGCAGAGTTGGCCGCAATGAAAGACCTGCTCTTGGATCAAGACCTGCTGTTAATAATGAAGCAGGAAGGCATCAATTTGGGCGTTGACATTTATGACGACATTTACAATAAATCGGAGCATTTGAGTGGCGGTGGTGGTCAGAGTATTGCCCAAGACAAGTTTGAAAGAGCTAAGGCTGGGCATGACGTTCTCATGACTCGATCCGAGATTGAGGTGTTAGTTGCGAATGGCACTCTTAGCGTTGTCCAGTTGCCCACTGGCGGCTATTGCACCAACAGGGACTGTGAGCGTCTTTGCGATTTTGGAATGTTTACAGTCGGTAAAAGCGATTGCAATCATAAAGTCATCACCGACAAAGAGGCTAAGAAAAAACAACAGCAACGGCTGAGGGCAATCGAAACCTTTAGAGGGTTAAATAAAGGGGACAGTTTGCGTAACAGTATGTTGGTGGGTATCAAGCGAAAAATTAAAGATATTGAGATTACGCTGGATGCTCACGAATTAGAGTACGAACCCTTTAATGATGAAATAGAGGGAGTTATCTATGCCAAGCAAGCGTGACATAACCGAAGGCAGATTGCAGGACGCACTGGATCGACTTCTTGGGGGCAGACCCCAAAACACAAAGTCAGGGGGCTCTATAACGCTAAACAAGATTAACCGCGAGGCAAAACTTGGGAATAGCTACATACACAAGTTTCCAGAGTTTGTGGCAAAAGCCACGCCCATCATCGAGGAGTACAACAGCCAGAGGGCTAATGTGTTCTCGGGCGGTGTTGATGTAGCCAGGGTGGAGTTGAGCGCAGAAGAAAAAGCAAAACGGGATAGGTTGCGTGAAAAAGGCTTGAAGGAGAAGTATCTGCAAGACAGTAAGGACGCGAGGGCTAAGTATGAAATGCTGGAAACGCAGAACAAGCAATTGATGTTCCGTGTGTTCGAGCTTCAGGAGAAACTGAATCGGTACACGGTAGTGCCAATCTCTGAGGCGAATAACCGCAAATAACCCTACATCAAATCTTAAATTCGATGTGTAATAAATGAAATATGAATTAGGCTAAAAGGGTCGTGTATGGAGTTGAGCGAACTGAAGAATATATTTGATGCGGGCGGGCTGAAGTCAGCAATTGTTATTCCGGCCGCATTGGAGAATGGTTATTGAGTAATTGCACGCACTTGACCACCCGTTCGCAATCCATCTGACCAAGCATTTGCATTCGTGTTGAACTTCTGCAGCCATGCAGTTTGGTCAATAAAACCGTAGTATCGACGGGCAGCTCACGACCCATTGCTGCCGGTCGTGTCAGGTAGCAACCGGCCAAAAGTGGACCGATGCCTTTCCAGCGGAAAGACATCCCTACGAGGCTTGGCGGTGTCTATGAAACTGGGGTAATTCAACCTGCCTGTACCAGTCGACACAAAAGCCTAACTTGATTATGAGGCTTGGATTACTCGAACAGGGCTGGGTGGCGATTGATCGCCTCCAACAGCGCATCCTCCGTTGACAGCCCTGCACGGATCATATTGGCGAAGGCCTCCAGCGCTGGGAGCGAGTTCTCACCATATAGGGTGACCTTCATGAACGTAGCAGCCAACTCAGAGAGCTCGATATCCTCGCGTCCTTGGCTACCCAAGCTGGCAAACAGCTCAAGCACATCTGCCCCCTTGGAGTATTCATCTAGCCCGAATAAGGCATTGAACACCATGCCTAGCGAGCCGGAGATATGGGGCTCTGGGCGCGTCCACTCATTGCGAGGGACGCTCCCTTGATCTGCGATTTCCAATTGCTTACGGATCTTAGTGGGAATCGTCGCAGCCGCGCTTTCACGGCTGTAATAGGGGCGGGAGGCCAGAGCTGCTGCGTCCTTGGACACCTTCCACATGACGAACCACATCTGCGCGACGCTGTACCTCGCAACCCATGACGGACTGCTCCTTCGATCTTCTCGATGGCCTCAGGGCTAAGGTCTTGACCATGCATCGAACACTGATAATGCAAGTAGCGCATAACGTCAGCAGCGGAGTAGTCCAACCAAAGGTTAGTCAAAGCCTCAACGTCGGTAAACTCTCGGTCCCGCAGGACAATGAATGCCTCCTCACCGCGCCCCATGTTAGTGTCTGGGGGTAGGAAGTAACGCGTAAAGGCCTTTTTGTGCCAGAGCTGCCCGTCTTGGAGGTAATAGACATTGGGGTCCGCAGCTGAAGGATCGTCAACCAGCACTCCCTGGCCATACAAGCGATCGATAAAGTCATCTGCCCCCATGGGCGTCAGGTCAGCGCAATCTCCCCGACTAAATGTGCCTGCTAATAGCCTAGGGCCTATCAAGGCTTCAATCGCTTGAAGGATGAGCACCGAGTCATCTGGTAGATCGGCATAGCAAATCACCTCATTCCGAGCTCTCGCGATATAGGGCGCTAGCCGGGCTTCCAACTCAGCTCTGTTCGCAGCCACTCGCTTTTCCTCCTCTTCGCGTTGCAGCTCCTGACAATTGCCACAGGGGCGCGAGGAGCGCTGAGGAAGTTTCTTGGCTTCGCTACGACCGCTGATCCGCATCTCACCGTTGCACACATGGCAGACTTGGTTCTCGTCGTAAGCTCGACAGAACTGGCGAACATACTTAGCTAAAGCGCCAGACTGGTTAACCTCCCGAAACGGCAGCAAGTCGGCCACACGCTCGAGATAGACCCCATCTTCATCCATTGCCCAGTACCGTTTAGCCAACTCAATCTCTTGTGGATCCTGAGTTGCGAACTCCAATCTGACTGTCATATTACGATCTTGCACCCTAATGAGACTTAGTAATCATTGTTCGGCTTCGATCTGCAAATTGGAAGTCCCTAAAAAGTCCCCGACTTTCTAGACTTGGTCGCCCACCAAAGAGCTACTGGACGAATAACCAGTGTCTGAGTCAAGAACCTGCGGGTGGTTCAACTGCTGCTCGGCCATACGAAGCTAGATAGCACTGTCCGTTACCTCGGGATTGAGATCGATGACGCCTTGGAAATGGCGGAGCAGACCGAGGTTTGACCATGTATAGCGACGGTCGAAGTCAGACCGTCGCTAACCGGCCAGGTGCAGCGTCAGAGGCAGGACAAGTTGTGCGTTTCCACAAGTTATTGGCACCAGTAGTCCAAGACGTTAAGCCCGGCGGAGTTTTGGCTACATCGACCACGAGATCAGAGGATTTCAAGGAAACCGCTGACTTATTGGAGGCTGCGCTAGAAATCGGCCATCGACTAATAACGTAAGAAAAGCGGTGTGGACTCAGACACGTCGTGCAACGCAATGTGGTCATTGTACAGAAAGGCGAAAGCCCCGTAGAGCGGGGCTTTCAATATGGTGCCGGCACCAAGAATCGATTTGAGACTTACTGATTACAAGTCAGTGACAAATCTAGGTTTTCCACAGGTCGTATCAGCAAAATTGACACGCTAAATGAAACAGTAAGCCACTGATTTACAATCATTTAAGCAATTTCACTGGGCTGCGATGAAGAATATAACTACTGTTCAAACTTTGGTCAAATTCTCACCCCGGGCCCACCCCAAGCGCTATAATCCCACCCCAAGCCCACCCCCAAAACGGTCAGGATTTCGGTATGGCTACGCGTACTGCAATGAACGAACACACCCTCAAACGGATCAAATTTGATCCTGCGAAAGGCCGTGCCGAATACCTTGATCCCCCCATGCCCGGTCACGGTACGTTTGGGGTCAGGGTCAACAAAACATGCAAAAGTTTCATCTGGGTATACAGCTTTCACGGCCGTACCCGGCGCCTGACCCTGGGTCAATATCCCGACTTGTCACTCGCCGAGGCCCGCGCCAAGGCCGCGCAGGCGGCTGAACTTCACAAACAGGGGGTCGATCCCGGGCAGAAGAAACTCGTCGAGTTGGTCGAATACCGTACCAGTCCGACGTTCGAAGAGGCTGTTGTCAGCTACCTAGAATGGGCCGAAAAGAACAAGAAATCGTGGCGTGAAGATGAGCGCATGCTGCGCACTGAGTTTGTGCCTCACTTGGGCAGGGCCAAAATTGGTGATATCAGGCGCAAGCAAGTGGTGGCATTGCTCGATGACAAGGCCAAGACCGCGCCGGTGCAGGCCAACCGTCTGCTGGCCGTGATCCGAAAAATGTTCAACTTCTGCGTTGAACGCGAGATTCTTGATGCGACGCCGCTGGTCAAAATGAAGAATGTGGCCAAGGAAAAAACGCGTGAGCGCAGCCTCAATCGGCATGAGTTGTTGTGGTTTCTGCTCCGCTTAACCGAGCCTACCATCACCCAGAACACGCGTTTCGCACTGCTGCTCAGCCTGATGCTGGCGCAGCGTTCCGGTCGGATCGTGCAGATGCGTTGGATCGACATCGACCTTGAAGATGCCATTTGGGACCGCTCGGGCCAATTCGAGAAGAACAACAATCCCATCGCGATTCCGCTGTCGGAAGACGTGCTGAACATTCTGAAATACCTGCGTGAGCGGCAGGTTCAGAAAGTGGTGGCGAATGACCCTGAGCGCTGGGAGAAGAGCCAGGTGCTGCCAAGCCCGGGGCAATATGTTTTTCCCGGGCGTTGGCTCACCAAACCGCAGACGCAGCCCTCGCTCAATCGCGCGATGCGGCGCTTCTACGACACGTATGTGAAAGACAAAGACCGCGTTGAAGAGGAGAGCTTGCTGCGGATTGCGGAGGACTACCCGCGCCCGACCGTGCATGACTTGCGCCGGAGTGCGACCACGCACATGTCCCGGCAGGGGCTGGGTAAGGATGTGCGCAGTCGTATCCTCAACCACAAAGATCTGTCGGTGGATGCCATCTACGACCGCTATGCCTATTTCGATGAGAAGGCCGTGGCCCTCGGCGAATGGCACGGTTTTCTGAAAGGGCTGTTGCGCCGGGAGTTTGGTGACGTGGACTGGGTGGAGCTCTACGGGCGTCGGATGGAAGCAGTTACGCTTGATGATGAAGGCTAAGGGTCATAAAAGAGCTTTTATTTTGTTTATATGAGTTTAATGGTCTAAATTTGACCTGTTGTCATGGTCATGTTTAGGTTTAACCAGCAAGGCATCCACGATGGCGCTTACCCATACGCTTTTCTCTCCAGGTGAACTGGCCCTACAGGTCGGTGAGAAGGCTCGCGCGCTGCGTTTGACGCAGAACCTCTCACGCAAGACGTTGGCCGAGCGGGCCGGTGTTTCAGAGTCGACCATCAAGCGTTTTGAAACGACTGGGCAGATCACCCTGGATGCGCTGGTGCTGTTGGCCTCGTCTTTGGGTGTGGCGCAGCAACTGTCTGGGTTGTTTACGCAGGCGCAGCCCGTCTCGCTGGATGAACTCAAGCAAAGCGGACGAGTCCGGGGGCGCAAATGAAGAACGTGACCTCGGTCGAGGTGCTGCTCGCGGGCACTCGGGTCGGTGAGTTGGTGTCTGTGTCTCGGCGAGGGACTTTTTTGCCTACGGCGAGCAGTGGTTGGCGACGGGGTTCAACCTCTCGCCGCTGAACATGGAGTTCAAATCCTCCCCGCAGGCGGCACCTGATCCTCATCTGTTCGGCGGGTTGATGGGGTGTTCGCTGATTCCGTGCCTGATGGTTGGGGCATGCTGCTGATGGATCGCTTTTTCCTGCGTGAGCGTGGCATTGATCGACGCGCCATTACGGCACTGGATCGGTTGGCGTACATGGGCGACCGCGCCATGGGTGCCCTGGAGTAGGCAGTGCTTCCTGAGCATCGAATAGTCTACGTAGATCAAAGTCTGTTCTAAAACAACTTGGAGAGCAGTATCTGCGTTGAGGTGCGGGTCACTCCGTCCATTACACCAATCGCCTCCAACTGAGCGTGTTGCTCCTCGGGGGTTGGTACCTGTAGCAGGGCGATAAAGTCATACGTGCCGTTCACCGAATACAGTGACTTGAGCGCCGGGAGCTTTTTCAACTGATTAACGACCGTCCGACCTTTTTTCGGGTCAATCGAGATCATGCTGTGAGCGCTGACCAGATTACGCTGGTATTCCGGATGGGTAGAGATCGTATAGCTTCACGAGCCTGATTCGCCATTGAACTGAGTTGGTCACGGTCTGAACCGCTGTTGGTGACCTCATGAGCAACTATTAAATGGTGCTGCGTATCGACAGCCGTCTGCACGTTGTAGCCGACGATACCGCTGCCGCGCGTCATCATCGAACGGGCATCCGGGTCGGTCAGCGAAACCTGTTTGTCAGGGGAATTGTTGTGCTGAGTTTCGATCCCCTCAAGCTCTTTCATCTGCGCTTTGAGCTTGGCGATTTTATCTTCCAGGCTGGCAGTGTCCGGCGTAGAGGCGCTAGGAATCTGTCGATCAGCCGCATCGAGCGCAGCCAAATAACGGCTGATGCTCGCCTCGATTTCTTCCATACGCCGCTTCAGTTTGGCGCTGGTGAAATTGCGGTCACGGTTGTTCACTGCCTTGAATTTACTGCCGTCGATGGCAACCAGGTTTTCGCCAAACAAACCCAACTGCTGGCAGAGCAAAACGAACTGGCGGCAGACGCCGCGAATGGCCTTGCTGTTGTCTTTTCGGAAGTTGGCGATGGTCTTGAAGTCGGGCGTTAAGCGCCCGGTTAACCATATCAGCTCGACGTTACGCTGGGCTTCACGCTCAAGACGTCGGCTCGACTGGATGCGGTTTAGGTAACCGTAGATGTAGATCTTCAGCAGGATCGCCGGGTGGTAGGCAGGTCTGCCAGTTTCGGCTGGAATGACGCCATCAAAACCTAGAGTGGCCAAGTCGAGTTCATCGACGAAAACGTCAACCACCCGAACCGGATTGGTATCGCTGACGTAGTCGTTGAGGCTTTCGGGAAGTAAGGTGCTTTGACCTCGGTGTTCACCCTGGATAAACCGTTTCATGGGCGTCCCTTGCGATGAGATTCTTGGAAATCATAGCAAGGGTCTACCGGGGCGTTTTTACACACTCTGGGCCGAGAGTCGACAGTACCAACTGGCCGGAGTCGCCCCGCAGCGGTCCTTCGTGAGGGGGGAGAATCCGGTCAATAGCGTCCCTTCGAATCGCTAATCATCCCCTCACTCGCCCTGCCAGTGACTGGATTGATTGGGCGTCGCGCTGCCGAGCTCGAGTGATTCTAATCCGCGATCTGTTCTGCAGCGGTATCGGCCGCAAGGATATGCTCTTTAGGCTTTGACTGAGTACGTCGCGCCTGCCCGCGCTGCCGCTTAGCCTGCTGCTTCGCATGCAGCGCCTGAGCCGCCGTCACAGCGCCGACTGCCTGGCCGCTCAAGTCTAAGCGCTGCGCACTCTCCATCATGCTTGCCCAGTATCGACTTCCCCGGCACCAGGTAGCGATGCCCCGCTTGAGCTGTTCGCTGGATATTCCGAGCAGCTCCAGGTGTTGCTCGGCATCTTTGAGAATGCCTTCCTTGAGCGGAACCTTGGGGGCCGGATTGACTGGGAAGGCCAACGGAAAGTGCTTCTGCAATCGCCAGATCGCTTCCACCGCAGGATCTTGCTCACGAGGCTTCGTTTGCAAGGAGGTCCCCCGCTTGTGCTGCTTAGTGCTATCAGTCTTTACCTGCTCTTTTTCAGCCCGCAGGCGGTCACGTAGCTCAGCTAGTTGCTCAAAACCCATCGTTCAGTTCGCCACTTCATGTTTGATTCGTGGCGCAAGGTTATCCCATGCAGTCTTTTGGAACAGCCTAATCAGGCGGTAACACGATCAAGCAAGTGATCGCGGCATTCCAGTCGCTAGCTGACAAGTAATGGAACAGCATGGTATCTGTTGTCCTGGCTATGAAAGCAACTGCATGCAGACCTATAAGGAGGTTTGGGGATGATCGATTTGCTGCCGGTATTGATGACAGCGACAAGGACAATACCGCAGCAAATGACTGAGTGGTTTGGCGTTCCACTGCCCGATGAGCTGCTTGCGGAGCTTGGCATTAGAGTCGGCGATTCACTGTATTTGGCTGAGGAGTACGTGGGCACGACGGGCTGTTTGGTGTTAACCAAAACGCCGCAGGCTTCTGCTCGGGCCGGTGTGTTGGTCGAGCACCAGAATACGACGGATACGGAAGATGAGTGAGCCGACTGGGAACGCTTCAACGGAGTGCAACTCCACATCCAGGTGCGTCGCGCAGTGCTTTCTCACTTTTGAGAGTGGATGATTGTCGTCCGACGCCACTGGCTGACTGATGCGTGGCATCCGTTCGCCGCGAGCAAAAAATCAGCCAGTCAAATTTCCTTGTACCCGATTGCGACCGGCAGCCTTGGCGGCATATAGAGCTTGGTCGGCCAGTTCTATCAGTTCGCTGGCCTTGAACTGTGGTTGGCTTTGCGCAATGCCGGCGCTGAAGGTTGTGCTGAAAGTGGTGCTGTCCTTGGCGTTGAATTGCAACTCGGCAAAGCGCAGGCGAATGGCATCCAAAATCTCCGTGGCTTGTTGCAGATTACAGTCTGGCAGCACGGCGGTGAACTCTTCGCCGCCGTAGCGGCCCAGGCTGTCACTGCGGCGCAGGCGTTGGCGTAGGAGGTTGGCCAGGGCGCGAATGACGTTGTCGCCGACTGCATGGCCATAGTGATCGTTGACACCTTTGAAATGGTCAAGATCAAGCATGACCACGCAGGTCGGCTTGTCGCTGCGCTTGGCACGTTCAACTTCCACGGCCACTTGCTCCTTGATGTCGGCATGCTTGAGCAGGCCTGTCAGGCTGTCACGGGCCAAGGCGTTGCTCAACAGACGGGCACGCTGGGCGCGGGCGAGAACAGTGGCCACTAGGGCATTGTCGGAAATCGGCTTGGTGACGAAGTCGTCGCCAGCCTTGAGCAAAGCCTTCATCTGCTGCCTGATGTCGGTTTCCGCTGACAGGTAGATGATCGGCACCCGCAGCCAGGCATCGTTGAAACGGATGATCTGTGCCAGCTCCGGCCCCGAGCACTGCGGCATGTGCACATCGAGCATGACTACTTCGGGGTTGAAGGTGTGCATCACGCGGTCAATGTCCTGAGGCTGATTGAGGGTTTGCACCTGCATGCCAGCATTGTCCAGGACCAGGCGGTAACGGCTGGACAGTTCAACGTCATCATCGATCACCAGCACCCTGTAGGGTTCGCCGCGTTGCTGGGCAAAGATGTTGTCCAGGCGGCTTTCCAGGGCGCTGAAGTCGATTGGTTTGTTGAAGTAGCCGGCGACGCCGGCACGCACTGCGCGCAGCCGGGTGGTGAAGTCGGTCTGGCTTGAAAGGGCCAGCAGCGGGAGAGGGGAGAGCAGTTTTTTTTGCAGTTGTTCGGCAAACAGCAGGCCATCGTAGTTTTCAGCATCCAGGTCGGTATCGATGATCAGCACATCGGGCAACTGCTGGTTGATGGCCGCTTGCAGGGCTATGCCGCTGGCGAAGTGTTCGGCGGCATAGCCGAAGTTGCGCAGGGTCGACTGCAGGCTCAGGCCCAGCTGCAGGTCGCTTTCCAGAATGTAGATACGCCGGTTCAGCTCATTGATCAGCGCCTTGGGCAGCGTTGGTACGTTGTCGTCCGGGTGGTGGCTGGTGGACTGCGCGCAGTCGAACTGGCTGAACTGCTGCAGTGCGGCGGCATGGGCCTGCAGTTGTGCGCTGCTGCTCTGTTGCATAAGTGCCACGCTGGCCAGCTCCAGGGCCCGGGCCTGTTCGCCGAGTTGCGCGTAGCCGAAGGTGCCGGCGGCACCGGCGAGTTGGTGCAGTTTGTCACGCACCTTCTGCAGCAAGGGTTGGGCGCTACTCTGCGTAGCGTTGCTGATCAGTTCGGCGGCCTGTTGGGCCAGCTCTGGCAAATCATTGCGTAAGCGTTCGCGGAACTGCGCACTCAGGGCTTGGAGGAGTTGCTGGAGGTCATCTGCACTATTGGCCATGCGGCGGACTCTGGAGAACGTAAGGCTGCGACGCTAATGGCAGCAAGGTGTTGAACGATTTTTTCTTATCGAGCAAGCGTAGCGGAAGCGCAGCAGACTGCGCCAGCGTCATGCTGCCGAGTGGTTTGAACGTGCACAGGCGGGTAGGTCAAACCAGAAGCAGGCACCTTGGCCGGACGTCGAGTGGAAGCCGATACGGCCGCCCATGTGCTCGATCAGCTCCTTGCTGATCGCCAGCCCCAGACCGCTGCCGCCTTTCTGCCGAGTGCTGGAGGCATCGGCCTGGGAAAACTTCTGGAAGATGCGTGTTTGAAACGCCTCAGGGATGCCTTCGCCGTGATCGCGCACGCTGACGCGCAGGTGCTGCTCATGGCGCTCCAGGCTGACCTCGATACGGGCGCCGGGCGGTGAGAACTTGCAGGCGTTGGAAAGCAGGTTGGCGAGCACTTGTTGCAGGCGCAGGGTGTCGACTTTGGCGCTGGCAGTGAGCTCGCTACCTGGTTGCAGGCAATAGCTGACCTGATGCTGCTCGGCATAGGCCTGGTTGCTGCGCAGCGCTTCTTGTAGCAGAGGCAACAAGGCATGGGGCTGCAGATCGAAGATCATCTTGCCGGCGATCAGCTTGTCCATGTCCAGCAAGTCGTTGATCAGCAGGCTCAGGCGTTGGCTGTTGTGCTGGGCAATTTCCAGCATCGGTGCCATGGCGGTGGGGACCGCGCCGAGTGCGCCACCGTTGACCAGGCCCAGGGCACCACTGATGGAGGTTAGGGGGGTGCGCAGTTCGTGGCTGATGGTGGAAACAAAGTCACGCTGCAATTGCTCGATGCGCTTGTGCTCGGTGATGTCGTGGAGGATGGCCACTGCACCAATCAGGCTGCCATCGGCGGCATGTAGCGGGTCGGCATTGACGGCGATAAAACGCATCGGCTGGCCGGGCAGCACGATGCAGTATTCCTGGTTGCGGATCTGCTCACCGGCCAGGGCGCGCAGCAAGGGCCGATCTGCGGGGTTGATGGCGACCTGGTTTTCTGCGTCATACAGCGTGTAACGCTGGGCCCAGTCGGATGGCGGCATGTTGCCTGTTAGTTCCGGCGAGACGCCATACCAGATGCGAGCGGTGTCGTTGAACACCGTCAGCTGCCCGTCACGGTCGCAGACGAGTACGGCTTCGCAGAAGTTCGCCAGCAGGCGACGGTTGATTTCCTGCTGGTTGCTCAGTTCCAGTTGTTCGGCCTTGCGCGTGCTGATGTCGCTGATAAAACCATGCCAGAGCACGCCACCGTCGGCTTGGCGTTCGGGACTGGCGCGCCCTTCGACCCAGATCAGGCCCTTGTCTGGGTGCAGGACGCGGTATTCGATATGCCACAGGCTGAGGTCGCTGGCCGACTGCCGGATGGACGCGCTGATGGCCTCCAGATCATCCGGGTGCAGAGTGGCAAAGGCCTTATCGGCATTGTCCTGCACCTGTTCCGGCGTTACCCCGTAGATCGCGCCGATGCCGGCACTGGCATAAGGAAAACAGCTGCTACCGTCGGCGCGCTGAAGGAACTGGTAGGCCACCCCGGGCAGTTGTGCGGCCAGATGCTGCAGGCGTAGCTGGATCTGTTCGCGTTGCAGCAGGTCGTGGGCGATGAACAGGTAGCCGAGCAGTTCGTCTGGCTGCGGACGGATTGCCGAGACGCTGAGGGTGATCGGCACCTCACTGCCATCTCGGCGCCGGTAATGCCATTCAAGCTGTTCACGCTCGTCGAGGCGTGCCTTGGTCACCAGCGTTTCGAACAGCTCCGCGCTGGGCGGCAGGTCGAGTTGCCGGGCGCGTTGCTGCAGTTCGTCCTGGCGGTGCAGGCATTGCTGAATAAGCTGGCCGTCGAGGGCGTGCGGCGGATAGTCGAGCAACTGTCGGGCCGCCTGATTGACGCTGAGGATGCGTCCCTGGCAATCGGTAGTGAGCATCGCCACCCCGGCATTGCTGACAATCGCCTGTTGCAGGGCGGCGAGCCGAGCTTGTTCAGCGGCGCTGCGGCGTAGCTCCAGTTGCCGTACTACTTGCCGGCCCAGGCGTGCCAGCGCTTCGCGCTGGGCTGGGCTGAGGTAATGGGGTGTTTGATCGATGACGCACAGAGTGCCGAGTGGGTAGCCGTCGGAGGTGATCAGTGGGGCGCCGGCATAGAATCGGATATCAGGCGCCCCAGTGACCAGAGGGTTGCTGCGAAAACGTGGATCTTCGAGGGCGTTGGGCACCTCGAAGATATCTTGCTGGTGAATGGCGTGGGCGCAGAAGGCTAGTTCGCGCGGGGTTTCCTGCGCCTCCAGGCCGACCCTGCTCTTGAACCACTGGCGGTTGGCATCGATTAGCGAAATCAGCGCAATGGGTGTGCCGCACAGGTGCGCGGCGAGCTTGGTGAAGTCGTCGAATTCTTCCTCGGCGGGAGTGTCGAGCACGTTGTAGCGCAGGAGCGCGGCCAGGCGCTCGGGCTCGTTCGCGGGCACTGCTGGCGTGCCTGGGTAGAGCGTTGAGGTCATTGGTCGTGACCCACTGTCGGTTCAGACTGAGCCCGCTGCCAAATCGCGCGGACCTGGTTGGCCAGCTGCATGGGATCGAAGGGCTTGATGATGACGTCATGGGCGCCGAGGCTCAGATAATGAGCAATTTCGTTCGGCTGTACCTTGGCGGTCATGAAGGCCACCGGAATTTGCTGCAGATCGATCAGGTCGTGCAGGCGCTCAAGGGTTTGCGGGCCATCCATATCGGGCATCATCACGTCGAGCAAGATGAAGTGCGGGGCAAAGTCGAGAACCTTGTCCAGGGCTTCCTGGCCGCCGGAACAGCTCAACACCTGAAAACCGCCGACCGCCTCCAGGGCGACCTTGGCCACCGCCTGAATCGAGCGGTCATCTTCCACATGCAGGATGCGTTTCAGTTCGGTCATGGTTGGCTCTTGTCGTGGTTTGGAGGTGGCCATCTGCTTAGAGCAAAGGCGTTAAAGGGCGGGCTGGCAAGTCTATCGGTATTGTTTGACGCGCCTCCAGTGCCGAGCCTTCATGGCGGGCTGGCCATGGGCAGGCTGAACCAGAAGCAGGTGCCGTGGCCCGGCTCGCAGTTGAAGCCGATCTGGCCGTGCATGCGCTCGACCAGTTCGCGGCTGATCGCCAAGCCCAGCCCGGTGCCGCCCAGTTGCCGGCGATCGGAGCTGTCGGCCTGGGCGAATTTGCTGAAGATGCGCGCGCGGAACGCTTCGGGAATGCCGCTGCCGTAGTCGCGCACCTCGATCCGCAGTTGCTGCCCGCTAACCTGGCAGTGGATCTCCACGGCGCTATTGGCGGGAGAGTGCTTGGCGGCGTTGGAGAGCAGGTTGGCCATGACCTGTAAAAAGCGTTGGGCATCGACCCGCACATTGGCGCTCTCCGGCACGGCCAGCAGTTGCCAGTGCACCCGGTATTCGTCGGCATAGGCCTGGTTGGCTTGCAGGGCTTGTTCGAGTAGCGGCCGCAGAGCACATGCTTGCAGGTCGAAACGCATGTGCCCGGCGTTGAGTTTTTCCATGTCCAGTAGGTCGTTAATCAGCAGGGTCAGCCGTTGGCTGTTCTGCTGGGCAATGCCGAGCATGGCGGCCATGCTCTCGGGCACGGCGCCCAGGGCGCCACCATTGATCAGGCCCAGGGCGCCGGCAATCGAGGTCAGCGGGGTGCGCAGCTCATGGCTGACCGTGGAAACGAACTCGCTCTGCATGCGCTCCACGCGCTTGCGCTCGGTGATGTCGCGCACCACAGCAATGAGCTTCTGCTCGCCACGGTGGCTGATGCGCGACAGGGCCAGCTCCAGTGGGAAGTGTTCGCCGTTCTGGCGCCGGCCTTCGAGTTCCTGTGGTAGGCCATCGCTGGCCTGCTCGGCCGCCTCTTGCAGCAGGGTGCGAATGTGCTGGCCATAAGCGTGCCGATGGGGCTCGGCCAGCAGGCTCGCAGCGTTGAGACCGAGGGTATGGCCCGGGTCGAGGGCGAAGATCCGCTCGGCAGCGCGGTTGCACGACTCGATGAGACCTTGCGGGCTGAAGGTCAGGATGCCGTCGATGACGTTGTCGAGCACCGTGTGCACATACTCCTCGCGCTCACGACGTTCCTGTTCGGCGGCCACGTTGGCGCTGATGTCCCAGAGGAAGCCGTCCAGCCAGAGCAGTTCGCCCGTGTCGGCATAGGCGCCACGGCCTTTTTCGCTGATCCACACTGTGTGCCCGTCGGCATGCCTGATGCGATAGCTGACTTCAAACATCTCGCCGTCGGCCAGGCAGTTCTGGGCGGTGCGGGTCACCGGCAGGTCGCGGGGCAGGATGATGCTGCTGAGGCTGCGCTGCTGGGTCGTAAAGTCGCTGGCCGGGTAGCCGGTGAGGCGCTCGATTTCATCGCTGATGTGCAGGATCGACCAGCTGCCATCATTGCGGCAGCGGTATACCGCGCCGGGCAGGTTGCTGATCATGCTGCGCAGGCGCTGTTCGTTGTCCTGCAGGGCGCGACTGATCTGCAGTTGGGCGCTGATGTCGGTGGCAATGCCAAGGAAACCAGTGATCTGCTCGTGCTCGTCGCGGATGGCCGTGACGGTCAGGTTGACCTGGCGTTGCTGGCCGTCTTGGCGCACGTAGGTCCACATGCGGGTTGCCGGGTCTTGGGCGTCAGTTTTTTCGGTGAATACCTTGATGCCGTTGACTGGGCGGCCCAGTGCCTGGCTGAGTTCTGTGGCGCGCGCCTCGACTTCGCTGGGTAGATGAAACACTGCCGGGCTATGCAGTCCGACCATGGCCGATGATGAGTAGCCCAGCAGGCGTTCGGCTCCGGAGTTGAACAGGGTAATCAGGCCGTCGGGGTCGGTGGCGATCATCGCCACTTCGGTGGATGAGTCGACCACCGCCTGCAGGAATGCACGGGTGCGGCGCACTTCCTCATCCTGATGGTGGCTGGCACTGACGTCGATGTGAGTGCCGTACATAAGCAGCGGCAGGTCCTCTGGCGTGCGCTTGACCAGGCTGCCGCGGGCGTTCACCCATACCCAGTGGCCGGCCTGGTGGCGCATGCGCAGGGTGCTGTTGTAATACGGCAGGGCGCCGCTGAAGTGCTGGTTGAGCAAGCTCCGGCAGTGTTCGAGGTCTTCGGGGTGGGTGAGGCGGACCCAGGTGTTGACGTCCAGCGGGGCCAGTTCGTCGAGGCGATAGCCGAGCATACTGGCCCAGCGTGAGTTGAATACCGTGGCGCCGCTTTGCACGTTCCATTCCCAGGTGCCGAGGTCGGTGCTTTCGATGATGCTGGCCAGGCGCTGGCGCTCTTCACGCAACGCTTCTTGCTGGCGCTGCACTTCGAGCTGAGTCTGCTGGCGCTGGGCATCGCGCTGCAGGGCGGCAATCAGCTGGCCGAGGGTGGCCAGCAATGGCGTCAGCAATTCGTGCAGGCCGAGGTCATAACCGGCTGGGCGATTGGCGATACCGAGCATGCCAACCAGCTCACCATGGTGATGCAGCGGCAGGCCCAGGAAACAGTCGAGGGCGGGATGCCCTGGAGGCAGGCCGGCGCGCCGCGGGTCCTGCTGCGGTGCGTTGCTCAGCAGCGGCTGTCCGCTGCGCAGGACCTCGCCGAACAGGCTGTCGAGGTTGCGAAACTCCATGCCGGCCGGTGCCTGGCGGGCATAGAACTGCAGGGTTTCCTCGTTCCAGGCAATGTTGCTGATGGCGAAGGTTTTCAGGTACGGCTGGGCGGACTCGTCGCGCAGCACTTCGCCGATAAAACCAAAGGCACTGTCGGTGAACTCGAGAATGCGTTGCAGCAATAGATCGAAGGCTTGGCGATGGTTTTCTTCGTCGATATAGGCCGACAGTGCCTGAGTCATGATAGCGAGCAGTTGGCTGTTTTGTCGCTCCGAAGCTTGGCTCTTATGCTTGGGCAGCCAGCGGGAAAAGAATTTCCGAGCTTCTAAATTCATTTTTATTGATCATCTGCCGAATAATGATACGGCTTGAGTTGTAAAAGTAGCTTAGTCTAACAGACGGTATTGCGCGCGAATGTCCTACCAAGCGTGAGTTCACCCTCGTGGGAAGTGCTTTACAGGGGGGAATTTTACCGACTTATTGCAAACGCAGGCCCAGCGGTTGATTGACAGATGATTGTGCTCTTTTATCGTGTAACAGCTGCCTGGAACTGTTTTTTTCAAGGAAATATTTATGAGTGGCTCTGTGCCGTTGTATGTAAGTACGCGTCTTTCATTGGCGCGCCTGTTTTTGGCTCAGGCTGCTCCTTGGTTGTGCTGCGGAATATTATTCTTGTTGTCGGGGGCGCTCTGGGTCAGTCTCTTGGCTGGGGCGCTAATCAGTCTGGTGCTTGTTATATTGTTGCAGTATTGGCAACAGGTTCCGGCGCAATTGGGCGGCGAGTCGCTAAGTCACGAGCCGCGCAAACTGAGTGATAGCGAGTTGTTGCATCTCAATCGCGAGACAATTGAGGTGCAAATCAACCTTCTGCAGGGGCAGATCAAACAGGTCGGTAGTCTGCTAGCGTCTGCCATCAGCGAGATTACCGCCAGCTTTTCGATGCTGGCCCACAGTGTGCGTGAGCAACATGATCTGGCCCATGGATTGATTGAACGCTACCAAACAGGCGGCAAGGCCGGGCAGGATAAAATCAGTTTTCAGGAGTTTGTCAGTACCACGCACTCGACCCTGGGTTTATTCGTAGATGCCACCATCGAAACCAGCCATACCTCCATGCAGTTGGTGGAGCGAATGGATGCAATTAGCGCCAAGATCGCTAGTATTCTCAAGTCCACGGCTGACATGGATTCGATTGCCAAGCAGACCAATCTGCTGGCCTTGAATGCAGCCATCGAAGCAGCTCGGGCCGGTGAGGCTGGGCGTGGCTTTGCCGTGGTTGCTGATGAGGTGCGTGTTCTGTCCACTCGTTCGACGGTGTTCTCCGCAGAAATTCGCGAGCATGTAGATGCCGTACTGGCTGAGTTGCGCTCAGCCGATGCTTCAGTCAGCCTACTGGCTGCCAAAGACATGTCCTTCGCCCTAGGGTCACACAAGCAGGTCAATGACATGCTTGATGAGTTGGCGAATGTAAATGGCCATACGCTGCAGGTGGTGGGGCGTTTGGATAGTATTTCCAGCGTGATTGGAGTCGAGGTCAATCGGGCCATTACCGCCCTGCAGTTTCAGGATATGAGTGGGCAGTTGCTGGGGCAGATGCAGGGGCATTGCCTGCGCCTGGAGCAATTTGTCGTGCGCCTGCAAGAGCACGCCCGTTTGCCGGCTGAGCAGCAGTTGCAGGCCCTGCAGGAAGAACGCGCGCAGTTGCACAAGCGTCCGGTCAGCCCGGTGACCCAGACCAGCATGAGCGCTGGCGATATCGATCTTTTCTAAAGAGGGTTGTCCATGAGCAGTAACAGTCTGGTGACTTTACGTCCGCAAGGACGTTTTGATTTCAACTGTTTTCGCGATTTTCGCAGCCACTATGAGGCAGCTCTGGCCCAGGAGGGTGTGCAGTGCATCGTCGTCGATCTGCAGCAGGTGCAGTACATCGACTCGGCAGCCCTGGGCATTCTCCTGCTGCTGCGTGACAAGGCGAGTGCTCAGGAGGTCAAGGTGGAGCTGGCCAACTTGCAGGGGACGGTTAAGGATGTGCTGGAAATTGCCAACTTTCACAAAATCTTCAGTATTCGTTGAGTATGCAGTCGCTGAAGATTCTCGCCATTGATGACGATCCCCTAATTGGTTTGGTTATTGGTGCCTTTGTCCAGAGCTTGGGACATGTGGCTGTGCATGTGCTGAGTGGCGAGGAAGGCATTGCCGAGTATCAACGCGGAGACTTCGATCTGGTGCTAGTGGACCGGCAGATGCCGGGTCTGGATGGCTTGGCCACCACCCAGGTGCTGCGTGAGCTGCAGCAAAGCAGCGGCTGGCTGCCGATCATCATGCTCTCGGCCGGCACTGCTACCGATGAACAGGTGCTGGCGCTGAATGCTGGTTGCGATGACTTCATCGCCAAACCGGTGAATTTTCAAATTCTCGAAGCCAAGATCAACGCCTTCTTGCGCATTGCGCGCTTGCAGCAGCAGAACGCCGCCCAGCATAAGGCGTTGTTGCGTTACTCCAGTATGGAGGCAGAGGAGCGGCGCATTTGCGGTTTTCTGATGGAGCGCTTGGTGCGCCGCGAGCTGCTCGATAATCCATTGATCCGTTTTCTGCTGCAGCCGGCAAGCGAAATTTCGGGCGACTTGCTATTGGCGAGCAGCTCCCGCAGCGGCGATATTTATGTGATGTTGGCCGATGCCACCGGTCATGGCTTACCGGCGGCGCTGACTCTGATTCCGCTGTCGCAAGCCTTCTACACCATGGCGGCAAAAGGCTTTCAACTCGACACCATCGCCCGCGAGCTGAATCGTCAGCACCGTATCTACAGTCCGTCGGACCGTTTTGTTGCGGCCATTATGGCGGTCTACAGCCCGCGCGAATCGACCCTTGAGGTTTGGAATGGCGGCTTGCCGGCGGCCATGCTGATTAATGATGAGTGCCGAGTAGCGCGCAGTTTCCGTTCCTTGAACCTGCCGCTGGGGATTTTACCCGACGACGAGTTTGACTGCGAAACTGAGACTACCCAAGTCAATGGCCCCTGCCATTTGTTGATGTGTTCCGATGGTTTGATTGAGGCGGAAAATGCCGAGAGTGAGCCTTTTGGTTATGCGAGGCTGCTTCAGGCGCTAGCGGCTGGGGCTACTGAGGATTGCCTGGGGCGCTTGCAGCATGCGGTGCAGGAACACCTGCAAGATGCCGTGGCGCATGATGACCTGTCCTGTTTATTACTCGAGTGTCGGCCATCACTGGTCCAGCAACCTCAGGTTGACCAGAAGGCTGTGGTCAGTGCGATTGCCGATAGCTGGCAGTTCAATATCTCACTTGAGGCGGCCCAGTTGCGACGTCTCGACCTTGAGCCTTTACTCACCGATTTTTGTAAAACTCTGGGGCTCGACATGCCGCGTCAGGGGCCGTTCAGCCTTATTGTGCGTGAGCTGCTGACTAATGCCTTGGATCATGGCTTGCTGGGCCTTGGTTCGGAACTGAAGAGCGGCCCCGATGGTTTTGAGACTTACTTGCAGGCGCGGCATGAGCGTTTGCAGCGTTTGACCCAAGGGCAGATCGAGTTGGATATCAGCCAGACCGGCTCGTTGCTGGGTAATTGCCTGCGCATTGAAGTGGTCGACAGTGGTCCCGGATTTGACTGGGTGCGTCAGCAACAGACGCAGGTTGGCGAAGAGGATGGTCTTTACCATGGGCGGGGATTACAGCTGGTGAGTCGCTTGTGCGACAGTCTGGAAATTTGTGGGCGAGGCAATCAAGTTATTGCGCAAATGCGTTGGGGGCAAGTGCCCTCCACGAAATGATGTATGCACAATTTATGAACTTTTCTGGAGACAATTAACGGATGAGCAAATCCATCCTGATTATCGATGACTCGGCTTCGATCCGCCAAATGCTGGGGTTCACCCTGCGTTCTGCGGGCTACGAAGTGGATGAGGCGGTCGATGGTCGCGACGGCCTGGGTAAGGCGCAGCGCAAGAGTTACCAACTGGTGTTCACGGATCAGAATATGCCCAATATGGACGGTCTGACCCTGATCAAAAATCTGCGTGGCATGCCCAGCTACCGCTCCACCCCGATCCTGATGTTGACCACCGAAGCCGCCGACAGCATGAAGCTGCAAGGTAAGGCCGTTGGTGCGACCGGTTGGTTGGTCAAACCCTTCGATCCGCCCAAACTGCTGGAAGTAACCAAAAAAGTCCTGAATTGATATTCGACTTCGGCAGGTAGCCATGACCTTTGGTATGAGTCAGTTTCTTGGGGTGTTCTTCGAGGAAGCAGAAGAGCATCTCGCCGCCCTGGAACATCTGTTGTTGACGCTGGATGTTGCCCAGCCCGATGCAGAGGCCCTTAACGGTATTTTTCGCGCGGCCCACTCGATCAAGGGCTCCAGCGGCATGTTCGGGTTTGATGACCTCACCGCCGTTACCCATGTGCTGGAAACCCTGTTGGATAAGCTGCGCTCCGGGCAGATCGCCCTGCAGGCGCAGATGATCGATGTGCTGCTGGAGGCCCGCGATGTGCTGGCGCAGCTGCTGGCGGCGCACAAGTCGGAAACCCCCGATCCGAGCATCGCCGTGCAGGCCACCGTGACACGCCTGCAGGCCTTGATCGATCAGCAGGGCAACGGCAGTGCGAGTGCTGCTGCGGTGGATGACAGCTTCGGTTTCTTCGACGATGCCCCTGGCGCACCGGCGGCGGATACGGCCACTGCAACAGCCACTGCCGTGGCGCCGGTCGAACCGGCCTGGGGCTTGTTTGCCGATGAGCCAGCGGTTGTGCCAACGCCGGTTGCCGACAGTGCCTTTGGCTTTTTCGATGATGCCCCCGGCGCCCCCAGTACGGCGGTTGCCGAGCAGGCCTATGGGCTGTTTCCGGATGCACCGGGCGCACCGCAGGTGGGCGCGCCTGCCGTGGTCGCCGCCCCGGCCCATGATCGGCGCAGCAGCGACCGCCGCGCCGCGCCTGCTGCGCCAGCGGCGGATGCCGAGTCCAGCTCGATTCGGGTCAGCGTCGAGCGCATCGACAGCCTGATCAATCAGGTCGGCGAACTGGTGATTACCCAGGCCATGCTCGCTCAGTTGACCTCGGTGCTCGACCCGGCCGAGCACGAGCGCATCTACCAGGCCCTGACCCAGCTGGAGCACAACACCCGCGAGTTGCAGGAAGCGGTGATGTCGATTCGCATGCTGCCCATCAGCTTCGTCTTCAACCGCTTTCCGCGCCTGGTGCGCGACACCTGCGGCAAGCTGGGCAAGCAGGTCGAGCTGGTGCTGCGCGGCGAACACACCGAGCTGGACAAGGGCGTGATCGAAAAACTCACCGACCCGCTGACCCATATCGTGCGTAACAGCATTGATCACGGTATCGAGCTGCCGGCCGAACGGCTGGCGGCGGGCAAACCGGCCATGGGCACGGTGCGCATGTCGGCCTTTCACCAGGGCGGGCGCATCGTGGTGGAAATCAGCGACGACGGCAAAGGCCTGTCGCG
>RCMZ01000209.1_pt1 | contig 36940 bp, 31 predicted proteins | sample 2041141 | NCBI WGS metagenome assembly RCMZ01 (sample SAMN09708263, study PRJNA481090) | Wastewater metagenome, whole genome shotgun sequencing project. | biome: sewage; isolation source: Davis station wastewater (DW) | place: Antarctica: Davis Station | collected 2010-03-01 | reverse complement strand
TCCGCGGCAGCATGGTGGCTGACCTGATTGCGTATCTGGGCAGTATCGATTTCGTTATGGCCGATGTGGACCGCTAATCATGAGCCAAAACAGCCTGATCCAATCCGACCGTTTCGTCCTAAGTGACAGCGAGCGCTCTGCCATTGAGCACGAACTGCATCACTACGAAGACTCGCGCGCCGCCTCCATCGAAGCGTTGAAAATCGTACAGAAAGCCCGTGGTTGGGTGCCAGATGGCGCCATCACGGCCATCGGTGAGCTGATCGGTATCCCTGCCAGCGATGTTGAAGGTGTGGCCACTTTTTACAGCCAGATCTTTCGCCAACCCGTGGGTCGCCACATCATTCGTGTTTGCGACAGCATGGTCTGCTACATCGGCGGTCATGAGTCAGTGGTCAGCAGCCTGCAGCAGCAATTGGGCATTGGCTTGGGGGAGACCACCAGTGACGGTCGTTTCACTCTGCTGCCCGTGTGCTGCCTGGGCAATTGCGATAAAGCACCGGCACTGATGATCGATGATCACACCTTCGGTGACGTGCAACCTGGCGGTGTGGCTTCCCTGCTGGAGAACTACCCATGAGACTCAGCTCTTTTGGCCCGGCCAACAGCATTGCCCGCAATGCCGAAACCCATCCACTGACCTGGCGTCTACGTGAAGACGGCGCGCCAGTTTGGCTCGATGAATATCAGCGCAAAGATGGCTACAGCGCTGCGCGTAAAGCGTTAGCGCAGATGAGTCAGGACGAGATCGTGCAGACCGTCAAAGACTCAGGTCTTAAAGGACGTGGCGGTGCAGGCTTCCCCACCGGCGTTAAGTGGGGCCTGATGCCCAAAGACGATGCACAGAACATTCGTTACCTGCTGTGCAACGCCGATGAAATGGAGCCCAACACCTGGAAAGACCGCATGCTCATGGAGCAGCAGCCGCACCTGCTGATCGAAGGCATGCTAATCAGCGCACGGGCACTCAAGGCTTATCGCGGCTACATCTTTCTGCGCGGCGAATACGTCGACGCCGCAACTAACCTCAATCGCGCCATCGATGAAGCCAAGGCTGCAGGCCTATTGGGCAAGAATATCCTCGGTAGCGGCTTTGATTTCGAACTGTTGGTCCACACCGGCGCCGGCCGTTATATCTGTGGTGAAGAAACCGCCCTGATTAACTCCCTCGAAGGCCGGCGCGCCAACCCGCGTTCCAAGCCACCCTTCCCTGCCGCCGTCGGCGTTTGGGGTAAGCCAACCTGCGTAAATAACGTCGAAACCCTGTGCAACGTGCCGGCTATCGTCGGCAACGGCGTTGACTGGTACAAATCTCTGGCCCGCGCCGGTAGCGAGGACATGGGCACCAAGCTGATGGGCTTCTCCGGCAAGGTGAAGAACCCAGGTCTGTGGGAATTGCCATTCGGCGTCCCTGCTCGCGAGCTATTTGAAGACTACGCCGGCGGCATGCGCGACGGCTTCAAACTCAAATGCTGGCAGCCTGGCGGCGCAGGTACCGGCTTCTTGCTGCCTGAGCATCTGGATGCACCGATGTATGCCGCAGGCATCGCCAAGGTAGGCACCCGCATGGGTACTGGCCTAGCCATGGCTGTCGATGAGAGCGTCAACATGGTCTCGCTGCTGCGCAACATGGAAGAGTTCTTTTCCCGTGAGTCCTGCGGTTACTGCACCCCTTGCCGCGATGGTCTGCCGTGGAGCGTAAAAACCTTGCGCGCCCTCGAGCTTGGCGTCGGTAAGCGTGGCGACCTCGAAACACTCGAGCAGCTGTGCAATAACCTCGGCCCCGGTAAGACCTTCTGCGCTCACGCACCGGGCGCGGTTGAGCCACTGGGTAGCGCGATTAAGTATTTCCGTCACGAGTTTGAAGCCGGCATTGCAACGCAGAGCCAGGTAAATATGCCGACGCAACTGATCGGCGCATAAGAGATTTGCAGCTTGGCGGCCTGCATAAGGCCACGACTGCGACCGTGATTCCATTAGCCACGTCTGCCTTCGGGCGGATAAACGAAGATAACTGAACCATGGCCACTATCCACGTAGACGGCAAAGCGCTCGAAGTCGACGGTGCAGACAACCTGCTACAGGCCTGCTTGTCGCTGGGGCTCGATATTCCCTATTTCTGCTGGCACCCCGCCCTTGGCAGCGTCGGCGCTTGTCGCCAGTGCGCGGTTAAGCAGTACACCGACGAAAACGACACGCGCGGTCGCTTGGTGATGTCCTGCATGACGCCGGCCACCGATAACAGCTGGATCTCCATCGACGACGAGGAAGCTAAAGCCTTCCGCGCCAGCGTGGTCGAGTGGCTGATGACCAACCACCCGCACGACTGTCCGGTGTGTGAAGAAGGCGGCCATTGCCACCTGCAAGACATGACGGTGATGACCGGTCATAACCAGCGCCGTTATCGCTTTAGCAAGCGCACCCACCAGAATCAGGAACTCGGCCCGTTCATCGCCCACGAAATGAACCGCTGCATCGCCTGCTACCGCTGCGTGCGCTATTACAAAGATTATGCCGGTGGCACTGACCTCGGCGTATTCGGTGCGCACGACAACGTCTACTTCGGCCGTGTTGAAGATGGCGTATTGGAAAGCGAGTTCGCCGGCAACCTCACCGAAGTCTGCCCGACCGGTGTGTTTACCGACAAAACCCACTCCGAACGCTACAACCGCAAGTGGGACATGCAGTTCTCGCCCAGCATCTGCCACGGTTGCTCCGCCGGCTGCAATATCAGCCCCGGCGAACGTTATGGCGAAATCCGCCGTATCGAAAACCGCTACAACGGCTCCGTTAACCACTATTTTCTTTGCGACCGTGGCCGCTTCGGCTATGGCTACGTTAATCGCGAAGACCGCCCGCGCCAGCCGCTATTGGCCAACGGCAATTCACTCGGCCTGGATACCGCTCTAGACAAAGCCGCTGTACTGCTCAAAGACCGGCGCGTGATCGGCATCGGCTCGCCGCGTGCCAGCTTGGAAAGTAACTTCGCCCTGCGCGAACTGGTCGGCGCCAGCAACTTCTACAGCGGCATCAATGCCAGTGAATTGAGCAACCTGCGCTTGGTGCTGCAAATCCTGCGCGACAGCCCGCTGCCAATCGCTTCGATGCGTGAGATCGAAGAACACGATGCCGTATTCGTCCTCGGCGAAGACCTGACCCAGACTGCCGCACGTATCGCCCTGGCCCTGCGTCAGTCGGTGAAAAACAAGGCTGTGGCCATGGCTGAGGCCATGAAAGTTCAGCCCTGGCTGAATGCAGCAGTGCAGAACATCGGCCAGAACGCCCTCAGCCCACTATTTATTGCCAGTTTGAGCGACACCAAGCTGGATGATGTGGCTGAAGAATGCGTACATGCCGCGCCGGACGATCTTGCCCGTCTCGGCTTTGCCGTGGCCCATGCACTCGACGCAAGCTCGCCTGCAGTGCCTAATCTCGACCCGGAAGCGGCGGCCTTGGCACAGCGGATTGCTGCTGCGCTGCTTAACGCCAAGCGGCCGCTGATTGTTTCCGGCGCCTCACTCGGCTCACAGGCCATCGTTGAAGCCAGCGCTAACATCGCTAAGGCCCTCAAGCTGCGCGAGAAGAACGCCTCCATTAGCTTGGTGGTGGCTGAGGCCAACAGCCTTGGCTTGGCCATGCTCGGCGGCGACGCACTCGAGATAGGTCTGCAAAACCTTATCGATGGCCATGCTGATGCAGTAGTCGTACTGGAAAACGACCTATATCGCCGCGTCGACAGTGCGCAGGTAGATGCAGCCCTGCAAGCCGCCAAAGCATTGCTGGTGCTCGACCACCAGCGCACACCGACCGCTGCACGGGCTGACCTGCTGTTCCCAGCGGCGAGCTTCGCCGAGGGCGATGGCACCTTGGTTAGCCAGGAAGGCCGCGCGCAGCGCTTCTTCCAGGTCTACGAGCCGTCTTATTACAAGCCTGAGATTCTGATTCGCGAGGGCTGGCGCTGGCTACATGCGCTACACAGCACGCTGCAACACAAGCCAGTGGACTGGACACAACTGGATCAGGTCACTGCCGCTTGCGCCGCAAGCAGCGCCGAACTAACCGGTATCATTGCTGCGGCACCGAGCGCCTCATTCCGCATCAAGGGCTTGAAGCTGGCTCGCGAGCCACTGCGTTACAGCGGCCGTACTTCGATGCGTGCCAATATCAGCGTGCATGAGCCACGTACGCCACAGGATCAAGACAGCGCCTTTGCTTTCTCCATGGAAGGCTACTCCGGCTCCGCCGAGCCGCACCAACAAGTGCCCTTCGCTTGGTCGCCAGGTTGGAACTCGCCGCAAGCGTGGAACAAGTTTCAGGATGAAGTCGGTGGTCACTTGCGTGCCGGCGACCCTGGTGTTCGCTTGATCGAGCCCCAAGGCGATGGCCTGCACTGGTTCAGCAGCGTACCCAAGCCGTTTGCACCAGCCGCTGGCCAATGGCAAATAGTGCCGCTGTATCACCTGTTTGGCAGTGATGAAACCAGCGCAATGGCTGCGCCTATTCAGCAGCGCATGACGCAGGGCTACATTGCATTGGCGCAAGCCGAAGCAGATAAGCTCGGCGTCAATGATGGTGCCCTGCTCAACCTGCGCGCCGGCAGCCGCAAGCTGAGCCTGCCACTGCGTATCGATGACAGCCTGAGCTTGGGTGTGGTTGGCCTGCCAGTAGGTCTGACAGGTATTCCTTCAGCCATCTTCGGCACCTTCGCCGAGGCTCTGCAGGAGGCCGCACAATGAGTTGGTTGACCCCTGATCTACTCGAGATCTTTTTTGGCGTGGTCAAGGCCATTGTCATCCTGCTCGCGGTAGTCATCTGCGGCGCGCTGCTGAGTTGGGTTGAGCGCCGTTTGCTGGCCCTCTGGCAAGATCGCTACGGCCCGAACCGGGTGGGCCCGTTTGGCGCCTTCCAGATCGCTGCCGACATGATCAAAATGTTCTTCAAGGAAGACTGGACGCCGCCGTTCGCCGATAAGATGGTGTTCACCATCGCGCCGATTGTGGCTTTCAGTACGTTGTTGATCGCCTTTGCGGTAGTACCGATCACCCCGACGTGGGGCGTGGCAGACCTGAACATCGGTTTGCTGTTCTTCTTCGCCATGGCCGGCTTAACGGTATATGCCGTGCTGTTCGCCGGCTGGGCCAGTAACAACAAGTTCGCCCTACTCGGTAGCCTGCGCGCGTCAGCTCAGACCATTTCTTATGAAGTGTTCATGGGCCTGTCGCTGATGGGCGTTGTCATGCAGGCTGGTTCGTTCAACCTGCGCGATATCGTCGAAGCCCAGCATCAAGGGCTGTGGAACATCATTCCGCAGTTTATCGGCTTCTGTACCTTCTTTATCGCAGGCGTAGCCGTCACTCACCGCCACCCATTCGATCAGCCGGAGGCCGAACAAGAATTGGCCGATGGTTATCACATCGAATATGCGGGAATGAAATGGGGCATGTTCTTTGTCGGCGAATACGTCGGCATCGTGCTGATTTCGGCGCTATTGGTCACGCTGTTCTTTGGCGGCTGGCATGGTCCGTTCGATATTCTGCCGCAAATTCCGTTTATCTGGTTCGCCCTGAAAACCGCGTTTTTTATAATGATTTTCATTCTGCTGCGTGCGTCCATTCCGCGTCCACGTTATGACCAAGTGATGACATTCAGCTGGACGTTCTGCCTACCGCTGACCCTGATCAACCTGCTGGTTACCGCTGCCTTTGTGCTGCTGGCGGCCCCTAGCGCGGTTCAGTGAGGACTATGAACATGATCAAGTACATTCTCCACGTTCTGTACGGCACCTACACCCAGCTACGTAGCTTGGTGATGGTGTTCTCCCATGCCTTTCGTAAACGCGACACGTTGCAGTATCCAGAAGAGGCGGTGTATCTGCCGCCACGCTACCGTGGCCGCATCGTTCTAACCCGTGATCCCGATGGTGAAGAGCGCTGCGTAGCCTGCAACCTGTGCGCCGTAGCCTGCCCAGTAGGCTGTATCTCTCTGCAGAAAGCCGAAACTGAAGACGGTCGTTGGTATCCGGAGTTCTTCCGCATCAACTTCTCGCGCTGCATTTTCTGTGGCCTGTGTGAAGAAGCCTGCCCAACCACTGCGATCCAGCTGACCCCAGATTTTGAAATGGCCGATTTCAAACGCCAGGATCTGGTGTATGAGAAGCAGGATCTGCTGATTTCCGGCCCAGGCAAAAACCCCGATTACAACTTCTACCGAGTGGCCGGTATGGCCATTGCCGGCAAACCCAAAGGGGCTGCGCAAGATGAAGCCCAACCGATCAACGTAAAGAGCCTGCTGCCTTAAGGAGGACGCTGTGGAATTTGCTTTCTATTTCGCCGCCGGCGTCGCTGTAGTGGCCACGCTAAGAGTGATCACTAACACCAACCCGGTACATGCCCTGCTCTATCTGATCGTCTCGTTGTTAGCGGTGTCGATGACCTTTTTCAGCCTCGGTGCACCCTTTGCCGGCGCTCTGGAAATCATCGTTTACGCCGGCGCGATCATGGTGTTGTTCGTCTTCGTGGTGATGATGCTCAATCTGGGCCCTGCTTCCAGCGCCCAGGAACGCCAATGGATGACCCCCGGCATTTGGGGCGGTCCGGCAATGATGTCCTTGGCTTTGCTGTGCGAGATGCTTTATGTGCTGTTCGGTAACCACAGCGGTGCTGCTATCGGCCTGACCACCGTGGACGCCAAAGCCGTCGGCATTAGCCTATTTGGCCCTTATCTGCTGGTTGTTGAGCTGGCCTCCATGCTGCTGCTGGCCGCACTGGTTGCCGCCTTCCACCTCGGCCGTCACGAGGCGAATGAATGACTATGGATATGATTCCAATGGAGCACGGTCTGGCTGTGGCCGGCGTGCTGTTCTGCTTGGGCCTCGTAGGCCTGATGGTGCGGCGCAATATTTTGTTTGTGCTGATGAGCCTGGAAATAATGATGAACGCCACGGCGTTAGCCTTTGTCGTAGCCGGTAGCCGCTGGGGGCAAGCCGATGGACAGATCATGTTCATCTTGGTGATCACCCTGGCAGCCGCCGAAGCGAGCATTGGCTTGGCGATCTTGCTGCAACTGTATCGCCGCTTCCACACCCTCGATATCGACGCTGCTAGCGAGATGCGCGGATGAACCTCATATTCCTGACGTGCCTATTCCCTCTGCTCGGTTACGTTCTGCTGGCATTTTCTCGCGGACGTTTTTCCGAAAATCTCTCAGCCCTGATTGGTGTCGGCTCGGTTGGTCTGTCGGCACTCACCAGTGCGTGGATCATCTATCAGTTCAATGTCGCCCCGCCTGAGGGTGGCGCTTACAGCCAACTGCTCTGGCAGTGGATGGCCGTGGACGGTTTCACGCCGAACTTCACCCTGTATGTGGACGGCCTCTCGCTGACCATGCTCGGTGTGGTCACTGGTGTTGGCTTCCTGATCCACCTGTTCGCCTCTTGGTACATGCGTGGCGAGGCCGGTTACTCGCGTTTCTTCGCCTACACCAACCTGTTTATCTTCAGCATGCTGCTGCTGATACTCGGCGACAACCTGCTGCTGCTGTACTTCGGCTGGGAAGGCGTTGGCATGTGCAGCTACTTGCTGATCGGTTTCTATTACAGCAACCGCAATAACGGCAATGCCGCACTGAAGGCCTTTATCGTCACCCGTACTGGCGACGTATTCATGGCTATCGGTCTGTACATTCTGGTACAGCAACTGGGCACGCTGAATATCCAAGAGCTGCTGGTACTGGCGCCGCAGAAATTTGCAGTCGGCGACTTCTGGATTCAGCTAGCCACCCTGATGCTGCTGGGTGGCGCGGTGGGTAAATCGGCTCAGCTGCCGCTGCAAACCTGGCTGGCCGACGCCATGGCTGGCCCGACGCCGGTATCTGCGTTGATTCACGCGGCGACCATGGTCACCGCAGGCGTCTACCTGATCGCCCGGACCCATGGGCTGTTCTTACTGGCACCGGATGTATTGCAACTGGTAGGTATCATCGGTGCTGTAACGCTAGTACTGGCGGGCTTTGCCGCGCTGGTACAAACCGACATCAAGCGCATCCTTGCTTACTCGACCATGAGCCAGATTGGTTACATGTTTCTGGCGTTGGGTGTTGGCGCTTGGGATGGCGCGATCTTCCACCTGATGACTCACGCGTTCTTCAAGGCGTTACTGTTCCTTGCCTCTGGCGCAGTGATCGTTGCATGCCACCACGAGCAGAACATCTTCAAGATGGGTGGCCTGTGGAAGAAGCTGCCGCTGGCCTATATCAGTTTCGTAGTCGGTGGCGCCGCCTTGTCGGCCCTGCCACTGGTAACTGCGGGCTTTTACTCTAAGGATGAAATCCTTTGGGAAGCGCTGGCGAGCGGTCATCAGAACTTGCTGATCGCAGGCCTGGTGGGCGCCTTTATGACCTCGCTATACACCTTCCGCCTGATCTTCATCACCTTCCACGGTGAGGCAAAAAGCGAAGCACACAGCGGTCATGGCGTGGCGTATTGGTTGCCACTGTCGGTGCTGATCGTGCTGTCGACCTTCATCGGCGCCCTGATCACGCCACCGCTGGCGGGCGTTCTGCCGCAAAGCGTCGGCCATGCTGGCGGCGCGGCGCAGTATTCACTGGAACTGATCTCCGGCGCCATCGCACTGAGCGGCATCCTACTCGCAGCCCTGCTGTTCCTCGGCAAACGGCGCTTGGTCACAGCCGTTGCTAACAGCGCTGTCGGCCGCGTGCTCAGCGCTTGGTGGTTTGCCGCGTGGGGCTTCGATTGGCTTTATGACAAGCTGTTCGTTAAGCCGTACCTGCTGATCTGCCGTGTGCTTAGCAATGATCCGCTAAACAGCACCATGGGCCTGCTGCCAAGTCTGGCCCGTAGCGGTCACCACATGGTCACGCGCGCCCAGACCGGTAACATCCGCTGGTATGCCTACTCCATGGTAGCGGGCGCCGTACTGCTGCTGGGCATCGCTCTGCTGACGGTGGCCTGATATGTATTTGCCCATTTGTGTAAGGAATTGAGCCCGTTATGATTCTGCCCTGGCTAATCCTGATCCCCTTTATTGGCGGTCTTTTGTGCTGGCAAGGCGAGCGCTTCGGCGCTGCCCTACCCCGCGCCATCGCCATGTTCACCATGCTGCTGGAGCTGGCACTGTGCCTCTGGCTGTGGAGCACTGGCGACTTCCAGTTGGCCCCGCACCCAGGTGCCGATCCGGTCTGGAGTTTGGAATTCAAGCATGTATGGATTGAGCGCTTCGGCATCAACCTGCACTTGGCGATGGATGGCTTGTCGCTGCTGATGATTCTGCTCACCGGTCTACTCGGCGTACTGTCGGTGCTCTGCTCGTGGAGCGAAATCCAGAAGAACGTTGGTTTTTTCCACCTCAACTTGATGTGGATTCTGGGCGGCGTAATCGGCGTATTCCTCGCCCTTGACCTGTTCCTGTTCTTCTTCTTCTGGGAAATGATGCTGGTGCCGATGTACTTCCTGATTGCACTGTGGGGACACAGTTCAGCGGAAGGCAAAACCCGTATCTACGCGGCGACTAAGTTCTTCATTTACACCCAAGCCAGCGGTCTGATCATGCTGGTGGCGATTCTCGGCTTGGTGTTGGTCAACTACAGCACAAGCGGTGTATTGACCTTCGATTACAGTGCGCTGTTGAAAGCTGATCTGCCGCCTGGGGTTGAGTACATTCTAATGCTCGGCTTCTTTATCGCCTTCGCGGTTAAGTTACCAGTCGTGCCGTTCCACTCCTGGTTGCCAGACGCCCACGCCCAAGCACCGACCGCAGGTTCAGTCGACTTGGCCGGTATTCTGCTAAAAACCGCCGCTTACGGTCTGTTGCGCTTTGCCTTGCCGTTGTTCCCCAACGCGTCTGCAGAGTTTGCTCCGATCGCCATGGGCCTAGGTCTGATCGGTATCTTTTACGGCGCCTTCCTGGCTTTTGCACAGACTGACATTAAACGCTTGGTCGCTTACTCCAGCGTCTCGCACATGGGCTTTATCCTGATCGGCATCTACTCCGGTAGTCAGCAAGCACTGCAAGGCGTGGTAGTGCAAATGCTCGCCCACGGCTTATCAGCAGCGGCGTTGTTCATCCTCTGTGGTCAGCTGTATGAGCGTCTGCATACCCGTGACATGCGCGAAATGGGCGGTCTGTGGTCGCGCATCGCCTACCTGCCGGCCATCAGCCTGTTCTTTGCCGCCGCGTCGCTCGGCTTGCCGGGCACTGGCAACTTTGTCGGCGAGTTTTTGATCCTGCTGGGCTCGTTTAAGAGCACGCCATGGACTGTGGTCGCCGCCACTTTTGGCCTGGTGCTCGCGTCCGTCTATTCGCTGATCATGATCCACCGCGCCTACTTCGGCCCGGCTAAGTCCGAGCAAAGCCTAGCGGGTATGAACGGTCGCGAACTGGGCATGGCCATGAGTCTGGCGATCCTGCTGGTGCTACTCGGGGTGTATCCGCAACCGGTTCTGGATACCACTGCTGCGACCATGCAGGGCGTGCAAAGCTGGCTGGACACGGCCTTCACTCAACTCGCTTCGGCACGGTAAGTAAGAGTTATGGAATTCACCACTCAACACCTCATCGCCCTGCTACCGCTGCTGGTCACCTGTGCCACCATCGTGGTGGTCATGTTGGCGATTGCTTGGCGGCGCAACCACTCGCAGACCTTTGTGCTCTCGGTGGTAGGTCTCAACTTGGCGCTATTGTCGATTATCCCGGCGCTTAAAGTCGCACCGTTAGCGGTCACTGGCCTGTTGGCAGTCGACAGTTATGCCTGCTTTTATATCGGCCTGATCCTCGCCGCCACCCTCGCCTGCGTAACCCTGGCTCACGCTTATTTGGGTGGTCAAGGCGGCAGTGGTCCTGGGTTTCCAGGCAACCGCGAAGAATTCTACCTGTTGATTCTGCTGGCGGCTGCCGGCGGCATCGTGCTGGTCAGCGCCCAGCATCTGGCAGGCTTATTTATCGGTCTGGAACTGCTCTCAGTACCGGTTTATGGCTTGGTGGCTTATGCCTTCTTCAATAAGCGCTCGCTCGAGGCCGGGATTAAATACATGGTCCTCTCGGCTGCCGGCTCAGCCTTCCTGCTATTTGGTATGGCTTTGCTGTATGCCGACGCAGGCACTCTGAGCTTCGCGGGCTTAGGCAGTAAACTCGGCGCCACTGAGCAGCTCAGCCAGCTCGTGCACTTGGGCGTCGGCATGATGCTCGTCGGACTGGCTTTCAAGCTGTCGCTGGTACCCTTTCACTTGTGGACTCCGGACGTCTATGAAGGCGCGCCAGCCCCAGTCGCAGCCTTCCTCGCCACAGCAAGTAAGGTTGCCGTATTTGCCGTACTGCTGCGTCTCTACCAGTTGTCTCCAGCCTTGGCCGGTGGCTGGTTAACTGATCTGCTCAGCCTGATTGCAATTGCCTCGATCCTGATCGGCAACTTGCTAGCGCTGACCCAGACCAATATCAAGCGCCTGCTCGGGTATTCGTCCATCGCCCACTTCGGCTACATACTAGTAGCCTTGATTGCCAGTAATGGCATGGCAGTGGAAGCTATTGGCGTGTACCTGACCACCTACGTCCTAACCACTTTGGGGGCTTTCGGTGTAGTGACATTGATGTCGACACCGTTCAATGGACGTGACTGCGACGCTCTGTACGAATACCGAGGCTTATTTTGGCGCAGGCCTGCCCTCACCGCAGTCATGACGCTGATGATGCTGTCGTTGGCCGGTATTCCGCTGACTGCAGGCTTTATCGGTAAGTTCTACATCATCGCAATGGGTGTCGAAGCGCACCTGTGGTGGTTGCTCGGCAGCTTGATCATCGGCAGCGCTATTGGCGTGTTCTATTACCTGCGAGTAATGGTCACCCTATACCTGGTCACTCCAGGTATACGTCGTCACGATGCGCCAGAGAACTGGGGCCAACGTGCCGGCGGCATTATGCTGATGGCGATCGCCGCCCTCACCTTGCTGATCGGGGTTTACCCGCAACCGCTGCTGGAGTTGTTACAACACACAGCTCTCGCCGCGCTGTAATTTCAGCAATATAAAAAAGCCCCAAGTTGGGGCTTTTTTTGTGCGCGTAAAATCTGCCAGCGGCGTGCTGAAAGTCATATGAGACTTACGATACTTATGGCGAGCAACCTGTCAAAGCAGCACCAACGCGGTCAGGACGCCATAGCGCGCACTCTTGGCGAACAGCACTAGCAGCAGAAAGCGTGGTAACGGTTCGCGCATGACTCCAGCGACTAGAGTCAGAGGATCACCCACCACTGGCAACCAACTGAGTAGCAAAGTCCAGCGCCCATAACGGTGATACCAGCCTTGCGCCCACTGCAACTGCGCAGAACTAGCTGGAAACCAGCGACGCTGTTGAAAACGCACGAGCTCACGGCCCAGCCACCAATTAATCGTCGAACCCAAGGTATTACCGGCGATGGCCACCAGCAATAAAGCGGCCACGCTGTAATCATCAGTAAGTAGCAAGGCCACCAAACCGGCTTCTGACTGCAGAGGCAACAAGGTAGCTGCGCCCAGTGCCAGCAGAAACAAACCCAAGTAGACCATCAGCGCTGACACCCGCTCACGTCGCCTTCCAAGCGCTGACGAGAATCGTCATCCCCAGCAAGGTCACGCCAGCGCCTAGCCAGTCCAGCGAACTGAGCTTGACCCCATCAACAAAACGCAGCCATAACAAGGCGCTAACCACATACACGCCGCCATATGCGGCGTACACCCGGCCACTGGCTGCCGGATGCAGGCTCAACAGCCATACAAACAGTAGCAAGCTTATGACTGCCGGCAACAGCAGCCATACAGAGCCGTCTTTGCGCAACCATAAATACGGCAGAAAGCAACCGACGATCTCCGCCACAGCGGTAGCAAAAAACAGCGCAATAATCTTCAACACGCAGCATTACCCACAACCAAAAGAAACATCAGCCAGCACCGCAGCATTAATCAGTGGTGCCGCTCCAAGGCGGACATGATGCCGACAAGCTAGCGAAGGACCAAGTATTGCTAGATAGCTATCGTCACCTGTAAACAATAGCGGCACGACAACATATTTTGTGCAGAATTAACAACACCAAAACTTGCCTGCGTTCACTATATAAAGCACTCTGTGCATAATTCTTGCTTTACAAAGAGAAGCTCACGGCCAGCGCCATAGCTAGCATTAAGAATGCCCTTAGCCAGCCGATAGCTATTACGTTTAGAACATAAAAAAGGATCACCTCATGCCGTTCAGTCGCCTCTCCATCCAGTGGAAAATCACTCTACTGGCGGGGCTTTGCTTGCTGGTGATCGTGTCCTTGCTGGTGGCAACCTCTCTTTATCAATCGCGCAATAGCGCCGAGATCGTTAAACAGTCCAGCAGCCAGATGCTTGAACAAGCAGCACAATTGCGCATGCAAGCCCGCGCTGAAGCCCAAGCGCTGGAGATCCAGCGCCACTTCATGGACGCCTATCAATATGGCAAAGGCTTTTCACGCCAAGTAATGTTCCTGCGCGCCCAAGCGGAAAAACGCTTTCTCGACGCTTTTGACCTGCGCGAAGACATGACCAATCAAGTGCGCACGGCATTGGAAGGCAACCCCGACTTGCTAGGCTTGTACGTGGTGTTCGAGGCCAATGCTCTTGACGGCAAGGACGAGCTTTTCGTCGACCAAGAGAAACTTGGCAGTAACGGTAAGGGCCGCTTCGCGCTCTACTGGAGCCAAGCTAAAGTCGGCGAACTCGAAGCCGCCGCTCTCAAAGAGTCAGAGCTAGCAGACACCACGCCTGGCGCTAACGGTACTCCATACAATACTTGGTATACCTGTCCGCGCGAAACCAAAGCGACCTGCGTGCTTGATCCGTACTTCGACGAGGTTGGCGACAAGCAAATGCTGATGACCAGCATCGCCTTTCCTCTGCTGCTGGACGGCAAAGTGGTCGGTGTGATGGGTATCGATATAAGCCTCGATAACCTGCAAGAGCTCAGTATGCAGGCCCACAACGAACTTTATGAAGGTGCCGGCCAAGTCAGTATCATCAGCTCAGCTGGCTTCTTAGCCGGTAATAGCCGTGATCGTCAGATGCTTGGTGAGCCGCTCAGTAAAGCTTTTGGCCAGCAAAGTAGCGAGCTACTCGAAATAGTAAAACGTGGCCAGCCAGCTGCACTTAAACACGCAGATATGCAGCGCGTTCTCAGCCCGTTGCAACCGATTCCCAACGCCAAACCTTGGAGCGTACTGTTGGAAGTACCCAGTGCCGTGCTAATGAAACCAGCACTGCTACTGGAACAGCAACTCGACCAACAAAGCACCGCAGACAGCATAAAGTCTCTAATACTGGGGCTATTTGCCGTACTCCTAGGCCTGTTGCTGATGTGGATGACTGCGCGCGGTGTTACCCGCCCGATTCTAGGCGTAGCAGCCATGCTCAAGGACATCGCGTCGGGCGAAGGTGACCTAACCCGCCGTCTCGCCTATGCCAAGCAAGACGAGCTAGGCGAACTAAGCGGCTGGTTCAATCGCTTTCTCGACAAACTACAACCCATCATTAATGACGTAAAAAACTCCGTACAGGATGCCCGCAGCACCGCCGACCAATCCTCGGCGATTGCCAATCAAACCAGCGCCGGTATGCAGCAGCAATACCGCGAAGTCGATCAAGTGGCTACCGCCTTCCATGAGATGAGCGCGACCGCCCAAGACGTAGCTCGCAGCGCTGCTCAGGCTGCCGAAGCCGCACGTAGCGCAGATCACGCCACCCGCGAAGGTCTGAGCGTAATCGACACTACCACCCTCAGCATCGAACAATTGGCCAGTGAAATGACCAAGTCAATGCGCGAGGTCGAAGGGCTGGCCAGCAGCAGTGAACAGATCGGTTCGGTGTTGGAGGTCATTCGCTCGATTGCTGAGCAAACCAACCTATTGGCCCTTAACGCGGCTATTGAGGCTGCTCGCGCCGGGGAAGCTGGTCGCGGTTTTGCCGTAGTGGCAGATGAAGTACGCAATCTAGCCAAACGTACCCAGGACTCGGTAGAGGAAATCCGGCAAGTGATCGAAGGGCTGCAAAATGGCACCCGCGAGGTAGTCAGCAGCATGCACAGCAGCCATCGCCAAGCCCAAGGCAGCGTCACCCAGGTGGAAATGGCAGTAGCCGCCTTGCAACGGATCGGCGACGCCGTCGGCGTGATCACGGATATGAACCTGCAAATCGCCAGCGCCGCCGAGGAACAAAGCTCGGTTGCCGATGAGATCAATCGCAATATCTCGTCGATCCGTGATGTAACTGAAGCGATTTCCAGCCAAGCAGCAGAGTCTGCTGAAGTCAGCCAAAAGCTCAATAGCCTAGCCAACCATCAGCAGCAATTGATGAGCCAGTTCCGCGTATAAGTTACTCCCGCTGCTGCCGGCGTTATTTCCCCGCCGGCCGTAGCACCCTCTCTTGCCTTGACCAACAAGGCGCACTAGGGTCTGTCTGATCTCAAGGGAGAAATAGCGATGCTCAATTTTGTTCTTGTTGCCGGCTCCAGCCGCACTAACAGTCAATCCTCCAAAGTGGCCACGTTTCTGTACCGACGCCTCATCGACCTTGGTTATAGCAGCGCCACGCAGTGCAGCGTGATCGACCTAGGCAAGGGCCCATTACCGCTCTGGCCTAGCGATGAAAGCGTGCTGTGGATGCAATATGCCGAACAGTTAAAAAACGCCGATGCACTGGTCATCATCACACCTGAGTGGAACGGTATGGCGTGCCCGGCAATCAAGAACTTCTTTATCTATGCCAGCAAAGCCGAACTAGCACATAAACCAGGGCTGTTAGTGGGCGTCTCATCGGGTATCGGTGGCGCGAACCCAATCAGCGAATTACGCGCGTCGAGCTACAAGAACTGCCGCCTGTGCTACATCCCCGAGCATCTGATTGTGCGGTATGCCGAGCAGGTCTTGAATGACAACAGCACTATCAGTAGCGACGATCAACGCCTGCGCACACGTATCGACTACGCCCTAGATGTACTCCACAAATACAGCCAGGCACTGAAACCGATGCGAGCCACTATCGATCTCAGCCAGCCTGACTTTGCTAACGGCATGTAATTGCGCAGCAAATACAAAAACCCGGCACATGGCCGGGCTTTTCAGCTCAGAGTTCAGCCCCGATTGGAAGCTCAACGCACAGCGGCTTGCACGCCCCCCCTGATTTTCATTCTACGTTTTAGACCGCATTTTCTTACACGCATAAAAAAGCCCGGCCTAAGCCGGGCTTTTTGCGCATCACACTCACATTAGCGGGCGTGACACTGCAGCATCTTACTGACCAGCTTCAACAGCCGCTTCTACGCGACGGTTTACAGCACGACCAGCTTCAGTTGCGTTATCAGCAACCGGAGAGGCTTCGCCGTTACCTACAGCGTTTACGCGCTGAGCTTCAACGCCGTACTGGTTAACCAATACTGCACGAACAGCGTTTGCACGGCGCTCAGACAGCTTCTGGTTGTAGGCGTCAGAACCAACGGAGTCAGTGTAGCCTTCCACGGTGGTGCTGGTCTTTGGGTACTGCTTCATGAAGTCAGCCAGGTTCTTGATATCGCCATAGCTGTCTTGCTTAACTACTGATTTGTCGAAGTCAAATTTCACGTCCAACTCAACGCGAACAGCTTCAGCAACTACTACGCAGCCGTTTTCATCAACAGTAGCGTTGGCTTCGGTACCTGGGCACTTGTCCAGGTTGTCGCACACGCCATCACTGTCTTCGTCGTTGCAAACTTCAGCAACAACTGGAGCCGGCTCAGCTTTCTTAGTGCCGCCACCGAAGTTAACGCCAAGACCCAGACCAGCCATGTATTCGCTGTCGCCGGCATCAATGTTGTACATGCCATCCAAGCTAGCTTTGGCAAATACGTTTTCGGTGAAGTAGTACTTCACGCCAGTACCGATGTTCGCGAAGGTGCTGCGATCACGGCCGCCATTGTCATCCTGACCGATGCTCTGGTGAGCAAAACCGGCAGAAACGTATGGACGCAGGCCTACACCTGGAGTGCCAAAGTTATAAACGGCGTCGAGAGAGCTCAGGCTGCCCTTGATGTTTTTGCCGCTGTCTTCGCCACGAATATCGTGATATTCACCGTAGGACAAAGCCAACTCAACATCGTCAGTCAGGTAGTAGCCCAGCGAACCACCTAGCAGATTGCCATGGTTGCCAATGTCGCGGCTGCTATCAGGAGCGTAGTACTTAGCAAAAGCTTCAGCTTCAACAGCGCCTTGACCCTGAGCCATAACATTGATAGAAGTTGCAGCAACCAGACTAGCAATAACTGCGCCTAGAGTATTTTTCAGCTTCATCCGTAAATCCCCACTTTCTATGATGTACATGGCCACTCAAGATTTTGAAAGTGGCTCATCCGCTATTTTAGCATGTACAACTACCAAACTAACAAAAATTTCACATAACTATTCGTCGGTTTCACCGGCAAACTTCTCGCGCAAGCGATCTAGCGCACGTTTATAGCGCATTTTTGTAGCACTTAAGCCCATATGCATGATGTCTGCGATCTCTTGAAACTCTAGCTCTGCGACAAAACGTAGCACCAGGATTTCGCGATCAATCGGGTTTACATGCACGAGCCAGCGATCAAGCCCACCGCGACCCTCAGGCTTGGGGGCTTTTTCTTCCGCAGCTTCTTCTAGCGGATCCAGACTTAATGCATCCAGCAAGCGACGCTTGCGCCGCTCTTTGCGGTATTGGGTGATGCACTCGTTATAAGTGATGCTGTAAAGCCATGTTTTAAACTTGGATTTACCTTCAAAGTTCTTCAAGCCATAAAGAACCTTGAGCATGACTTCTTGGCATACATCGTCTGCATCACGGTCATTACCCAAATAGCGCGCACAAACATTGAACAGCGTACGCTGGTAACGGCGCATCAACTCTTCGTAGGCTCGGGTAATGTGAAACAACTCGACACGCGCACGCTCAACCAGCTCTTCATCAGAGAGCTCGCGGGGATCGTAACGCGTAGATAGCGCTTGAACTGTATTCAAAACGAATTGGGCCGGCAGTCAGATCGATACAGCCGCCACCCAAAACCTCGAATGGAATGGGTTAGCGGCATACATTAGCAGGGTTTGAGGCGTTAGTGACTGCTCACTCGCTGCTCAAGGAGAACGCGGTTTGCCACCGAAACCAAGTCTCCGGACTCGGTTAACAGCGTGGTTTTAACTGTGCCGATCTCTTCAATCTGCCCCTCAATCTCACCGATCTGAATCTGCTGCCCAACTGCATACAGCTCGCGCACATAGATACCGGCAAGGATTTGCCCGGCGATGTTACGACTGCCAAGCCCAAGCGCCAATGCAACAGCAGCCCCTACCGAGATCAGCACAATCGCAATCACGTTGTTCAGCAGGTCAGTCTTCACCTCAAGCTGCCCAATGGCCACCGAGAGACTGATGATGATGATTAGGCCTTGGGCAATGCGACCCAGGCCATTGGCATACTCAAGCCCAACTCCCTCCGCCGCGCCGCGCACCACGCCATTGAGCAGTTGCGCCAGCAACACGCCGGCCAGCAAGACCAAGGCGGCACCAAACACTTTAGGCACGTACAACGCCAACACATCGAGCGTGGCAGAAACCCGTTCAAGGCCAAGTAACTCGGCGGCCGAAACAAGGAAAACCAGCAGAATGAACCAATAAACAATTTTGCCGATCAGGGTCGAAACTGAAACTTGAATACCCACTCGACCAATCATTTTGGTCAGCCCAGTGCCCGCCATCAGGCGATCTAAGCCAATTTTAGCCAGCACCTTGGACAGCAACGTATCCAGCAGCTTGGCCACAACAAAACCCAACAACACTAGAACCATGGCGCCAATTAGATTGGGGATAAAAACGGCGACACGAGTCCAGAGCGCGCCCATGGCGCCTACCAAACCTTGAGTTACAGGATCAAATTCCATGTTCAATCAGCCTTATCTACAGGACGGACGGCGGGAGTACGACGCGAAACCGGGGCTACGTGAGCCGAGCCTTTATTTAAAGCAATCATCAATGCGCTCAACCAATGCCCCAGCAAACTGAACAGATCGCCAGCACCGACCTGGCGGTTGGCAGTTTTCAACACGCGGCCAAGGCAGGCATCGTCGTCACGAGCGGACGGCGCACTGTTTAGCAGATCACGCAGAGATTGTTCAAATGGATCGTGCATAGGCACCTCGGGGTATATGGGGCCTAGACGCCGGCCAAAGCGGCTGGGTCACGTCAAAGCCAACGCAAGCGGCGAAACAGCCACCATTGCGCGCAGACAAGCCCGACCATGAGCAAGCACACCACAACAAAGCCGTAGGTGTGGTCAGCACCGGGAATACCGCCAACGTTAATCCCAAGCAGACCCGTGAGAAAACTCAAGGGTAGAAAGAAGCCGGTAATGATACCAAAGCGGTACATAGTCCGATTCATTTGCTCGGACATACGCCGATGCTCGGATTCCAGAATCAATGCCACCCGCTCGCGGATTAGCTCAAGCTCTTCCAAATAGCGGATCAAGTGGTTGTGTAACTCATTCCAGTAATCAGACGCTTCTTCAGCAAACCAAACACGTCGATGACTGGACAACTGCGCATAAATATCGCGCTGCGGAGCCAAAAACCGGCGTAAACCAGCTGAGCGACGGCGAGTCTGCTGCAGCAAGGCATGGTCTGGCACGTAACGGTCGTCAGCGTCGATGCGCTCTTCTTCAGCGTCGACTGGATCGGTTAAATCAGCCACTAGACTTTCTATCTTGCTGGTCAGCTGGCTGGCCAATGTCAGCATCAACTCAGAAATACTCTTTGGCCCATCGCCTTGGTCAAATTGCTCAGCTAACTCATTAACCGCCCGCATAGGCCGCAGACGCATGGAGATCAACTGCTGGGCATTGGCAAAGATACGGATCGACACCATGTCTTCAGGCTCAGCGCCCGGATTGAGATTAACCCCGCGCAGAAACAGCAAAAGCTCATCCGCTGGCAACGCCAACAGGCGCGGTCGCGTGTTTTCTTCTAGCAGCAAGTCACAACTGAATTCACTCAGCCCACTGCGCTCGCGCAACCACTCCTGCGCCAACGGATGACTCCGGTCCCAGTGCAGCCATAAGCTTTCTTGTGGCTGCAGAGTCAGGCTGTCCAACGCCTCTCGGGCCAAGCGACGAGCGCCGCCACGGCCGTCCAGAACAAAGCCATGCACCAGACCAAACTGAGTATTTACATCCTCGTGCATTACCACTCCTAGGCCAGCTATCCGAGTAAACAAACAGGCCCGCCGTCAAGGCAGGCCTGCTGATGCAGCGGCAAAGGCTTAGGCCGGCATTTTCAGCGGCTGCGGCGAGATAATGATGCCGTTGTTGTCGGCATACACATACTCACCCGGACGGAACGTAACGCCCCCAAAGGTCACAGCAACATTAAGATCACCGATGCCGCGCTTGTCGGTTTTCATCGGGTGGCTGGCCAATGCCTGCACACCCAAAGCCGTTTGTGCGATGACATCTACATCGCGCACACAGCCATACACGACCAAGCCTTCCCAGCCATTTTTAGCGGCTTTCTCAGCCAGCATGTCGCCCAACAAAGCGCGGCGCAGCGAACCACCACCATCGACCACTAGCACTTTACCTTTGCCGTCCAGCTCAACCTGCTCTTTGACTAGCGAGTTATCCTCGAAACACTTGATGGTGACGATTTCACCGCCAAACGAATCATGACCGCCAAAGTTGCTGAACATCGGCTCGACTACCTGAACCAACTCCGGGTAGGCATCGCACAAATCGGGAGTGACGTATTGCATGGCAAAACTCCTGTACAGAATAAAAATCAGATCTCAATGGCCATCGAAACAGGCCGGCCATGGTCAGCAATAGCTACAGCTTAACCTCGTCGACCGGTGAACGGAACGCTGGCGGCAAGCTCTGCTGTTGCAGCCAATGCTCCACCAGCGGCCATACCTCTTGCTGTGCTGACTTGCTGAGCAGCATCTCGACATGGCCGAAATCGGAAGAGAACCCCGCCTTACGTCCCAGGCATAGATATTCACGCGTGGCCGAGCCAAATTGCTTGAGCAATTTATGGCAGGCCCAAGGCGGGTCTTGATGATCACCCTCGGCACTAACCGCCAGTACCGGCACCTTAACTTCGGCCAGCCCAGCCCACCAATCGCGTTTAGCGTCACCAAAACGACCGAACAATCCATGCCAGCGCAGGCTTTCTAGCGCCAGGCCAATGGGCTCATCTTCAGGGCCGCGCTTAAATCGCGAACCGGAAATATGCGCGAAGCGTTTGAGCAACAAACGCCCACCCCACTCGACTGGCGGCACCTTCAGCGGCCAGTACACGCGACTAATTTGGCTACCAAACAAAGCTGCAGAAGCAACCTCGCGCTCACCAATATAATGCCCACCGAGTGCCGCCGTCAGCGTCGTGCCGCCCAGCGAATGGCCCAACCAGTGCGCTGCCTGCCCCGTTTGCTCGCGGACAAACGCAGCAATGGCCGGTAAGTCGTAACGCGCATAGTCGCTGACACGATTGTGTTTGTACTGTTGATTGCGCGGCGACAAGCCGTGGCCACGCATTTCCGCGATCCACACATCAAAGCCGCGACGAGCCAGGTACGGCCCCAAGCCAATGGCTTTGGGCGAATACCAGAAGCGCCGATTGGAAAAACTACCGTGCAGCAGAATGACTGGCACACCACGAAGATGCTCGTTACCGGCACTGCCCAGGCGAGTTAAGGCCAGCTCGACGCTGTAATCGCTACTGTTGTTGGGCTTGAGGCGATAGACGTCTTCGCTGAGATCGTTACGCAGCTCAGCACTGATCAGCGCCACAGGAAAAAGGTTGCTGCTGCTTTGCATAATGCTTCTTGCATAAAAAAAGTTGCTGGGAGCACTGTTTAACTCCGCTCTAGGTCTCAACCCAAAGAGTGTTCGCCATGGATGGCAGCACACAAAAAAGGGCGGGAAACCCCGCCCTTCTAGGATGAGGCTAAATCAGGCCGGCGCTTGGCCTTCCGCCAAGAAGAACCACGTATCCAGCACCGAGTCGGGGTTCAAGGACACGCTCTCGATACCCTGCTCCATCAGCCAGCGGGCCAAATCTGGATGGTCCGACGGGCCTTGGCCACAAATCCCAATGTACTTGTTGGCCTTGCGGCAGGCCTGAATGGCATTGGACAGCAGCTTTTTGACCGCCGGATTACGCTCATCAAACAGGTGCGCAATGATTCCTGAGTCGCGATCCAAGCCCAACGTCAACTGCGTTAGGTCGTTGGAGCCGATAGAGAAGCCATCAAAGAACTCAAGGAACTCATCCGCCAGAATCGCGTTGGATGGCAGCTCGCACATCATGATCACACGCAGGCCATTTTCGCCGCGCTTGAGACCGTTGATGGCCAGCAAATCAACGACCTGACTGGCTTCACCGAGCGTGCGCACAAACGGCACCATGATCTCGACGTTGGTCAGGCCCATCTCGTTGCGCACTTTCTTCAGCGCTCGGCATTCCAGCTCAAAGCAGTCGCGGAACGATTCGCTGATGTAACGCGAGGCACCACGAAAACCCAGCATCGGGTTTTCTTCTTCCGGCTCGTACAGCTTGCCGCCGATCAGGTTGGCGTACTCGTTGGACTTAAAGTCCGACAGGCGCACGATGACCTTTTTCGGCCAAAACGCAGCGGCCAAGGTACTAATGCCCTCGACCAATTTCTCGACGTAGAAGCCCACTGGATCGCCATAACCGGCAATACGTTTCTCGACGCTGTCCTTGATATCCGCTGGCAGGCTGGCGAAGTTGAGCAAGGCTTTTGGGTGCACGCCGATCATGCGATTGATGATGAACTCCAATCGCGCCAAGCCCACGCCTTCGTTCGGTAGCTGGGCGAAGTCGAAGGCGCGGTCTGGGTTGCCGACGTTCATCATGATTTTGAACGGCAGCTCCGGCATGGCATCCACGGAGTTCTTGCGAATATCGAAGCCCAGTTGGCCTTCGAAGATAAAACCCGTGTCGCCCTCGGCACAAGACACAGTTACGCCCTGGCCATCAGTCAAGACGTGGGTGGCATTGCCGCAGCCAACGACCGCTGGAATGCCCAGCTCACGGGCGATGATCGCCGCGTGACAGGTGCGCCCGCCGCGATTGGTGACGATGGCGCTTGCGCGCTTCATCACCGGCTCCCAATCTGGGTCGGTCATGTCAGAAACCAATACGTCACCCGGCTGGACTTTGTCCATCTCCGAAACGTCGTGAATCACCCGCACTTTGCCCGCGCCGATACGCTGGCCAATAGCACGGCCTTCGACCAAGACGGTGCCTTTTTCTTTGAGCAGGTAACGCTCCATGACATTGATATTGGTACGGCTTTTCACCGTTTCCGGGCGTGCCTGAACGATGTACAGCTTGCCGTCATCACCATCTTTGGCCCACTCGATGTCCATCGGACGACCGTAGTGCTTCTCGATGATCAGCGCCTGCTTGGCCAACTCAGTGACCTCAGCATCGCTCAGGCAGAAACGCGAACGATCGGCGTGATCAACATCGACCACCTTTACCGAGCGGCCGGCCTTGGCTTCATCGCCGTAGACCATCTTGATCGCCTTGCTGCCGAGGTTACGGCGCAAGATCGCCGGGCGGCCGGCCTCAAGGGTTTGCTTGTGCACATAGAATTCGTCGGGGTTAACCGCACCCTGCACCACCGTTTCGCCGAGGCCGTAAGCCCCGGTGATAAACACCACGTCACGAAAGCCCGATTCAGTGTCGAGAGTAAACAGTACGCCAGCGGTGCCGGTCTCTGAACGCACCATGCGCTGCACGCCGGCAGACAGGGCGACCAGTTTATGGTCAAAGCCCTGGTGCACGCGGTAAGCGATGGCACGATCGTTAAATAGGGAGGCGAAGACTTCCTTGGCCGCGCGGATCACGTTGTCGACGCCACGGATATTAAGGAAGGTTTCCTGCTGCCCGGCAAAGGAGGCATCGGGCAAGTCTTCGGCGGTTGCCGAGGAGCGCACAGCAACTGCCATATTCGGATTGCCAGCCGACATGATCTCAAAGGCGCTGCGTATTTCGCTGTTCAGGCGCTCAGGAAACTCAGCTTCCATCACCCACTGACGGATTTGCGCACCGGTGCGGGCCAAGGCATTGATGTCATCAACATCCAGCGTATCTAGAGCAGCATGGATCTGCTCATTCAAGCCGCTGAGTTCGAGAAAATCACGGTAGGCCTGGGCGGTAGTGGCAAAACCACCTGGCACCGATACACCGGCGCCGGCAAGATTGCTGATCATCTCGCCTAGGGAAGCGTTCTTGCCCCCTACGTGCTCAACGTCGTGATTGCCGAGCTTATCGAGGGAAACTACGTACTCTACCAAGGTGATCTCTCCACTAATGGGTTGGATAAGCTCAGGATGCCGGAAAAACCCTTACCGTAACGCTCTGCGCCACGGTGGCCTGCCCCTTGAAAATAAGTAACAATGCCGTCTGGCTAGGGCTTGTCGAAGCTGGCCCATGATAGCCAAGAATCGTCCCCACCTTAAGGCCTTTGGTGCAAATGAAACGAACCGCTTTTTTCATCTCCGATGGTACTGGCATAACGGCCGAAGCACTGGGTCAGAGCTTGCTGGCTCAATTCGAAACGATTGCCTTCGAAAAGGTCACCCGGCCGTACGTCGACAACATCGAAAAAGCGCGCGCAATGGTACAACAAATCAATGCTGCCGCAGAGAAAGACGGCAGCCGCCCGATCATCTTCGACACCGTGGTCAATCAAGACATCCGCGACGTCTTGGCTGAGTCCTCGGGCTTTATGATCGATATTTTCTCGACCTTTTTAGCCCCACTAGAGCAGGAATTAACCTCCAGCTCGTCATATTCCGTGGGCAAATCGCACTCCATATCGCATAACGCCAATTACATGGAGCGCATCGATGCAGTGCACTTCGCCCTCGACAACGACGACGGCGCCCGTACCCATTATTACGACAAGGCCGACCTGATTCTGGTCGGTGTCTCGCGCTGCGGTAAAACCCCAACCTGCCTGTATATGGCCATGCAATACGGCATCCGCGCTGCCAACTACCCGCTCACCGAAGAGGACATGGAGCGCCTGCAACTGCCGGCCGCCCTCAAGCAGCACAAAGACAAGCTGTTCGGCCTGACCATCGACCCTGATCGCCTCACCGCCATTCGTAACGAGCGCAAGCCCAATAGCCGCTACGCCAGTTACGCCCAATGCGAGTTTGAAGTGCGCCAGGTGGAAAACCTGTTCCGCCGCGAGAACATCCCGCATATCAACTCCACCCATTTCTCGGTGGAAGAAATCTCCGCCAAAATCTTGGTAGAAAAAGGCGTTGAGCGCCGCCTGAAGTAGGATGGGTTAGCCACACCGCGGCGTGACCCATCCTACGTTCAACCTAGAAACTGTCGCCCGGCACCCGCACCCAGCCTTCCATCAAGATCCGCGCACTGCGACTCATGATGGCCTTAGTCACTGTCCACTCACCATTAATCTGCATGGCTTCGGCGCCGACCCGTAAGGTGCCCGATGGGTGGCCAAAGCGCACGGCCGTGCGCGCACCGCCGCCGGCGGCAAGGTTTACCAAGGTGCCTGGAACCGCCGCAGCCGTACCAATGGCCACCGCACAGGTGCCCATCATGGCGTGGTGCAACTTGCCCATGGACAACGCCCGCACCAACAGATCAACGTCGCCAGCACTGATGGCTTTACCACTAGAAGCCAGGTAATCCTTGGGCTTGGCGACAAAAGCGATTTTCGGCGTGTGTTGGCGCTTGGCCGCCTCTTCCGGGGTTTTGATCAAGCCCATACGCAAAGCGCCAGCAATGCGAATCTGCTCAAAGCGCGCCAACGCCTCAGGGTCGCTATTGATCGCCTCTCGCAACTCAGTGCCTGTGTAGCCGATGTCTTCGGCATTGACAAATACGGTCGGAATGCCGGCGCTGATCATGGTCGCCTTCAGTGTGCCAATGCCAGGCACCTCAAGGTCATCAATCAGGTTGCCGGTTGGGAACATCGAGCCGCCCTCCTCTGCATCATCAGAGGGGTCGATAAATTCCAATACAATTTCAGCTGCCGGAAAGGTCACGCCGTCCAACTCAAAATCGCCAGTTTCCTGCACTTGGCCGTTGCTCACAGGCACATGGGCGATGATGGTTTTGTTGATATTGGCTTGCCAGATACGCACCACGCAGGTGCCGTTTTCAGGAACCCGCGACGGCTCGATCAAGCCTGCGTGAATCGCAAAGGCACCCGCCGCCGTCGACAGATTGCCGCAGTTGCCAGACCAATCAACAAAAGCTTTATCGATCGAGACTTGGCCGTACAGATAGTCGACGTCATGTTCAGGCACGCTGCTTTTCGACAAAATCACGCATTTACTGGTGCTGGAGGTCGCGCCGCCCATACCGTCGATATGCGCCGAATAAGGATCGGGGCTGCCAATAACGCGCATAAACAATTTGTCGCGAGCAGTGCCCGGAACTTGGCAGTTTTGCGGCAGGTCTTGCAGGCGGAAGAACACGCCTTTGCTGGTACCACCACGAATGTAGGTGGCCGGCACTTTGATCTGGGCGGCATAAGCCATAACGCATTCTCCTAAAAGAACACCGGGGCGTTGCCGCCCCGGTAGCACATCAGCCCTTAGTGGACTCAAGGAAGTCCTGAGCGAAGCGCTGCAGCACACCGCCGGCTTCGTAGATCAGTACTTCTTCGTTGCTGTCCAAACGGCAGGTCATCGGCACTTCAAGGCGCTCGCCATTACGGCGATTGATCACCAGCGTCAACGTGGCGCGCGGGGTGCGCTCGCCGATTACGTCATAGCTCTCGGTGCCGTCGATGCCCAGGGTCAGGCGGGTGGTGCCTGGCTTGAACTCCAATGGCAACACGCCCATCCCAACCAAGTTAGTGCGGTGGATACGCTCGAAACCTTCAGCGGCAATCACCTCAACACCGGCCAGACGTGGACCCTTAGCGGCCCAGTCACGGGAACTGCCCTGGCCGTAGTCGGCACCGGCAATGATGATCAGCGGTTGCTTGCGCTGCATATAGGTTTCGATGGCTTCCCACATGCGCATCACTTTGCCTTCCGGCTCAACGCGGGCCAGCGAGCCCTTCTGCACCTTGCCATCCACCACAACCATTTCGTTGATCAGTTGCGGGTTGGCGAAGGTGGCGCGCTGGGCGGTCAAATGGTCGCCCCGATGAGTCGCGTAAGAGTTGAAGTCCTCTTCCGGCAGGCCCATTTTGTGCAGGTACGCACCCGCAGCCGAGTCCAGCAAAATGGCGTTGGACGGCGACAGGTGATCGGTGGTGATGTTGTCCGGCAGTACGGCCAGCGGCAACATGCCCTTGAGCGTACGCTCACCGGCCAGTGCACCTTCCCAGTAGGGCGGGCGACGGATGTAAGTGCTCATTGGCCGCCAGTCGTACAGCGGGCTCTCCGCTTCCGTCACCGTACCGAGGTCGAACATCGGGATATAGACCTGGCGGAACTGCTCCGGCTTAACGCTGGAAGCAACGATGGCGTCGATTTCCTCATCGCTCGGCCATAGGTCTTTCAGGGTGACTGGGTTGCCCTGCGGGTCATGCCCGAGCACGTCCTGCTCGATATCAAAACGCATGGTCCCGGCGATGGCGTAAGCAACCACTAACGGCGGCGAAGCCAAGAAGGCCTGCTTGGCATACGGATGGATGCGCCCGTCGAAGTTACGGTTGCCGGACAATACGGCCGTGGCATACAGATCACGGTCGATGATTTCTTGCTGAATCAGCGGGTCTAGCGCGCCAGACATGCCGTTGCAGGTGGTGCAGGCGTAGCCGACGATACCGAAGCCGAGTTGCTCCAGCTCAGTCAGCAGACCCGCCTCCTCTAGGTACAACTTGGCAACCTTGGAGCCCGGCGCGAACGAGGTTTTGACCCAAGGCTTGCGCAGCAGACCGAGGGCGTTTGCCTTCTTCGCCAGCAAACCGGCCGCCACCACGTTGCGCGGGTTGGAGGTGTTGGTGCAGCTGGTGATGGCAGCGATGATCACCGCGCCATCGGGCATCAGGCCGTCAGATTCTTCTACCTTGCCGGCTGCCAGTTTGGCTTCGTCAGCAATCCCACGCTCGTGCAGTGCCGAGGTTGGCAAGCGGCGATGCGGGTTGCTCGGGCCGGCCATGTTGCGCACCACGGTAGACAGATCAAAGCTCAGCACCCGCTCGTATTCGGCACTAACCAGCGCATCAGCCCACAGACCGGTGGTCTTGGCGTAGTGCTCGACCAATGCCACCTGCTCCGGCTCGCGGCCGGTCAGCTTGAGGTAGTCGATGGTTTGCTGGTCGATGTAGAACATCGAGGCGGTGGCGCCGTATTCCGGGCACATGTTGGAGATGGTTGCGCGGTCACCGATGGTCAGGCTGTTGGCGCCGGCACCGAAAAACTCAACCCAAGCGCCAACCACGCGCTCAGCACGCAGGAACTCGGTGATCGCCAGGACGATGTCGGTGGCGGTAATGCCTGGCTGGCGTTTGCCAGTCAGCTCGACGCCGACGATATCCGGCAGGCGCATCATCGAGGCGCGGCCGAGCATTACGGTTTCTGCTTCCAAACCGCCGACGCCAATGGCGATCACGCCCAGCGCATCGACGTGCGGGGTGTGGCTGTCGGTGCCAACACAGGTATCCGGGAACGCTACGCCGCCACGCGCCTGGATCACCGGGCTCATTTTCTCCAGATTGATCTGGTGCATGATGCCGTTACCGGCTGGGATCACGTCGACGTTCTTGAACGCGGTCTTGGTCCACTCGATAAAATGGAAGCGGTCCTCGTTGCGGCGATCTTCGATGGCGCGGTTTTTCGCGAACGCATCCGGATCGAAACCCGGGGCTTCCACAGCCAGCGAATGGTCGACGATCAGCTGAGTCGGTACTACCGGGTTGACCTTGGACGGATCGCCACCTTGCTCGGCGATGGCATCACGCAGGCCGGCCAGATCGACCAGCGCAGTCTGGCCGAGAATGTCGTGGCAAACCACGCGAGCCGGATACCAAGGGAAGTCCAGATCGCGCTTACGCTCGATCAACTGCTTGAGTGCATCAGTCAGCAGTGCTGGATCACAGCGGCGCACTAATTGCTCGGCCAGCACGCGGGAAACATAAGGCAGCGTGGCGTAAGCGCCGGGCTGGATCGCATCAACCGCTTCACGGGTATCGAAATAATCCAGCGCAGTGCCGGGCAGCGGCTTGCGGTATTGGCTATTGAGAGTGATCACGATTATGGGCGCTCCTTGAGTGGCACAAATTTCACATCTTCCGGACCAACATAATTAGCGCTCGGACGAATGATTTTGCCGTCAATGCGCTGCTCAATAACGTGCGAAGCCCAGCCGGAGGTGCGTGCAATCACGAACAGCGGCGTGAACATCGCGGTCGGCACACCCATCATGTGGTAGCTGACGGCGCTGAACCAATCGAGGTTGGGGAACATCTTTTTGATTTCCCACATGGTCGACTCCAAGCGCTCGGCAATGTCGAACATTTTTGTGTTCGACTGCTCGGCACTCAGCTCGCGCGCTACGTCTTTGATCACTTTGTTACGCGGATCGGCCACGGTGTAGACCGGGTGACCGAAGCCAATCACCACTTCCTTCTTCTCGACCCGAGCGCGGATATCCGCTTCGGCCTCATCCGGATTGTCGTAGCGTTTCTGAATTTCGAAGGCCACTTCGTTGGCGCCGCCATGTTTCGGCCCACGCAACGCACCGATGCCACCGGCGATGCAGGAGTACATGTCAGAACCCGTGCCGGCGATCACTCGCGAGGTGAAGGTGGAGGCGTTGAATTCGTGCTCGGCATACAGGTTCAGCGAGGTGTGCATGGCCCGCACCCACGACTCGCGTGGCTTCTCACCGTGCAGCAAATGCAAGAAGTGACCGCCGATGGAGTCATCTTCGGTCTCAACGTCGATGCGCTTGCCGTTATGGCTGAAGTGGTACCAGTACAGCAACGCAGAACCCAACGAAGCCATCAGCTTATCAGCGATGTCGCGAGCGCCCGGATGGTTGTGGTCGTCCTTCTCCGGCGTCACGCAACCCAGTACAGACACGGCGGTACGCATCACATCCATCGGATGCGCAGATGGTGGCAGCTGCTCAAGAGTGACCTTGAGACTAGCCGGCAGACCGCGCAACGCCTTGAGCTTGGCTTTATAGCCTGCCAACTCGGCAACGTTGGGCAGCTTGCCATGCACCAGCAGGTGAGCGATTTCCTCAAACTCACAGCGGTTAGCGAAGTCGAGCACGTCATAACCGCGGTAGTGCAGGTCGTTACCAGTACGGCCGACTGTGCACAGAGCGGTGTTGCCGGCAGTGGTGCCACTCAGGGCAACAGACTTTTTCGGCTTGAAGCCGCTAGTAGTTTCGGGGGTCGCACTCATCGCGGTGTCTCCTGATCAAATCCGGTTGTTTGTAGCTTTATATTTTTTGCAGAAGCTTGTTTTAGGATATAGCGAGCTAGAGCGAGACAAGGCGAAAAGCACCGAGGGCGCGGAGTTTACGAGCTGTAAATGAGCAGCCCGAGGTGCTTTTCAACGCAGTATCGCCGATGCGCAGCAGATCCGAGTGCGAGTTACTTCTTGGCGGCGAACAGCGCATCAAGGTGTTGCTCGAAGGCGTGGTAGTTGATGCGCTCATACAGTTCCATGCGGGTTTGCATGGTGTCGATCACATTCTTCTGTGTGCCGTCGCGACGCAGCGCGGTGTAGACATTCTCAGCCGCCTTGTTCATCGCGCGGAAAGCCGACAGCGGGTACAACACCAGCGACACGTCAACGCCCGCCAACTCTTCAGTGGTGAACAGCGGCGTAGCGCCAAACTCAGTGATGTTGGCCAAAATCGGCGCCTTGATCCGATCGGCGAAGATCTTGTACATCGACAGTTCGGTAATGGCCTCCGGGAAGATCATGTCGGCACCGGCTTCGATGCAGGCAGCAGCACGGTCCAGCGCCGAGTTCAGGCCTTCAACCGCCAGCGCATCAGTACGCGCCATGATCACGAAGCTGTCGTCGGTGCGAGCATCGACGGCGGCCTTGATCCGGTCGACCATTTCCTGCTGGGTAACGATCTCTTTATTCGGACGGTGGCCGCAGCGCTTAGCGCCGACTTGGTCTTCGATATGAATGGCGGCCGCGCCAAACTTGATCATCGACTTAACCGTGCGCGCTACGTTGAACGCCGATGAGCCGAAGCCGGTGTCCACGTCCACCAACAACGGCAGATCGCAGACATCGGTAATCCGGCGCACATCGGTCAGCACATCATCCAGGCCGGTGATACCCAAATCCGGTAAGCCCAAAGAGCCGGCGGCCACACCGCCACCTGACAGGTAAATAGCTTTAAAGCCTGCGCGCTGAGCTAGCAAGGCATGGTTAGCGTTGATCGCACCGACAACTTGCAATGGGTGCTCGGTGGCGACCGCATCGCGAAAGCGCTGGCCTGGTGTGCTCTTAACGGAAGACTGCGAACTCATGACTCACCTCGTGGCGTGTTGGTCTTATCGTTAGCGCCCAGATAGTGGCGCTCGATATTGCGCTTGGATGCACCGATGTGACGGCGCATCAGCAACTCGGCCAGCTCACCGTCACGGTCAGCAATGGCATCGAGAATTCGGTGGTGTTCGGCAAACGCTTGGCGCGGCCGATTGGGTGTCACAGAAAACTGTATGCGGTACATGCGCACCAGTTGATACAGCTCACCGCATAACATCTGGCTGAGGGTGCGGTTGCCGCTGCCCTGAATGATGCGGTAGTGAAAGTCGAAATCACCTTCCTGCTGGTAGTAACCCACACCGGCTTTAAACGCGGCATCCTGCTCATGGGTATCCAGCACACGGCGCAACTCGTCGATCTCCGCGGCGCTCATGCGCTCAGCCGCCAAACGGCAGGCCATGCCTTCCAGCGACTCGCGAATCTCGTACAACTCAATAAGCTCGGCCTGACTAAGCGATACCACCCGCGCACCGACATGCGGGATGCGCACCAGCAGCTTCTGCCCTTCGAGGCGGTGAATGGCCTCACGCAACGGGCCGCGACTAATACCGTAAACGCGCGCCAACTCAGGCTCAGAGATTTTACTTCCTGGGGCGATCTCACCTTTGACGATCGCCGCCTGTATGCGCCGAAACACGTGCTCGGAAAGCGTTTCGGTATCATCCGAGTGAAGATTGGACTGGCTAGTGACATCAAGCATATTGTCGACACATCAGAAAGTTGTAGGGCAAAAATAAGCCTTACAGCACACAGATGTCAAACAAAGCACCGTAACTGTCGACAATCTGCAGACCGAAAACAACCATAAAGCTTCATGCAATACCTACACAAACGCCTATAACCTTATGCCCCCACTGAAAAAGCCCATGTTAGAATGCGCAACCTAGCTTTCGCTCAGAGGTTTGCGACAAGCCTGCTAAGCTTGCTCGACCGACTGTTCGCTACTACCGCCCTCTTTACCCAACGACCGCAATTTGCTTTTGGACTTATGACAAACAAGCCCTTTGCCCTACTGTTTTGTTTAGCCTTACTCCCTTGCATGAGCCTCGCCGCGGACAAACCGGTGTTTGGCCTGAATGAGTACGTGCAACTGGTGGGAATCAATCTTGAAGTGGCCGCCAAACTCGATACGGGCGCCAAAACCGCATCGATCAGCGCTCGCGATATCACCCGCTTCAAGCGCGACGGCGAAGCTTGGGTGCGTTTCTACCTGGCCATCGATGATGCGCATAAGCATCCGATTGAGCGTCCGCTGTCACGCATCAGCAAGATCAAACGCCGCGCGGGGGACGTTGATCCCGACGAAGGCAAGTCCTATACCGCACGGCCGGTGATTGAACTGGCCATCTGCATGGGCAAAACTCTGCGCAGCATCGAAGTCAACTTGACTGACCGCAGCGCCTTTCAATATCCATTGCTGATTGGCTCAGAAGCTTTAAAACGCTTTAATGCCTTGATTGATCCAAACCTTAAATACGCAGCAGGTAAACCTGCTTGCGCCACTGACGCACACTCCGCTGAGTAATCCACATGCGCGCTCTTAACCTGCATCTGAAAGTCCTCATCGCCCTACTGGTGAGTTTGGGCATTCTGGTCACGGCCTATCAGATTTTCATCCTGGGCATTCCTATGACCACGGATGAAACCGACTACCTGTGGAACATCGACGCCAAAGTCGAATTCCAGGCCAGCTCGCGCGACCCGGTCAAGGTGCAGATGTTCGTACCACCACTGAATCAGGATTACGTCAGCCTGAACGAAAGCTTTATCTCCAATAACTATGGGGTGAGCATCAATCGTATCGATGGCAACCGGAAAGTCACGTGGTCGGCACGCCGTGCCAGCGGCAATCAAACGCTTTACTACCGTTTGGTGCTGACCAAGCGCTACAGCGATGAAAAGCCTAAGGCTAAAGGTCCGATCTTCCGCGAAAGTATCGCCGTTGAAGGCGCCGAGAAGATCGCTGCCGAAGCCTTGCTCGCACCCATTCGCCAGCACTCGGCGGACGTCGAAACCTTCATCAGTGAAACGGTTAAGCGGGTCAACAACAGCAACGATGACAACGTCAAACTGTTGTTCGCTGGCGATGCTTCTGTGACGAACAAAGCGCGAGTGATCGAACTGCTGCTGTCCATCGCGCATGTGCCGATGGAGCGTGTGCACACTATTCGCCTAGTGGCTGATCAGCCGCAAACGCCTGAGTTGTGGCTGCGCAGCTTCAACGGTAATAACTGGCTGTATTTCAACCCGGAAACCGGTGAACAAGGCCTGCCAAACGACCGTTTGGTGTGGTGGACCGGTGACGACAACCTGATCAATGTTGATGGCGGCAAAAAAGCCAAGGTGACGTTCAGCCTCGACAACAGCGAGATGAATGCCATTCACCTGGCCAAGATGACCGACAAAAATACCGACGTTAACTTCCTCGAGTACTCGCTGTACGGCCTGCCGCTGCAAACCCAGCAGACTTATCAGATCCTCATCATGCTGCCGATTGGCGTACTGGTGATCCTGATTCTGCGCAACCTTGGCGGCCTGCAAACGCTGGGCACCTTTACCCCGGTGCTAATCGCCCTAGCCTTCCGCGAAACTCAATTAGTGTTCGGCATCATGCTGTTTACCGTGATTACCGCATTAGGCCTGTCGTTACGCTCTTATCTTGAACACCTGAAACTGCAGATGCTGCCGCGACTGTCGGTGGTACTGACCTTTGTGGTCATCCTGATCGCCGTCATCAGTCTGTTCAGCCATAAACTCGGCCTTGAGCGCGGCTTGTCGGTATCGCTGTTCCCGATGGTGATTCTGACCATGACCATTGAGCGCCTGTCGATCACGTGGGAAGAGCGCGGCGGCGGCCATGCCTTCAAGGTCGCGGTCGGCACCCTGGTCGCGGCATCACTGGCTTACTTGTTGATGAACATCCCGGAGCTGACGTACTTCGTCTTCACCTTCCCGGCGGTATTGTTGATTCTGGTGGGTTTCATGCTGGCAATGGGTCGCTATCGCGGCTACCGCCTGACCGAACTCTTTCGCTTCAAAGCCTTCCTGTAGGATTGAACCATGATCGGTCTGTGGAAGAGATGGAAAGCCCTGGAAGCCCGCGGCATCATGGGCATCAATCGACGCAACGCTGACTATGTACTCAAGTACAACAAGCGCAGCCTGTATCCGATTGTGGATGACAAGATCATCACCAAGATGCGTGCGATCGAAGCCGGCATCAATGTGCCGGAAATGTACGGGATCATTTCCACCGAGAAGGAAATCGAGAAGCTCGACGAGATCATCGGCGGGCGTACCGACTTCGTGATCAAGCCGGCGCAAGGTGCCGGCGGTGACGGTATTCTGGTTATCGCCGACCGTTTCGAAGGTCGCTATCGGACGGTCTCCGGCAAGATCGTCAGCCATGAAGAGATCGAGTATCAGATCTCTAGTATTCTGACTGGCCTCTACTCACTGGGCGGCCACCGCGATCGTGCCCTGATAGAATACCGCGTGACACCAGACCCGATCTTCAAAAGCATTAGCTACGAGGGCGTACCCGACATCCGCATCATTGTGCTGATGGGCTACCCGGTCATGGCCATGCTGCGCCTGCCAACCCGCCAATCCGGCGGTAAAGCCAACCTGCACCAAGGCGCTATCGGCGTCGGTGTTGACCTCGCTACCGGCTTGACCCTGCATGGCACGTGGCTGAATAACAAAATCAGCAAGCACCCAGACACCACCAATGCAGTGGACGGCGTCCAGCTACCCGACTGGGACGGCTTTATGAAGCTGGCCGCCGGTTGCTATGAGCTCTGTGGCTTGGGCTATATCGGTGTTGACATGGTGCTGGACGAGGAAAAAGGCCCGCTGATTCTTGAACTCAACGCCCGCCCTGGCCTCAATATCCAGATCGCTAACGACTGCGGCCTGACCCATCGCGCCCATGCGGTGGAAGCACGCTTAGCCGAACTGAAGAAGCAAGGCGTGACTGAAACGCCGGAAGAGCGCGTGCGCTTTGCCCAAGAGTTATTCGGTCACGTACAACCTGCTGAAATCTGATACCCCGTAGCCACAAAAAAGCCCAGCTCGATGCTGGGCTTTTTTGTGGCAGGGCAAATACAGGGGTCAGCGTACGATGGCCAACTCAAACGTCCCCACTTCAGCGTGCTGGTGCACTTGCATGCCCGACTCGTTCACCGGCAATGCCTGCAACGGCCGTTTAAACGGCTTGTTGTCCAGGGTTTGTACCTTGCGGTCTTCATCGGTGGTCAATAGCAGTACATAGCGCTCGCCCTGCTGGGCATTGACGGGCACCGTGCCCTCAATAAAGGCATAGCGGTACCAAGTTTCGCCATGCAACTGGTACACCGCATCACTCACCAAGCGAGTCGGCTGTTTGCGCTCATCAAGAAACAACAGCGATGGATAGACCACCTGTTTGTTGGCAAAACTACGCACCCGCAAGCCATAAGTATGCTGTGAACTCGGCAGCTTCAGGGCGGCGTAATAACTGCGACCCATAGGGAAGTCAAAACTAGGAGAAAAACCATTCAGCTCTTGATAGCGCGGCTCCTCCGCCGAGAGCTCGGTAAAGGCACCTTCAGCCAGATGACCGCAGCACTGGTCCTGCAGGCCTTGATATAACCCCGCAGCTTTCTCCTGACTACCTTCTAACAAGGAGGCCATGGCCTCATTCGGTTGTCCATCTAGCCCCGGCAACGCAGCTGGCTGCTTGTTGAACAGCACCTGACGACCTTCAGTGTATTGAATATCTCGACTGGCTTGCGCACCACTGCGCATTCCCGCAGCGCGCTGTTCGGCAGTCACCGGCGAGTTATGCATACGTCCGTTTTCATCCACCCAGGTGTAATACGGATTGCCGTTCTCGCTGCGCACAAAGCCCTTACCTTCAAATGCATCAGCATCAATGTAATCACTGGAGTGCTGTCCATTAGGCAAGGTTAAGCCTTGCTGGCCATCCTGTTGCTGAGCAGCGGCATAGAAACTGCTCTGCAGGTTCCCCGATGCATCTACCCAAGTGAAATAACGACGCTTACTTTCCACCCCACTCTGCGCACCCGGCCAAGTACCCTGCGCGGCATCAGCCATTCGTGCTTGGTCGGTTTTGGCTATGCGCTGTGCTGCCGCCCGCTGTTGCGAGCCATATGAATTATCGACAAAGGTGTTATGCACCCGCCCAAGGTCATCCACCCACGTCAGGTAACGACCATTACTGGCCTGCACATCGAGTGCAACCAACAAGCCCAGAACAATCCACAGCTTGGACATAAGGCTAAAAACTCGTGGTATAGGTCAAGGCCTGTTGCCGCTGACCGAAAACTGACCCAGTAGAGGCTGTTCTGCCGATCGAAAACTGACCCAGGTGCTCAACTGCTCCTGCTCAATTTA
>RCMZ01000480.1_pt1 | contig 36990 bp, 36 predicted proteins | sample 2041141 | NCBI WGS metagenome assembly RCMZ01 (sample SAMN09708263, study PRJNA481090) | Wastewater metagenome, whole genome shotgun sequencing project. | biome: sewage; isolation source: Davis station wastewater (DW) | place: Antarctica: Davis Station | collected 2010-03-01 | reverse complement strand
GCTGCTCGCTGGCCGTGAGCGTGCCCTGCCAGCGCCAACCTTGCGGCTTGAGGCTGGCGTGTTCGAGGCGCTGGCTTGCCAATGTGGCGGGGCCGCGCAAACTCCAGGTCTGCACGGTGCCGGCTTGGTGCTGCGCTTGTAGCTGCACGTCTTGGGCGGTAGCGCTGACTTGTAGCAGGCGTAATCCGCCGCCGTTCAGTTCGCCCAGATCCAGTTGCGAGCCTTTGTTCAGGCTGAGGCGCAGCTGCTGACCGTCCACGTAACCCTCTAGGTTCAGCGTGGCGTGCAGGTCGCGCAGCTGCCAGTCAGCAAGCGCAACGTTGGGGCTGCTGATTTTGAGCTGCGCATTGCTTAGCTGCGCGGCCCAAGGCAGCGCATTCGCGAGGGCCAAATTGGCCTGTAAGTCGAGTTGGCTAGCACCGGTGCTGGTTAGGCTGATTGCCAATGGCAGCGAGCGCTCGGCTAGGTTGTCGGGGAGTTCGGCGAGTGGGCTGCTGGGTTGAATGCGCAAATGCAGGGAGTCTGGCTGCAAGGCTGCGGGTAGCGCGCTCAGCCACTCGCTGGACACGTGCGCCAACTGCATGTCGGCCGCTAAGTGTTCGGCCAGCCATTGGCCGTCAACACTGCGAGCGGCGATGGCAAAACTGCCCTGTATTTGGCCCGCGCCTGGAATCGGCCAAGGCTGCGGCAGGCTGGCGTTGGCCTCGATTTGCCCGCTGACGCTGTGCAGTTGTGCCGCGCCTAAGGCGCCGGGAGGCAGCTGCAATTGCCAGCGCAAAGACAGTTGTGCGGCGCTCGGGGCGTTGGGCAGATGAGTGTCGGCGGCCAGCGTCCATTCGCTGAGCAGCTCTTGCAGAGCCACGGCCTGACTGAGGTCGGGGGCGCTCAGCGTGCCGCTCCATAGCTGCTCAGTCGGGCTGCTACGCAGGCTGCTGTTTAGGCTTAGTTGGCTTTGCCCATCGACGGCCAGACTCAGTTGTAGGTCCGCCGCCTGCGCGTCGCCTTGCAGGTCTGCACGCCACGCCAGCTGTTGCTCGTGATGTTGCACGTTGAGCAATAGCTGCCAAGTCTGTGGTGTCGCCGGCATGTGCTGCAGTTGCAGGTCGCCTTGCAGCGTGCAGCGTCCACGAGGGCAGGGCAGTGCGACAGTGAACTGCTCAATACGCAAGCTGCGCGGCAGCCAGGCCAGTGCGGCAATGAGTTGCTGCAAATCAGCTGTCCCCGCAGCGGGCGCCTGCGGGTTGTGCTGTGTGGCGGGTTGCCAGACAACAGCGAGATGCTCGAGACGAATATGCTGCAAAAAAGGCGGTGTTAGGCTCAGTTGCGCCCAACTCAAGTGCAGACCTTGTGCGTTGAGGTGGCTGCTGCCGCTGCTGTCACGCTGCTTTAGGTCAAGGCGCGCTAAGCCCAGGCCAGTCAGTGACAGGCTTGCGCCCTGCCAGTCGAGTTGCTCAATGGCATAACGCTCAAGCAGGCGCTGCCAACTGAAATAGCCATAGCCGCCAAGCAGCACTAGGAGCATGAGCACGCTGATGATGCGCAGCCCGGAACGCCGGCTGGTCATGGGTACATTTCCATTGTGATAAAGGCAGGGTGCAACGGGACGGTAACCCATGAGTCGGAAGCTGCCAATCAACGCTGTGCAGGCCGTGGCTATCGGTGCGCCATGCGGTCTGGCGGGAGCCGGTGCTGGCGTGCTCTGCGTTCTGTCAGCGCGCTTAGGCGCAGTGTGTTTAGTGGCGTTCCCGCATAGGCGTGCGCGAGCGCTTATTGGTCAACGCCGCTGCGGGGCTTCAGCGGCGCGTGGTGAGTCGTCTGGGTTGATCAAGCTTTGTTCAGCAGGCCTTTTACTCGATCGCGCAGCTGTTCATAGTTGAGCAGCAGCCAAAAATTCAGGCCGATCATAAAGCCGACAAACGAGAACAGCTGCACGGTCACGGAAAAATCGACGGTGCCTTTGCCTTGGGCCAGCGGCCAAATCAACAGCATCGGAATATCGGCGACAAATACCCCGCCCAATGTCAGGGTGAAAATGTTCACCCGATTCTTTTTCGCCAGCAGCTGGTAAAAGCGCATGCCGATAAAGAACTCATAGAGGTAGGCCACCGGCAGGCCGGCGATGATGGTGCCGAGAAACAAGGTGATGAAGGTCGACAGTCCTTCCTGCATGTCGAAGCCAGAGACTCCAGCAAAAAAGGCATAGCCGGTAAATGCGAACGGCATTATCAGCGGCGCATAGGCCAAGGCTCTATTTTCGTTTTTCATAATCCACTCGCGGCGCACATTCAGTCGGCGTTCAGGCTGTTGGGTAACCTGGGTTGGCAAAAGCAGCGGCTATGGTACGTGCAAACCGCGTGTTAATTATTGACCGCGGTAATTTCCTTGGTCACTGGTCGAAAACGTCAACCGCACCTGAGCGTATGCGTCAGTGACCGTTGTGGCTTGCGCCGCCTACTCTGCGGCTACGCCTAAATCCTCTCAGGAGCTGCCGTCTATGCAACGCATTCACTTCGAAACCGAACACAACATGTTCAGCGATTCATTTCGTGCCTTCCTGCAAAAGGAAGTGGTGCCGCACCAAGAGGCTTGGGAAGAAGCCGGCATGGTCAGCCGCGAAGTGTGGAAGAAAGCCGGTGAGATGGGCTTTTTGTTGCCGTGGGCCGATGAAGAGTACGGCGGCAGCGGCCTGAAAGACTTCCGCTACGAGCAGATCATGTGTGAGGAACTGGCCAACATTAACGAGGCCGGCTTTATGTTGCCGTTGCACTCGGCGCTGTGTGGCCCGTACATCACTGAATACGGCAATGCCGAACAAAAGGCGCGGCTGCTGCCGGGCATCATCAGTGGTGAGATCATCCTCGCGGTGGCGATGACCGAGCCGAGCGCTGGCTCCGACCTCGCGGGCATGCGCACCACGGCGGTGGACAAGGGTGATCACTACGAGCTGAACGGCTCCAAGGTGTTTATCTCCAACGGCATTCTGGCCGATGTAGTCATCGTCGCGGCCAAGACTGACCCCGCCAATAAGCACGCCATGGGCCTGTTTTTAGTCGAGCGCGGGATGGATGGTTTTGAGCGCGGCACGCCGCTGAAAAAACTCGGCATGAAGAGCCAAGACACTGCTGAGTTGTTCTTTACCAACGTTAAGGTGCCGAAAACCAACGTGCTGGGCGACGCCAAGGGCGGTTTTTTCTACCTGATGAATATGCTTGCCCAAGAGCGCCTGACCAACGCTTGTGGCGCGGTCGGTGCTTCCGAGGCGGCGTTGCAGGTGACTATCGATTACGTCAAAGAACGTACGGCGTTCGGTCGACCAATTGCGCACTTCCAAAACACCCGCTTCAAACTGGCGGAGATGCGCACGCAGGTTGACGTTGCCCAAGTATTTGTCGACCGCTGCGTCATGGACCACAACCAGAAGAAGCTCACCCCTGAAGTGGCTGCCGAGGCCAAGTTGTTTACCACCGAATTGCTCGGCAAGGTGGTTGATGAAGGCGTTCAGTTGCACGGTGGCTGGGGCTACATGTGGGAATACACCATCTGCAAAATGTACGCGAACGCGCGTATCCAGCGGATCTTCGCCGGCACCTCAGAGATCATGAAAGAGATCATCAGTCGTGGTATGAAGCTCTAACGCTTTTGCCCGGCGTGGGCAAAGTGCATGGCCAAAAATAACAAGAGAGGCGTCATGACTGAACAACTGCCTTTGCAGCGCTTCAACCACTGGCTCAAGCAGCAACCCGATGCGGTGTGGCTGCGTCAGCCGATCAATGGTCAGTGGCATGATCTGACTTGGCGTCAGGTGGATGATCAGGCCCGGCGCTTAGCCAGTGCTTTGCTGGCGCTGGGTTGCGTGCCGGGCGAGCGCGTGGCATTGCTGTCGAAAAACTGTGCCGAGTGGTTTGTCTGTGATCTGGCCATCATGATGGCCGGTCTGGTCAGCGTGCCGTTGTATCCACTGCAATCGGCTGAGAGCATCGCTTATGTACTGGAGCATGCGCAGTGCAAAGTGATTCTGCTCGGCAAACTGGATGATATGGATAAGCTGGAGGCCGGCATCGGCCCGCAGCTCACCCGTATTGCCCTGCCATATCCGACCCTCGATTGCGCCTACGAGTGGCATACATTGCTGGCGCAACACGAGCCGCTGCAAAACGTGGCGGTGCAGCAACCCGATGAGCTGCTGACGTTGGTGTACACCTCAGGAACCACTGGCAATCCTAAGGGCGTGATGCTCTCGGTGCACGCGATGGCATTTAGCGCAGTCAACGCCTGCCGAGAAATGCACATGACCCCGCAAGATCGCTTCTTCTCGTTTCTGCCGCTGTCACATGTGGCTGAGCGTTTCATGGTCGAGTTCAACAGCCTGTATTGCGGCGCGCCAGTGGCTTTTGTTGAGTCGATGGAGACTTTTGCCAGCGATCTACGCCATGTGCGGCCGACGGTGTTTTTTGCGGTGCCTCGGCTATGGACACGTTTTCAGCAAGGGGTGCTGGAGAAGCTACCGCAGGCCAAGCTGAGCCGATTGCTGCGTATCCCACTGTTCGGGCGGTTGGTTGCGCGCAAGGTGCGCCGAGGTTTGGGGCTGGATCAGGCGCGCGTGATGATCTCTGGCGCTGCGGCGATTTCGCGTGGCGTGCTGGATTGGTATCAAACCATCGGCCTGACCCTGTGTGAGGGTTATGGCATGAGCGAAAACTTCGCTTATGGCTGCTTCAACCGCCCCGGGCAGGTGCGCTTTGGTACGGTGGGGCGGGCCATGGCCAATATTGAAGTGCGTATCGCCGATGATGGTGAAATCCTGTTCCGCAGCCCGACCCTGATGCTCGGCTATTACCTGGAGCCGGAAAAAACCGCTGAAGCGTTGCAAGATGGCTGGCTGTATACCGGCGACAAAGGTGAGCTGGATAGCGACGGTTATTTGCGCATCACCGGCCGGGTTAAAGACATCTTCAAAACCACCAAGGGCAAGTACGTGGCGCCGGCACCGATCGAGGGTGAAATCGCCAAGAACAGTCACGTTGAGCAGGTGTGCCTGATGGGCAGCAATCTCGATCAGCCGCTGGCGTTGATCGAGTTGTCACCGGCGGCGCGCTTGTTGCCCGCCGGGCAGGTGAGTGAAGAGCTACAAGCTACCCTGGCGCACCTTAATACCCACCTGCAACCTCACGAACGGATCAGCCATTTTGTTCTGGTGCGCGAGCCTTGGACGGTGGACAACGGCTGTATGACGCCGACCATGAAGATCCGCCGCAACGTACTGGAAGCGCGCTACGCCGAGGTAGTCGCTGCACTGCCGGCGCGTCAGCCGCTGGTCTGGGAATAACGCTTTGTGTCGCCCGGATAGAGTCTGGGCGCTCAGCTATTTGCGCATCCGCCCCGGATTACAGCGGGGCTAGGCCATCAATTATCCGAGGAGCTGTCATGCAAGGCCCGTTGTCGTCTTTGAAAGTGCTGGATTTCTCCACCCTGCTGCCGGGGCCTTTTGCCTCGCTGCTGCTGGCCGATATGGGCGCAGAGGTGCTGCGCATCGAATCGCCAACGCGCATGGACTTAGTGCGGGTCTTGCCGCCCCACGATGAAGGCGTTTCGGCCAGTCACGCTTACCTCAACCGCAATAAGCGCGGCATGGCGTTAGACCTCAAACAACCGGCAGCCGTTGACGTGGTCAAGCGTTTGGTTGAGGAGTACGACATCGTGCTTGAGCAGTTTCGCCCCGGGGTGATGGACAAACTCGGCGTGGGCTATGCGGCTTTAAAGGCCATCAATCCGCGGCTGATCTATGTGTCGATCACCGGTTACGGACAAACCGGGCCGTACAAGGATCGCGCTGGCCATGACCTCAACTACCTAGCCATTGCGGGGCTGGCCAGCTACACCGGCCGACGAGACAGCGGGCCGTTGCCGTTAGGGATTCAGGCGGCGGACATTGCTGGTGGCTCATTGCATGGGGTGATGGGCCTGCTGGCGGCGGTGATTCATCGTCAGCAGACGGGCGAAGGTCAGCATGTCGATATCAGCATGACCGACTGTGCGTTCAGCCTGCATGCCATGGCTGGTGCGGGTTACTTAGCCTGCGGGGTTGAGCCGCAGATGGAAAACCAAGTGTTGAACGGCGGCAGCTTCTACGACTACTACCGCACCCGCGATGGCCGCTGGTTCTCGGTCGGCAGTCTGGAGCCGCAGTTTATGCAGCAGTTCTGTGCGGCGATTGGTCGCCCGGAGTTGGCAGCGCGCGGCTTGAATCATCAGCCCGAGGTGCAGCAAGCACTCAAACAGGAAATCCAACTGGAGTTTGAACAGCGCGACTTTGCCGAGTGGCGCGAGATTTTTGCCGCCTTGGATGCCTGTGTCGAACCGTTGCTGCCGTTGTCCGAGGCGGTCGAGCACCCGCACATTCAGGCGCGCGAGCTGGTGGTCGAGGTGCCGCGTGAGGGTAAGGTTGGGCAACGACAAACCGCTTGCCCGATCAAGTTCTCGGCGGGCTTGCCAGCACCGCGGCATATTGGCGTGCCGGTCGGTGCGCACAGTATTGAGGTGCTGCAAGGTTTGGGTTATTCCAGCGAACAGATTGCCGAACTGAAAGCCGCCAAAGTTATCCGCTAGCGCTTCATTCGCGGCGCTGTTGGCCGCTAAACACCAACGTCGCTCGGCAGCGCCGGCACAGATAACGCCGGCCCTTGCTGACCAGGCTATGGCGCTGGGCGCTGAAGGCGAAATCTTGCTCAGGGCATTGGCAACGATAGACATAGCGCAGCGCCGTACGCCGTTGTATTGCATAGGTATGGCAGCGATGCGGCGGTAGTTCATAGACGCCACGCATGATCAGTTGCCATTCTTCGCCGTGGGGCTGGATACCTGAGCCGAACATCTGGTGGGCGATTAGGTGGGCGACTTCATGGGCCACGGTCTGCTGCAGAAAGTGCTCGTGGTTTTCTCGGTACAGCTGTGGATTGAAGCGCAACAGGTTCTCATGCAAATGGGCCACGCCAGCTTTTTGGCCGCGCAGTTTTAGGCTGACTTCCGGGCGTTTGAACGGGCGCTTGAAGAAGGCTTCGGCCTGCAGGTAGCAGGTTTCGATACGTTGGTTGAGCTGGTCTGGCATGCAAGGCTCCGCAGTTACGGCAATTATGCCCAAGCCTGCGATTCTCGACAGCCAGAAAACGACGAAGCCGCCTGTTCGGCGGCTTCCGGGTGCTGCAGTTATAAGCTCGGTAGCATTTAGCTGGTGTACACCGGGCCGACCCCAAAGCCCCAGAAAATCACCGACAAGGCGATCATCGACACTAGTACCACTAGGCCGACCGCTAGTACCGAGCTGGAAAACATAAAGCCTTCCTCACTAGGAATGTTCATAAAGGTGGGGATGCCTACGTACAGTAGGTAAACCGTGTAACAGATGGCGGCAATGCCGACGAACATGGCCAGCCACATGTTCGGGTATAGCGCCGCTAACCCGCCGACAAACAGCGGTGTGGCGGTATAGGCGGCGAATACCACGCTTTGCGCAATAGTCGGTGTGGCGTGGTAGGTGCGTGCCATCCAATGGATGACGGCCGCCATAAAGGCCACGCCAGCCAGCATGGCTAGGTAAGACAGAATGCTCAGCTGCAAGGCACTGGATTCAGTGAGCATCACTGCCGATCCCTTGCCGATGGTCCAGCCGACTTTGGTGGTGCCGAGGTAAGCGCAAACGGCCGGGATGGCCGCCAGCGATAGCACATGGGTGAGATACATGTGGCTGATGCTTTCTTCATCGCCACGGATTTCTTTCCATTCCTCATCGGGATGGGTGAAGAGCCCCCAAACATGGTGAATCATGTCTACACCTCCTGTTTTTTATGGCGATCACCTCAGATCAACGTTTGCTGCGCGTGGTTCGCGTTAGCCAACGTTGGTCCAAACCCATGCGACCGTATGTCGCAGTATAGGTATGAGGTTGTGCCCTTGCGCGGCGGTGTCTTAGAGCAAATTAGCCTCTGAAACCTATTGGTAATAGCGTTGCAGTATTTCCATCGCCTGATTAATCGACTGCAGGCGGCTGGTGCTGCCGCCTCTGTCCGGATGGTGCAAGCTGACCAGTTGGCGGTAGCGGTATTTGATGCTGGTGAGGTTCAGTGATGACTCTGGGTGCAGCTCGAATAGCTCTAACGCTGCGCGCTTTTCGTCACCGCCCTGTAAGCGGCTCCAGAAGCTGGTCATTAATTGCTCAACATCGCTGGCGCTGGTGTCGCGCAGTTGTTGCATGTCCAAGTAGTAGTCGCGCAGCGGGTCGTGTTCGCTGAGGCTGGCGTTGCCTGCTTGGTAGGGTTGTAAGCAGCTACATAGCGCGCTGATATGCAGGTGCGCACGCTGTTCACCCCAGAGCTGATCACGCAAACGATAGAGCGCGTTGAACAGCAAAAAGTGGGTGCGAAACAGTACCAGCCGATCGGTCAATGGCAGGTTGGGGATATGCGTCGAGTGGCGCGCTTTGAGTTGCTGAATCAGCTCATATTCACTGCAGCCTTGTGGGCAGGCTTGCAGCAGTTCGAGCAGTTGTTCAGCAAGGTCGAGGTCAGGGTTGAGGTCGGTAGTCATGGCCAAACCCTAGCATGCAGGCGCTACCCAATTGAACTGTCACAGGGCTAGGGCCATGCGGGCTTTGTGGGTAAAATGCCGGCCTTTTACGACTCGCGCGGATTCAAGACACCATGGGCAGCCTTTCGGTCAATCAGAACAAACTGCAGAAACGCTTGCGGCGCTTGGCCGGCGAAGCGGTCAGCGACTTCAACATGATCGAGGAGGGCGACAAGGTGATGGTCTGCCTGTCTGGTGGCAAGGACAGCTACACCATGCTCGACGTGTTGCTGCACCTACAGAAAGTCGCGCCGATCACGTTCGAGATCGTCGCGGTGAACATGGACCAAAAGCAGCCGGGCTTCCCCGAGCATGTGCTGCCGGCCTATTTGGAGTCGGTGGGTGTGCCGTACCACATCATCGAGAAAGACACTTACTCGGTGGTCAAAGACAAAATCCCTGAAGGCAAGACCACTTGCTCGCTGTGCTCGCGCCTGCGTCGCGGCACGCTGTACACCTATGCCGACGAAATCGGCGCGACCAAGATGGCACTGGGGCATCACCGCGACGATATCGTCGAAACCTTCTTCCTTAATATGTTCTATGGCGGCACGCTGAAGGCCATGCCGCCCAAGCTGCTATCCGACGATGGACGCAATGTGGTGATTCGCCCGCTGGCCTACTGCAGTGAGGCCGATATCGAGGCTTACTCGACCCTCAAAGAATTCCCCATCATTCCGTGCAACCTTTGTGGCTCCCAAGAAAACCTGCAGCGCCAGGTGGTCAAAGAGATGCTGCACGAGTGGGAGCGCAAGTCGCCGGGACGCACTGAGATCATGTTCCGCGCCCTACAGAACGTGGTGCCGTCGCAGTTGGCAGACCGCAACTTGTTCGACTTCACCAGTTTGCGCATCGACGATACGGCTGCGCCGCGTTTCGTTGATCTGATGAACCTCTAACGCGGCGTTATGGCCTGCGAGTACTGAGCATGCGCGACTATAAATGGCTGCACGAATACTGCCTGAATCGTTTTGGTTCGGTGGCTGCCTTGGAGGCGCGCTTGCCAACGCCGCTGTCGCCGGTTCAACTGCGCAAGATTAGCGATGACCGTTACTTATCGCTGATCGCCCTGCGGGTGTTCCGTGCCGGCCTCAAGCACAGCGTGGTAGATGCCAAGTGGCCAGTTTTTGAGCAGGTGTTTTTCGGCTTCGACCCGGAAAAAGTGGTGCTGATGGGCGCCGAGCATCTCGAGCGGCTGATGCAGGACGCGCGATTGATTCGCCACCTAGGCAAGCTCAAGAGCGTGCCGCGTAACGCTCAGTTTGTGTTGGATGTTGCTCGCGAGCGCGGCAGCTTTGCTGCGCTGATCGCCGACTGGCCGTGCAGCGATATTGTCGGTCTGTGGAAGTATCTAGCCAAACACGGCGCTCAGCTCGGCGGGCTGTCGGCGCCACGTTTGCTGCGCATGATCGGCAAGGACACTTTCGTGCCTTCAGACGATGTGGTCGCAGCGCTCAAGGCCCAAGGTATTGTCGACAAGCAACCTACCAGTCTCAAGGAGCTGGCAACCGTGCAGGCAACCTTCAATCAGTGGCACGCACAAAGCGGCAGACCGTTGTGCCAGTTGTCGATGATGTTGGCGTATACGGTTAATCACTGATCGTATGTGGGTGCGGCATAGTGTCCCGCTGAGTTAGCTGACCAACGGTTATTGGTCGCGCAATGAGCGCTCAAAGATACGCGGAACGGATTTTTTATCTTTGGCTTCAGCCCCCTGTTTTAGCGCGCTTAGGTTTTTTTCAGGCTTTAGCGAGCAGGGCGACTGTGCTGTTTGCGCGGTGAGCGCTTAGAGGCAACGGCGTGATCCAAACGTCACATTTTGGCCAATTAAATTTGCATATGGGGTTTATGGAAGGCATATTCGCCCCCTTCTTATAAATATAGACACGGCTGTGCCCATGCTAAAACGCTTCGCACCCCTCGTGCCATTGGCATTTGTAGCACTCTTGTCCGCTTGCGCGGGCCATGCAGTGCACCAACCCGTTGCTGTGCAATCTGCACCTGTACAGCTGCCGGAACCTTCGCCCGCTCAGGTCACCGAGCTGATCGACGAGCAGCCTTATAAGTTGCCTGTACTGGCGGACAGTATTCTTGATCGTGGTTTTGAGCTGGTTGGTACTCGCTATCGCACCGGCGGCAGCTCGACTAAGACTGGTTTCGATTGCAGCGGTTTTGTCGGTTATCTGTTCCGCGAAGAGGCAGGCATAAAGCTGCCGCGTTCGACGCGCGAGATGATCAACTTGGATGCGCCGCTGGTGTCACGTAACGAATTAGTCCCAGGCGATATCGTGTTCTTCAACGATCGTGGCCGTGGACGCGTCAGCCACACCGGTATTTATATTGGTGATGATCAATTTATTCACTCGTCCAGCCATCGCAGCGGCGGCGTGCGGGTTGATAGTTTGGATGACCGTTACTGGCGTGCCAGCTTCATGGAAGCTAAGCGCGTATTGGCTCAAGCATCACCGCGTAGTCCCCTGCATTAATAAGTCTGTGTTGCGGCTCTGACCCTTGCGTTGGAGCCTGCAGCCCGGCAGAGTAGGGCGCGTCCATCCTCAGGATCGCCCGCCATGTCAGCAGCAGCCCGTATTACCCTCGTTGTTGCTGCTGCATTACTGAGCGCTTGCGCCAGTTCTCCGCCCCCTACGCCTGTTGTTAGCGCCCCATTCGAACAGTTTGCTCCGGCTGCCGATGATGTTTTGTTGCGCGCCATCGGTTTGGTTGGTACGCCTTATCGCTATGGTGGCAATACCCCGGACAGCGGCTTCGATTGCAGCGGCCTGATTGGTTACGTTTACCGTGATGCCGTCGGCATCAAGCTGCCGCGCTCTACCCGCGAGTTGATTGCCATGCCTGTGCCTAGCGTGCGCCGTGAAGCCTTGCAGACCGGTGATCTGGTGTTCTTCGCCACTGCTGGTGGCGGTCAGGTCAGTCATGCCGGGATTTATGTCGGCGAAGGCCGTTTCGTGCATGCCCCATCGAGTGGCGGCACTGTGCGCCTTGAAAGCCTGTCGACGGCCTATTGGCAGCGCAGTTACCTAGATGCCAAGCGGGTGATTGCTGGCGGTCAGCTGGCCAATAATTACTGAGTTGTTTGCATGGCGATATTCTTCGCCATGCATTTGAGTCAGATGAGTCTTGCGGAGTGCGCCATGTCTATTCGTTTACCTCTCCTTGGTCTTTTGTTCGCTAGCTTGAGTGCGCCTTTACTGGCTGCCGACTGCGCGCCTCTGTTACAGGGCGAGCTGCCCCGATTGCGCGCCAAAGACAGTATCGATCTGTGCCAGCAGTTTGCCGGTAAGCCGCTATTGGTAGTCAACACCGCCAGCTATTGCGGCTTTGCACCGCAGTTCAAAGGGCTGGAGGCTCTGTATAAGAACTACCAATCTCAGGGTTTACAGATACTCGGTGTGCCGTCTAACGACTTCAGTCAGGAGGCGGATGCCAGCGCCGAAACGGCCAAGGTCTGTTACGTCAATTACGGCGTGACCTTTGCCATGAGTGAGCCCCAAGTGGTGACGGGCGAGCAGGCTGTCCCGTTGTTCAAACAGTTAGCCGCGCAAAGCAGTGCGCCGCGTTGGAACTTCTATAAGTACGTGGTGGATCGCCGGGGCCAGGTGATTGCCAGTTTCTCTAGTCAGACCCAGCCGAATGATCCAGCGCTGATTAAGGCGCTGGAGCAGGCCATCGCTTCGCCACTTTAAAAGCGCAAGTTGGTCTCAATCACCGGTGGCGATCGGTCGCTGTGGATCGGTGATCCACTCGCTCCACGAACCCGCATACAAGGGTGCCAGTGGATAGCCGGCCAAACACAGGGCAAACAGGTTGTGGCAGGCGGTCACGCCCGAGCCGCAGTAGGTCACCAGTTCGCTGACAGGGCGCTGGCCTAGCAGGGCAGCAAAGCGCTGCTGCAGCTGCGATGCAGGTAAGAAGCAGCCGCTGCTATCGAGGTTGTCGGTGAATACCGCGCACTGAGCGCCGGGAATATGCCCGGCGACTGGGTCCAGCGGCTCCACCTCGCCACGAAAGCGCGGGCGGGCACGGGCATCCAGTAAGGTCAGCTGTGGATTACTTAGTCGCTGTTGCAATTGACTGGCATTCAACAGCAATGCGGCCTGTGGCTGGCCGCTAAAGTCACCTGCTACTGGGCTGACGCTTACGTCAGTCAACGGCAGGCCAGCGTTGCGCCACGCTTGCAATCCGCCATCCAGCAGCCAGACGTTGTCCTGCTTACCTAGCCACGCCAGTAACCACCACGCCCGTGCCGCGAAAGCGCCAGGGCCGTCGTCATAGAGGATGACTTGGCTGTCGTTGTTAATGCCCCAAGCCTGCAGCTTGGCGATTAACGCCGCAACATCAGGCAGTGGATGGCGCCCGGTGATGCCCTTGCGCGCAGGTGCCGAGAGGTCGTGCTCGAGGTCGGCATGCTGCGCCCCGGCAATATGTTCGGCTTGGTAGCTGCGCAGGCCATAAGCGGGGTCATCAAGAGCAAAGCGGCAGTCGAGCAGCACCACGTTAGGTTGCTGCAAGCGCAGGTTCAATTGTTGCGGGCTGAGCAGTTGGGCGATGGGCATGCCGGGCTCCAGTGGTTGGTGTCGAAAGTTGGGTTTACTTGATCTGCAGCTTGCCGATCCGGTCGTTGTTCAAGCTGCCGAGGTACAGGTAATTACCGACCGGCTTGGCTGAGGTGATCATGCGCAAGTGAGTGCCGCTGGTGTCGTGCAGGCTGTGGATGATTTCGCCGTTCTCATTCAGGCCCAGCACCAGGCCATAGTCCTGGGGCTTTGGCCAGAAGGCGCGCGGCAGTTTGGCCAGCAGGTTCTTGGCCCACGGGTGGCGATGCAGCAGGTCGGTCGTCGCTAGGCGCGGAGTGGGTAGCGCGACCCAAAATGTGCCAGCGCGGTCACCTTGCAGGTTGTCCGGCAGGCCTACCAGGTTATCGATGAAAATATCGTGCTGGCCGGCTTTGTCGCCCTTGAGCCAATAGCGGCTGATGCGGTAGCGGTAGGTTTCGTTGACCAAGACGAAATCCTCGTTGGCCGACAGCGCTACCCCATTGGCAAAATACAGGTCCTTGAGCAATACCTCGGTGTTGCCGGTGGCTGGGTCGTAACGCAACAAGCGGCCATGCGGACGGGCTTCGAGCAGGTCGAGCAGGTAGTCCGGCTGCTGAAATTTATCCGAGGCATCGCTGAAGTAAATGCGCCCATCACTGGCGATATCGAGGTCGTCGGTAAAGGCGAATGGCACGCCATCCGCGGTGGTGCTAAGCACACGAATCTGCCCTTGTGGGTCGATGCTCAGCAGGCCTTTATAAGCATCGGCCACGATTAAATTGCCGTGCTGGTCGAAGTCCATGCCCAGTGGTCGACCTTGGGTGTCGGCGAATACGCTCAGCTGCCCGTTACCCTCAACGCGCACCACCTGGCCATTTTGCAGGCCGGCATACAGTCGTCCTGCGGCGTCCACGGCGGTGTCTTCTGGGCCATGGATGGCGCCTTGGCCAATCAGCTCGGCTTTCATCAAGGTGTCGTTGGGTTCCAGCACACCTTGCATTAACGGGATTGGCGCAGCGTCCCACGCCAGCGGCTCGATTGGGCTAGGTGTGATGATCAGGTAAGCGGCGAGCGCGCCAGTCGCTAGCGCGCCAAGGCCCAGAAGCTTGTTCATAACATTCCTTGATTGGCTTCTTGAAGACATAAGCGTTCGAGCATAGAGAGGCGATTTGCCCGCAGCAAGGCGTGAATGCCCGGCGATGGGTGCTGGCGATATATACTGCGCGGCATTCATAAGGGAGAGCTGTGTGGCTATCGATATTCACTGGATTCGCGACGACGTCAGCCTGGCGCAGCATTGCGCTGCATGGCAGCAGTTGCCGTTCGTAGCCCTCGATACCGAATTTATGCGGGTCGACACCTTCTATCCAATTGCCGGCTTACTGCAGGTGGGCGATGGCGAACGCGCCTATTTGATTGACCCGCTGCTGATTAGTGACTGGCAGCCGTTTGCCGCGCTGCTGGAAAACCCGGCGCTGCTCAAGGTGCTGCACGCCTGCAGCGAAGACTTAGAAGTGCTGCTGCGCTTGACCGGTAGCCTGCCGTTGCCGCTGTTCGATACTCAGCTGGCGGCGGCTTACCTCAACCTAGGTTTCTCCATGGGCTATTCGCGCTTGGTGCAGGCCGTACTGGGGATTGAGCTGCCCAAGGGCGAAACCCGTTCCGACTGGCTACAGCGGCCCTTGAGCGAGACTCAGGTCAGCTATGCGGCCGAAGACGCCGTGCATTTGGCTGATGTTTACCGCAAATTGGCACCGCAGCTGTCCGCGGAAAAAACCGCTGGCGTGCTGGAGGATGGCGCCGAACTGGTCAGTAATATGCGCCGCGAAGTGCTACCGGATGAGTTGTACCGCGACGCCAAGCTGGCGTGGAAGCTGGCGCCCCAGCAGCTCGCCGTGCTGCGCGAGCTGTGCGCTTGGCGCGAACGTGAAGCGCGCGCACGCAACAAACCGCGCAGCCATATTCTGCGTGATCACTGTCTATGGCCGCTGGCGCGCACGCAGCCAGACAACCTGGTCAGCTTGGCGCGAATTGAAGACATGCACCCGCGCACCGTCCGCCAGGATGGCACTCGGCTGCTTGAGTTGATCAAGACGGCTGCCGCCGTGCCCGAAGCGCAGTGGCCGATGGTGTTGCCCGAGCCGCTGCCGCTGGAAGCCTCGGCGCTGCTGAAAAAGCTCAAAGCCTTTGCCCAGCGTGAGGCCGAGCGCCTTGAGATGGCGCCCGAGTTGATGTTGCGCAAAAAAATCCTCGATGCCTTAGTGAAGACCGGCTATCCCCACGGTCCCTACCAGTTGCCGGAATCCCTGCGTGGCTGGCGGCGTGAATTAATGGGCCAGGCACTGCTTGAGTTGCTGGCCAAGGAAACTGCATGAAACGTATCTGCTCTATCTACAAAAGCCCGCGCAAGAACGAAATGTACCTGTATGTCGAGCGCAAAGACGCCCTTAAGCGTGTGCCGGAAGGCCTGTTAGTAGCCTTTGGCGCGCCGATCCACACCTTCGACCTAGTGCTCAGCCCAGAGCGCCAGCTGGCCCGTGAGGATATTGAGGTGGTGCTGGAAAACCTCGAAAAGCAGGGTTACCACCTGCAGATGCCGCCGGGTGAAGACGAATACATCGAGCACCTGCCGCAAGAGCTGCTGTGCCGTAACGACCCTATCTAAGTCATGCGCTTACTGGTTGCTGACACCGAACACGGTGCTTACGCGCATTTACTGAGCGCGGCGAATGCTGACTTACAGTTGTGTGTCAGCACCGACCCCAATGTGCTGGCAGCCAATGCCGCCAGTTGCCCGGTATGGCTGGGGCCGCCGGATCTGCTGGTGGGTTTACTGCGCCAGGGTTATACGCCGCAGTGGTTGCAGTCCACGTGGGCCGGGATCACGCCACTGCTGGCGGCGGACCTGCCGCGTGACTACCGGCTGACGCGTGCCACCGGCATCTTTGGCCCGCTGATGGCTGAATACCTGCTGACCTACGTGCTGGCGCATGAGCGGCAGCTGCTGGCCCGGGTGGCCAGCCAAACTGAGCGGCATTGGGACGAGCGCTTGCCCGGCAGTCTGCGCGGCCGGCGCTTGTTGCTGGTGGGTGCCGGCGATATCGCCAGTGCCGTGGCTCAGGTGTTCAGCAGCTTAGGTGTGCAGGTGTTTGGCGTGGCCAGTCAGGCCCGCCAGCAAGTGTCGTTTGTTCAGGTAGTGGCTTTGCCGCAGTTGGTTGAGCAAGCGGCCCAAGCCGACTATGTGGTTAATTTGCTGCCGGATACGCCGGCCACCACCGATGTGTTCGATGCCCGCCTGTTTGCCCGGCTCAAACCCAGTGCGCTGTTTATCAATGCCGGTCGGGGCGCTGCGGTAGTTGACGCGGACTTGCTCGCCGCTCTTGAGTATGGGCAATTGGCGGGCGCGGTGTTGGATGTCTGTCGTCAAGAACCGCTACCCGCAAGCCACCCATTTTGGTCGACGCCACGCTTGCTGCTGACCGCGCACAGTGCTGCACCGACCTTGCCGGCACCGATGGTGCAATTGTTTTTGCGCAATCTGCAAGCCTATCGCAGCGGCTTGCCGCTGCAAGGCGAAGTACTCTTCAGTCGCGGCTATTGATGCCGTTGGGCACTGCCACCTTGGCCGGTGCCGGGCGGCAAGCTAGACTGCCGGCCTTTTGCTGAACTCAGTCGTAGAACCATGACCGCCAACGTCGAACCCTTCTGGAAACGTAAAACTCTCGGCCAACTCGATCCGGCTGAGTGGGAGTCACTGTGCGACGGCTGTGGCCTGTGCTGCCTGCAAAAACTGGAAGATGAAGACGATGGCAGCGTCTATTACACGCGCATCGCCTGCAAGCTGCTGGACCTCAACAGCTGTCGTTGCACTGACTACCCTAATCGTCGCCAGTTCGTCCCCGACTGCATCCAGCTAACGCCGGATCAGGCTGACCAGTTTCAATGGTTGCCGCCCACTTGCGCCTATCGGTTAGTAGCGCAGGGCCAGGACCTGCCGTCTTGGCATCATTTGGTCTGCGGGGATTCGCAGGCGGTGCACCAACAACGTATTTCCCAGTCCGGCCGTATGCTCAGCGAAACCAGCGTGGCCGAGGATGACTGGGAGGATTACCTGATTTTTCGCTCCGGTTAACCCTTCAGCAGCAACAGCCCCCATCACGGAGAAACCCCATGCACCTGCGCCTGCAAGCTTTGTTGTCCGTCACCCTATTGGCCCTCAGCGCACCGTTGTGGGCGGCTAAGCGGGTTGATTTGGATTACCTCGTGCGCTTTTTGCCGGCCACTGATGAGGCCGAGGTGCGCCTGACCTTGGCTAAAGGCGAGGTGGTTCAAGGCCTGACGTTTGCCTTGGGCACCACTGGCCAATACCGCGACTTTAAGGCTGATGGTCAGTGGACTGAGGATAATGCCGGGCATGGCACTTGGGTCCCGGCCAAAGGTCCGACCAGCCTCAGCTATCGGGTGCGGATTAATCAGCAAAAAGAATCCGGTGCCTACACCGCACGCATGACCGCAGACTGGGCGCTGCTGCGCGGTGACGACTTGGTGCCGGCGGCACAACTCAAGCAGGACGACAATTTAGAAATGGTCGCGCGCATACAGTTTGAGCTGCCCGAAGGTTGGAAGGCGATAGAAACCGGTTGGTCGCGGATCGGTAAAAATCGTTTTCGGGTTGATAACCCATCACGTAAGTTCGACCGCCCAATCGGCTGGATCATCGCCGGTAACATCGGCACACGCCGTGCGCATCTCGGTGAAACCGATGTAACCATTGCCGCGCCTGTCGGCCAGGGCATGCGCCGGATGGATGTGCTGACCCTGCTGACGTTTGTGTGGCCGGAAGCCCAGGCCGTATTCCCCCGTGATCCGCGCAAATTACTGGTAGTGGGCGCGGCGGACCCGATGTGGCGTGGTGGGCTGTCAGCCCCAAATTCACTGTTTATGCATGCCGCGCGCCCCTTGGTCAGCGAAAACGGCACCAGTTCGGTGGTGCATGAGCTGGTTCACGTGCTCAGCGGTATCCGCGACACCGATGCCAGCGACTGGATCAGCGAAGGCATCGCGGAGTACTACGCCATCGAGCTGCTACGCCGTGCTGGCGGCATGACCGAGCCGCGTTACCAGCAGGTGCGCAAAAAGCTGCTGCATTGGGGGCTTAAAGTCACCAGCTTGCGTGGCGAACATTCCACCGGTGCGGTCACTGCCCGTGCAGTGGTGCTGCTGCAGGAGTTGGACAAAGAAATTCGCCAGACCAGCAAGAACCGTTATTCCCTCGACGACGTGGCGCGCGGCCTGATGCGCATGGACACGGTGAGCACCAAGGACTTTATCCAGCTCAGCGAAAGCCTGCTGGGTAAGCCCTCGAAAGTGCTCGACAGCAAACTGCTGCGTAAAGCCAAGCAAGCGTGACGCTAGGCGAGGCCGGCGCTTGCGCTGGCCAGTCGCTCAGCGCGAGAACTGCGGGCCGGACTTGGTATTCAAACCCTTGGCCAAACGGTCATACAGCACCACGTTGACCGTGGCGGCGAGGTTCATGCAGCCGTTGGTGGGGATGTAAATCACGTCCTCACACCACTCCAATACGTCCTTGCCGAGGGAGCCGTCTTCTGGGCCGAAGATGTAGATGGCGCGATCTGGATGGGTGTACTCCGGCAAGGGTCGGGCGCCCTCGACCAATTCAACGGCGACCGGCGTACAGCCCAGCGGAATGATTTTCTGCAAATCATCAATGCCGATCAGCGGAATGTCCTGGTGGATCATCTTGGTGTCGGTGGCAAATTCTTGCGCGCGGGCATAGCGCTTGCCGGTGTAGAACACCGAATTGACCCCGTAACAGCCAGCGGCGCGCATCACTGAACCGACGTTTTCTGGGGACTTGGGGTTGAATAAACCGATGCAGCTGTAGCGTCTGTTGGCCACGGGCGGATGCTCTTGCGCAAAGCGCGGGAGTATAACGGCTTGCTCCGTCACTGGCGCGGCTGGCGAGTAAGCCGCTGGCTAGGCCCAATAACCCTAGACGGCGGTGAGCGGGTCGAGCGCTGCCAGCGGTGCTCGCAGCGCCCGAGAGTAACCGCCAGCCTTTATGTGCTTAACGCAGCCCAGCGAGGATTTCGAAGCTGCGCAGGCGATGCTCATGCTGGTAAAGGTCGCCGGTGAAGATCAGCTCATCGGCGCCGGTCTGCTCCAGCAGGACCTCCAAGCGCGCGCGAACCTTATCGGGTCCGCCGATCACTGCCAGACCGAGGAAGTCGCCTACTGCCTGCTGTTCATGGGGCTGCCAGCGCCCAGCCATGCTGTCTACCGGTGGGCGCAGCACCAGGCTCTCGCCGCGCATCAGCGCCAATATGCGCTGGAAGGCGGTGGTAGCCAGGAACTCGGCCTCTGCGTCGCTCGGTGCTGCAATCAGCGGTACGCCGACCATGGCGTAGGGCTTGTCGAGTACCGCCGAGGGCTGGAAGTTATCGCGATAAACGCGCAGCGCTTGGTGCAGGTAGCGCGGCGCAAAGTGTGCGGCGAAGGCATAGGGCAGGCCCATTTGCGCCGCCAGTTGTGCACTGAATAGGCTAGAGCCCAGCAGCCAAATCGGCACATTGCTGTCCATGCCCGGCATGGCGATTACCTGCTGCCCAGGTTGGCGTGGGCCAAGCAGACGCTGCAGTTCTTCGACATCATTGGGGAAGTCGTCGGCGCTGCCCAAGCGGTCGCGCCGCAGGGCGCGAGCGGTCTGTTGATCGGCCCCTGGCGCGCGGCCAAGTCCTAGTTCGATTCGCCCCGGATAGAGCGCGGCGAGGGTGCCAAACTGCTCAGCCACCACCAGCGGCGCATGGTTGGGCAGCATGATACCGCCGGAGCCTAGGCGCAGGGTTGTGGTGCCGGCGGCCAGATAGCCGAGCAGAACAGCCGTGGCTGAGCTGGCGATGCCTTGCATGTTGTGGTGCTCGGCCACCCAGTAGCGCGAAAACTCCAGGCGTTCGGCATGCTGCGCCAAAGCCAGCGAGCGCTGTAGGGCCGGCGCTGGACCCTGTTCATCGTCGCGTAGCGGCGCGAGGTCAAGAATGGAAAACGGTGTGCTGGACAGCCTGCTCATACAGCCTCCTGAAGTTATCCTTGGTTAATGGGGCCATTCAGCGCAAACACAACCTCAGCGTTACTGGCGTCGCTGATCGGGCGGCGCCAATTGGCTGTCTGTGGCGGCGAGCAATCGCGCCTTGCCGTGCATGCTCGTGTGCGCAGCAGGGTAAACTTGCTGCTGATGAGTGCCGTCAGTTCAAAGGGGATTTTCATGCGCGTTTTATTCTCGATCATGCAATCTGCGGCGCTGTCGCTGTTGTGTACCGCCACCGTGCAGGCCAGCGAGGAGACGCAGTTGGTTGCAGCGATCAACCTGTACCGCGCCCAAGCTCAGACGTGTGCGGGCCAAGGCACTCTACCGTTACCACCACTGGTCAGCGATGCGCGGCTGGTGCTCGGCCTTAATGGGCTGGGCGGCTTGCACGCGCCGGTTATCCGATGAGCAGCGTGCAGGCGATCAGCCTATCCGGGCCGCGCAACGCGCAAGCGGCCATGACCGCGTTGCAGGAGAGCTTCTGCAAGGTGCTGCTCGACCCGCAGTTTGTCGATATTGGCGTGAGCCGCGAGGACCGTGAGTGGCGCATCGTGTTGGCACGGCAACTATTGTCGGCGCGCCTGGCTGACTGGCAGGCGGAAGGCCAGCAGTTACTCGCGGCGATCAATCTTGCCCGCAGCCAGCCTCGTCAGTGTGGCACGCAAGCCTTTGCGGCCAGCACAGCGCTGGCGTGGAATGCCACGCTGGCGAGCGCCGCCGAGCTTTATTCGCGGGATATGGCCAATCACAACTTTTTCGATCACCAGGATCGTGATGGCCGGATGCCGGGCGATCGGGCGGAGTTGGCCGGCTATGTCGGCCAGCAAATCGGCGAGAACATTGCCGCTGGGCGCGACAGCGTGAGCAAGGTACTGGATGGCTGGTTGGCCAGCCCGGGGCATTGCGCCAACCTGATGAACCCAGAGTATCGCGAGTTTGGCGCGGCTTATGCCGTGGATGCGCGCAGCGATGCGGGGATTTACTGGACCGCGATGTTCGGCGCGCCGTGATGATTGCCGGTTGAATGCGTGACGTAGGATGGGTTGAACGCAGCGCTACCCATCAATCTGCTGCCGATGGGTAGAGGCGCTGTGCGCGTCAACCCATCCTAGGATTTCCAGTTGTGATTTAGCTGGGTTCTATTCTTTGCTCTTCAGCAGCGCAGCCAAGTCAGCAAAGGCTTTGTGGCTGGATTTCGGGCCCTTGGGGCTGGCCAGCGAGCCTTCGGCGAAATACTGCTGGTCGGTGTAGCGCGAGTGTTCGTTGTCGTGACAGAACAGGCACAGCAGCTCCCAATTGGAGCCGTCTTGTGGGTTGTTGTCGTGGTTGTGATCGCGGTGGTGCACGGTCAGCTCGCTCAGGCGCTTGCCGGCGAATTCACGGCTGCAGCGGCCGCACACGTGCGGGTACATCTTCAACGCTTTGTCGCGGTAGCCGGCTTCGCGCGAACGCTGTGCTTCGGCGATGATGCGGTCGGTCTTTAGGGTCGCCGCCGATTTTTCCGTGCTCATGTTGTTACCTGCTTGTTCGTTGGCTCACTGGGTTAAAGCTTAACCCGTTCTGTTGGCTGGCTAAAGCCTGCGGGTGGCTTAGGCCTTGAGTTTGCTGCCGATCCACAGCGTGTGCTTGGTGCCCTTGTTGCCGTGGGCATAGACCTGTACTTCCTCGACCTTGAACCCGGCTTTGCTGACTTTTTCCGCGAACTTGCGGTCGGCGCTGGCCGACCACACCGCAAGGATGCCAGCTGGGCGCAAGGCGCGGTGGCAGGCATGCAGGCCGGCCATCGAGTACAGCCAATTGTTACCGGTGTGGGTCAGGCCTTCGGGGCCGTTGTCGACATCTAACATGATGGCGTCGAAGCCCAGCGGCTCGCTTTTGATCACCTCAGCCACATCCGCGCAGCGGATTTCGGCGCGTGGGTCGAGGATCGGCATGCCGGCTTTCTCGCCCAGCGGCCCGCGGTTCCACTCGATCACGCCGGGCACCAGTTCGGCCACCACCACCTGACCATTTTTACCAATGTGCTGCAGTGCCGAGGCCAGGGTGAAGCCCATGCCTAAGCCGCCGACCAGCCCGCGCGGTGCTGGCCGCCCAGCGACGCGCTTGCAGGGGATTTGCGCCAAGGCATCTTCTGAACCGTGCATGCGGGTGTTCATCAGCTGGCCGCCGTCGCCGCCCTGAATCTTGATCACGAAGTCTTCGCCGTACTCGAACAGGCACAGAGCGCCGCCATTGTTGGGGATCGGGGCGGTATCGAGCAGGACAAAGCGCTTCATGGCGGTCTCGGGTTCGGTGGCGGGAGTTGAAGGCGCGCAGTTTACTTGATTTGCACGGCGGGCTGCGGCTGGCAGGGTTGTTTAGCTCGGCGCTTAGAACAGCCCGAGCTGGCCGCCCACCAAGGTGCTGAAGTCGTCGTCGACGAACGGCAGGATGGCATCGGCTACCGGCTGCAATTGGCGGCTCAGGTAATGCTCGTAATCGATTGCTGCGGTGCGCACTTCCAGCGGCTCCGGGCCGGCAAGGGTGATCACGTAGTTGATCCAGCCGCCGCTCTGGTATTGCCGTGGCCGGTCGTGCAGGTCGTTGTACGCGTCGGCCAAGCGTGCGGCGCGCACATGCGGCGGCACATTGCGTTGGTAGTCCGCGAGTTTGCGCCGTAGGCGTTTGCGGTAAATCAGCAAGTCATCCAGCTCGCCGGCCAGGGTGCGTTGCACAAAGTCGCGCACGTAGCTTTGGTGGGGCTGGCGCTTAAAAATGCGCAGGTACAACTCTTGCTGAAACTGCTGCGCCAGCGGTGACCAGTCGCTGCGCACGGTTTCCAAGCCTTTGTAGATCATCTCCTCGCTGCCATCTGGGCGGCGCACCAGACCGGCGTAGCGCTTCTTGCTGCCTTCTTCGGCGCCGCGAATGGTCGGCATCAAAAAACGTCGGTAATGGGTTTCAAATTGCAGCTCTAGGGCGCTGTTCAGCCCCAACTCGCTTTGTAGTTGCTCGCGCCAGCACTGGTTAACCCGTTGCACCAAGGCGTTACCGATACGCGTCGCGTCGGCTTCGTTGTGTTCATGGCCGAGCCAGACAAAGGTCGAGTCGGTGTCGCCGTAGATCACCCGATAGCCTTCGGCTTCGATCAGCTCGCGGGTGCGGTGCATGATCTGGTGGCCACGCAGGGTGATGGAGGAGGCCAAGCGTGGGTCGAAGAAGCGACAACCGCTGGAGCCAAGCACGCCGTAGAAGGCGTTCATGATGATCTTTAACGCCTGCGACAGCGGCTGATTATGTTCGCGCTTGGCGGTTTCCCGGCCCTCGGCCACCCGCGCGACGATGCCCGGCAGGCAATGGCTGTGTCGCGAGAAACGTGCACCAAGAAAGCCCGCCACCGAGTCACTGTCGGCCGGTTGCTGCATGCCTTGCACCAAGCCCACGGGGTCGATCAGAAAGGTGCGGATGATCGATGGGTACAGGCTCTTGTAGTCCAGCACCAGCACCGATTCGTACAGCCCAGGCTGCGATTCCATGACGAAACCACCGGGGCTGGCCTGCGGCGGCCGCTCGCCGAGGTTCGGCGCAACAAAGCCTTGGCGGTGCATCAGCGGTAAGTACAGGTGGGTGAAGGCCGCCACTGAGCCACCGCTGCGGTCGACCGCCAAGCCAGTGGTGGTGGAGCGCTCCAGCAGGAAGGTCAGCAACTCGGTCTTGGCAAAAATCCGCGTTACCAGCTCGCAGTCACGCAGGTTGTAGCTCGCCAAGGCGGGCTTGTCTTCGACAAACATGCGGTCGATTTCGGCCATGCGCTGGTACGGGTTGTCGATCGACTTGCCTTCGCCGAGCAGGTTTTGCGCGACGTTTTCCAGGCTAAACGAGGTAAAACTCCAAGTGGCTGAGCGCAGCGCTTCGATGCCGTCGATCAGCAGGCGCCCAGCCGCCGAGGCAAAGTAGTGCTGGTTGCCGCTGCCGTGCTCGCGCCAAAGCATCTCCGCGCCGTCACGGCCGAGGCGCAAGGGGATCGCCAGCCGGCGCGCATGCTCGTGCAGCACGCGCAGGTCAAACTGCACCAGATTCCAGCCAATGATGGCGTCCGGGTCATGTTGCGCCAGCCACTGGTTCAGGCGCTCTAGCAGCTGGCCGCGACTGCTGCAGTACTCCAGTGCAAAATCGACCTGCGGCGCATCCTCTGGGGCGCGGCCGAGCATGTACACCTGGCGCTGGCCGCAGCCTTCGATAGCAATTGAATACAGCTCACCCTGGGCGTTGGTTTCGATGTCCAGTGAGGCCAGGCGCAGTGTCGGGCGATACTCCGGCGCGGGCTTTAGCTGCGCGTCGAGCAACAGACCGCTGGCGTTTGGCCGCCCGCTGAAGCTGACGGGCGCGGTAATGAAACGTTCCATCAGGTAGCGCTCAGGCGGACGGATATCAGCTTCGTAGACATCCACGCCGGCGCTGCGCAGCCGTTTTTCCAGGTGCAGTAATTGGCGGTAGTGCCGGCAGTACAAACCGAGCACCGGCCGCTGCTGGAAGTCGCACAAGCCCAGCGGGCGCAGTTCGATATCACGCTCGTCGTGCAGCAAAGCCTCAACTTGCACGCGCTGCGCCGCCGGAATAAACGCCACCGCAGGCTGATGCGCTAAGCGCAGCTGGCGCGGGCCGCTGTCGGTGGCCAGCCAGAACTCAACCTCGGTGCCTGTGGGCGTGTCGCGCCAGTGCTGGGTCAGCACAAAGCCCAGCGCCGGCGCGCTGTTTAGCGGCGCTGCGCTCATGGGGCGTCCGTGAGCACCTTGAGCAAAAAGCTGTACTCCAGCGCTACGTCTTTGAGCGCCTGATAGCGGCCACTCATGCCGCCGTGGCCGGCGTCTAAGTCGGTTTTTAGCAGCAGCAGGTTACTGTCGGTTTTCGTCGCGCGCAGCTTGGCTACCCACTTGGCCGCTTCCCAATACTGCACGCGGCTGTCGTTGTAGCCGGCCACGGCGAGGATCGCTGGGTAGGCCTGAGCGCTGACGTTCTCGTAGGGCGCATAGGCTTTAATCCGCGCGTAAACCTCGGGGTCGTGCGGGTCGCCCCATTCGTCGTATTCAGTCACGGTCAACGGCAGGTCAGGGTTTTGCATGGTATTGAGCACGTCGACAAACGGCACTTCGGCAATCGCTGCGGCAAACAGCTCAGGCCGCTGATTAAGCACCGCGCCGATCAGCAAACCACCGGCGCTGCCGCCGCTGATCGCCAGCTGCTCAGGGCCGGTGTAGCCGGTGGCGATCAGGTGTTCGGCGCAGGCGATAAAGTCGCTAAAGCTGTTTTGCTTGTGCTCCAGCTTACCTGCGCGGTACCAGGCCTCACCCAGTTCGCCGCCGCCGCGCACATGGGCGATGGCAAACACAAAGCCGCGCTCCAACAGGCTCAAGCGCGCATGCGAGAACCACGGGTCGAGGCTTTCGCCGTAGGCGCCGTAGCCGTACAAATACAGTGGCGCCGGCTGGCCGAGCACCTCGCGCTTGGCCACCAGGCTGATCGGCACTTGCGTACCGTCGGCGGCCGTCGCCCACAGGCGTTGACTGACGTAGGCATCGGCGTCGAACGGGCCAAGCACCGGGGTTTCTTTCAATACCTGCTGGGCGCCGCTGGCCAGTTCTAGCTGGCGAATTTGTGCCGGGCGATTCAGCGCCTCGTAGCGCAGGCGAATCAGCGGGCTGTTGAACTCCAGGGTGTCCTGCACCGACAAGCTGTAAGCCGCATCCGGCAGCTGCACGCGGTAGCTCGGCAGGCCGTGCGTGTGTACCTGAATGATCGGTAAGCCGGCTTCACGCAGGCTGAGCACGTAGGCGTCGGCATTCAAGCTCAGACCTTCGAGCATCACTTGTGGGTCGTGGGCGATCAGCTCGCGCCAGTGTGCGCGCTCGGGTGCTTGCTCAGCAGCGGCATACAGCGCGAAGTTAATACCGCTTTGGTTGCTGCGAATAAACCACGCCCACTGACCATCGAGTTGGCCGTGGTCGACGTCGTATTCGTGGTTTTCCTCACGCGGCGCCAGGCAGCTAAAGGTGCCGTGCGGCGTGGCGGCGTCCAGCACCCAGCTCTCGCTGGTGGTCTTGCTGCTGAGCAGCAGAATCAATTGGCGCTCGGAGCTGGCGCGGTAGCAATGCAGGAAGAAGCGCCCGTCAGGCTCTTCGAATACCAACTCGGCAGTGTCTTGGCCCAAGGTGTGGCGATACAGCTTGTGTGGCCGATGGGTGTCGTCCAGTTCGCCAAAAAACAGCGTCTGGTTGTCGTTGGCCCAGGTTAGGCTGCCGTCGCAATCGTCGAAGGGCAGGGTGCTGATGGCACCGCTGGCCAGGTCTTTGACGAACAGCTGGTAAATCTCGTCGCCGCTGGTGTCCAGGCTATAGGCCAGCAAATTGTGGTCGGGGCTGACGGTAAAGGCGCCGAGTGAAATAAAACCGCCGTCGGCCAGGGCATTGGGGTCAAGGAGTAATTGCTCGTCGGCCGGGTCGACGCTTAATGCGCCATCGGTTGGGCGCGGGCAGCGGTAATGGCGCGCATATTCATCGCCCGCTGTGGTGCGTTGGTAGTACAGCCACGGGCCCCAAGGCGAGGGCAGAGACAGGTCGGTCTCGCGGATACGCCCCTTGATCTCGGCAAATAACTGCTCACGCAACGGCGCTTGCTCGGCCAGCTCCGCTTCCAGATAGGCGTTTTCAGCCTGCAGGTAGGCCAGCACTTCGGCGGCGTCGCGCTGCTCTAGCCAGGCGTAGGGGTCATTGCTGTCGGCTTGGCGGGCTATCGGGGCGTGCGGCATAGGCAATTCTCGCTAGGTGCGGGCGACGGGCAGAGGAGGTCGCGGCGGGCAAAAGCCGCTATCATAAGCGCCCTTTTGCTAGCCCGGCCATGAACGCGCATGACTGAACACGACTATCTGCTCGCCTGGAGCCTTTATGGCGCTGCCGCCTTGGGCTGCTTGTTGGTCTGGTTGCGCATGACCGGATGGCTGTGGCGCTGGCTGCGTGAGCCGCTGCGGGTGATTGCGGCGGTGCTGCTGTTCTCGCCGACGGTGGTGGACCCGGGCAAAGATTTTTTTGCCCCGGCCATCGCCATCACCGCTTTGGACCTGCTGTTAAAGGTGGGTAATAACGCCTGGCGCGCGGCGGCGGACCTGAGTATGTACGCCATGCTGGCCATGGCCGTGTATGTGTTGTTTGCCCTGATTCGCTGGCCGTTCGAGCGTCTGAGCCGCAAGCATCGGCAGGAACGCGCGGCCGCAGCCAGTGCGGATGAGCCGACTCTGCGCGAAGTTATGCAGCGTGAGTCCGCCGCCCAGACCGATACGCGTATCGACCAGCACGGCGATCGCCGCCTACGGATCGAGCCGCGTCTGTAAGCCCTTGGGCCCAAACACCGTGTAATGGACTTGCCGGCGCGACGGCAGGCGTCCAGCATGGGTGTGCACCATCTATTAGCCAGATGTTTTGCCAGCGTTGCCGGCTTGCTCGCAACCCATCTGCGGCATGAGTAGCATCCTCATGTTGCGCTGTGCCTTGTCGGCGGAGAGTTGAGTCATGTGTGAATTGCTTGGCATGAGTGCCAATGTGCCCACCGATATTGTCTTTAGCTTTACCGGGCTGATGCAGCGCGGCGGCGGCACCGGACCGCACCGCGACGGCTGGGGTATTGGCTTTTATGAGGGCCGTGGTTTGCGTTTGTTTCAGGACCCAGCGGCCAGCGTCGAATCCGAGGTGGCGCGGCTGGTGCAGCGTTATCCAATCAAGAGCGAAACAGTGATCGGCCATATTCGCCAAGCCAACGTTGGCAACGTGTGCCTGGCCAATACCCACCCGTTCGTGCGCGAAATGTGGGGGCGTAACTGGTGCTTTGCCCATAACGGCCAGCTGGCTGACTTTACCCCGCGGGTGAGTTTTTATCGGGCGGTGGGCGATACCGATAGCGAGGCGGCGTTCTGCGACTTGCTCAATCGCTTGCGTCAGGCGTTCCCCGAGCCTGTTACGGTGGAGATGCTGCTGCCGGTATTGATCCAGGCGTGCAGCGATTACCGTCAGCTAGGGGTATTTAACTGTTTGCTGAGCAATGGCGATTGGTTGTTCAGTTTTTGTTCGACCAAGCTGGCGCATATCACCCGGCGTGCACCGTTTGGCCCGGCACATTTGACCGACGCCGACATGCAGGTGGATTTCCAAGCAGAAACCACGCCCGATGATGTGGTCACGGTATTGGCCACTGAGCCGTTGACCGATAACGAGCGCTGGACGCGTTATCAGCCCGGCGAGTGGCGTTTGTGGCGCCGTGGTGAATGTATCGCCGACGGTAGCGTGTAACGCACCACCAACTTTTGGGAGATGAGTATGTTGCGCAGCTATTTGCGTCTGTTGCTGTTTACCTTCGGCCTCTTGGTCGGCGTGCAGGTGCCGGGGTTTATCACCGATTACAGCCAGCGCTTGGAAGCCCATCGGCTGGAAGCCGAGCAGAGCCTCAAGGGTTTTCGTGCGACCGCGCAGAAGTTTTTTAAAGGTGATTTAGACGCGCTGGTGGCGCATTACCGCGTTAGCGATGACCCGGTAATGCGCAGCGATGGCCAGAGCGTGGCCGCCTTGGTCAGCCGGGATGCGCAGCTAGAAGCCGAATGGTGGACCATGCAAGGTGCTTGGTATCAGCGCGTTTGGCACCTGCTAACGGCCGCCGACCGGCCGCTGCTGGAAGAAACTTACAACGGCTACAGCTATCAAGTGCTGTTGGCGCCGCAGGCCATCGCCTGGGGCCTGAGCTGCGGCTTGGGGCTGGCTTGGCTGGTGGAGGCGCTGTTGCTGATGATTGCCGGACTGTTTGGTCTGGGCCGCAGCCGAAAGGTGCAGGCGCGGCATCGGCTTTAACCGAGCGCGCGCCGTCAGCGGATTGTTGGCGGCAGCGCAAGCGCTGTTGTGGTTGATCTAGTGATGTCAGCGCGGCCTAGTTCGAACCTGCCCCTGTCACCCTCACGTCGCCATTAGCAGACCTGTCGAGACTTATATAGCCGTAGCGGCTAGAAACCGTACGCCATCCTCGATGAGCAACGCACTAATGCCCGAGGCACCGACATAGATGTCGTAAGTAGTAGCCCAGGCTGAGCCTGCTTGAGTCACGGCATATAGGTCGGAAACTTCGCCAAGTTCCCATGCGCTAATTGCTCAACATGAGTCCTCCCTGATTTGCCGCATGACTCATGTACTGTCAGGTCAAACGCCAGAGTGGCTGCACGCGAGTCAAGCATTGAGCGTACTGGCCAACCACGGCATAGTTCTGGGCGTGATATGTCGCCGGGCATGCACTTACTCAGGAGAAGCTAATGGCTGTCGTTATCAAGCCCATCGGTGCCGCTGAAACCACTCAGGCCGCCGCTGCGTTATGTGAGTTGTGGCCGCGTTATTCCGCATTAGAAATCACCTCTCAAATTGACCAGTTGCTCCGCCCAAATGGCTACCACTTGGTCGGGTTGTGGGCAGAAGACTCGGCCTCTGCGCTCTGCGTATTGGGCTACCGGATTCAGTATTCGCTGTGGCTGGGGAAGTCGTTTTACGTCGTCGATATTGCGACCTTGCCTGAGTGTCGGGGCAAAGGCTATGCCGCGCAATTGATGGCGTGGGCCGAAGACGAGGCGGTGCGTCAGGGTTGCTCAGCAGTACACCTGGACTCCGGCGTGGGGCCGGATAGGGCGGCTGCGCATCGTCTGTATATGGCGCGCCACTACCAGATCTCTTGCCATCACTTTTTGAAGCGGCTGAGCTGAGTGAAGAGACTGGCCGCGCATCGATAAAAGTACTTAAGGCTACAAACGGCTAAGCAGTTGTTGTTGATCTGTATTGGCGCGGTCAAGCCGTAGGGGAAGGAACCTTATCGTAGATTGATGTGAAGCATTTAGGCTGCAGTTGGTTGATCTATAGTGCAGTCAGTACATTGCGCTTACCCTCAACGGAGAACGATCGTGACTGACAAACCAAAACTAACCACCAATGCCGGTTGCCCGGTTGCGGATAACCAAAACGTTATGACCGCAGGCCGACGCGGTCCGCAGCTTCTGCAGGATGTTTGGTTTCTGGAAAAGCTGGCACATTTTGATCGGGAAGTGATCCCTGAACGGCGTATGCACGCCAAAGGTTCAGGCGCTTACGGCACGTTTACCGTGACAAACGATATCAGCCAATACACCCGCGCTAAGCTGTTCAGCCAAGTGGGTAAAAAGACTGAAATGTTTAGCCGTATGTCGACCGTAGCTGGCGAGCGTGGTGCGGCAGATGCTGAGCGTGATATCCGCGGCTTTGCCTTGAAGTTTTATACCGAAGAGGGCAATTGGGATCTGGTGGGCAATAACACCCCAGTGTTCTTTCTGCGTGACCCGCTGAAATTCCCTGACCTCAATCACGCGGTCAAACGTGATCCGCGCACCAATATGCGCAGTGCAAAAAACAACTGGGATTTCTGGACATCGTTACCCGAAGCGCTGCATCAGGTGACGGTGGTCATGAGTGATCGCGGCATTCCTGCCAGCTATCGGCATATGCATGGTTTCGGTTCGCACACGTTTAGCTTGATCAATGCCAAGAACGAACGCTTTTGGGTCAAGTTCAACTGGCGCACCCAGCAAGGCATCAAGAATATGACGGATGCCGAAGCCACTGCAGCCGTGGGCCAATGCCGTGAAACGCATCAGCGTGATTTGTATGAGGCGATTGAACGCGGCGAATTCCCGAAATGGACGTTGTATGTACAAGTCATGCCGGAAAAAGACGCAGCGACTGTGCCGTATAACCCGTTTGATTTAACCAAGGTGTGGCCGCATGGCGATTACCCCTTGATTGAAGTCGGCGAGATCGAGTTCAACCGTAACCCGGAGAACTACTTTGCCGAGGTTGAGCAGGCTGCATTCAACCCTGCGAACGTGGTGCCAGGCATCGGCTTCTCGCCCGATAAAATGTTGCAAGGGCGCTTGTTCTCTTATGGTGACGCGCAACGTTATCGCTTGGGCGTAAACCACCACCTAGTACCCGTGAATGCGCCTCGCTGCCCGGTTAGTAGTTATCACCGTGATGGTGCTATGCGGGTGGACGGCAACCATGGCAGTACGCTGGGTTATGAGCCTAATAGCTATGGCGAATGGCAAGAACAGCCAGATTTCAGCGAGCCACCGCTTGAGTTGTCGGGTGCGGCAGATCACTGGAATCATCGTGAAGACACCGACTATTACTCGCAGCCGGGAGCGTTGTTCCGCTTGATGTCGACGGCGCAGCAGCAGGTACTGTTTAGCAATACCGCAAGCTCGATTGGCGACGCACCCAGGGCCATTCAAATTCGGCATATTGGCAACTGCCTAAAGGCAGACCCTGCTTACGGTGCGGGTATAGCTAAAGCGTTGGGCATACCGCTCGGTGATGTACCAAAGTAACGCGTGCTGGCTGCAAGTCGCTAACCGGCTGCCATCGGCAGCCGGTTAGTTTGCTGTCAGGCACTGCCATTAGCTCCAAGTCGCTCCTGCTGCTCGCCGGCTGCAAGCATGGGTCGACCCTGCTGGGGCGCTCAGCTGTGTTTTTCGCGGTAAAACTCAGCATTTGAGATGAAAACCTATGCTTTCGGCTGCGGTTTTCAGGCTCTTATTTCAGCAAAAACTGTGCAGAAAACCCTTTGCCGATCAGGATGTAGATCGTTCCAGTACACCGAACCGTCAGCCGCGCTGGTCGATTCCGATCGTTATTGGCGAACGGTAATTTGCGTGGATGTTATCCAAAACAAGCACGTGCTTTACTCCGTATGAATTGACTCGGATGAAGGACCTGCAATGACCGATCACATGCCTGATGACTTGTCGGCCGCCGGCCGCGACATGCGCGCCTTCACCGACGAGTTGCGCCCCAAACATGCGGTAGTCAAGAACGTTGCCGGCGAGTGGGTGTTGCTCAGGCATGCTGAGGTAGTCGCGGCGGCGTTGGACCATGACCGTTTCTCCAGCGCAGTTTCGAGCTATCTGCAGCTACCTAACGGCTTGGACGGTGAAGTGCATGCCCGCTATCGAGCGGTCATCGAGCGACACTTGAGCCATGCAGCATTGCAGCCCTTTGTCGCGGTGTTCGAGCGCGTCGCAACTGAGCTGGTCGCTGAGTTGCCGAGGGATACGGTGCTAGACGCGGTGAGTGATATTGGCACCGTGTTCGCCGTGCGTGCCCAATGTGCATGGCTGGGGTGGCCAGCTGAGTTGGAGCCGCGGCTGTTGGCGTGGGTCGAGCAAAACTATGCGGCCACCCGCTCAGGCGAGCGTGACTGGATGGTGGACGTAGCCGAACAGTTCGATGAGATTATTCGCTCGGTTATTCAGCCGCGCCGTGCTGCGGGCGACAGCGCTGCCGACGATGTCACCAGTCGGCTTTGTCGTGAAGTTGTGGATGGACGACTGCTAACCGACGTTGAGCTGGTGTCGATCCTGCGCAACTGGACCGGTGGCGACCTTGGCTCCATCGCCTTGTGTGTGGGTGTGCTGGTGGCCCATCTCGCCCAGCATCCTGCGCTTGCTGAGCAGCTACGCAATGCTCCCGATCATCAAGTGGAGGCGGCCATCGATGAGATGCTGCGCCTAGACGATCCGTTTGTGTCCAATCGGCGCATCACCACCTGCCCAGTGCGAATCGCAGGTCAGGACATCCCAAGTGGTGCGCGGGTTAAGTTGAATTGGACGTCAGCCAATCGTGACGAAGCAGTCTTTAACAGCAAGCGCTTTGATCCTGAGGGCAACGCTGCAGCGAACCTTGTTTACGGCGTCGGTAAACATGTCTGTTCGGGCCGACTGTTGGCTACTTGGGAGTTGCGGATTGCGTTGCAGGCATTGATGGCCTCGGTACAGACCATCGAGCTGGCTGCAGAGCAACCGCTAGAGCGGGAAGTGGCGCCAGTGGGCGGCTACCACAGAGTGCCGGTGATACTGCGCTAAGACCCTCCGTAGCTTTAGCGAGGTCTATGCTTGGTGTGCAGTCGCGGCGGCTCTATCGCGTTGTGCCGCCATCCATGCTTGTCGTACTGACCTCAGGAGCCACACGCCATGATTGATGTGCAGATATATCGCTATCACCCAGAGCAAGAGCGGCAACCTTGGATGCAATCGTTGTCGTTGCCCGAGGAGTTCCGTGCGCGAATGGTGCTGGATGCGCTGGAGTTTCTGCACGAGGCCGATCCAACGTTGGTCTACCGCCGCTCTTGCCGGGAGGGTGTTTGCGGCTCGGATGGGATGAATATCAACGGCAAAAACAGGTTGGCCTGCATCACGCCCGTTTCGGAGGTGCTGGGCACGAGCAATCAACTGATTATTAGACCGTTACCAGGCATGCCGGTGATCCGCGATCTAGTGGTCGACCAAAGCCTATTCTTTAAGCAGTACGAGAGCATTACGCCATGGTTGATCAACCATGATCCAGCGCCTGCCATCGAGCGCCTGCAGTCCCCTGAAGAACGTGCCCGGCTCGACGGCCTATATGAATGCATCCTCTGTGGCTGCTGCTCCTCACAATGCCCGTCGTGGTGGTGGAACCCCGAGAAATATGTCGGCCCTGCTGGGCTGTTACAGGCATGGCGCTTTATCACCGACAGTCGTGACCAAGCCACCGCAGAGCGACTCGAGCGCTTAGAAGACCCATTCAGCCTGTTCCGTTGTCGTGGTATTGGCAACTGCGTCTGGGTTTGCCCAAAGGGGCTTAATCCCATGGCCGCTATTGGGAAAATCCGCCAGGAACTACTGCGCAAAGCCACGTAGAGCGCGTAATCATTCTGGGCGCGATTGACGCGTGACTGCCTGGCGTCGGCGGGCTCGTGAATGTCCAGGTGCCTTCTACGCAGACAGTGCTTATCGGGGCCAGTGGCACGTGGGTAAAGTTGCCGATTGCGCCACGGGTAAAAATATCGACGTAGTCCTCAGTTGGGATCTAGGCTGGATGGGTGATTTTCCGGTTGATAAGAGCAAGTTTTTAAGCTTTGAGCGGGTTTATGGCCGGTACGCCAGTGCTTGGATGCAAACGGTAATCGGCACCATGACATGGTGTTTCTAAGCAAAAGAATAACGCAGCACCCTTAACCTTGGAGTAACACGCAAATGAACATGACTCGTAACGTGTTGGCTGGAATGGTTTTCAGTAGTTTGTTGTTGAGTGGCTGCGTATCAAAAGTTACTGAGCAGAATCAGTATTCTGGTTTTTTGCCTAGCTACGACGGTTTGCAGGAAGTGACGACCCCGAGCGGAGCCAAGGTCATGCGTTGGATGGCGCCCGGCTTTACTCCGAGTGCTTACACCACGGTGGTGTTCACCCCATTGGTGCTGTTTCCAAAGCCTGAGCCGACCGAGCGAGTCAACATGAAAACTCTGCAAGAGCTGCAGGCCTATGCCAGTTTGAGCGCCAAGAATGTGCTGTCGCAAAAGTTCATGGTAGTGCCTGATCTTAAGTCCGCCCCAGCTGGGTCGCGCACCTTGATCATGCATGTGGCCATCACTGGCGTCAGCGCCTCTAACGAAGGCATGAAGTGGTACGAAATTGTCCCCGTAGCGGCTGTCGTCGGTGGCGTATCTGCAGCGACGGGTCATCGCGATCAAAATACTGAGTTGTATCTGGAAGCCGATTTTATTGACGCACAAAGCGGTCTGCCTGTGGTCAAGGTGGTGCGTAAGGTGTTTGGTGAAACCTTGGAAAACGACAGCCAAGAAATTACCGCCAATGACTTCAAGGCCGCGATAAATGGCGTCGCCAACGATATGAACGTATTAATTAAGTAAAACTAAAAGGTGTTGCCGCTGTTGCCAATAGGCGCTTGCGCAGCAGTTTTTTTGCCAAGGTTCTCGGGCTGGCGGCATGGCTAAGTCTGGTGGTTTTCAGCATCTTCTAAACTCGCTAGAGGGTTGTAGAGCACAATAAAAAACGGGCCTTGCTAGGCCCGTTTTTTATTGATTTAGCTTACTTGGACAGAAAGCGCATGCCTTCTTCTAAGCCGCTCAAGGTCAGCGGGTACATATGGTCTTCGACCAGCTCGCGCATGATGTTGGTCGAGGCGGTGTAGTTCCAGGTGTCCTTGGGGTAAGGGTTGATCCAGATAAGTTTTTTGTACTTCTCCATGAAACGCTTGATCCACACATAGCCTGGCTCTTCGTTCCAGTGCTCGACGCTACCGCCGGCCTGGGTGATTTCGTACGGAGCCATAGCGGCGTCGCCGACAAATACCACTTTGTAGTCGGCGCCGTATTTGTGCAGCAAGTCGAGGGTGGAGAAGCGCTCGGAGGTGCGGCGCAGGTTGTTCTTCCACACCGACTCGTACACGCAGTTGTGGAAGTAGAAGTACTCCAAGTGCTTAAACTCGGTCTTGCAGGCGCTGAACAGCTCCTCGCAGACTTTGACGTGGGCATCCATCGAGCCGCCGATGTCGAACAAAATCAGCAGTTTCACCGCATTGCGGCGTTCCGGGCGCATCTGGATATTCAACAGGCCGCCATCGCGGGCGGTGAAGTCGATGGTGCCGTCTAGATCCAGCTCGTCCTGCGCACCCTGACGGGCGAACTTACGCAGGCGGCGCAGGGCCACCTTGATGTTACGCGTGCCCAGTTCTACTTGGTCGTCGAGGTTCTTGTATTCACGCTGATCCCAAACCTTAACCGCTTTGCCTTGGCGCTTGCCGGCATCACCAACGCGAATGCCTTCAGGGTTATAGCCGCCAGAGCCAAACGGGCTGGTGCCACCGGTACCGATCCACTTGTTGCCGCCTTCGTGGCGTTCTTTCTGTTCTTCGAGGCGCTTCTTGAACTCTTCGATGAGTTTGTCGAGGCCGCCGAGCGATTCAATCTTGGCGCGCTCCTCATCGGTCAGTGAGCGCTCGAATTCCTTGCGCAGCCACTCATCAGGAATTAACGCTTCGATGTGTTGGTCGAGATTTTCCAGGCCCTTGAAGTAGGCCGCGAACGCGCGGTCGAACTTGTCGAAATGGCGTTCGTCTTTGACCAAAATGGCGCGGGCGAGAAAGTAGAATTCGTCCATGTCGGCGAACACCACGTTGTGCTTGAGCGCGTTGAGCAGATCAAGCAACTCGCGCACCGACACCGGCACCTTGGCCGCGCGCATTTCGTTGAATAAATTAAGCAGCATCACCGCTCCCTCCGTTTGTGGAGTCTTGCGCATATCCCCAAAACAACAGGGCTGTACACGGTGCAAGGGCTAGCGAGCTAGAGCCAGGCAAGGCGAAACCGAGCTGAACAGCGCAACGTACTGGAGTACGTGAGCATGTGAAGCGAGGTTTCAACGCCGCATGGCCGACGCGCAGCAGCCCGACTTCTTACCGCGAGCCGCGACGGCTCATGAAAGCCAAGCGCTCAAGCAGCATCACGTCTTGTTCGTTTTTCACCAGCGCACCGGCCAATGGCGGAATAGCTTTGGTGGGGTCGCGTTCGCGCAGTACGGCTTCACCGATGTTGTCGGCCATCAGCAACTTGAGCCAGTCGACCAGTTCGCTGGTGGAGGGCTTTTTCTTCAGGCCTGGCACTTTGCGCACGTCAAAGAACACGTCGAGGGCTTCGGCCACCAAGTCTTTCTTGATGTTCGGGTAGTGCACGTCGACGATTTTTTGCAGGGTGGCGCGGTCGGGGAAGGCGATGTAGTGGAAGAAGCAGCGGCGCAGGAAGGCGTCCGGCAGCTCTTTTTCGTTGTTCGAGGTAATGATGATGATCGG
>RCMZ01000208.1_pt1 | contig 37125 bp, 30 predicted proteins | sample 2041141 | NCBI WGS metagenome assembly RCMZ01 (sample SAMN09708263, study PRJNA481090) | Wastewater metagenome, whole genome shotgun sequencing project. | biome: sewage; isolation source: Davis station wastewater (DW) | place: Antarctica: Davis Station | collected 2010-03-01 | reverse complement strand
ATGGGCCACCTGGCCGGCGTCGCCGACCCGGAGCAGAAGCGCAAGATCATCGGCCGCGAATTCGTCGAAGTGTTCCAGGTGGAGTCGGGCAAGCTGGTGAATGCCAAATGGCTGGCGCAAGGCACGATCTACCCGGACGTGATCGAATCGGCCGGCAAAGGTAAAAAAGGCCAGACCATCAAGAGCCACCACAACGTGGGCGGCTTGCCGGACACCATGAAGCTCAAATTGCTGGAACCGCTGCGCGAACTGTTCAAGGACGAAGTGCGCAAACTGGGCGTGGCCCTGGGCTTGCCGCATGATATGGTCTACCGTCACCCGTTCCCGGGCCCGGGCCTGGGCGTGCGCATCCTCGGCGAAGTCAAGAAGGAATTCGCCGACCTGCTGCGCCGCGCCGACGCCATCTTCATCGAGGAACTGCGCAACACGCCATACGAATTCGTTGCCGGCCAGGCCGTCGACCCGGACGCGCTGCCAGCGAACTGGTACGAAGCGACCAGCCAGGCGTTCGCCGTCTTCCTGCCCGTCAAGTCGGTGGGCGTGATGGGCGACGGCCGCACCTACGAATACGTGGTGGCCCTGCGCGCCGTGCAGACGCAGGACTTCATGACGGCCCACTGGGCGCATCTGCCGCACAGCTTGCTGGGCAAGGTCTCCAACCGCATCATCAATGAAGTGCGGGGCATCAATCGCGTGGTGTACGATATTTCGGGCAAGCCGCCGGCGACCATCGAGTGGGAATGATTTGATGTCTAGCAACTGCTGGCACCGATAGGCAGTAAACAACACCTAAGCCCGTGATTTCACGGGCTTTTTTTATTTTGTCTGGCACTGCCTGGGAGCGCCGTCACGACTGCCGGCGCAATCGCGTTCCGCTGTAACTCCGTCATCAACGGACGCCAGGAGACCGTTAGTGGCATCACTTTCCGGCTACCGGATCGGCGAAGCAAGCTTGAGCAGCGGCGGGTAAGCATGGATTGTCATGAACGCCATATGCCAGCTCGTGGCTGGCGTCGGTGCGGCAATGGGCGATTTTCCCGCTACGCAGGCACTATGTCGAACATGGGCAGCTTGTCGAGGGCCAGGCTCGAATTGTTGATTTTGCGAACTGCAGGGCCAATCTTGAAACTTTTTACGTGTTTGATCAGCGCCTCCAGGGCGGCATAAATCTCCAGGCGGGCAAGGCCTTGCCCGGCACAACTGTGCACCCCGTAACCGAATGAGAGGTGATCCAAGGGGTTGCGCTCGATGAGAAATTGCTCCGGATTCTCGAAGTGCCGCGGGTCATGGTTGCCGGCACCAAACAGAAGGGCCACCTGCGAGCCCTTCGGTATGACGGTGCCGTCGATGTCGACATCGCGCGTGGTATGCCGGCCCGTGGCAATCATCAGCGCGCAGTACCGCAGCACTTCATTGAGCGCGGACGGCACCAGCGCGGGATTTTGGCGCAGCAACCGATACTGGTCCTGGTGCTGGCCGAACAGATGCAAGGCATTGCCAATCGTGGCAATGGTTGTGTCGAGGCCGGCGGCGACGTACTGGTGAATGATATGGCCGCAGCTTTCTGGCGGAATCTCGCCTCGTTGCGCTGCTGCAAAAATGCTGTGACCGATGCTTCCCGGCGCCAGCTGGTCAATGCTCAGTTGCGACGCCCATTGGTACAGCTGTCCCGCGAGCGGAAAGTTCGCTTGCGTGCGGGCATTCATCGGACCGAGCACGTTGAAGGCGGCCGAACCCCATTCCAGGATGTTGCGGCGTACGTGGTCGTCGTTCACGCCGATGAGGTCAACGACGATTTGAAGCGGCAGCTCGCGCGCCAGATCCTCGATGCCGTCAAACGTACCCCGGGCCACCAGTTGGCGCACGATCGTATCGGCCTTCAGGTCGATCGCATCCTTCATCCCACGCAATGCACGCGGGGTCAGGTTTTCCGACAGCGTGGCGCGCAAGGTCGTGTGCAGGGGCGGATCGGTGGCAAGTGTGGTGCCGGCGAGCGCCTGGTTCACGCCCTCGTTGAAGCCAACTGCATTTTCCGATGAAAAGGTCGCCCAGTCACCGAGTGCATCACGAATCGCCGCGTAGCGGGTCAGCGCCCACACGTTCGAATGGGTGAGTTTTACCACAGCAGCCTGATCGCGCAGGATGGCATAGCTCGGGTAAGGATTGCTCAAATTGTCGTCAGACCAAAGGTCAATGTCTGATGTCGCAACGGTTTTTGTCATCTTGTCTCCTCATGTTCAGGTTGGTTTTTACTACTTGGAACGCTGTTTTTGTCTGCGGCTGACTGATTCCACGCCTGGCCTGCTTCATGCGGCTACCCGGCCGGCAGAAAGCCGACAGCGGTGGCGCCGCCTCACTGCCGATCCGGAGCCTGCGATTGTTGTTCTAATGAATCCGGCGTGCTCAATGGAACTTTATTGCTTGGGCAGCGCTGGAAACAGTTGCAGCTCAGCGGATTTTTTTAGCCAAACTCGCTTAATCCGTATATTATAATAATATGCAAATGTGGATGACGGGAGATTTTTTACCGTCACAACGCAAACCTCGAAGTGGCCACAGAGCCAATTTTTTTGACATCATAGGAGACAATATGCAAATTATTCTGGACCACGCGCGTTGCGAAGGGCATGGACTCTGCGCAGAGGTGGCGCCCAAGCTCATGCACCTCGATGACAAGGGAAACCTGATTCTGGACGTGGAGCAGGTCGACGACGCCGATCACGCCGCAGTGCAGGCAGCAAAGGCGGCGGTACGGGTTTGCCCGGTTGCGGCCCTGAAACTTTGCTAGGCGTGGCGGCGATGACTGGCATGGACAATATCGTCGTGGTCGGCAATGGCATTGCCGGAACCACAGCAGCGACGACCCTGCGCGAGCACGGCTACCGCGGGCGCCTCACGATCATCGGCGCCGAGAAGCACGCACCCTATAGTCGCCCCGCGCTTTCCAAGTCGGCGCTGCACGAAACGGGCGCCGGCGATACCATCGTGTCCCACTTGCTGCCTGCGGCAGACCATGAGGCACGGATACTGCTCGGTGTCGCAGCCACCGGACTCGATCTGGCCAAGCGCCGGCTGATACTGAGCGACGGCGGGACTTGCGACTACGACGGCCTGATCATTGCAAGCGGCATCCGCCCGCGCAAACTGCGGCCCGACCTGCCGCACGAGAAGACGTTCCGGAATATCGAGGATGCGCAGTGCGTGCGCGAGCTGTTGCGTTCGAAGCCGCGCGTTGCCGTCATTGGCGCAGGCGTGCTGGGCATGGAATTGGCGAGCGCCTGCGCTGCCGGCGGCAGCCGCGTGAGCGTGATCTGTCGCGGCAAACCGATGCAGGCAAGCCTTGGCAGTTACCTGGCAGAGCTGATCTCGGGCGCCGCCATGCGGCACGGGGTAAAACTGGTGCCATCCCAAGCGCTGGACGTACGTGATTCAGTGCATGAGCACGGCGCCTGCGACGTCGTGCTGGCCGATGGATCGACCGTCACCGCTGACCTGGTCCTCACGGCCATCGGTGACGTGCCGAACACGGAGTGGCTGGCGAGCGCGGGCTTGCTGACCGACGGTGAGCTGCGGGTGGACAGTCGTGGCCGACTGGCGCCGGGCGTGGTCGCCGCCGGCGATGTCGCGGCCATTCCTGGCCGCAACGGATACAGCCGCGTGCCACTCTGGATGACTGCGATTGCGCAGGCCAAGGTGGCCGCCCAGGCCTTGCTGTTTGGCGACGCGGCTCCACCACTCGATCACGAGCCATACTTCTGGACAGACCAGTTCGGCCTGGCGATCAAGGTCTGCGGCCCGTTGCCGGTGACGGGCGCGCCAGAGTACATGACCAGCATGCCGGACGCCGAGCCCGCCCTGATGCGATGGCACAATGGCGGCGGCGCCGGTACCGGCGTGTCGGTCAACTGCCGTATGCCCATCGCGAAACTGCGCGCGCTTGCCCGCCAGTCGCCGTTGCTCGCGCAAGCCACGGGCGACCTGGTGCAGGGGTAAGCTGTGGCAGCGCCGACGTGGCAATCGTTGCGCAGGGTACAACGCAACGATTGCCTATCCCATCCGATTCACTACCAAGGTTAAGCACTATGGCAATTACTCCCGTTACCATCCTGACCGGCTTTCTGGGTTCCGGCAAAACGACGCTGCTCAAGCGCATACTCAGCGAGTCGCACGGCCAGAAAATAGCAGTCATCGAAAACGAGTTCGGTGAGGAAAACATCGACACCGAGATCCTGGTGACCGACAGCGACGAACAGATCATTCAGATGAGTAACGGCTGCATCTGTTGCACCATCCGCGAAGACCTGCGCAGCACGCTGGCCACGCTGGCCATCAAGAAGCATGAAGGCCTGCTGCACTTCGATCGGGTGATCATCGAAACCACCGGCCTGGCAGACCCCGGCCCCGTCGCGCAAACCTTCTTCATGGATGACGAGGTGGTCGAGTACTACCTGCTCGACTCCATCGTCACGCTGGTGGACGCCAAACATGCACAGCAGCAGCTGAGCGACCGCCAGGAAGCACGCCGGCAAGTCGGCTTCGCAGACCGGATCTTTGTCAGCAAGGCCGATCTGGTCGATGGCGTGGCGCTGGCCGCACTGACGCAACGGCTCCGGCACATGAACCCGCGCGCGCCCATCGAGATGGCGCACTTCGGTGCTGTGCCGCTGAGCCAGGTGCTGGATCTGCAGGGCTTCAACCTGAATGCCACACTAGACATCGCGCCCGATTTCCTGGCTGCGGACGAGCATGCGCATGGCGCTTGTGATGATGCGCATGGCAACTGCGGCCACGCATCGCATGCGCACAGTCATCACCACCATCACGATGACGACGTCAAGAGCTTCGTCTACCGGGCCGAACGCCCCTTCGATCCGGCGCGACTGGAAAATTTCCTGAGTGCGATGGTGGAAAAATATGGCCCGAACATGTTGCGCTACAAGGGAGTGCTGCACATGCACGGCACCCATCGCAAAGTGATCTTTCAGGGGGTGCACCAGGTGATGGGCAGCGATATGGGGCCAGCGTGGAAAGCTGATGAAGTGCGCGAAAGCAAAATGGTGTTCATTGGAATCGACTTACCCAAGGACATTCTGGTGCAGGGCCTGGAACAGTCGCTGATGGCGCCTTGAACCATGCGCGACAGTGCAACACATCATGGGCTGTACATTGGTATAACAATAGGCTAATATGAGCAGCATGAATGCCATCGACCGAAGCTCCACCGTTCCTCTGTACAGCCAGATCAAGCAAATCCTGATTCGTGAGTTGCAGGGCGCCCAAAATGGCACAGCGCCCACCCTCACCGAGGCGAGCCTGATCAAACGTTTTCACGTCAGCCGGGCTCCCATTCGGCAGGCCCTGAAAGAATTGGTCGATGACGGTTATGTGGTGCGCCAGCGCGCCAAGGGAACCTTTCCTGTGCGCGGTGTGAATGTCCGTCTCCCGCCCGCCATGGAACTTGGCGGCCTTACCCGCTATCTGGCAGAACTGGGACTGGAGCCGACCTCGCGTGTCACCGGCCTGGCACGGGTGGCCGCGCCCGAGGAAGTGATGACGGCACTCGGACTCGAGTCGCCCGAGAAGCTGCTGTACATCGAGCGCGTCATCTCGGTCAAGAATGCGCCGCTTGCCTTGGCCTATACCTATCTTTGCACGCCACCGGATTTCCTTCCTGATATAGCAACGCTGGAGCGCACCGGCACCGTGTTCGCCATCATCGAGCAAGAACTGGGCGTAACGTTCACGCGGGGCGAGCAGCAGGTGTGGGCTGCCGCCGCGAGCGCGGAGGAGGCCGCTGCACTGGAAGTCGACGTGGGCGCGCCGGTGCTGGTGACGGTCACCACCATGTTTACGAGTGACGGGCAATCCGGCGGCTGGCGGCGTGCCTTGCACCGCGCCGAAGACTTCAAGTATTCGTTCGCCTTGAGTCGTTGACAGATAATTTTTTTTGCCGCAAACTTTGGTATAACAATACAACATTACAACAATCAAAAGGAGACCTCATTTGAATGATGCTACTAATTCGCCGGCAGGAGACAAGCAGCCGGCCTGTGCACTGAAAGGAGCCGCACATGTGCGTTAAACACAGCAAGGGCGCGCCCGAGGCGATCCCGCCATTCACCTCGCTCTTCCTGGCGCAGCCCGGCCCCAGGAGCCTCGACACACAGTCGGTCAATACGGTACTGGGCCCGGTTGCCGCCAGCGACCTCGGCGTCACGCTGGTGAGCGAATCGCTGATGTATGTGCTGCCGGGCGCGCAGTACGCCTACGACATCCGGATCGACCGCGCCGAGGTATTCGATGCCATCGCCGCCAAGCTGGTCGCGTTCAAGGCGGCCGGTGGCGGCACCATCGTCGACGCCACCGGCATGTTCGAAGGCCGCGATCTGCGCCTGTACGAAGCATTATCGCGCGCTACCGGCGTGCATATTGTGGCGTCCACCGGGCAGGGCCCGGAGGCGATGCTTGGCGGCTACTTCCTGACGCCGCAGACGAATCCCCCGGCGCCTTGGCCGGCGCACAAGTTCGCTGACATGTTCGGACGCGAAGTGAACGAAGGCATGGTGGTGCCACGCCTGGAGCGCCGCGCGCCTGCCGGGATGATTGCCACGGCGGTTAGCGTCAGTGGCATGACCGCGACCGATGGCAGCCTGGTGCGAGGTGCCGCGCGCGCCGGCGCCACTTATGGCGTGCCGGTATCCATCCGCTGCGGCGCCGATGCCGTCGCGGAACTGCAGTTGGCCATCGACGAAACGCTGCAGCCGGAACGCATCGTCATGGCGGACATGGACCGGCGCGATGCCGTTGCCAACGACTGGCCGATGGCGGTGGCGCGCGCGGGTGCATGCGTGGGCATCAATCACGTGGGCACCACCGATTCCCGCTATCTCGACGATGCGGAGCGCGTGGCCCTGATCGTCAAACTGATCGGCGCCGGGTATGCCGGCCGCATCCTGATCGCGTCGAGCGCCACGGGCGTTGCCTTTGGTGTGGCTGGCAATGACATCGCGTATAGCCACGTGCTGACGCACTTCCTGCCCATGCTGCGGGAGGGGGGCGTGACGCAAGAACAGATCGAACAAATCCTGATCACTAACACGGCGCAACTGTTGAGCGTCACTGGGGAAGTCAAATGACGCGCGTGAACACGGTGCTTGGCACTATTTCAGCTTCGGAACTCGGTTTTGTGGCCATCCACGAGCACATCGGCTACGGCATGCCTGGCTGCGAACTCGATAGCCGCTGGTGGAAAACCCCGGAACAGCGCTATGAGGATACGGTGCCGAAGCTGCGCGCCTTCCATGAAAACAGCAAGCCGTGGGGCGCGGCGACGTTTGTGGAAGCGACCGGCATCTGCAACGGGCGCGATATCGACTATTACAAGTCGCTGTCGGACAAGACCGGCGTACACATCGTCGCCAGCACGGGGTTTGTCGGTGGCGATACGGCCTTGCCATTTTTCGAGCAGGCCAGCGTCGAGTATCTGACCGATCAGTTCGTCCATGAAATCACGGTCGGCATCGGCAACACGGGGGCGAAAGCCGGCATCATCAAGGTCGGCGTCAGCCGGGGCTTCAAGATGAAAGAGCTCGACCTGCGCATCTACCGCGCCGCAGCGCGCGCATCGCGTGTCACGGGCGCGCCGATCTTCACCCATCTTGCGGTCGATTCGGCGCCGGCGCTGGCCATTTTCGCCGAAGAAGAGCTGCCTTGCCACCGGGTGCTGTTCGGCCACGCCGACGACGGTGTCAGCCAGGGCAAGATCAACGAGAAAGGCATCCTGGATGCCGGTGGGCGGATCGGCTTCGATACCTTCGGCTACGACCTCGAACTGCCTGACCCGCCGTTCTGGGGCCGCCATCGCCAGGAGCGCTTGCAGCACTTCCTGCGTTTCCTCAACGATGGGCTGGTGGGACAGGTGCTGGCTTCGGCCGATGCGAATTGCTCGCCGCTGGGCTGGGCCGGCGTAAAAGGCCACACGGTCAACTATCTGTTCGAGCAACTCCTGCCCGACTTGCGTGCCGAAGGCATCGCAGAGACGGTCATCGACCAGCTATTTGTGCACAACACCGCCGATTTCCTGGCGTTGCAACCGAATCCATAACAGTAAAAACTAATCTCAAGAGACGAGAAAACCATGTCACCAGATACGCTGAAGAACCTCAATATTGCCGTTATCGGCGCCGGCTATGCAGGCGCAACCGCAGCACTTGCCTTGGGCCGCCTGGGCGCCAAAGTTACTATTTACGAACAGGCACAGGAAGTGAAGGAAGTCGGCGCCGGCATCGGCCTGCGTCCCTCGACCATGGACCAGTTCCGCAAGCTCGGCATCTTCGATGCGATCAATGCCGTCACGTCGCCAAGCGACTATTTCGAGATTTTGCTGGCCCATGGCCAACGGATCGCGATGGAAGAGTGGCCTGAAAAGGAAGCGTTTGGCGCCACTACCCATTTCGTGCATCGCGGCGACTTCATCGATACCTTGCTGCGCGTGCTACCGGAGGGCATCCTGAAGATGAACCACCGCCTGGCCAGCATTATCGACAATGGCGACAGTGCCACGTTGACATTCGAAAACGGCGTCACGGTCGATGCGGATCTGGTGGTCGGTGCGGACGGCATCCGTTCGCAAGTGCGCAAGCATCTGTTCAGCGACAAGGCCCCGGTGTTTTCCGGCGAACACGCCTATCGCGCCGTGATCCCGGCTGCCGACACGTTCGGCATGGTCGACGACGGCAACCTGCGCATGTACGTGGGGCGGGGCACCAAAATCTACCTGCTGCCGCTGCTGCATCGCAAGGAAGTGTCCTTTGACATCACGTGCCTGGCGACGGATTCCACGCCGGCGCCGGCATGCGACCGGGACACCCTGATTGGCATGTTGGAGAGCTTCGACGAGCGCCTGGTCGCGATCACGAAAGGCCTCGACATGCGCCAGGTGAACTTGCGCGCCGTGTACGACATCGACCCGATCCCAAGCTGGCATTCAAATGCCGTGGTCCTGATCGGCGACGCGGCGCACGCGATGCTGCATCACCAGGGGCAGGGCGCCAATTCGGCCGTGCTCGATGCCGGCGCGCTGGCCGATGCGCTCGCAGAGGCAGCTTCGGTTCCCGCCGCACTGGCGCAATTCCAGGCCGACCGCAAACCGGTCACCGACGAACTGCAACGCCTGTCCCGCCAGGGCTGGAGCGAGGACGAGATCAATTCCGTCTTCCCCAACCAGCACCAGGGCGAAATTGGAGCGAGGAGCTGATATGGCACTGCATCCTGTTGTTGCCCAGTTTATCGCCTCGCTGCCGCCACCGCCGCCCGGCCCCCTGAACCCTGCCGCCATGCGGGAGGCAGACGAAAGCCACGTCAAGCCGGTGGCCGAGCGCCAGCCGGTGTACGCGGTCGCCGACCGGGTCCTGGCGACCGGCGCCGGCGAGGTGCCCGTGCGCGTCTACACGCCGACGGCGACACCATCGCACGGCGTCATCGTGTATTTCCATGGCGGCGCGTTCTTTCTGGGCAGCCTCAACACGCACGATCATGTGGCGCGCGCCCTTGCCAATGCGAGCGGCTGCGTCGTCGTCTCGGTCGACTATCGCCTCGCGCCCGAGCACGCCTTTCCGGCAGGGCTGGACGACTGCTACGCGGCGCTGCAATGGATCGCCGAGCACGGCCGCGATCCCGCCAGCGGAATAGGATGGAATGGCCAGACGCTGGCCGTGATGGGCGACAGTTCCGGCGCCAATTTCGCCGCCGCGGTGGCAGCCAAGGCGCTTGACGCAGGCCTGCGGTGTATTACGCACCAGGTCTTGTACTACCCGTCGCTCGACCTCGACTTCGATGTCGCGCGCTACCCGTCGCTCACCGCCAACGCAGTGGGCAACGGGCTGGAGACCGCTGCGCTCAAACCGTTCAATGCGTTCTACGTCGACAGCGGCGCCGACCCGGCCAATCCGCTGGTCTCGCCGATCAAGCGCACCAGCCTCGCCCAGCTGCCGCCGGCACTGATCGTGACGGCGCAATACGATCCACTGCGCGACGAGGGCGAGCTGTATGGCCGCATGCTCCGTGACGCCGGGGTGCCGGCCACCGTCCGCCGCTACGACGCGGCCGCACATGGTTTTGTCCAGTATTTCTCCTGGCTGCCCGAGTTTCAGGGCGTGTTTGCCGAGACGGCGCATTTCCTCAACGGCGGGCAACGATGAGCGCCGTGGACGTACACCCGCTGTACTCGCCGTGGGGGCGTTTCGGCCTGTACAGCTTTTTCATCGACGGCAGCGAGCCGGCCATTATCGACACGGGCATCGCTTCGTCGCCGGCCGACGGCATCGCGGCGGCGCTCCTGCAACTGGGACGGCGCGTGGAAGACGTACGCTGGATTTTTCTCACGCACGGGCATATCGACCACATTGGCGGCGCCCATGCACTGTGGGAAATGACGGGCCGCCAGGCCAAAGTCGTCATCCACGAGGCCGACGCGCCGTTCCTGCGCTCGCGCCGCACCCACGTGGACGAATACCTGGCGGCGCGCGGGCGCTATATCAATGATGCCGATGGCGAAGCGAAGCTGACAGCCATCTGTGAACGCGCCATTTCGGGCGAAATGGAGCCGCACCTGCTGGTGCGCGACGGCGACGAAATCGTGCTCGGGCCGGACGTGACGATCCAGGTCCACTGCGTGCCCGGGCATACCGCAGGTTCCGTGGCGTATGCCATCAAGGGGCAGAACGACGTGTTTGCCGGCGACGCCGTGCAGATCCACGGTGCTGCCAACGGCTTTCCAAGTTACGCCGATCCCGACGCCTACCGCGCCAGCCTGCTGCGTCTGCGCGACGTCGTCCAACCCGAGCGGCTGTTCCTCGGCCATCCATACCGCAGTCAGGGCGCGGAATCGCTGGGCGTCGTGCTCGACCGCGAACAGGCGGCAGCCAAGATCCAGGAAAGCCTCGACATCGAGACCAGGGTGCGCGCGGCCGCCGCGGAAAGGGGCCTCGATAGCCCGGCTGTCGGCGGCCATGCCTGTTCACCGTTTTGCGGCATTGCCCAACTGCTGCGCTACGAGGGCGATCCGACCCTCGAGCCTTCACCATTTTTTACCACCATGCACGGCTATTTTCACAAAGGTTATCGGTCATGATTGTTGTACATAAGGATTTACGTGTGCCGATGCGCGATGGCGCGCACATGGCGGCAGATGCTTACCACGCCAAAGGCGATACCCCGCGCCCGGCGTTGATTGCACTGAGCCCGTACGGCAAGGAACTCCAGGCCCTGGCGCTGACCATGCCGCCGCAGCGCCGTCCGTCGCCGTTGTGGGATGGCTGCATCGAGGCCGGTGACATCGCACGCGTCGTCAAGGAAGGCTATGTGCACGTGATCGGCGACGTGCGCGGTTCCGGCGGTTCCGAGGGCGAACACATCGGCAACTACAACGCCGGTGGCGTGCCGCTGGGCCAGGACGCCTACGATTTTATCGAATGGGTCGCGGCCCAGCCCTGGTGCAACGGCTCGGTCGGCATGATCGGCATTTCGTACTTCGCGTCCATGCAGATTTTCGCGGCTGCCGAACGGCCGCCGTCATTGAAAGCGATTTTTGTGAGCGGCGGCCACTTCGACTTCTATGAAACCACCTACCACGGCGGCATCATGTGGTTCATGCCACGTGCCGCACGCGAGGGCCGGGGCGGCGATTCGGGCTGGGCCTTTACCCATCGCCACAAGTCGCGCATGCTCGAGACTTACCCGGAGGAGGAGATCAAGCGGCGCGTGGCCGAACGGCTGGCCGATCCCGATGTGGCGGCCTGGCCCAATCTGGTGCATGTACTGAACTACCCAATTCACCACGAGTCCTGGTTCGACATCATCATGAATCCGCTCGATGGCGAGTGGTATGAAGAGCAGAACCCGATCAACCTGGCGAAGAACATCGACATCCCGGTGTACTTGCAGATCAACCAGGGCCGCGGCTGGACCGTCGACGGCACGATCGAGCTGTTCGATGTGTTGCAGGGCCCGAAGAAACTGGAAATCGGACCATACCCACCGATGCAAACCCGCCCCTGGGTGGACGACCACGACACCATGTTCCGCTGGTACGACTACTGGTTGAAGGGCATCGACAACGGCATCATGGCTGAGCCTGCGGTAAAAGTGCATGTCGAGGGCAGCCGGCAGTGGTCCACGGGCGAGCATTGGCCCGTCAAGCAGGTTGCGTACCGCCCGGTCTACCTGCGTACCCGTGGCAAGCTGGCTTTTGAGCCGGAACCGTATGGCCCCGAGCACGCCCATCCCGACGGTTTTTACCAGGCGCCGCTGACCATCACCGACAAAGTCGAAAAGGTCACCTGGTCCACCGAACCGTTTGCCCAGATGGCATCGATCCACGGCGTGGGTGCGGCGCACCTGTTTGTCGCCATCGACCAGGACGATACCAACCTGATCCTGCGCCTGTGGGACGAGGCGCCCACCGGCAAACGCCAGCTGGTCACGACCGGCTTTCTCAAGGCGTCGCATCGGGAACTCGACGAGCGGACCACCGAAGGTAATCCGTACCACCCGCATACGCGCAGCATTGCCGTGCAAGCCGGCGAAATCAACGAATACGTCGTGCGGCTGTCACCCTTTGCCAACGACTTCCGGATTGGCCACAAGCTGGTCGTCGAACTGATGTGCAATGAACCGCTGGTGGACGAGCACAACTCGCTGCTGCCGCCGGATGCCTATCACCTGCCGGTCGGGCGGCCGGTGCAACACAGCATTTACCGCGATGCCACGCATCTGTCGCGTCTTGTGCTGCCGTTTGTCGCACCGCCAGCCCCGTAGTAAGCGGCGAAAGAAGCCGCTCGTTCCGTCATTGGCATTCTCCAGCCACGCCTGCCCGGGACGTTCCTCGTTCCAGGCAGGCGGCTGTCGGACAGTCACGCACGATTTTTCATGAAAGGGCCAGATAACCAAGAAAAAAATTATTCCTAGAAAAAAAATAAACCAATTTCAGGAGACAAAATTCAATGAACAAGCATCTCACATCGCTCGCCCGCATCCTGCCAGCTCTGGCGCTGGCCACAGCCATCCTTGCCGTGCAGGCATCAACGCTGCAGCCGTCCGGCCTGAACCTGGGCGGCACATCCTTCATGGATGGCTTCGGCAAGGCCGGCCCTGGTTTCGCCTATATCGGCCTGCTGCAATACCGCAATAACGACAAGTTCTACGACAATGACGGGAACGACAACCGCGCCTTTTCCAAGCCCAAGCTGCGTTCGACCGTGATGCTGAACCAGCTCGCCTATACCAGCGACATGCAGGTGTTCGGCGGCCTGCTGGGCGCAACCGCGCTGCTGCCGGTGGTGCGGCTGGGATCGTCGACCGCGCCCGATTCATTCATCCCGCTCACTTCGCCCGAGAACACCAAGCTCGGCGACGTGACGCTGGGACTGTTCCTGCAAATGCCCCCGGTCTTCGAGCATGGCCGTCCGGTATTTTCCCAGCGTTTTGAGGTCGACGTGATCGCCCCCACCGGCCAGTACGGCACCACATACACGGCCAACATCGGTTCGAACAGCTGGTCGTTCAATCCGTACTGGGCGATGACGTTCCTGCCAACGCCGGCACTCGAACTGTCGACGCGCCTGCATTATCTCTACAACGGACGGAACACCGATCCCGGCTTCGGCCCGGCGATTCGCCATGTGCAGGCAGGGCAGGCCGTGTGGACCAACTTTGCCGCGTCCTACCAGGTTGTTCCGAACTTGAACGTTGGCGTCAATGGCTACTGGTTTCGCCAGATCACGGACGACAAGCTGAACGGCGGACGCGATCCGCTCAGCGGCATCATGGCCCGCGGCGTGCGAACCACCGATCTGTCGATGGGGCCGGGCCTGTTGTGGAAAGCGGGCCCGAAAACGCTGGTGTTTGCCAACGTGTATCTGCCCGTGACGGTCAGGAACACGCCGGGCGGCTTGCACCTGAATTTGCGCCTGATCCAGGATTTCTGACGCGATGACGAACCTATTACAAGAGCATGGGCGGGACACGATGATGGTATCAGGCACAAGCACGGTCATGGCAGCGCAAACGCGCGCCGATGGCTTTACGAAAGGCAATATCTGCGCGCTGCTGCTGGGGCATTGCGCCGGCATGCTCGACCTGGTGGCGCTGCCGCTGTGGGTCGGCGCCAACCTGATCGGCTTTTATCACTTCGACCCGCAAAAGGCGGGCCTGCTGGCGACCGCATTCCTGCTGTGCGCCGTGGTGGCGAGCATGCTGCTCGCGCCGCAGTATGGCCGCCTGTCGCCGAAGACGGTGACGGTGGTGGGCTATACCGTGGCGGCGCTGGCCTTCGTGGCGCTCGCCACCGTCGCGGGCGACTACTATCCGGCGATGCTTGCGCTGCATGCCATCGGCGGACTGGGCGCCGGCAGCGCGCTGACGATGGTCGACGGTAGCATAGGCCGCAGCGACAATCCCCACCGCATGTTTGCCTATGGCGGCGTGGCCGTGGCGCTGTTCGGTATCGTGGTGCTCGGCGGCGGGCCGGTCATCATCGCCAGGGCAGGTGGGACGGCGCTCTGGTTCGTCTTCGCTGGCGTGATGGGGCTCGCGGCCCTGCTGGCACTGGCGGCCTTTCCAAAGGTGCCGGCGCCCCGGCAGCCTGCAGAAGGGGCCACGCGGCGCATTTCGCGCAACGTCTGGTTCGCCATCATCGGCATGAGCATCCTGTGCATGGCGCACTCGATGATTTTCCCGTTCATCGAGCGCATGGGCATCGAGCGCGGCTACGGAGCGGGCCTTGTCGCCGGCGTGCTGGCGTCGATAGGCTTTGCCAACCTGATACCGTCGCCGCTGGCGGCGCTGCTCGAGCGGCGCTTGCGCCCCGAGCGCGCCATCGTCGGTGGTGTCGTGTTGCACATGGTGCTGGTGGTGCTGGTGACCCAGGTGTCCCTGCTCGAGGTGTACGTGCCGCTGGTGGCGATCCTGACCGCTCCCATGTTGTTCGTGCACACCTTCCTGTTTGGGCTGATGGCCCGGCTCGATCCCAGTGGGAGGGCGGTGGCGGCAACCCCGGCGATGCTGATGATCGGCTCGGCGGTGGGGCCGGCCCTGGGCGGCACGCTGCTCGTCGCCTTCGGTTACGGAGGACTCGGTATCGGGGTGGCGGCATTCGGGGGCGTGGCGGCGCTGTTCTTTTCACTGATCCGTGCCAGCCGCTAGGCGCCCGCGCAGATCTGCCTTGGTCATTGCCATGATTCCACGACTTCATCTCAGCATCGCAAACCGGCTCCGCCTGGGCTTCGGCCTGTTAATCGTGATGATCGTGGCGATTGCCTTCACGGGCATGCGCTCTGTCGACCGGCTCCATCAGGGCACGAACCAACTGGCCGGCGACGCATGGCCCCGGATCCGCCAGGCCGTGACGGCGCTCGACAGTGCCCGCCAGAGCATGAACGATCTGGGGCAGATCGCGGCCGCGCCCGCAGCGCAGGTTCGCGCCGCAGGCATGCAAGGGTTCGAGCGCAGCCTGGCCAAGGTCGACCAGGCCCTCGGGCAACTTGAACTCTCGCTGACGGAGCCGCAGGCGAGGGCGCTGCTGGCCAATGCGAAACAGCGCCGTGACGCCTACGTCGCCGTCGCCATGCAAGTCCGGCAACTGGCTGGCGCGGACCGGCCGGACGAAGCGCGGGCGCTGGCCTTCGGCCCGGCCACGCTCGCGTTGCAGGCGTTCGCCGCCACGCTGGCGCAACAGGTCAGTCTCCAGGAGCGTCAGTTCCATGGCGCCGCGGAGCAGGCAAACACCATCTTCGCCGATGCCGTCAAAGTGGTTGGGGGCACCGAGGCGGCAGCCGTGCTGCTTGCGCTCATTGCCGCGGTGGTGATCACGCGCTCGGTGGTGCGGCCGCTTCGCCGTGCTGTGGAGGTGGCGTCCGTGATCGCCACCGGCGACCTGACAGGCGTGATTGAAACCGGCCGCAACGACGAGGCAGGCCGCATGATGCAGGCCATGCGGACGATGAACGCAGCACTCGGGCACATGGTGGCGCAGCTACGTTGCAGCAGCGACGACATCGCGGCCGCTGCGCGCGCAATCGCCAACGGCAACCTGGAGCTGTGCGCGCGCACGGAGCAGCAGGCCGGCGCGCTGGAGGAAACGGCGTCGTCGATGGAACAGATGACGGCCACTGTCAGGCAGAATACCGAACATGCCTTGCAGGCCAACGTTCTGGCCGAGCATGCGTCTCTTGCCGCGTGCAAGGGCGGCCAGGTCATGGCGCAGGTGGTCGACAACATGGGCGCCATCAGCACGGCGTCGCGCCGGATCACCGATATCATCTCCGTCATCGACGCGATCGCATTCCAGACCAATATCCTGGCGCTCAATGCGGCCGTGGAGGCCGCGCGTGCGGGCGAGCAGGGGCGCGGCTTCGCGGTCGTCGCCAGCGAAGTGAGGAATCTGGCCCAGCGGTCGGCCGCAGCGGCAAAGGAAATCAAGGAACTGATCGGCGACGCGGCCAGCAAGGTGGACACAGGCTTGCATCTCGTGGCTGAGGCGCGCACGACGATCGATGACGTGGTGGCCGGCGTGCTGGGTGTCAGCGGGATCATGGGCGAGATCAGCCGCGCCAGCGTGGAGCAGCAGGGCGGCATCATGCAGATTGGCCAGGCGATTGCCGGCATCGACACGGTGACCCAGCAAAACGCCGCCCTGGTCGAAGAAGCGGCCGCTGCCGCCGCCAGTCTCACCCAGCAGGCCGAGGGACTGGCTGGGCTGGCGGCGCAGTTCAGGACCGGCGCCGCGGTTGTTGGCGATCGCCGCGATCCGCAACTCGCCTGGACTGCGCCAACGTAACTACGCAGGTCGGACGCCGCCGGCGCGTTCGACCTGCCGATCACGCCGCGTCGGGCTGATTGCCGGGTAAGCCGACAGCCCGCAATGGAAGCGGCGCACGTTGCAGCGCTGCGGCACGTGCCAGCAATCGGCCATCCTAGATTTTCTTATTTGCAATATTTGGTGCAATCGCCGTCCGAGCAGCGTACCAGATTGCCCGTTAGAAAAGTCAGGGACTGTCCCGGCCGGCCGCTACCGCCACTACCGACGTGGCTCATCATTCACTCTTCCTCTTTTCATGGATTTGACGTTTGAGGCGGGGATCGTGGAGATGAGGAGGGACCAACCGTCGAAGAACCCACGCAACCTTTAGGAGGTGCAACGTCATCGCCAAAGTCAGGAGCAGTGTAGGAACTACAGACTTGCTGCGTACTTTCAGGAGTCCGAACTGAAAAATGCATGTTGCTATTTGCCATGAACCATAGTCAGGCCTGACCGTGCTAGATCATCGTAGGCCGGCGCTACCAAGCAGTCCAAAAATGCCACCAGGTGCGTGCGTTTACATTAAACAACGCATCGGGTGGACCTTGCCTTCCGTGATAATGCGTATTATCACCGTTGCCGTCGTTGTCATGTATTGCCTGTGGCTTCAATCGTTCAACGTAACAATTTAACTTAAATGCATCGTTGCAGAACGGAAATGATGCGAAGGACAACTCAAATCGATTGCGCCGCGACACGCGAAATCCGAGATTAACGTTGCAAGAGGTTTGGCCATGGGAACGTTAATGCACGTACCTGCCGAAGCCACTATTGCTTGAGCGTGCCATGAGTCGCTGCAGGGCAGGGGATAGTCAGGCCAGAGCCGAGCTCATCGGTGGATCAGGCAGCGACGAGATCGCACACCAGGCGCGTGGCAGGACACCCAGGCCCCAGCATGATCATCGCTTCTTCTTTTTTTTTGGAATTATGCGGCAGGAGAGTCCAGGCTGCTGGTCGCGATGCAAGCAAGCCTTAGCATAGAAATCGCGCGGATTGACACAGTTATCACCTTGCCGTCGTCGGCACTACTCAGCTTGCTTCAGACTGGCCGATTTTTGAGCGGCGGCGGTGTCCAGTTCGCGGTGGAGCAGGTGTGCCGTTTGGTGGGCAAAGCACAAATGTTTTGAGAAATCGTAAAGATATTGCGTAATAATTATATAAAAATAACAATGTCGCCGAGGCTGAACAGGAGGGGTGACAAAAAGTGATGGAAATCGTCGGCGCGCGATCGCCGATTACAGAGGCATGGCCGGGATATATTTACAGCGGGATTTGTCTGGACAGTTTCAGAAGGAACGGTTTACCAGCTGCTGCGTTTATGATTGCCACGCGTAATTTCCCGGAGAGCTAATGCGAAACTTCGACCGTTCACCTCCACCTCGTCGCTTGGCGATGGGGAAAATCGGTTCCTTAGGTCTGTGGGTGTATTCACGCTCATCACTCCAGCTTGGCTTCGGCGCGCTGCTATTAGCGGTCGCGCCAAAATCTCATGCGATGATTCCTTTTGGCGTTGCGCTCTCTGCCGCGAGCAGCGTGGCAAACATGATTGGTTCCCAGAATCAGGGGGATGGTGGCTTAGCGGCGACCATGAAGGCCACGCTAGAGTACCAGCGCATAATCTCGAAGCAGTTGCTCGACGTTCAGGAAGGGCTGACGTTGGTCTTGCGGAGGATTGAGGCGCTGGAGGGGGCAATCCGCGAAATGTTTAAGCAGCAGCGAGTGATTGAGCTCCAAAGTGCCATTGGGACGCAGATAAGGCGTTACGAGCATGAGATCACGTCCCGGGCCAGCAGCTTCGTGCCATATGAAGCATGGATGCGCGATGTCGGTACCCGAAATACACTAGGTGACATTGCGAACAGGCTTGAAGATGCTGTGACCCAAGTGGAGCAAAATCGTTGGCTCGACGCCATGACGGCTCTTTATCTATGCTCCGCAGCATTCGCTGGTATTGGTGTACGCGCGGCACTCGGCGAGCAAAATCCGCAGCTCATGGCGGAGGCCCAGCGCTACTTGGATATCTTTGCCCTGTTCACGGACCCAATGAAGCCAGATTCTCTTTCCTCCGCGATCGCATCTTCACCAGCCAGCATTGCGACGATAAGCAAGGATATTTTGGATCGCTCGGGCATTTCCGCGCTCCCTGCGGCGGATACCACTACTGCGGTAAATTTTGGGGGAATAGTAGTGCAGGCGCCACTTCCACCAATGGACGATTCGTGCCTGCCGCGTGGTCGAGAATGTCGAAGCATCGATTTTCACGAATTTGATGTGAGGTCACAAATCGGTGCATCCTATTACGCAGAGCAAAGTGCCAAGGACGGCGGGGTGGAAGTGTTGCAGTACACAGCAAGTCCTGCTCAGGCGGTGCGGATAAAAACACATTCACTTACCGCAGCCGAGCTGGGGCGGGCGTATGCGAACGGCACCTATCCCGAACACGCTCAGCATGTGTTTGGCGAGACCATGGTTGATCCCCAGCAATCGGCAAATGCGTCTCCGCTTTTCATAAAGGCAAAAGCGCAGATGGATGAAACTATCAAAAGCGTTGATAAGTTGAACATTGCTAACGGCACGGCAGCGCTTGATGGCGTGGCAATGGTCGCTATCTTGGCAACGCGGCAGCGACTCCTTCGGCATTTTGATAAAGGGGGGTGATGTGACAACATCAACAATGCGGTTGGTTCAGATTTTTGCCACAATGACTTCTCTTGTTCTTACGCATTTCGTCTCCGCAGACGACTACATCAGGCTAATCCCAAGCAACCCGATGCCGTCCCTGAATGCGCCCTATGTCACGAAGATATCAACCGGAATGACGAGAACAATAGATTTGATTAGCGCACTGGGTCCAAAGTTTAATGATCTTGCGGTACATTATCTGCTCGAAAAAAGACTTGACGAAGAGGTCAGGCGTGGCTTTCAAGAGGCTGACGAGACCGGACAGCGCGGGGTCTTGTTAAGGACTCAAATATTGACATCGCAAACCGCTGCAGGCCCCTACTATCAGCTCCGCGGAGACGGTGCGAACCTTGTTGGCGTTGGGCCAAATGCGGACGCTGTCTGCTTCAGTCAGAAGTGTTTCCAGCCGGGACTCGACGTAGTAATTCCTCCCGGCGCGTCACTGGCCGAAGGGTCGGGATATGTATGGATCGAGAGGCAGCCCGACGGCAAGTATGTGCAGAGCATGTATAGGTTGAACTTGCTCGAAACCAGGGCAAGTCAGGTCTATTTGAACCTAGCGATGCGAGCAACTTTCAGGCAAGCCATCAAGGGAGAGGCGTTTACCGGATACATTGAGCGCCTGCAAGCAAAGGCAGCCACGAACGAGCGAAAAAAAGAGCTCGCTGATATCGAGGCCAAGCGCAAGGAAGTAACGGACAGAATCAAAACAATTGAGGCGGCGTATGCAGCCGAGATGCGGCGTCAGCGCGACCTTGCTGACGCTGCCGCAACAATGAATGCACTCAAGGGCATTCTCTCCACTGCTTCGATGTTGAACTCCGTATATAACGCCATCGGAAGTTCAATTGGGAACCCGACTGATTTTTCCTCGCCCCAGGCGGTCGTCGACAAACTGCAATCGATGGCGAAAGACTCTGGCGGGAAGGCCGAAAAAATTTTGGTTCAACAAAAAACCTACTACGACGAACAGGGTCAAATTGAACAGCAAGTGCTACAGTTCGGCATGGAGCTCAATATGCCGATACCAAAGCCTGGATCTGTGCTGCTTCCTCTTCCTTAATTTTGACCCGCAAATACGGGGTGGTCGCCTGGCTGCCCGTTGCTCGGTCCGAATCCCCGATCTCTTCCCGCCGAGCTGCGACCCTCGACGAACGGCTCGTGACGCGGCTACCTCGCAAGCTGCTATGGCCACGCGCCAAGTGTTTCCTGGCAGCGCCGCCCATGCATGCCTGCCGCATCCCGTATTTGTCACGCTGGCGCGTCATTTTTGTTGTGTTTTTATTTATTTTGATCTAATGTCATTGTTCGTGCTGCTAAGTGCCACCGTACTGCGTTCGCAAAAAGGTGACTTGGATGACTTCAACCGCCAGCGTCAAAGCCGCGCACGGCCTGGAGGCCGAGCTCCTTGGCTTGCTTGCGCGCCAGGGGCGCCGTATGCCGATACCCGTGTTTCTCGCCGCCCTGATGAACGCATCCATGGCCTATGGACGCGTGCCTGTATTTGGCCTCGGCGCTTGGCTGCTGCTCGTTGTCCTGGTGCTGGCAGTTCGCTGGGCCATCCTTGGCCGCCTGCCCACGGCGCCCGGCTTGAGCGATGGGGCGCGCCTGCGCGTTGCGGTCGCCCTGAGTGGCCTGAATGGCTGCGTTCAGGCGCTATCGCTGGCATTCTTTGCCGCATTGCCTGACGTCCAGCGGGCCATCCAGTCTTTGCTGTTGGTGGGCCTGTGTACGGGCGCGGTCGCCACAACCGTCGGCTATCGTCCGATTTTTCTCGCTTTCGTGGTGCCGGTCATGGCTCCCCTCGTCGCCATGTGGGCGTGGACCGGTACCAACCGCCATGCTGGCTGGATCGACGGCTTGACGGCGGTGATACTCGTCATTTTCGGCGCATTGCTGTTCGCCTTGGCCAACGACTCGTACCGGCTGTTCCGTGAGTCGTTTGAAATCAGGCTGCAGCAGGCCAGGCTCAACGAACAGCTCAATATGGCGCTGATGGCGGCCGACGCCGCCAACCACGCCAAAACCCGTTTCCTCGCGTCGGCCAGCCACGATTTGCGCCAGCCGGTGCATGCGCTGACCTTGTTTGCGGCGGCACTGAGCATGCAGCCGCTCAGCGAGGCCAGCCGTGAAATTGCGCGCCACATGGATCAGGCCTTGCAAATGTTGTCAGGCCAGCTGGAAGCCTTGCTGGATATCTCCAAGCTCGATGCCGGCATCGTCGAGGCCAGACCGGCGGCATTGGCGGCCGCACCGTTCCTGCTGCGCGTGCATGGCGAGTATCTGCCGGCGGCGCAGGCGAAAGGCTTGCTGCTGACTGTCGATTTGGCCTGCACGCCCGTGCTCATGACGGACGAAGTCCTGTTGGGGCGGCTTGTATGCAACCTGGTCGACAACGCCATCAAGTACACGGAACAGGGCACGGTCGGCCTGTTCCTGCTGGAGCAGGACGGGGACATCGTGCTGGGCGTGAGCGATACCGGCAGAGGCATTCCCCTGCCTGAACACGAGCGCGTGTTCGAGGAGTTCTATCAGCTGGGCAATGTGGAGCGCGACCAGCGCCGGGGACTGGGCCTGGGCCTGGGCCTGTCGATTGTGCGTCGCCTGGCCCAGCTGCTGCGGATCCGGCTTGAAATGGTATCCCGGCCTGGCCTGGGCACCAGCTTTTACCTGATAATCGCGCGCCATGGCCAGCTGGCTGGCGCCGATCCGCCTGTCCGCCTGCCGCCGGCATCTCTGCCGGCCCTGCACGTACTGGTGGTGGACGATGACGATACGGTCCGTTCGGCAATGCAAGCCTTGCTGCAGGAACTGGGCATGCAGGTGGTATTGGCTGGCGGCACCGCAGAAGCGCGCCACGCGGCCAGACGCTGGCGCCCCGATGTGCTGCTGGTCGATTTTCGCTTGCGTGGCGATGACAGCGGTCTGGCCACCGCCGCGGCGTTGCGTGCGCTCCACCCGCAGCTGCCGGTCATCCTGATTACCGGAGATACCGCTCCCGGCCGCCTGCGCGAAGCGGCCGACGGGGACCTGCTTTTGCTGCATAAACCCGTTGCGGTGGATGTCTTGAGGCAAGCCTTGAGCGACGTCAGCGCACTATCATCGGGAGCACCCCATGGTTGAAGAGAATGGCGGCAAGCGCGCGGCGGCATGGCTCTCGGAGGGAGTTGAAACCCTGTTCGCCACGCTTGACGAACAGGTGCCCGTGATCGATTTTGATGTGCTGATCGTGGGCAGTGGCTATGGCGGCGCCGTGGCAGCGGCCGGTTTGGCTGGCAGCCGCGACAATGGCAAGCTCGTCAAGGTTGGCGTACTCGAACGCGGCAAGGAATATCTGCCTGGCTCCTTCCCCGGTCATCTGCGCGACCTGGCCGGACATGTGCGTTTCAATACGCCGAACGGCGCCGTTCCGGTCGGCAACCGTGAGGGCCTGTTCGATGTGCGCGTCGGCCCTGACGTGAGCGCGCTGGTGGCGAATGGCCTGGGCGGCGGGTCCCTGATCAACGCCGGCGTCATGGTCGCTCCGCGCGGCGCGGCGCTGAAAAAGCTGAGCGCGCTCGTGGATGGCCTCGAACCATACTTCGTCAAGGCGCTCGAGGTGCTGGGCGCACGGGTGAACGGCGCGCCGAATACCATCTTGCAGCACGCCGGCGATCTCCCCGCCAAGTATGTGGCGCTGCAAAAAATGGCCGCCAGGCTGCACCCGGCCGATGGCGTATTCAGCCCCGCTGCCGTCACCATCGCCATGCGGGACAGGGCCAGCGCTGGCGGCGTGGCGCTCGATGCCTGTGCCATGTGCGGGGATTGCGCCACCGGCTGCAACCTGAACGCCAAGGAGTCGCTCGATACCAACCTGTTGTACCGGGCTGCCAGGCAGGGCGCCAGGATATATACGGGGGCGACGGTGCTGCGCATCGAGCGTGACGCCAAGCTCGGCGCCTGGTGCGTGCATGTTAATTTCACCGACGCCCAATTGCGTGCGCGCCGCGAGCTGCCCTACAAAATCCGCGCGCGCAAGGTGATCCTGGCAGCTGGCACCTTCGGCTCCACCGAAATCCTGCTGCGCTCCCAACGCGACGATTTGGCGTTTTCGACGCATATCGGCAAGGCGTTTTCAAGCAATGGCGACATGATCGCCGTCGCGTACGACGGACCGGACCTGATCAACGGTTTTGCCGATGAAGCGCAGCCGCTGCGCGCGCGTCGGGTGGGGCCCACCATCACCGGCATGATCGACCTTCCCGCAGCACCAGGCGGCCTGCTGGTTGAAGACCTGGCGGTACCGGGAGCATTGCGGCGCCTGTTCCAGGAGGTGGTCACCACCGCGCACACCTTGCACGAACTCGGCAGGGAAGATGCGAGCACGCATACCGGCCTGCCTGATGAGCGCGACCCGTGCGCGGTGGATCAGGACAAGCTCGGTCACAGCGCGATCCTGGCCGTGATGGGCGACGATGGCGTCGGGCAGGACGAGCGCTTCAATGGCTCGCTTGAACTCGTCGGCGGCAAGGACGACGACAGCGGCGATGGCGCGATCCGCGTGCGCTGGCCCGAGTTGCGCGATCGGCCTTTGTTTGCGCGCCAGGTACGTCTGCTCGCCGGCCTGGCGGAGGGCGAAGAGGCCGGCCCCGGCCCCGGCCCCAACGGCACCATTTTGCCCAATCCTCTGTGGAAGATGCTGCCCGAATCGATGGACTTCCTGCTGTCGGCCAAGCGCGGCCCCTTGTTTACCGTTCATCCTCTGGGCGGCTGCGGCATGGGCTGGACGGCAGCCGATGGCGTGGTCAACGATTGCGGTGAAGTATTTCGTGCACTGGCGCAGGATGACGACTTGCTCCATGAGGGCCTGATTGTCCTCGATGGCGCGATCTTGCCAGGCGCCTTGGGCGTCAATCCGGCCCTGACCATCACCGCGCTGGCGCTGCGCGCGATCGACAAGCTCAAGGCCAAGTGGCAGTGGGACACGGCGCAAGCCGGAACGCCGCATGCCGCACCGCCGCCGGCCGTGCGGCCCCGCGCGCGCGCCGAGCCGATAATGGAAGCGGCTCCGCCGACGCAGGTGCAATTCATCGAGCGCATGGCCGGGCCGGTAACGATCGTCGGCAGCAGGAAAGAGCCGCTGGCGTGCGTGGTCGAGCTGAGCCTGCATTTTCGCAGCATACAGCTGGCCAGCCTGGTCTTGCCGCAAAACGGCAAGCCGGTGCCTGCCCGGCGTGCGCTGCAGGTCGATCCTGCGCACAGCCTGCTGGAAATCTTCGACGCCGGTGCATGGGAAAACTGGAAGATGCGGCGCGAGGTGCCAGGCGAGGTGCCGCCGGCGCCGCTCCTGACGGCGCCGGTGGCGGGCACGCTGTATTTTTTTCATCGCCAAGCGTCGACGCTTGCACAGCGCAGGGCAAGCAGCGTGCCGGCCTGGCTGCTCAACCGTGGCCTGCGCGATTTCTGGCAGTGGGGCGTCGAGCGCTGGCGGCAAGGCGGAGCGCCGTTCCCGCGCGATGCGCCGGGCCGGTTGTGGGACGAGCTGGGGGCGCGGTTCACCAGTGCCAAGGCCCTCGCTTCGCATGCCGGCGAGGTACGCCTGTTCGACTATGCCATCGAGATCGGCAAGAGCACGAGCGGATCGCCGCAGCTGGCGCGGATCAGTTCAGCGGCCGGCGCATCCTCGGCGCGAAACGGTTTACTTACGAGCGCGCCGGCAATCCCTGGAACCAGCTCATGCGCATGGAGGTCGACGCTTTCCCATGCCTGAAGGCGGGCACCCGGCCGCAATTCGCACTCGACACCGGTTTCCTGGTGCGTGAAAACGTGGCGCTGTTTCGTATCCTGGGGCAGCCGGACCAGCCCGGCGCATTGGCCGATGTGGCCTCGCTCGGCGCCTACCTGCTGCGTCTGCTGCTCAGCATCCACGTGTGGAGCTTGCGCAAGCCCGATGCCACGCCGATGCGCGTGCCCGAACGGCTGCCCGGACCGATCCCCGGCCTGCCGGCGCCCGAGATCACGGAACTCGAAGTCGATCATTTGCCCGACGGCACGCCTGTGCATGTGCGGCTGACGCGCTACCGGCGCACCGAGCAGGCTGCCGACCGGCCGCCCGTCGTCATGATCCACGGATATAGTGCCAGCGGCACCACATTTGCCCATCCCGCAGTGAAGCCCAACCTGGCATCCTATCTGTGGGCGCGCCAGCGCGACATCTGGATTGTCGACCTGCGCACCAGCAGCGGCATGCCGCACGCGCGCCACCCATGGACGTTCGAAGACGCTGCCCACGCCGACATCCCGGCAGCCATCGCGCATATCTGCAATGCCACCGGCTTCGATTATGTTGACGTCGTGGCCCACTGCATGGGAGCGGCCATGATCAGCATGGCGATACTGGCCGAACCGCGCGCGGGAGAGCGCTTTGCCGCGCAACGACTGTGGATGAACGGCCTGATCCGGCGCCTGGTGCTGTCGCAGGTGGGGCCGCTCGTGGTATTTAGCGAGGCGAACATCTTTCGTGCCTATCTGCTGGCCTACCTGCGCCAGCTGCTGCCGCTGCGTGCCTTTGCCTTTCGCATCGAGGGCGAGCCCAGTCTCATGGATGAATTGATAGACCGCCTGCTGGCCACTACGCCCTATCCCAGGGAAGAGTTTCATCTGGAAAACCCGTGGTGGCCATGGGGAAAGGCGGATTTCGTGCGTACCCGACACCGCATGGATGCCCTGTACGGCCGCGATTTCAGTCTGTGCAATGTCGAACGGGCAGTGCTCAAGCGCATCGATGATTTTTTCGGACCGCTGAGCATCGATACCGTATCGCAGGCGATGCATTTCGCGCGCCTGAAAACCATTGCCAATAGCGCCGGGCACAATGTGTACGTCTCGCGTGAACGCCTCAGGGAGCGCTGGACTTTTGACACCATGAGCTTGCATGGACTTGATAACGGCCTGTCCGATCCAACCACGCTGGCGCGCATGGATGACATGTTTGCCGACACGCTGTTTGCCTACGTCACCCGGCCAATGAAGGGCTTCGGCCATCAAGATTGCTTTATCGGCCGCGATGCGCACAAGGTCTTCGATACCATTGCCGCTTTTCTGGGGCCGGAGTCGGCGGCGACACCACTGTCGGACTATAAAATGCGCGTATCGGCCGGTCCTGGCCGGTGGGCACCGCGTACGCCCTGGAGCGGGCCGGTACGCACCGGCCTGGCGACAGCGGATGCCTTCATGGTGGGAGCGGGTTGCGATCCCACCTACACCCGCGCAGTCCTGGTCGCGTTCGTGCCGGTGGTCGCGCGTGACAACCATTACCATATCTGGTCCGGCATGGCGGGCGCCACATCCAGGGCGGCGCTGTTGCAGGGCCTGCAGCTGTACGCCGGTGCCGCCGACGACGACGGGTGGATGCAGTTCGCGCCCAAGCCCCCCGACGCTGGCGCGGCGGAGGCTCCCGACGGGCTGCTGATGCTGCTGCTGTACGACGAAAAGCCCACTTTCTTCGACAAGAGTGCGCCATCGCCGCGATTCCACCATCCTTCCTTGCGCGACAAGGAATTGATGGGGCTTCTGCAGGCGCGGCCCGCCGCAGCGGCGGCCGCTGTCCCTGCCCGCAATCCGGTGGCGTTGGCGACGATCCTTGCCGAACTGCTCGATTTCGTGGACAAGGTCTTCGATGACCTTGTGGGCAGCATCGAGCGCGAACTCGCCGCCAGCCCGCTGACCAGGCTGGAGTCCGGCCTGCTGGTGTTTGCCGCTCCCGTCGATGCCATGCCCGCTGGCGGCGAGCCGCCGTGCGACTTGTGCTTCGCCCTGGCCAGCTGCCAGTATCCGGCCGGCCTGCTCGATCAACAGCCGGCGTTCGCTTCCTTCGAGCGGCTTGGCGCACGCCTCGACACGGGAGGCAGGATGGCGCCAGCCTTCCTGCTCTTGATGGGCGATCAGATTTATAGCGATGCCACCGCCGGCCTGTTCGATCCCAGTACGCTGGACGATCGCTACGTGCGGCCGTACGAAAAGCTGTTCTCGAGCAGGCAGGTCAAATCGGTGATGCGGCGCTTGCCCACTTATATGATGCTTGATGACCATGAAATCGCCGATAACTGGGAGCCGCTGGCGCACGCGAGGCGCGCAGATCCCCATCTGACGGCGGGACGCTTGGGCTATCTGCGCTTCCAGCGCACCAATGCACTGGTGCCGTCCCTGGCGGCGGCACAGGCCCCCGATTGCCTCGAATCGGCGAGCATGCTCAATGGCTTCGCCTTTTTCATCGCCGATACGCGTACCGAGCGCGAAGCGCGTTCCGCGACGAATTCCGGCACGGCTGCCATCATGAGTGAGCACCAATTCGGCGCACTGCTGCGCTGGCTGCTGAAACAGCACGAGATCGATCCTGACCGTCCCAAGTTCATTGCTTCCCCATCGATCCTGGCGCCGCGCCGATTGCGAGCCATCCACGGCAGCCTCGATGCGCATTGCCTGCGCTCGGACGCGTGGGATGGCTACCCGGCATCAATGCGGCGCTTGCTGGCGTATATTGCGGGGCACGGCATGCGCAATGTCGTGTTCCTCTCGGGCGACGAGCATATCTCCTGCGTGGCAACGCTGCTGGTACAGCCGCCAGGCGCGGCACCGGCGGTTTCCATCCGGTCGATACACAGTTCGGCACTGTATGCGCCGTATCCGTTCGCCAACTCGGTGCAGGAAGACTTTGCCGACAACGACGATGTCTTCAGCTTTACCGATCCGTCACGGGTATTCAGCGGTACGTTCAGTTGCAGCGTAACGGCGGACTATGTCCGCGGCGACGGTTTTGCACTGGTGACGGCGGCGCGGCACGACGGCCAGTGGCGAGTCGATTGCAGCTTCGACCGCGCGCCCTGACGTGCTCAGACAGCATGGGACTGGTCGCCTTCCGGCGCCGCCATGTCGGGGAACAGCCGCAAGCGGTTGGCCTCATATACCGCCGCCGTGCGGTTGCTCACACCCAGGACCCTGAACGCAATCGCCAGATGGTGTTTCACCGTGGCTTCCGCTACCTGCATTTCACGGGCGATGACCTTATTGCTCTGCCCCCGTATCGCGCTGAACAGTGCCTCCTTTTGGCGCGGTGACAGGGTAGCGAGCGTTGCATTGCCTGGTGCGCGCTGGACGGGCGGACGCGCGGGCGCCATCGCGCGCTGGTACGGTGCGCGCAGCAGTGGACCGGGCAGCGCGACGCCACCCTGCAGCACTATCCTGAGCGCTTCAAGCAGCTCGGCGACGCCCGAGGTCTTGGGGACGTAGCCGGCGGCGCCGTGCTTGATGGTCTGCAAAATGATATCGGGATCGGTTTCGCCCGACAGGACGACGATGCAGGCCGTATCGAAGGTGTCGCGCAGGATCAGCAGGTTGTCCATGCCGTCATTGCCGGGCATGTGCAGGTCGAGCAGAATCACATCGAAACGTTGGCCCTGGCACGCATAGTCCAGCGCCTGCCCGCGACTTTGCGCCTCGACCAAGGTGAGCCCTGGCTGCAGGCCGTTGAGGGCCGACTTCAGGCCGGCCGTGAACATTTGATGGTCGTCAACAAGTAAAACACGCACGACGGACTCCTTTGCCAACAATCCGGTTTTCAGTGCTCGGCTCGGTGATAGGCCAAATGGCCAGGTGGCCCTATACGTTAGCACATCGACCATGCGGCGTGGCCCTTCGTATCAGACGAGAGCCCAATATCGCCGCTCGCAGCCACTTCCTATACTGGTTCCACGACGCCGGCAGGCGACGATTTCCACTTTGAGCGAGCAGAAGGGGGCTGACGTGAACATCACTTATCGCTGCATGTGTGTGTTGCTGTGTCTGCAATTGTCGGGCTGTGCAGGCATGCACATGTACAGCGAACAACGTGACCAGCACGGCAAGGACCTGAAGGCCGCATGGGCCGCCGTCGACCTGAAGGGGTACTTCGCGGCGATGCGCGAATCACCCGCTCAGCTATACAAGGAGAAACAGGATGCCATCGCCGACTCGCGCAGCGCCCAGGCAGACAATGCGCTATGGCGGTTGGCCGGTAGCCGGATCCGTGACGCTGGCACCGGACAGGACAGCGTTTATGGCTTGTTGTCTGAAGAGCTCAACAACTTGGGCGATCACCTTGGCAGCGCGGCCGATAAAGAGCGGATCGATACCTGGCTGGAGCAGGCATGGCAACTAAGGATAAATCGGGCCAGGCAGAAGGTCTATCGGAGCTTGTCCGCTGCCGAAGGTGCCGACGGTCAGGCTTGCCCATCGGACAAACAACCGGACGCGGCGGCTGCGCAGGGCCAGGTTGCGGAATATCTGTCGGAGTTGGAAACCTTGCGCGGAGCCGAAGCGTGCATGGTGGAAAAGCAGAACACGGCGCTGGCTTGTTTGCCGGCCGGGGCCCTGCACGATAGCCTTGATGACTTGCGTCGTGGGGAGAATGCGTACGCAAACGCCAGCAGGAATGCCGCCGCGCAGATGGCGCGGTATCGGCAGGCGCAGGAAAAGTACGCCGCCGCCGCCATCGCCAGTGAGCCCGGCGCCGCTCCCTCGCAGGCATTGCTCGGCGCTGGTGTCAAAGTGCGGGCAGCGCTGGCCGCAATCGAGTTTTCCAGCAATGTCCTTGGCAAGGAGGCTGTCGCAAATGACCGCATCAAGCGCATAGACGCCATTGTGAAGAAGCTGGGAACGACAGACGATCCCGGCAAGGATGCCACCCGTGCCGAACTGGCGGCCGTGCTGGTTACCCGTATCGCGGATGACGCACAGGTGCTGGCAGACTTGCACAAGCCGGTGATACCGATGAGTTTATTGATTCAACGCGATCTGGAAAAAAATCGTGCCGACCTGGCACGCGTGCAAGCGGATATTTACCGAACAGACCTTGAGCTGCGCCGGGCGATCCTCGCCTCGAAAATGACCGAGGCGACCAAGCTGATAGGAGCACGCGCACAGCTCGATAGGATCAAACCCTGCTACAGGGGCATGATCTTTCTCGATGCTGTGGCGCTTCCCGCAGCGAAGACCCATCCCCCCTGTGACGATCCGGATAGCAGGGCCGCCCTATACGACGCCGCCGGCGACTATGGTCACGTGATGGGCGCCCTGCGTGCGCGGACGCAAGGCCTGGAACAGCGGCGCAGCGAGCTCGGATACGAACAGTCGCTTGCCTACAATCAAGCAAACGCCGAACAGTGGGCGGTGCTGATCGACGCTACCGCGGGCCAGTCGGTGGCCGCTGCCGCGTCGGGACAGAAGGCGTCGGATTATAAAGACGTCATCCAGCTATTTTCATTGCTGTGGATAGGGAAGGGAGTCAACAAATGAACAGCCCGTGCACCAGTGCCATGGCAGCCATCCTGCTCCTGGCGGGCTGCGCCACGTCGCCGCTGGAGCTGGAGGTCGCCAATCACGGCATGTCGTTGGCCACACAGCTCGAGGGGCAACTGGCGACATACGCCACACGCCAGGCCGTGATCGACGCGATGCGCAGACAGGAGATCGACAGGACGCGTGCGGAAACCCGTGAGGCCTTGCTGCAACATCGTCTGGACGAGCAGTTATATGCGTTCAGCGGGCAGGCCAGGCAGGTGGCGGTGATTCAGCAATTGCGCAGCAGAGTCGCATTGCTGCGAACGGCGGCAATGGATCCGGTGGCGGACGCCGCCCAGGTCGCAGACCAGGCCCGGCAGACCATCGCACCGCAGTCGACGCCAGCCAAGGCACTGGGCGCGACAGGCAAGGCATTTGGCGCACTGGGCCAGGAACTGTCTTTTGCCGAACGCGCAGCCCTGGCCGCATCGTTTTTCAAGGAAGTACAAGACGAGGCGAGGAAAAACCTGGAAGCAGCGGACAGCACTCAGGCGGCAACGGCCAAATCCACCGCCCGATAGCGCGGCAACATTACCATCAACTCTTAACTAGGAGCACATCATGACGGATTCGGCATTGCACTGGCTGCAAGAGATTGAAACCTCGCTGGAAGCCGCTGTCACCAAGGCCAGCAGACTGTATGACACGGCCCCTCTGAAGGACAGGCCGCGCATGTATATGCTCCTGGCCAAGCTGCGCGAGCGCCGCACGACGATCAACAACGCTCTTGTCGATCTGCTGCAAGCGCGGATAACGATCGAGCCGCCGTCCCCCCAGACCGTGAAGCGGACCAAGGCATTGACCGACGATTTGCAGGACTGGACCAACGCAGTCAAGCAATACGATGCCATGCTTAAACTGTTGTCGGATCTTTCATCCCTCGTTAGCCAAACCATCGCGGAGCCCAGCCATGACTGAACCCTTTGAACTCAATGCGACGCTGACAGCCCGACTGCGCCGCTTGTACTCCCCGCAAGAAATCGCGGAATGGGGCCAGGTATTGGCTCAAGTGCACCGTACGGGCCTCAAGATCGATGACGTCTTTCCAGATGGAATGCCCAAGCCCGATGTCCTGGTTATGAAAACATCGGTGCCCGTGGCCGAACTCGGCCAGGCCATATTGCAACTGCAGCATCAAGCGACGTTGCAGCGTATCGAGATTTTACCGGATGGTATTCCAGTGCGGGACCTGTGGCGGGTACAGGTCAGGGTCGGCCTGAAATGACTCCCGGGCCCATTGCTGGCGCCGTGTTGCATCTGCATCCGCTACGCCGATGCAATCTGGCGTGCGCACACTGCTATTCCAACAGCACGCCGCGCGCCACTGATATGCTCGCTTTCGAGTCGGTGGCCGGCGCAATCCGCCAGGCGGCGGCATGGGGTTATCAACGGTTGGCCATTTCTGGAGGAGAACCGCTGCTATATCCATGGCTGGACGAGGTCGTGGCATTGGCCGCCGGGTGCGGCATGCGTACAGCGCTCATTACCAATGGGCTGCTGGTGGCGCAGAAGAACAAGCTCGCCATCCTGCGGCGTGTCGACACGGTGGCGGTCAGTATCGACGGCCTGGGCGCTGCCCATGACAGGCTGCGCCAGCGTGCACGCGCCTTTGTCGACGTACTGCGTGCGCTTGCGCTGCTGGCCGATGCCGGCATCGATTTCCACATTATCTGCGGTGTCAACCGCGACAATCTCGAGGATGTCGAAGACCTGGCCGCGCTGGCGTGCGACAGGGGCGCGGCGGCGCTCCAGCTGCACCCTGTCTCGGCGGCGGGCCGCGCGCGCAGCGGCATGGCCGATGCGCTACTGGGGGCCGATGACGCCAACCTGTTGTATCTCACCGGCATGTTGCTCGCCGCGGCTTACCAGGGGCGCATGGGCGTCCACACCGACCTGGTACACCGTAGTTGCGTCATCGCGCAGCCTAGCCTGATCTACGCCGCTGCAGACAGCGAAGCTCGCCATGATGCGCGGCCGGCCGACCTGTTGGGCGTGCTGGTGCTCGAACCCGATGGTGTGGTGAACCCGGTCAGCTATGGTTTCGGCGCGCCATACAGCATTGGCAACCTGCTGGAGCAGCCGCTTGAATCGCTGTGGGCGCCCTGGCTGGACGCAGGCTATTGCAAGTTGTCCCGCTTGGGGCGGACGCTGCTGAGGGATCTGCTTGCCGGCGCCGGGGCCGCCGTGTTCAATCCCAGCGATGTGCTGCGCCATGCTTCGTATCACCTGGCATCGCGCTAGGGCGCCCCTGCGTTTGACGTCATGGTGCGGTGTCGTCTGGTGCCGCCGTACGTGCCGCCACGTCCGCGCGGACCCGTCCTGAAATCGCGCCGCGCCTTCCCCGTGCAGCCCAGTTCACTGCGCTCAGGCCGTCTGCCCCAGGCTGCTCAGTTTGCCAAGCGTATCCTGCGCGTTCATGCTCTTGGCCAGTGTGACGGCATTCATGCCGCGGCTGTCCACGGCGTCGATGCGGGCGCCATGCCGCAGCAGCAGGTCCAGGATGGCCAGGCGGTTGAACATGGCGGCCATCATCAGGGGCGTCTTGCCGTCCGGGCTGGCGCCATCGACCTTGGCGCCGTGCCGCAGCAGCAGCTCGGCGATCTCCAGGTGGCCCTTGTAGGCCACGCCGGCCAGCGGCGTCTGGCCCTGGTCGTTGGGCACATCGGGGTCGGCGCCCGCTTCGAGCAGCAGGCGCGCCGTGTCCAGGTGGCCGTGGTAGCTGGCCAGCATGATCAGGCTGTCGCCTTTTTCGTTGCGGAAGTTGACGGGCACGCCCTGGGCCACCATGGCGCCCAGCTGCTGCGTATCGCCTTCGCGCACCAGGGTAAACAGGCCCTGGATAAAGGCGAGCGTGTCGGCATCCATCGTCGGCGGGGTTTTTTTTGCATCGGCGTTCATGGGGTTCTCTCCGCAAGGGTGGTCAAGGCGCCCAGCTTACTATGCCTGCGCCCCGGCATGCGCTGTCGGCAGCGTTTATTTCACCACGCCGCAGGCCATGCGCGCGCCGCCGCCGCCGAGTTTTTCCGGATGGTCGCTGTGGTTGTCGCCGCCCACGTGCACCATCAGGGCGTGGCCCTTGAATTCCTCGGCCTTCAGGCGCGGCGCCAGCACCGGGTAGGTGGCCGTGCCATCGACGCCCACGTAGATGGCGGGCAAGTCGCCCTTGTGGCCGGTCGCATCGTACGGCCCCTTGTGGGCTGCCGTCTTGGCCGGGTCCCAGTGGCCGCCCGCCGCGCCGGCAGGCGTCGGCTTGCCATCCGTGACGGTGGCGTCGCACGATGGCTTGTCATGCAGGTGGAAGCCATGCGTGCCGGCGGGCAATCCTTTCAGGTCGGGCGTGAGCAGGGCGCCATACGGGGTTTGCGTGATGCTGACCGTGCCTGCCGCCTGTTCCGCGCCATTCGGTCCCGCAAAGAACAAGTCCACCGTTTGCGCCTGCGCCAGTGGCGCACCGAGTACCAGCATTGCCGTCAATAACCTTTTCATACGTCGCTCCTCATGTCGGTTGTTCGAACAGGGCTGTGCCCTGCGCCTGATCCATTGTCGCACCGCGCGGCAATTCGCCGCGCCCGCCTGCCGTTATGCCGGCTGGCGGAGGGCTGGCGGCGCCAGCGCCTTTTGCCGCGTGGCCAGCGCCGCGCCGATGAGCAGGGCGACGGCCGAGGCGATCAGGCCCCGTTCCAGACCCGCCGGGCCGTCCGCGATCCAGCCGACGATGACGGGTCCGACGATCTGGCCCAGCGCGAAGACGGTCGTGTAGGCGCTGATGCCGGCCGTCCAGGAGGCTGGCGGCAGGTTGTGCCGCACCAGCGCCGTCGTCGAAGCCACCACCGACAGGAACACGCCGCCGAAGACCAGGCCGGAGAGGAAGACGATGGGCACGTTGCTGGTCAGCGCGGGCAGCATGGTGACCATGCCCAGCACGGCGTTGAGGATGGCCAGCGATTCGCCGCCCTTGTAGCGGTCCAGCATGCGCGCCCAGATGCGCGACGACGCCACCACGGCCAGGCCCAGCAAGGTGTAGAACACGGTGATCAAGGTGGCGCTCATGCCTTGCTGCTTGAGCAGGGCGATGACAAAGGTCATGTAGCCGATGTAGCCGACGCCAAACATGCAGTAGCCGGCCAGGCTGGGGGCAAAGTCGCGCCAGGCGAAGCGCCGGCCCGCGTCGGGCGCGCGCGGCGCCTCGCCGATGGCCCTGGCCGGCAAGGCCATGAGGGCGGTGGCGGCCAGGCAGGCGATGCCCAGCGCCAGCCACGGCCATTGCCAGGCGTGCGCGGCGCCGTGCGCGTGCGCCCAGGCCAGCGACGCCGGCACCAGCAGGGCCGACAGGGCGATGCCGAAGCCCGTGCCGCCGTAGTACAGGCCGATATAAAAACCGGCGCGCTGGCTGTGCATGGAACCGAGCCGCGCCGCCAGCACGCCGCCGGCGATGAAGATGAAGGCGCTGGCCACGCCCGCGCAGACGCGTTGCAGGAACAGGGCGGTGGTATCGCTGACCAGGCCCGACATCAGCATGAAGAGGCTGGCCAGCACGCAGCCCGCCATCAGCAGGCGCCATACGCCCAGGCGGCGCATCAGGGCCGGCGTGGCCAGCGCACCGAGAAAGTAGCCGAGCGCATTGAAGGTGTTCATCGCGCCGGCCAGCAGGTAAGACCAGCCCAGGTCGGCGCGCATGGGCGGCAGCAGCAAACCGTAGGAAAAGCGCGACAGGCCCAGGGCGACGGCGGCGCCCAGCGACAGCGCCAGCGCCGTGGCCAGCGGATGGGCCGGGGAGGAATCGTGTAGCGGCATGGGGCCCGTGACGGTGAAAACTATGGTGGAACCGGCGCCGCCATGTGGCGGGCGGGGCGGGGCGGGCTGTGCGCGATCAGGCTGCGCAAGGTGCGCGCCGCGCGGCATTTTTACTATCAAGTTAATGAATATTGTTTTAGAAGTCAAGCAGTCGCTGCCCGCCATGCCGTCGAGCATTGTTGCTGGAAATCATGCAATGATTGCCACCGTTACTTTTGGAGAGAATTGTGAGACATGCAATATCATATAATTGCATCTAGGAAATTAACTTGCCTAAATTCAATTTCGTGAGTTTCTCCTGATCCCACATCTCATAAGGGCACTATGAACAAGAATAAACCCGGCGCGTTGTTGATCGCAGCGCTGATTGGCGCGGCCTTGGCTGGCTGTGCTTCCGAATCGTCGCAAGCCCTGGCCGTACCCACGGTCGCCAGCGCGGCACGTCCCTACGTTGGTCCGCGCACCCTGATCGCGGTCGGCAAATTCGACAACCGCTCCAACTTCATGCGCGGCATCTTTTCCGATGGCGTCGACCGCCTGGGCAGCCAGTCGAAGACCATCCTGATTGCGCATCTGCAGACGTCCAACCGTTTTAACGTGCTCGACCGCGACAACATGGCGGAACTCAAGCAGGAAGCGGAATTCAAGAAACAGGGCCAGAACATCAAGGGCGCCGATTTCGTCGTCACGGGCGACGTGACCGAATTCGGCCGCAAGGAAGTGGGCGACAAGCAATTGTTCGGCATCATGGGCCGCGGCAAGACGCAAGTGGCGTATGCCAAGGTCACCTTGAACGTCGTCAATATCGCCACCTCGGAAGTCGTGTACTCGGCTGGCGGTGCCGGCGAATACAGCCTGTCGAACCGTGAAGTGCTCGGTTTTGGCGGTACCGCCAGCTATGACGCCACCCTGAATGGCAAGGTGCTGGACCTGGCCATGCGCGAAGCCGTCGAGCGCCTGGTCGCCGGCGTCGAAGCGGGCGCATTGCGCACACAATAAGGTATCCGATGAAACAGACAATGATGAACAAGGGCGCTGCCGTGCTGGCGCTGCTCGCCTGTGCCGCCCTGACCGGTTGCGCCACGCAATCGAAGACCCTGTACCAATGGGAAGGCTACCAGCCCCAGGTGTACGAGTACCTGAAGGGTGAAAGCCCGGAGCAGCAGATCGCCGCCATGGAAAAGGACTTGCAAGTGATCGCCGCCAAGGGCAACCACGCGCCGCCGGGTTTCCACGCCCACCTGGGCATGCTGTACTCGATCGCGGGCAAGCCGGAGCAGGTCGCCGCGCAGTTCGAGGACGAGAAGAAGCTGTTCCCGGAGTCGGCGCCGTACATGGACTTCCTGTTGGGTAAAATGAAAAAAGGCGAGAAATTATGATGTCGCGCATGTTGAAAATGGCCCTGTGCCTGGGTCCCGCCATCTTCATGGTCGGCTGCG
>RCMZ01000455.1_pt1 | contig 37164 bp, 27 predicted proteins | sample 2041141 | NCBI WGS metagenome assembly RCMZ01 (sample SAMN09708263, study PRJNA481090) | Wastewater metagenome, whole genome shotgun sequencing project. | biome: sewage; isolation source: Davis station wastewater (DW) | place: Antarctica: Davis Station | collected 2010-03-01 | reverse complement strand
GCGAGTGCTTCACGGTCGATCCATTCACCAAGACACTGGTCGGGCTTCTGAGTCACGGGAACCTTCCACATGTAGGGGCAGAAAAAAGGGGCTACATTATGCCGCCGAGTCGGGCGCGGATCAATGCGCGCCTGTCGCACCATGGTTTTGCTCGATTGGCGCCAGTCTGCAACTGACAGCCGGCACCTTCGCCCGCTACAATCGCAGGCTTTGTCGCAACGCTTGGAGCTCAACCTTCCGTGCCTGTTCTGCGTCTACCGCATCTCCCTGCTGCCGCAGGTAAACAGCACTGGGGCAACCTGCCCGGTGCCGCCCTGAGCCTGGCCATCGCCGAGGCTGCCAGCGCTGCCAAGCGCTTCACCCTGCTACTGACCGCCGACAGCCAAAGCGCCGAACGGCTGGAGCAGGAACTGGGTTTCTTCGCCCCCGATTTGCCGGTGCTGCACTTCCCGGACTGGGAAACCCTGCCCTACGACCTGTTTTCGCCCCACCAGGACATCATTTCCCAGCGCATCGCCAGCCTGTATCGGCTGCCGGAGCTGAGCCACGGGGTTTTGGTAGTGCCTATCACCACGGCCCTACATCGCCTGGCGCCGACCAAGTTCCTGCTGGGTAGCAGCCTCGTGCTGGACATCGGCCAGAAACTCGACGTCGAACAGATGCGCACGCGCCTGGAGGCCAGCGGCTACCGTTGCGTCGACACGGTGTACGAGCACGGCGAGTTCGCGGTACGCGGGGCGCTGATCGACCTGTTCCCGATGGGCAGCAAACTGCCCTACCGCATTGACCTGTTCGATGACGAAATCGAGACCCTGCGTACCTTCGACCCGGAAAACCAGCGCTCCATTGACAAGGTCGACTCCGTGCGCTTGCTCCCGGCCCGCGAGTTCCCCCTGCAAAAAGACGCGGTGACGCGGTTCAAGGCACGGTTTCGCGAGCGCTTTGACGTGGACTTTCGCCGCTGCCCGATCTTCCAGGACCTGAGCAGCGGCATCACTCCCGCCGGCATCGAGTACTACCTGCCGCTGTTTTTCGACGAAACCTCCACCCTGTTCGACTACTTGCCGCAGGACACCCAGGTGTTCTCCCTGCCGGGCATCGAGCAAGCGGCGGAAAACTTCTGGAACGATGTGCGCAACCGCTACGAAGAGCGCCGCGTCGATCCATCGCGCCCGCTGCTGCCGCCGGCCGAATTGTTCCTGCCGGTCGAAGACTGCTTCGCGCGCCTCAAGAACTGGCCCCGGGTGGTCGCCAGCCAGCAGGACGTGGACACCGGCCCCGGGCGTGAGCGGTTCGCCGCCCGGGCCCTGCCCAACCTGGCCATCGAAGCCAAGGCCAACGAGCCCTTGGCGGCGCTTTCCGGGTTCCTTGAAGACTTTAACGGGCGCGTGCTGTTTACCGCCGAGTCGGCCGGGCGCCGCGAAGTTCTGCTGGAGCTGCTTGAGCGCCTTAAGCTGCGGCCAAAAACCGTTGATAACTGGCCGGATTTCGTCGCCAGCAAACACCGTTTGGCGATCACCATCGCCCCTCTGGACGATGGCCTGCTGCTGGACGACCCGGCGCTGGCGTTGATCGCCGAGAGCCCGCTGTTCGGCCAACGGGTGATGCAGCGCCGGCGCCGGGAGAAACGCGCCGACGCCAACAACGACGCGGTCATCAAGAACCTCACCGAGCTGCGCGAAGGCGCGCCGGTGGTGCACATCGACCACGGCGTGGGCCGCTACCTGGGCCTGGCCACGTTGGAAATCGACAACCAGGCCGCCGAATTCCTCACCATGGAATACGCCGAGGGCGCCAAGCTCTACGTGCCGGTGGCCAGCCTGCACCTGATCGCCCGCTACACCGGCAGCGACGATGCCCTCGCGCCCCTGCATCGCCTAGGGTCGGAGACCTGGCAGAAAGCCAAGCGCAAAGCCGCCGAGCAGGTGCGCGACGTGGCCGCCGAACTGCTGGACATCTACGCCCGCCGCGCCGCCCGCGAAGGCTACGCGTTCGCCGACCCCAAGGCCGACTACGCAACGTTCAGCGCCGGTTTTCCCTTCGAGGAAACCCCGGACCAGCAAACCACCATCGAAGCCGTGCGCGCCGACATGCTCGCGCCCAAGCCCATGGATCGCCTGGTGTGCGGCGACGTGGGCTTCGGCAAGACCGAAGTGGCCATGCGCGCCGCGTTCATCGCCGTGCACGGCGGCCGCCAGGTGGCGATCCTGGTGCCCACTACCCTGCTCGCCCAGCAGCACTACAACAGCTTTCGCGATCGCTTCGCCGACTGGCCGGTGACCGTCGAAGTGATGAGCCGCTTCAAATCGACCAAGGAAGTCAACGCCGCCGTCGCCGACCTGGCCGAAGGCAAGATCGACATCGTTATCGGCACCCACAAGTTGCTGCAAGACGACGTCAAGATCAAAAATCTGGGCCTGGTCATCATCGACGAAGAACACCGCTTCGGCGTGCGCCAGAAGGAACAGCTCAAGGCCCTGCGTAGCGAGGTGGACATCCTCACCCTGACCGCCACGCCCATCCCGCGCACCCTGAACATGGCCGTCTCGGGCATGCGCGACCTGTCGATCATCGCCACCCCACCGGCACGGCGCCTGTCGGTGCGCACCTTCGTCATGGAGCAGAACAACAGCACCGTCAAAGAAGCCCTGCTACGTGAGCTGCTGCGTGGCGGCCAGGTCTATTACCTGCACAACGATGTAAAAACCATCGAGAAATGCGCCGCAGACCTCGCCGAACTAGTGCCCGAAGCACGCATCGGCATCGGCCACGGGCAGATGCGCGAACGCGAGCTCGAACAGGTGATGAGCGACTTCTACCACAAGCGCTTCAACGTGCTGATCGCCTCGACCATCATCGAGACCGGCATCGACGTGCCCAGCGCCAACACCATCATCATCGAGCGCGCCGACAAGTTCGGCCTGGCGCAACTGCACCAATTGCGCGGCCGCGTGGGGCGCAGCCACCACCAGGCCTACGCCTACCTGCTCACGCCACCGCGCCAGCAAGTCACTGCGGATGCGCAAAAACGCCTGGAGGCCATTGCCAATACCCAGGACCTGGGCGCCGGTTTCGTGCTGGCCACCAACGACCTGGAAATCCGCGGCGCCGGCGAGCTATTGGGCGACGGTCAGAGCGGGCAGATCCAGGCCGTGGGCTTCACCCTCTACATGGAAATGCTCGAACGGGCGGTCAAGGCCATCCGCAAGGGCGAGCAACCGAACCTCGACCAACCCTTGGGCGGCGGCCCGGAAATCAACCTGCGCCTGCCCGCGTTGATTCCCGAGGACTACCTGCCAGATGTGCATGCGCGGCTGATCCTGTACAAGCGCATCGCCTCGGCCACCGACGAAGAGGGCCTCAAGGACCTGCAAGTGGAAATGATCGACCGCTTCGGCCTGCTGCCTGAGCCGACCAAGAACCTGGTGCGCCTGACCCTGCTCAAGCTGCAAGCCGAACAACTGGGCATCAAGAAGGTCGACGCCGGGCCACAGGGCGGGCGTATCGAGTTCGAACCGCAGACGCCGGTCGATCCGCTGGTGCTGATAAAACTCATCCAGGGCCAGCCCAACCGCTACAAATTTGAAGGCGCTACGCTGTTCAAATTCATGGTGCCAATGGAACGTCCCGAAGAGCGCTTCAACACATTGGAGGCGCTGTTCGAGCGCCTCGCCCCGAAAACTGCTTGAAGGACGTGCCATGCGCCTGTTTGCCTCACTGACCTTGCTGCTGACCCTGGTCGCCCCCTTGGCGTTGGCCGATGAGCTGTACCAGATCGAGATGATCCTGGTGCGGCAGAATGCCGAACCCACCATCCTCAGCCGCCCAGCGCCAGAGGATTGGGCCGCCGCTGCCCGCCCAGTTGACCCGGCCAGCCTGCGCACGCCGAGCCTCAACAAAGAAGTCGAAAACCTCAAGGCCAGCACCGACTACAGCGTGCTGCTGCACAAGGCCTGGCAACAGCCTCTGGGCGAGGCGCCGAGCACAGTGGCGATCAGCGACGGTGCCGGGCAGTTCGGCCAGTTCCCGATCCAGGGCACCCTGGAGTTGAAACTAGGGCGCTTTACCGACGTCAACGCCAAGTTCTGGGTCAACCAGATCGACCGCAATGGCCTGATTACCGCCAGCGAAAGCCTGAGCCAGCAAAGCCACACCAAGAACGGCCAACTGAATTTTCTCGACAACGGCCACCTGGGCCTGCTGATAAAAATCACCTCGCTATCCGCCCCCGCCCGCAGCCAAGCCCCCGTTGAAATCCCGGACTGACTGAGTGCCCATGCCCGCGACCCTGACCAAACCCCTGGCACCGTCCTGGGTCAGTCGCTTCAAAGAACAGAGCCTTGAGCGCGGGCGCCGCTACGCGCTGGAAAACCGCGTGCGCTTCGTCCAGGTCGGCGACAGCACCATCACTGCCAGTTGCGAAGGCTCGGGCGGCAACGTCTACCGCCAGACCATCAACCTGCGCGAATCCGCGAAAAACACCCTGCTGATGGTGGACGCTACGTGCAGTTGCCCCGTGCGGGTCAACTGCAAGCACTGCGCCGCGGTACTGCTGCAAGTCGAAGAAACCCTGGCCTTCCCCGCCGCCGCCAAAGACGCCCAACTGTTGGAAAAACTCCAGACGGTCCTGGAAAACCGCCGCCCCGCCGCCCCGCCGCAAGTGCTGCTCGACGACGTGCAACCGGTGCCGCGCCTGTGGCTGGCCAGCGTCGAATTCAGCGCCTTTGAACCGCGTAACGGCAAAATGCAGCGCTATATCCAGCACCGCGCCGCGCTGTCCTTCAACTATCAGGGCGAATACGTCAGCGGGCAGAAAAACGCCGATATCCTGATCCGCCAGGAACAGCAGACCCTGCGCATCAAGCGCCAACTCGACGCCGAGAAGCACTACCGCGAACAGCTCAGGCTGCTGGGGTTTCGCATCGCCACCCGGCAAAGTAAAGCCCTGCCCGAAAGCGCAGGCGAATTGTTTGAGATGGTCAACGACAGCGCCTGGCTGACCTTCACCCTCAACCAACTGCCCAGCCTGCGCGAACAAGGCTGGGAGTTGCAGATAGAGGACGACTTCGGCTTCGACCTGACCGCCGTCGATGACTGGTACGCCAGCGTCGAGGAGGCGCCGCAGCGTGATTGGTTCGACCTGGAACTGGGCATCATCGTCAACGGCGAGCGCCTGAGCCTGCTGCCGATCCTGCTCAACCTGATGCGCTCCCACACCGAGTTGCTCAACCCCGAACGCCTGGCCAAACGCCGCGACGACGAGTTGATCCTGGTGAACATCCCCAACCGGCCCCCTACCGACAGCGGCCCGCTGCAAGTGGCCCTGCCCTTCGGGCGCCTGAAACCGGTGCTGGCCACCCTCGGCGAGTTCTACCTGCAAGAACCAGGCGAAACCCGCCTGCGCCTGAGCAAAGCCGATGCCTTGCGGCTCAACCCGCTGCAAGAGTTGCCCCTGCTGTGGGAAGGCGGCGAACACATCCGCACCTTCGCCCAACGCCTGCGCGACATCAGAGACTACAGTTGCCGCGCGCCCGATGGCCTCAACGCCACCTTGCGCCCCTACCAACTCGAAGGCCTGAGCTGGATGCAGTCACTGCGCCAACTGGAGGTGGGCGGCATCCTCGCCGACGACATGGGCCTGGGCAAAACCCTGCAAACCCTGGCCCACGTGCTCAGCGAAAAGCACGCCGGGCGCCTCGACCGGCCGTGCATGGTAGTGATGCCCACCAGCCTGATCCCCAATTGGCTCGACGAAGCGGCGCACTTCACGCCCCAGCTCAAGGTCCTGGCGTTGTATGGCGCCGGGCGCAAGAAGCACTTCGCCCAACTGGCCGAGTACGACCTGATCCTCACCACCTACGCCCTGCTGCCCAAGGACATCGAAGTGCTGGCCGCCCAGCCGCTGCATGTGCTGGTGTTGGACGAAGCGCAGTACATCAAGAACCCCACCAGCAAGGCCGCCGAAGCTGCCCGCAGCCTCAACGCCCGGCAACGCCTGTGCCTGTCCGGTACGCCCCTGGAAAACCACCTGGGCGAACTCTGGTCACTGTTCCACTTCTTGCTGCCGGGTTGGCTGGGGGACGTGAAGACCTTCAACCGCGACTACCGCGTGCCCATCGAAAAACGCGGCAGCGAAGTGCGCTTGCAGCACCTCAACGGGCGCATCAAGCCGTTCCTGCTGCGCCGCACCAAAGAGCAGGTGGCCACTGAACTGCCACCCAAGACCGAGATCATCCATTGGGTCGACCTCAACGAAGCCCAGCGGGACGTCTACGAAACCATGCGCCTGGCCATGGACAAAAAAGTACGCGACGAGATCACCCGCAAAGGCGTGGCCCGCAGCCAAATCATCATCCTCGAAGCGCTGCTCAAGCTGCGCCAGGTCTGCTGCGACCTGCGCCTGGTTAACGAAGCCCCACCCACCCGGGGCAGCACCTCGGGCAAGCTCGATAGCCTGATGCAAATGCTTGAAGAGTTGTTCGAGGAGGGGCGGCGGATTCTACTGTTCTCCCAGTTCACTTCAATGCTGACCCTAATTGAAGCCGAACTGAAAAAACGCGGCGTCGCCTATGCCCTGCTGACCGGGCAGACCCGCGACCGCCGCACGCCGGTCAAGGCCTTCCAGAGCGGCCAGTTGCAAATCTTCCTGATTAGCCTCAAGGCGGGCGGCGTAGGCTTGAACCTGACCGAAGCCGATACGGTGATCCACTACGACCCGTGGTGGAACCCTGCCACGGAAAACCAGGCCACCGACCGCGCCTACCGCATTGGCCAGGAAAAACCGGTGTTCGTCTACAAGATGATCGCCCGGGGCACGGTGGAGGAAAAAATCCAGCACCTGCAAAAAGAAAAGTCCGACCTCGCCGCAGGCGTGCTCGACGGGCGCCAGGCCGGGGATTGGAAGCTGCAAAACAACGACATTGAAGCGCTGTTCGCGCCGCTACCGGATAAAGCCAAGCATTAGTTTGTGGCGCGTCTATCGCGCCACAGATCGAGCACCGTAGCCTGTGGGAGCGGGCCTTGCCCGCGATAGGCGCGCCACACTCCCGAACTGCACTTATGCCATCAACACCCGAGCCAGGGTCGCCTTCGCCAGGCCCATGCCGTCATGCAGCGCCTGCTCGATTTGCGCCATGGTAATCACCGCCGTGGACTTGCCCGCCGCCGGGTTGACCACCAGGGCCAGGCACGCATAGTCCAGGCCCAGCTCACGGGCCAGGGCCGCTTCCGGCATGCCAGTCATGCCCACGATGTCGCAACCGTCACGCTCCAGGCGCGCAATCTCGGCCACGGTTTCCAGGCGCGGCCCTTGGGTGCAGGCATACACGCCATGGCTGCTGTAGGCGCAACCTTGAGCGGCCAGCGCCGCGATCAGACGCTCGCGCAGCGGCTCGCTGTAGGGGTAGCTGAAATCGATGTGGGTCACGTGTTCCAGGTCATCGGCAAAGTAGGTGTGCTCGCGGCCGCTGGTGTAGTCGATCACTTGGTGCGGCACACAGAAATGCCCGGTGCCCATGGACGCGTGAATCCCACCGACCGCATTGACCGCCAGGATCGCCTCGGCCCCGGCTTGCTTCAACGCCCACAGGTTGGCGCGGTAGTTGACCTGATGGGGCGCAACACGATGCGGATGGCCGTGACGTGCGAGGAACAGCACCTCGCGCCCAGCGTATTCGCCCACCTGGATCTCGGCCGACGGCGCGCCATAGGGCGTATCCAGCGGCAACGACTGGCGGATGTTCAAACCTTCGAGCTGAGTCAGCCCGGTGCCGCCGATAATCGCGTAAACCGTCATTGCAAGTTTCCTTTAATCAATCAATTGAGCGTCTTTGAGGGCGCCAATGGCTGCGAGCCAGCGCGGGTCCTGGCGGTACTCGGTGCCGGCGAAACCCTGGCCGCGCATCCGCGCGATACGCGGGCTGGGCGTGACCTTCAGGCGCTGGGCCGCGCACAAGGCCAACTCGGCCGCCGCCCGGTCATTGCATACCAGGCCCATGTCGCAACCGGCAGATAGGGCGGCCTCGATCCGACTGGCCGCATCGCCCACCACATGGGCACCGGCCATCGACAGGTCATCGCTGAAAATCACCCCATCAAATTGCAACTCGCCCCGCAGGATGTCCTGCAACCAGCGGCGCGAGAACCCGGCAGGCTGGCTGTCTACCTGGGGGTAGATCACGTGGGCCGGCATCACGGCGGCCAGTTGCTGGCTCAAACGGGCGAACGGCACCAGGTCATTGGCGCGGATCTCCTCGAGGCTGCGCTCATCGACGGGAATCGCCACGTGGGAATCAGCCTCCGCCCAGCCGTGGCCGGGAAAATGCTTGCCCGTGGCCGCCATGCCGGCGCTGTTCATGCCGCGAATGAAGGCCCCGGCCAGCAGCGCGGCACGCTGCGGGTCGCCCTCGAACGAACGGCTCCCCACCACTGCGCTGCGTTGGTAATCGAGGTCGAGCACCGGGGCGAAGCTCAAATCCAGACCAACAGCCAGCACTTCAGTGGCCATGATCCAACCACAGTGCTCGGCCAACACCTCGGCGTTGGGATTGTCGGCAATTGCCCGCATCGCCGGCAGGCGCACAAAACCCTGACGCAGGCGCTGGACGCGGCCGCCTTCCTGATCCACTGCCAGCAGCAGGTCCGGGCGTACGGCGCGAATCGAGGCACTGAGTTCGCGCACCTGGCGTGGGTGCTCAATGTTGCGCGCAAAAATAATCAGGCCGCCCACCTCGGGCTGGCGCAACAGGTGACGGTCTTCGGAGGTCAGCCAGGTACCGGCCACATCCACCATCAGGGAGCCTTGCAGGGCACCGGTCATAGCGATTCCTTTATTACGGGCACACGACTGCGCCGCCAGGAGCGAAGCTCGGCGGGCGCGGGTCGGTGCAGGGTAAGGAGAGAGTCTGGAACGGGAGTCGACATGGGCGGCAAGCTTAGCGGATGTCAGCCGCCGCGCCCACCCACCGGCCACTAAACCTTGGCAGGCGCCGGCGTGGACTTGACCCGCGGCCGCAACTGGGCGCTGGCCATGGTGTCGTCAGTGACCCCGGTTTCGGCGCGCATGCCAGCCGCGAGGAATGGCACCATCAGGCGCATTACCTGCTCAATCGAGGTATTGACGCCAAAATCGGTCTCGGCAATGGCGCGCAAGGCCTTGATGCCGGACATACTGAACGCCGCAGCACCGAGCATGAAGTGCACGCGCCAGAATAACTCGATCGGCGGGATCCGCGGCGCGGCCTCATTGACGAGCATCATGTAGCGGCGGAACACCTTGCCGTACATGTCCTCCAGGTAACGCCGCAGGTGGCCCTGGCTCTGGCTGAAGGCCAAACCAAGCAAACGCATGAAGATAGACAGGTCATTGCCGCTGCGCGGTTGCACCACGAGGGCCTGTTCGACAAGGATTTCCAGCAGTTCTTCCAGGCTTGGCTTGCTGTCAGGCTTGGCCTGGCGGCGTTCCAGCTCCCGGTCCAGGCTGATGCAAAAAGGCCCCAGGAAGCGCGAGAACACTGCCTGGATCAGCGCCTTTTTCGAGCCGAAATGATAATTCACCGCCGCCAGGTTGACCCCGGCCTTGCTGGTGATAAGGCGCAATGAAGTTTCAGCGAACCCTTTTTCCGCGAACAACTGCTCGGCAGCATCAAGAATGCGTTCAACGGTTTCCGACTGGGCCATGGTTACTCTACCTGACAAACACTTGTTTGAAACATACGTTTCAGCTTATGTCTTGTCAAGCCTGCCTGTCCGTTTTCCGGCCGACCAGTCACCTATTTAATCACACAAGGAAAACCCTGTAGGACCTCGCTACGACAACCCTAGCGTGCGCCCTTATTCAACCGTTCGGCGGGCGCCGGAAAAAGGAGGATTGCCAAGACGCCTTCACTGTATATAATCCCAGTCACTGTATAAAAAGACAGAGCGATCGACATGATAAAACTGACGCCACGCCAAGCCGAGATCCTGGCCTTTATCAAAGACTGCCTCAAAGAAAACGGCTTCCCCCCTACCCGGGCGGAAATCGCGCAGAAACTGGAATTCAAGTCCCCCAATGCCGCCGAAGAACACCTCAAGGCCCTGGCACGCAAGGGCGCTATCGAAATGACCCCGGGCGCTTCACGGGGTATCCGTATCCCTGGTTTCGAAGCCGAAACCGACGAGTCGAGCCTGCCGATCATCGGTCGTGTTGCCGCTGGCGCGCCGATCCTGGCCCAGCAGCACATCGAAGAGTCCTGCAACATCAACCCGACCTTCTTCCACCCTCGCGCCGACTACCTGCTGCGGGTACACGGCATGAGCATGAAGGACGTCGGCATCCTCGATGGCGACCTGCTGGCGGTACACACCACCCGCGAAGCTCGTAATGGCCAGATTGTCGTCGCCCGCCTGGGCGACGAAGTGACGGTCAAGCGGTTCAAGCGTGAAGGCAGCAAAGTCTGGCTGATTGCTGAGAACCCCGAGTTCGCCCCTATCGAAGTCAACCTGAAAGATCAGGAACTGGTGATCGAAGGTTTGAGTGTCGGCGTCATTCGCCGCTAAAGGAGGCTTTATGCAGTTCCCCTATACCTCACAGCAAGCTCAACTGCCGTTGTTCGAAGCCTTCATGGCGCAAGCGCCCATCCTCAAAGACGTGGTCGAATCGCCCTGGAGCGCCGAGCCCGAAGTCTTTAGCGAGCTGTCGCTGCGTGGAGCAGCCGGGAACTGCCTGAACCTACTGGCGCCGATCCTCAGGCAACTGAGCCAGGATCAGGACGCTCGCTGGCTGACCCTGATCGCCCCACCCGCCAGCCTGACCCAGGCCTGGCTGCGCGATGCTGGCCTTAACCGCGAACGCATCCTGCTACTGCAACCGCGCGGCATGCAAAGCGCCCAGCAATTGACGTGCGAGGCCCTGCGCCTGGGCCGTAGCCACACCGTCGTCAGTTGGCTCAACCCACTGCCATCGAGCATGCGCCAGCAACTTATCAGTGCCGCCCGCACCGGGGATGCACAAAGCCTGAACATTCGCCTGGGTTGATAACGAGGCCTCTCACGAATGGAGAAGCCGGGGTGACGCAACAGAAGCGAAACCGACCAACGGACTCAGTGCAGCACCCGCGGCCCGCTTTCCTTCTCCAGCTCACCTTCAGCGAGACGGCCTGCCATCTGCACGCCAACACTCAACATCGCCTTGGCTACTTCGACATGTTGGCCTTGCAGAAACACCTTGGCATCTTCAGAAAAATCCAAAGTCACCAGAGAACCCTCGTCCTCAGCCCGGCGCAGCTCTATACGGCCGTCAGGCAACTCAACAATTTCCAGAAAGGACGTTGGCATAAAAATTTGCTCTCCACGAAAGGCCGGCATTGTATCAGCCATAGGCCCGGATGCGCTTGGTGTTGCGACTAATGCATGAGCGACTGGTCTGTTTCCCCAGTCAGGCAAAACCCTGGCTTGGCTCTAACTCGCTTAGCACTCGTTAAGCCCGTCGCGAAAGCGAACGGCCAGGCTCTTAAGGTGTTGCCGCCAGCTCTCCAGTTCTTCACGGCTCAATTCTTCAGGCCCTAGCTCTTCATCGAGATTAACCGCGACGATCAACGGCTGAGTGACGTCGCCCTTGGGCTTATGCGGCGCCCGGGGCGGCTGGAACAACGCGGCATGAGCCGCCAACAACTTCGCCAGCCAGGTTTCGGGGTTGTTGGCCAACTCCACCATTTCTGCCATTTCCGGAATAGCCACCGCCTCTAGCACCTCTCGGGTCAGCAATAACTCCGCCCGCGGGGAATTGGCTTGAGGCAAACGGTAGAAACCGGCAATTTCATGGCACAACCCCAGTAAGGCCCCGTATAGGTGAAACAACGCGGACTCGCGACCTGCCTGGATCAGCGCCAGGGAGTTCATCGCCCGCCCCTCTTCAGCCCGGGCCAGCGCCTCTAGCGACAGCCCGGCGAAGTATATTTTCTGATTGGTACGGGTATAGAGCTCAAAGGCCATGACGGCACTCTCCACAGCGAAATAGGGCGTAGTACTGGCTTAACAGTGTCACGGATCAGTCACAGCCGCCGCAAGCCAAAAAAAAACCGCAGGCCAACCCGAGGGTTCGCATGCGGCTTTCTGCTACCAGGACGAATCAGGCAGAGGCGCACCGACAGAGAGGTCAGCCGCCCGCCTTCGTCACGCGCCCTGGCGCTTGTCTTCAACCTTCCATTTTCCACCTTCGTAGAACGCGCGCCAGCCTGTCGGCTTGCCATCCACTTCGGTCTGCACGTACTGCTCCTTAGTCTTGCGGCTGTAGCGAATGACGGCCGGACGACCGTCCGGGTCCTTCTGTGGGGCCGCGCAGAGGAAGTGGTACTTCGGATCGATCTCGTCCTTGTGCGGCACGATTTCCATCACCAGCGGTGCACGGGTTTCGCGGTTTTTCGGGAACTGGCTGGCCGCCAGGAACAAGCCAGACGCGCCGTCACGCAAGATGTAGGTGTCGTTAACCTTCTCGCACTTGAGCTCCGGCATTTTCACCGGGTCCATCTTCGGCGGTGCCGCTTCGCCGCTTTTCAGCAGTTTACGGGTGTTCTTGCATGCGGCATTGGTGCAACCGAAGAACTTGCCGAAACGGCCAGTCTTGAGCTGCATCTCGCTGCCGCACTTGTCGCACTCCAGGCTGGGGCCTTCATAACCCTTGATCCGATAGGTGCCTTCTTCGATCTCATAGCCATTGCAATCGGGGTTGTTACCGCAGATATGCAGCTTGCGCTTTTCATCCAGCAGGTACGCATCCATCGCGGTGCTGCAGATCGGGCAGCGGTGCTTGCCGCGCAGCACCAGGGATTCAGACTCGCCCTCGTCGTCGGCAGCGATTTCGTCGCCCGGCACCAGGTTGACCGTGGCCTTGCAGCGCTCTTTCGGCGGCAGGCTGTAGCCTGAGCAACCCAGGAACACCCCGGTGGACGCGGTGCGGATCTGCATCGGCCGCCCGCAAGTGGTGCATGGGATGTCGGTCATGACCGGCTGGTTGGCGCGCATGCCGTTTTCCGGGCTTTCCGCGACTTCGAGTTTTTTCTTGAAGTCGCCGTAGAACTCGTCAAGCACGCTTTTCCAGTCCCGCTCGCCCTGAGCCACGTCGTCGAGGTTCTCTTCCATGCCGGCGGTGAAGCCGTAGTCCATCAGGTTGGAGAAACTCTCGGACAAGCGCTCGGTAACGATGTCACCCATCTTCTCCGAATAGAAACGGCGATTGTGCAGCGCCACGTAGCCGCGATCCTGGATGGTGGAAATGATCGCCGCATAGGTCGACGGGCGGCCGATACCGCGCTTTTCCATTTCCTTGACCAGGCTCGCTTCCGAGTAACGTGCCGGTGGCTTGGTGAAGTGCTGGCTCGGGTCGAGCTTGATGAGCTTGAGCACATCTCCCTGAGCCATATCCGGTAGCACGTCGTCGTCGCCTGGCTTGGCCATTTGCGGCATCACGCGGGTGTAGCCGTCAAACTTGAGGATGCGGCCCTTGGCACGCAGCTCGAAGCCGCTGGCGGCGACGCTGACAGTGGTGGACAAATATTTGGCCGGCAGCATCTGGCAGGCGACGAACTGGCGCCAGATCAGCTCGTAGAGGCGTTCAGCGTCACGTTCCATGCCCGACAGTTTGCTCGGGTCGGTGTTGACGTCCGAAGGGCGAATCGCTTCGTGAGCCTCCTGGGCGCCTTCCTTGCTGCTGTAGACGTTCGGGGTTTCCGGCAGGTATTTGCCGCCGAATTCCCCTTCGATGTAAGTACGCGCCATCGCCACGGCATCGGCCGAGAGGTTGGTCGAGTCGGTACGCATATAAGTGATGTAGCCGGCCTCGTACAAGCGCTGTGCCATCATCATGGTCTTCTTCACGCCAAAGCCCAGGCGATTACTCGCGGCCTGCTGCAGCGTGGAGGTGATGAACGGTGCCGACGGCTTGCTGCTGGTCGGCTTGTCTTCACGTTTGGCGATGGTGTAGGCCGAAGACTTGAGTTTCTCCAGCGCGGCCATGGCCTGGGCTTCGTTCAGCGGTTTGAAGGCTTCGCCGTTCTCGCGGGCCACTTCGAAGCGCACGCTGGCGCCCTTGGCAGTGCCGAGGTCGGCGTGGACCTCCCAGTATTCTTCGGGAATGAACGCACGGATCTCACGCTCACGCTCGACCACCAGCTTCACCGCAACCGATTGCACCCGGCCAGCCGACAGGCCACGGGCGATCTTGGCCCACAGCAGTGGCGAAACCATGTAGCCCACCACACGGTCGAGGAACCGCCGCGCCTGCTGGGCGTTGACGCGGTCGATGTCCAGCTCGCCCGGCTTGGAGAAGGCTTCCTGGATGGCTTTCTTGGTGATTTCGTTGAACACCACACGCTTGTAGCGGCTGTCGTCGCCACCGATGGCTTCGCGCAGGTGCCAGGCAATGGCTTCCCCCTCGCGGTCCAAGTCCGTCGCGAGATAGATGGTGTCAGCATCCTTGGCGAGCCGGCGCAGCTCTTCGATGACCTTCTCTTTGCCCGGAAGGATCTCGTACTGGGCTTTCCAGCCGTGTTCGGGGTCCACGCCCATGCGCGAGACGAGCTGCTTGCGCGCCTTCTCCTTGGGCGAGAGCACAGGCGCTTCACCAGCGGCGGCCTTGCCACGCTTGGCAGCAGGCTCTTTGCTGGCGCTAGCCGAACCGCTGGTGGGCAGGTCTCGGATATGGCCGATACTCGACTTCACCACGTATTGGTTGCCCAGATACTTGTTGATGGTCTTGGCCTTAGCCGGGGATTCCACAATGACCAGCGATTTGCCCATGGATCAGAAAATTCCTGAATTCTAGAAGTGAAAGGCGGTTGGCGCCTGACGCGGCACCGCTATATATAGTGGCAACAAGGTGAGGTCAAGCGCAGGGTTTTGCCCGCACCGCCCTCAAGCCTGTGAAAAAAGGCTGGGTTCGGCCTGAATCAAAGCAAAGCGCGGGACCTGTTCGCCGTCAACTTCGACCGACTCCAGGAACATGCTCAAGGGGCGCACCCAAAAGCCGCAATCGCCATACAGCGCTTGGTAGAAGACCACTTCTTCTTCAGTCTCGGAGTGCCGCGCCACGTTGAAAACGCGGTACTGCGGACCTTTGTAATGCTGATAGAGCCCAGGTTGGACAGACATGCTTCGGCCCTCACGCAAACGATCAAAAATAAAAAGTAAAAAAACGACTAAAAACAAAAAACCGGGGCACATGGCCCCGGCTTCCGTAACCGATCGCTTAAACGCGTTCGAACACGGTGGAGATGCCCTGACCGAGGCCAATGCACATGGTCGCCACCCCGAAGGTGCCACCATTTTGCTTCATCACATTGAGCAACGTGCCGGAGATACGCGCACCGGAGCAACCGAATGGGTGGCCCAGGGCGATCGCGCCGCCATGCAGGTTAACCTTCTCGTTCATCTTGTCGAGCACTTTCAGATCCTTGAGCACGGGCAGGGCCTGTGCCGCGAAGGCTTCGTTGAGCTCGAAGAAGTCGATATCGTTGATGCCAAGGCCGGCGCGCTTAAGGGCTTTCTGCGTTGCCGGAACTGGACCATAGCCCATGATCGCCGGGTCCACACCCGCCACGGCCATGGAACGGATCACCGCCAGAGGCTGGATCCCCAGGTCCTGGGCACGCTGGGCCGACATCACGATCATGCACGAGGCACCATCGGTGATCTGCGAGGAAGTACCGGCCGTCACGGTGCCGCCCTTTGGATTGAAGGCCGGCTTGAGGGCCGCCAGGCTTTCCAGGGTGGTTTCGGGACGGATGGTTTCGTCGTAGTCGAACAGTTTCAGGAAACCGTTTTCGTCGTAACCCTGCATCGGGATGATTTCATCCTTGAACTTGCCTTCCACCGTGGCCTTGTGGGCCAACTGGTGGGAGCGCACGCCGAAGGCGTCCTGGGCTTCACGAGTGATGCCGTGCATCTTGCCGAGCATTTCCGCGGTCAGGCCCATCATGCCCGAGGCTTTCGCCGCGTACAGGGACATGTGCGGGTTCGGGTCGACACCGTGCATCATACTGACGTGGCCCATGTGCTCCACGCCACCGACCACAAACACATCACCGTTACCGGTCATGATCGCTTGCGCCGCGGTATGCAGGGCACTCATCGACGAACCGCAGAGGCGGCTGACGGTCTGGCCGGCCGCCGTGTGCGGGATCTGGGTCATCAGCGACGCCATGCGCGCGATGTTCCAGCCTTGCTCCAGGGTCTGGTTGACGCAGCCCCAGATCACGTCTTCGACTTCGTTCGGGTCGACCTTGACGTTGCGTTCCAGCAGCTTGCTAATCAGGTGCGCCGACATGTCTTCGGCACGGGTGTTGCGGTGCATGCCGCCCTTGGAGCGGCCCATCGGAGTGCGACCGAAGTCAACAATCACGACGTCTCTTGGATTCAAGCTCATAAATATTCTCGCTCTAGTCGTTGGGCGCTTAACCGAAGAAGCTTTGGCCGTTTTTGGCCATCTCGCGCAGCTTCGCAGTCGGGTGGTACAGCGCGCCCAGATCAGCGTACTGGTCAGCCAGGGCGACGAAGGCCGCTACACCCATCGAATCGATGTAACGCAACGCACCGCCACGGAACGGAGGGAAACCAATGCCGTAGACCAAGCCCATGTCGGCTTCGGCAGCGGTTTCGACGATGCCGTCTTCCAGGCAACGCACGGTTTCCATGCACAGCGGGATCATCATCCAGTTGATGATGTCTTCGTCGCTCACTTCACGCTGTTCGTAAACGATTGGCTTGAGCACTTCCAGCACCGACGGGTCGGCGACTTTCTTCTGCTTGCCCTTCTTGTCGGTCTCGTAGGCGTAGAAGCCCTTACCATTCTTCTGGCCCAGGCGCTTGGCTTCGTAGAGCACGTCGATGGCCGAGCGACGGTCATCTTTCATGCGGTCCGGGAAGCCTTCGGCCATAACATCACGGCCGTGGTGGCCGGTGTCGATGCCGACCACGTCCATCAGGTAGGCAGGGCCCATCGGCCAGCCGAATTTTTCCATGACCTTGTCGATGCGCACAAAGTCCACGCCAGCGCTGACCAACTTGGCGAAACCGCCAAAGTACGGGAACAGCACGCGGTTGACCAAGAACCCAGGGCAGTCGTTGACCACAATCGGGTTCTTGCCCATTTTCTTGGCATAGGCAACGGTAGTGGCCACGGCCAGCTCGCTGGACTTCTCGCCACGGATCACTTCCACCAGCGGCATCATGTGCACCGGGTTGAAGAAGTGCATGCCGACGAAATTTTCAGGACGCTTGAGGGCCTTGGCCAGCAGGCTGATGGAAATGGTCGAGGTGTTGGACGCCAGGATGGTGTCTTCCTTGACCTTGTCTTCCACTTCAGCCAGTACGGCTTGCTTGACTTTAGGGTTCTCGACGACTGCCTCGACCACCAGGTCGACGTGGCCGAAATCACCGTAGGACAGGGTCGGACGAATGCCGTTGAGCACTTCGGCCATTTTCGCGGCAGTCATGCGGCCTTTGTCTACGCGGCCAACCAGCAGCTTGGCGGCTTCGGCCAGACCCTGCTCGATACCGTGCTCGTTAATGTCCTTCATCAGGATCGGCGTGCCTTTGGACGCCGACTGATAGGCGATGCCGCCGCCCATGATGCCGGCGCCGAGAACGGCAGCCTGCTTCACGTCGCGGGCAATTTCGTCATAGGCCTTGGCTTTTTTCTTCAGTTCCTGATCGTTCAGGAACAGGCCGATCAGGCTCTGCGCGGCAGAGGTCTTGGCCAGCTTGACGAAGCCTGCGGCTTCAACTTCCAGGGCTTTGTCGCGACCGAAGTTCGCGGCTTTCTGGATGGTCTTGATCGCTTCGACCGGCGCCGGGTAGTTCGGGCCAGCCTGGCCGGCCACGAAGCCCTTGGCGGTCTCGAACGACATCATTTGTTCGATGGCGTTGAGCTTGAGCTTTTCCAGTTTTGGCTGGCGCTTGGCCTTGTAGTCGAACTGGCCCGAGATGGCGCCCTTGACCAGGTTCAGTGCGGCTTCCTGGAGCTTGTCCAGGGCCACGACTGCATCGACGGCACCGACTTTCAGGGCGTCTTCGGCACGGTTTTCCTTGCCAGCGGCAATCCACTCGATAGCGTTGTCGGCACCGATGATGCGCGGCAGGCGCACAGTACCGCCGAAGCCTGGGTAAATGCCCAGTTTGACTTCCGGCAGGCCGATTTTCGCGCTGCTGGCCATGACGCGGTAATCCGCCGCCAGGCACATTTCCAGACCGCCACCCAGGGCGATGCCGTTGATCGCGGCAACGGTCGGAACATTCAGGTCTTCGAAGTCGCTGAAAATTTTGTTGGCTTCGAGGTTGCCTGCAACCAGCTCTGCATCCGGCAGCTTGAAGTTGTCGACGAATTCGGTGATGTCGGCGCCGACGATGAACACGTCCTTGCCGCTGGTGACGATGACACCCTTGACCGAAGCGTCTGCCTTGATGGTGTCTACTGCCTGACGCAGTTCGTTCAGGGTTAGACGGTTGAACTTGTTGACGGACTCACCCTTGAGGTCGAATTTCAATTCGACGATGCCACTCTCAAGAGCTTTAACCGTGATGGCTTTACCTTCGTAAATCATCAACTGATCTCCACGATATGGAAGCTGAACAGTACACGTCGGAAGCTAACTTCTGGCTCGGCACTGACGTCACCGTCGATGCTACGCCAATCCGCCAGGCACACCCGCCAACGCGATAGTCGGGTTTCGTAGGAACGCTCTGTAATACAAACGCTCAATTCATACGCCCGTTTGATTTGGGTACGCCACCTTCAAGGAATTTCGAACAATTGTCAATCGCCCAAAACACGGGCTAGAACGCGACTTTACGGTCATTTCGCCAGCACGCAGGGATGCCCGCCCTGCGGCATATGCCGGAACATTCATAGAGTCAATAATTAGAAAAGTCGCCCTAAACAACGCTGCACCTGACAGGCGCGGCCAAACATCGAATTCAGGCCAGGGCTTTAAGTACAGCGGCGATGGCCTGCAGGACGCTCGCCTCACCCTTCTCGCCCCAATACAGGGTAATCATCTGCTGATCTGCCTCGACCTTGTAGGCATTGGCCGGCAAGGTGCGCAAATGCACCAGCATCGCCTCGTCCTCGCACACTTCGCGCCATTGGTTGACCCACACTCCCGGCGCCGACTGCCAGTAACTCCAGCAGGGGCGCTGGGCACTGCGCCGGGGGCGATGGTACTGCGCACAGGGGTTGGGCGGCTCCGGCGACATCCAGTGCGGCCACTCCTGCGGGGCCAATTGCATGGCCAGCCCTATGCGCCGAGCCTCCATGCGCAAGGCCATGCGACCGCTCTGCTGGCGTGAAGGCCGCAGCCAGGCGAGCGGGCTGAGAATCAGCGCAAGGATTGACACCACTATCCAGACCGTCATATGTGTACTCCCGATTCTTGATGAGCGGATTTGACCTGACGCAAAGCCATCCGCTTGAAACCAGCCATACTTCCCTTCTATCGCAAGCCTTTGGAGGTCTCCCCCATGCACTATGAACACATTCTGGTCGCCGTCGACCTCACCGAAGAATGCGACCCGGTCATTAAGCGCGCCCGCGAACTGGCAGTCAGTGGTAGCGCCAAGCTGTCACTGGTGCACATCGTCGAACCCATGGCCATGGCCTTCGGCGGCGACGTACCGATGGACCTTTCCCAATTGCAGCAACAGCAGTTCGACCAGGCCAAGGAGCGCCTGGATCGCCTGATGGCCAAGTACCCGGAGCTGTCCAAGGAAAACAGCCACCTGACCTACGGTCAGCCGCGCCAGGAAATCCATCATCTGGCCAAGGAACAGGGTTGCGACCTGATCGTGGTCGGCAGCCACGGCCGCCATGGCTTGGCGCTGCTGCTCGGCTCCACCGCCAATGACGTGTTGCACGGCGCGCCCTGCGACGTACTGGCGGTCAGGCTGGTAAAAAGCTGAGCCCGCGCTAGCCCATACGAAAAGCCCGGCCCCACTGAAGTGAGGCCGGGCTTTTTTGATTCAGGCAGATCGATCAGGCATCCAGCTCGGCCCAACGCTCCACCAACACCTCCAACTCGGCCTGCAATTGCTCCAGATGGGCAATGACCTTGGCCGTTTCGGCGGCAGGACGCTGGTAGAAGCCCGCATCGGCCATCTCAGCTTCGAGCGCAGCAATCTGCTGCTCCTTGGCATCGATGTCCCCTGGCAGGGCTTCCAACTCGCGCTGCAACTTGTAGCTGAGCTTCTTCTTCGCCACCGGCGCTTCCTGGGCGGGCGCGGGCGCCGCTGCGGCTACCACCGCCGAGTTCAGGTCAGCCTTGCCGGATTTACTCTCGGCCACGCCCAGCAGTTTCGGCGAACCGCCCTGACGCAACCAATCCTGGTAGCCGCCCACGTATTCGCGGACCTTGCCCTCGCCTTCGAAGACCAGGGTGCTGGTAACCACGTTGTCGAGGAATGCCCGGTCGTGGCTGACCATCAGCACCGTGCCCTTGAAGGTCAACAGCACTTCTTCGAGTAGCTCCAGGGTTTCCACGTCCAGGTCGTTGGTCGGCTCGTCGAGCACCAACAGGTTCGCTGGCTTGCTGAACAGCTTGGCCAACAGCAGGCGCGCACGCTCACCGCCCGACAACGCCTTGACCGGCGTGCGGGCACGCTGCGGGCTGAACAGGAAGTCGCCCAGGTAGCTCAGGACATGGCGGCTCTGGCCGTCGATATCGATAAAATCGCGGCCTTCGGCGACGTTGTCGATCACGGTTTTTTCCAGGTCCAACTGATGGCGCAACTGGTCGAAGTAGGCGACGTCGATCCGCGTGCCCTCCTCCACCGTGCCCGCAGTGGGCTTGAGGCCGTTGAGCATCAGCTTGAGCAGGGTGGTCTTGCCGGTACCGTTGGCGCCCAGCAGGCCAATGCGGTCGCCGCGCTGCAGCACCATGGAGAAATCCTTGATGAGCTGCGGCCCACCCGGGTGGGCGAAGCTGACGTTCTCCAGCACCATCACCTGCTTGCCCGACTTGTCAGCGGTGTCGAGCTGCAGATTGGCCTTGCCGGTGCGCTCGCGGCGTTCGCTGCGCTCCACGCGCAGGGCCTTGAGGGCACGCACGCGGCCTTCATTACGGGTGCGGCGCGCCTTGATGCCTTGGCGGATCCACACTTCTTCCTGGGCCAGCTTCTTGTCGAAGAGCGCATTGGCGGTTTCTTCGGCGGCCAGGGTCGCCTCTTTGTGTACGAGGAAACTGGCGTAGTCGCCGTTCCAGTCGATCAGGCCACCGCGGTCCAGTTCGAGGATGCGGGTGGCCAGGTTTTGCAGGAAGGAACGGTCGTGGGTGATGAACAGCACCGCGCCCTGGAAATCCTTCAACGCTTCCTCAAGCCAGGCAATGGCACCGATGTCCAAGTGGTTCGTCGGTTCGTCGAGCAGCAACAGGTCGGGCTCGGACACCAGCGCCTGCGCCAGCAGCACACGGCGGCGCCAGCCACCGGACAACTCGGCCAGGGTCTTGTCCGCCGGCAATTGCAGGCGGCTCAGGGTGCTATCGACCAATTGCTGCAAGCGCCAGCCGTCGCGGGCTTCGAGGTCGTGCTGGACGTGCATCAGTTTGTCCAGGTCGGCGTCGGTGACGATGTTCTGGCTCAGGTGGTGGTACTGGGCGAGCAGCTCGCCGACACCGTCCAGGCCCTGGGCCACTACGTCGAACACGGTCCGGTCGTCGGCCACCGGCAATTCCTGCGGCAATTCACCGATTTTCAAGCCCGGGGCACGCCACACGGAGCCGTCATCGGGCTTCTGGTCACCTTTGACCAGTTTCATCATGCTGGACTTGCCTGTGCCGTTGCGGCCGATGATGCACATCACCACGGGCGATCTGCCAGGACACCTTGTCCAACAACGGCATAGCGCCGAAAGCAAGGGACACATCGCTGAATTTGAGCAGGGTCATGTTCTTCTCCAAAAACCGGGGCCGCATTCTACCTGACTTGCGCCCTCAGAAGGCCGGCAATTTCGTTGCCGGCGCACTGTGCCCGACAAATGTCGCGAACTGAGACCGACAGGCCGGCAAAGCTTTCGCCGCTTGCTGGCAAAAGGCTAAGCTACAGGCAATCAGTGCTGGCAACCTCGGCACTCGCCACGTTTTCTCTGTTCGGACGTCTCATGCGCAGTCGCCTTGTCAACTTTTTATCTTGTCTGCTTCTTTCTGCCACCGCCGCTCACACCGCCCAGGCAGCGGACCTGTCCCAACAACGCCAGTATTACGACGAAGCCAAACGCGCCCTGGCCAAGGGCGATTCAGGCCCCTACTTTCGCTACAGCCAGGCCCTGAGCGATTACCCGCTGACGCCCTACCTGGCCTACGACGAACTGACCGCGCGCTTGAAAACCGCAAGCAACGCCGAAATCGAGAAATTCCTCGCCGAACATGGCGACCTGCCCCAGGCCAACTGGATGAAACTACGCTGGTTGCGCTGGCTGGCCGACCGGGGCGATTGGCAACCCTTCGTCAAGTACTACGACCCCAAGCTCAATTTCACCGAGCTGGACTGCCTCTACGGCCAATACCAACTGAGCCACAACCTCAAAGCCCAAGGCTACGCCACCACCGAAAAACTCTGGCTCACCGGCAAAACCCAACCGGTGGCGTGCGATGCGCTGTTCGGCCAGTGGGCGGCCCAAGGCCAGCTCACCGAGCAAAAGCGCTGGCAGCGAGCCAAACTCGCGGCGGATGCACGCAACTACCCCCTGGCCAACAGCCTGGTCAAAGGCCTGACCACCCTCGCCCCGCAAGGCCGCCTGCTGGTGGATGTGGCGCAAAAGCCTGAGCTGCTGAGCCAACCGTCGCGCTTCACCCCAGTGGACGAAGCCATGTCCGACGTGGTCGGCCTGGGCCTGCGCCGCCTCGCCCGCCAAGACCCACAAAAAGCCATGGCCCTGCTCGACGGCTATGCCGCCAGCATGCACTTCTCCCGCGACGAGAAAGTCTCCATCGCCCGGGAAATCGGCCTGACCCTGGCCAAACGCTTCGATGGTCGGGCCCTGGACGTGATGACCAAGTACGACCCGGAACTGCGCGACAACACCGTGTCCGAATGGCGCCTGCGCCTACTGTTGCGCCTGGCGCGCTGGGACGACGCCTACGAGCTGACCCGCCGCTTACCCCAGGACCTGGCCACCACCAACCGCTGGCGCTACTGGCAGGCCCGCAGCCTGGAACTGGCGCAACCGCAGAACCCGCAAGTGCAGGCGCTGTACAAAAACCTCTCCCGCGAGCGCGATTTCTATGGCTTCCTGGCCGCCGACCGCGCCCAATCGCCCTACCAGTTGAACAACAAGCCGCTGGTGCTCAGCCAGCAATTGGTCAACAAGGTGCGCAACACCCCGGGCGTGCGCCGCGCCCTGGAATTCCACGCCCGCGGGCAAATCGTTGACGGGCGCCGCGAGTGGTACCACGTCAGCCGCCACTTCAACCGTGACGAAATGGTCGCCCAGGCCAAACTGGCCTACGACCTGAAGTGGTACTTCCCGGCCATCCGTACCATCAGCCAGGCGCAATACTGGGACGACCTGGATATCCGCTTCCCCATGGCCCACCGCGACACCCTGGTGCGCGAAGCCAAGGTGCGTGGCCTGCACTCGAGCTGGGTATTCGCCATCACGCGCCAGGAAAGTGCCTTCATGGACGACGCCCGCTCCGGCGTCGGCGCCAGCGGCCTAATGCAACTGATGCCCGGCACCGCCAAGGAAACCGCGCGCAAGTTCAACATCCCCCTCGCCTCGCCCCAGCAGGTTCTGGTGCCGGACAAGAACATCCAGTTGGGCGCTGCCTACCTGAGCCAGGTCCACAGCCAGTTCAACGGCAACCGCGTCCTCGCCTCGGCCGCCTACAACGCCGGCCCCGGCCGCGTGCGCCAATGGCTACGCGGTGCCGACCACCTGAGCTTTGACGTGTGGGTCGAGAGCATCCCATTCGACGAAACCCGCCAATATGTGCAAAACGTGCTGTCTTATTCGGTGATCTACGGGCAAAAGCTCAACTCGCCGCAACCACTGGTGGACTGGCACGAACGCTATTTCGACGATCAGTAGTGGCAGCTGCAAGCTGCAAACTTGCAGTAAAAAAACGCCTTCATTGAGAAATGCAGGCGTTTTTTTTGGGCTATCGCCCCTCCTGCTCACTGAACTGCAGCGCCGCCAGGCGCGCATACAACGCATTGCTGGCGATCAATTGCTGGTGGGTGCCGATGGCGATCAGTTTGCCTTGGTCCATGACGGCGATGCGGTCGGCGTTTTTCACCGTGGCCAGGCGATGGGCGATGACCAGGGTGGTGCGGTTGTGCATCAGCCGTGGCAGGGCTTGCTGGATCAAGTGTTCGCTCTGGGCGTCGAGGGCGCTGGTGGCTTCGTCCAGCAGTAGGATCGGCGCATCCACCAACAACGCCCGGGCGATGGCCAAACGCTGGCGCTGGCCCCCAGAAAGGCCCAGGCCACCGTCACCGAGGTGGGTCTGGTAGCCGTCGGGCAGTTGCAGGATGAAATCATGGGCGTGGGCGGTACGCGCAGCGTCTTCCACCTGCTCGCGGGTGGCCAGCGGGTTGCCGTAGCGGATGTTCTCTTCGACGCTGCCAAAAAACAGCGCCGGGCTTTGCGAGACCAGGGCAAAGCAGCGCCGCACGTCCTGCGGGTCCAATTGGGTCAGGGCCTGGCCTTCGAGCAAAATCTGCCCTTGCTGCGGGTCGTAGAAGCGCAGGAGCAAATCGAACAGTGTGGACTTGCCGGCACCGGAAGGCCCCACCAACGCCAGGGTTTCCCCAGCCCGAACGTGCAGGTCGAGGCCATCAATGGCAAAACGCTCCGGCCTTGAAGGATAGGAAAAACGCAGGCCTTGCAACGCCAACTCACCGCTGACCCGCTGCGGCAACCGGGCCTTATCAGTGCTTGGAGCCTGGATTTCGTTGGGTGATTGCAGCAGCTCGGCGATCCGTTCGGCCGCCCCCGCCGCACGCTGCAATTCGCCGATCACCTCGCTCAACGTACCGAAGGCGCTGCCGACGATCAGGCTGTAAAACACGAACGCCGCCAACTCGCCGCCGGTAATCCGCCCGGCGATCACATCCATGCCGCCGACCCAGAGCATCACGCCCACCGCGCCCAGCACCAGGACAATCACCAGGGTTATCAGCCAGGCACGCTGGACGATACGCTTGCGCGCCGTATCGAACGCCGCCTCGACGGTGCCGGCAAAGCGCTGCTCGTCCTGGGCCTGGTGGTTGTAGGCCTGTACGGTCTTGATCTGGCCCAGGGTTTCGCAGACGTAGCTGCCGACGTCGGCGATACGGTCTTGGCTCAGGCGCGACAGGCTGCGCACCCGACGGCCGAAGATCAGGATCGGCGCCAGCACCAGGGGCAAGGCCACGACCACGATGCTGGTGAGCTTGGGGTTGGTGATAAACAGCAACACGATGCCGCCGATCACCATCAAGGCGTTGCGCAGAAACAGCGACAGCGACGAGCCGATCACCGATTGCAGCAAGGTGGTGTCAGCCGTCAGGCGCGACTGGATCTCGGAGCTGCGATTGCCCTCGTAAAAGCCTGGGTGCAAGTAAATCAAGTGGTTGAACACCTGGCGACGGATGTCCGCGACGCAGCGCTCGCCAATCCACGACACCAGGTAAAACCGCGCGAAGGTGCCCGCCGCCAGGCCTAGCACCAACAGCAGAAACAGGCCAATGGACTGGTTGAGCAGGTGCGGTGAGCGGGTCATGAACCCCTGGTCCACCAGCAGGCGAATGCCCTGGCCCATGGACAACGTGATGCCGGCCGTGACGATCAGTGCCAGCAAAGCGCCCAGGGCCTGCCAGCGATAGGGCGCGATAAAGTGAAGCGCCAGGCGCAGGGCGCGCCGTTGACGGGAAGAAAGCATAGAAGTCATCTGCAAGCACCATCGTGAAAGGGCAGCGGCGCCAAGCCCCGCTGAATCGGGTGGAACTTCCGTGAATCACAATGAGTCCGGTTAAATATGACCGCCGCCGCTAGAGCTTAGAGGCTATTGATCTAACATCACCCTGGAGTTTGTAGGCAGTTTCTGATGGACTCCACCAGACCGCCCGGCCAATCGACAGGGAGCTGTCACAGCTTGGTCACCTGGCGGTTCTACATTAAGCACACAACCTGATGAGGAGACAGGCCATGTCCTTGCACACCCGCACCAACGACCAGATTGAAGTGTTCCGCATTCCGCAGCATGCCTCCCTGGGCTGCTCGATCATTGACGCCGAGGGTCGTGAAGTACCGATCACCGAAGACATGATCCAACAGGCCTGCCGCGAGCTGGAACTGCGCCAGGTCAAGCCCGCCGAGCACGAATAAGGCCTCGCCCCCCTCTTCCCGACCCGGCCCCATGGCCGGGTTTTTTCTGCCTGGTAGCCAGCGGGCATAGTCCTCGTTAAACCACGGTGGCGCCAAGGGCCTGGACCATCTGCCGTAACCCGCGGGCCTCGCCGTCGATCTGCACGGTCAAGCCGTCGATTTCACGACGCGGCGGGTAGTGTTTGCGCAACAGGTCGAAGGCGATGCGTTGTTCCTCGGCGCTGCCCATCAGGCTGCGACGGAAATCCCCATCGTCACGCCGCGGGTCGTAGACGCCACGGCAGATCATGGCCAAGGCCCAGGCCGGGTCGCAGTCGCCGTGCAGGCTGATGCGGCTCAGCCAGGGCGCCGGTAGCAGATCTTCGAGGCGCACTTGGGGCGCTTGGCCCAGGTGCTGGCAGAACGCCTGGTAGATCTGCGCGGTGCCACGCTGCTTGCCATCGAGGCTGTAGCCGGCGATATGGGGCGTGGCGAGCACGCAGAGGTCGGCCAGGGCAACGTCCACCGCCGGTTCACCCTCCCACACGTCCAGCACCGCTTGCAGGTCTTCGCGCTGCAACAGCACCTCGCGCAGCGCCCGGTTGTCCACCACCGGGCCGCGGCTGGCGTTCAGCAGCCAAGTACCGGGGCGCAAGCGGTTCAAGCGCTCACGGTCGAACAGGTGCCAGGTCGGCGCGGCGCCTTCGCGGGTCAGGGGCGTGTGCAGGCTTATCACGTCGCACTGGGCGATGATCTGCTCAAGGCTCACGCAGCTTCCGTCCCCGGCCGCTTGCCGAGGCGGGTCGCACACCAGCACGTTCCAGCCCAAGCTGCGCAGTACCTTGACCAAACGCCCGCCCACTTCGCCCGCCCCGACCACACCGTAGGTGCGCCGGGCCAGGTCGGCGCCTTCGATTTCGGCCAGGGTCAACAGGCTACCCAGTACATAATCGACCACCCCGCGGGCGTTGCAGCCCGGCGCGCTGGACCAGCCAATCCCGGCCTCGGCGAAGTAGCCAAGGTCCAGGTGATCGGTGCCGATGGTGCAGGTGCCGACGAATTTGACCTGGCTGCCGGCCAACAGCACGCGGTCCACCGGGGTCACCGAGCGCACCAGCAACACATCGGCTTGCGCCACCGCCGCGCGGTCGATGGCGCGCCCCGGCAAGCGGCGGATTTCGCCGAAACCCTGGAAAAAGGCATCGAGCAAGGGGATGTTTTCGTCAGCGACAATCAGCATGGCAGGCTCCTTTTGGCGGACCGGCAGTGTACACGCCTTGCGGGGCATCGATGCCGGGGCAGCGACTTACAAATCCCCAACACAGGATTTTTCCTGACCACTGTGTCAAGGCGTAGAATGCCCGGCCCTGCGCACCTTTACCCCTGGACGCTCTGCCTGTGAATGCCGTGACCGACACCCCTTCTAACGCTCCCATTTCCCGCCCCGCCCGGGTACGCATGGAGCTACGCGACCTGCTCGTCCTGGCGCTGCCGATCATGGTCGGCCAATTGGCCACCACGGCCATGGGCTTCGTCGATGCCGTGATGGCCGGGCGCTACAGCTCCCGCGACCTGGCAGCCGTGGCGTTGGGCAACTCGATCTGGATTCCGGTGTACCTGCTGATGACCGGCATCCTGCTGGCCACCACGCCAAAAGTCGCCCAACGCTTCGGCGCCGGCAAACACGGCGAGATTGGCCCGCTGGTGCGCCAGGCCCTGTGGCTGGCACTGGTGGTGGGCCTGATGGCAACCGGCCTGCTGCTCAATGCCGAACCGGTGCTGCGGGCCATGAAGGTCGACCCGCAACTGATCGACCTGTGCATGCAGTACCTGTACGGCATCGCCAGCGGCCTGCCCGCCACAGCGTTTTACTTCGTGCTGCGCTGTTTCAGCGATGGCTTGGGCCGTACCCGCCCGAGCATGATCCTGGGGCTGTGTGCGCTGGCGCTGAACATTCCGCTTAACTACGTGTTCATCTACGGCCACTTCGGCGTGCCGGCCATGGGCGGCGTCGGCTGCGGCTGGGCCACGGCCATAGTGATGTGGATGATGACCCTGGGCATGGTGGGCTGGACGCACTGGGCGCCGGTCTACCGGTCCAGCCAGCTGTTCACCCGCTTCGACTGGCCGCAATGGGCAATCATCAAGCGCCTGATAAGCGTCGGCCTGCCGATTGGCATCGCGGTGTTCGCCGAGTCGAGCATCTTTGCCGTAATCGCCCTGCTGATCGGCAGCCTTGGTGCCACAGTGGTGGCCGGGCACCAGATCGCCCTGAACTTCAGCTCGCTGGTGTTCATGATCCCGTACTCCCTGGCCATGGCCGTGACGGTGCGCGTCGGCCAGGCCCTGGGCCGTGGCGAACCGCGCGAGGCCCGCTTCGCCGCCGGTGTGGGCATGGGCGCCGCGCTGACCTACGCCTGCCTCTCGGCGAGCCTGATGCTGTTGCTGCGCGAACAGATCGCCGCCATCTACACCCCGGACCCCATCGTGATCCAGGTGGCGTCGATGCTGATTGTCTACTCGGCGCTGTTCCAGTTCTCCGACGCGATCCAGGTCACGGCGGCCGGGGCCCTGCGCGGTTACCAGGACACCCGGGTGACCATGATTCTGACGCTGTTCGCCTATTGGGGTATCGGCCTGCCGGTGGGCTACGCCCTGGGCCTGACCGATTGGCTCGGCGCCGCCAGCGGCCCGAGCGGCTTGTGGCAGGGTTTGATCGTGGGCTTGAGTTGCGCGGCACTGCTACTGTCGGTGCGCCTGACACGCAGTGCGCGTAAGCGCATCCGCCGGGGTTAAGACAGCTTCTTGCGGATCCAGTACAGGTAAGTCCCGCCCTCTTCGCGCTGTTCCACCAGTTCATGATCGAGAAACACACAGAACTTGGGAATATCGCGGCGGGTCGAGGGGTCGGTGGCAATCACCTTCAACAGGCCACCAGGGGCCAGGTCGCGGATGTGCTGGTGCAGCATCATCACCGGCTCCGGGCAATTGAGGCCGGTGGCGTCCAGCGTGCCGTCCACGGCGGTATCGTTCACGTCATTCATGGCTCACTCCCTGTAGGAGCGGGCTGGCCTGCGATGGCATTGACACGGTCACCCTGGCTCACCGTGGCGCCCGCATCCCAGGCCTACCCGCCCCCACATTCATTCAGCAAAAAATTCAAGATTTCAGCGGCTCTTGGCCTTCTTTACAACATCCAAACGGCGCAAGTGGCAGGTCACTTCTTCGCGGTCGTGGTAGAGCTGCTTGCAGCCGATCTCGACGCGAATACCGCGCTCCTTGAAGCCCTCTTCGATACGCTCCAGCAAACGCTTGACCTCGGCGTAACGCTGCTTCATCGGCAACTTGAGGTTGACCACCGCTTCGCGACAATGCCCTTCGCCGATCCAGGTTTCCAGCAGCGCCGCGTTGCGCGCCGGTTTCTCAACGATGTCGCAGACCATCCAGTCCACCGGTTGCTTGGGCTTGAAGGTAAAGCCATCGGCCATCAGGTGCTGGACCAGGCCCGTGTCCATCAGGCTCTCGGCCATCGGGCCGTTGTCGATGGCGGTCACCAGCATGCCGCGGTTGACCAGTTGCCAGGTCCACCCCCCAGGCGCGGCGCCCAGGTCCACACCGGTCATGTCGCTGTGCAAACGCTCATCCCACTGCTCGCGGGGGATGAAGTGGTGCCAGGCCTCTTCCAGCTTCAAGGTGGAACGGCTCGGCGCCTCGCGGGGGAACTTCAGCCGTGGGATGCCCATGGGCCACATCGCGCAATTGTTGGCCGGCGCCAAGCCGATAAAGGCTTCGCGGCCGCTCTTGAAGGTCAGTAGCAGGCGCGGTTTGCTCGCGTCTTCCACCAGTTTGCCGGCGGCCAGCAGCGCCTTGCGCAAATGCCCCTCGAATTTCTTGCAGAAGTTCGACAGTTCCTTGCCGTCGTTGGTATCGACCATCTCCAGCCACAGGCTGCCGCACACCGGAAACTGCGCCATGTGGGCAAGGATCACGCTGATGCGGTCGGTTTCCGGCAAGTCGACAAACTGCCCACGGGCCCACTGACGCGGGAATATCAAATCGACGAAACGTTGGCCGGCCATCAGTCGCTCGGCGCCATCGTCTTGCGTGCAGACAAACTCGGCGCAGGCACTCCCGGCCTTGGCCTTGGCGTAACCGGCCACATTCAGGCGCGCGGCGTGCTCGGCGATCTCGGAGCACACCTCGCCCTCAAAACCCGGCCGGCAGTGCATAAAAAGGGTGTTCATCAATTCTCCTGGGCAATACGGCGCGCAAACTTGCCCTGTAGCAAAGCCTGTCACGAAAACCCGCGCATGATAGCGGAGTTCGGAACCTTGAACTTGCCCGTAGAGTCCAGTGATTAGCCTTACCCCTCAAACAGAGCTAGGTTAAGGGCTCTGTTCGTCTCATTGGATCCGCCACCGTGCGGATAAAAGGAGTCAATGCAATGCCGTCCCTCGATAGCCTGAACACCCTAAAAACATTAGAAATCGACGACAAAACCTACCACTACTTCAGCCTGCCGCACGCGGCCCAGACCCTGGGCGAGTTGGACAAGCTGCCAATGTCGCTCAAGGTACTGCTGGAAAACCTGCTGCGCTGGGAGGACGGCAAAACCGTCACCGGCGCTGACCTCAAGGCTCTGGCCGGGTGGCTCAAGGAACGGCGCAGCGACCGGGAAATCCAGTACCGCCCCGCCCGCGTGCTGATGCAGGACTTCACCGGCGTGCCCGCCGTGGTCGACCTGGCCGCCATGCGCGCCGCCGTGGCCAAGGCCGGCGGCGACCCGCAGCGCATCAACCCGCTCTCGCCGGTGGATCTGGTGATCGACCACTCGGTAATGGTCGACAAATTCGCCACCGCCAGCGCTTTCGAGCAAAACGTCGATATCGAAATGCAGCGCAACGGCGAACGCTACGCCTTCCTGCGCTGGGGCCAAAGCGCCTTCGACAACTTCAGCGTCGTGCCGCCGGGCACCGGCATCTGCCACCAGGTCAACCTGGAATACCTGGCGCGCACCGTGTGGACCAAAGACGAAGACGGCCGCACCTACGCCTTCCCCGACACCCTGGTCGGCACCGACTCCCACACCACCATGATTAACGGCCTCGGCGTGCTCGGCTGGGGTGTGGGCGGCATCGAAGCCGAAGCGGCGATGCTCGGCCAACCGGTGTCGATGCTGATCCCGGAAGTGATCGGCTTCAAACTCACCGGCAAGCTCAAGGAAGGCATCACCGCCACCGACCTGGTGCTGACCGTCACGCAAATGCTGCGTAAGAAAGGCGTAGTCGGCAAATTCGTCGAATTCTACGGCGACGGCCTCGCCGACCTGCCCCTGGCAGACCGCGCGACCATCGCCAACATGGCCCCCGAATACGGCGCCACCTGCGGATTCTTCCCCGTAGACGACATCACCCTGGACTACCTGCGCCTGTCCGGGCGCCCCGCCACCACCGTGAAACTGGTGGAGGCCTACTCCAAAGCCCAGGGCCTGTGGCGCCTGGCCGGCCAGGAACCGGTGTTCACCGACAGCCTGGCCCTGGACATGGGCAGCGTCGAGGCCAGCCTCGCCGGGCCCAAACGCCCACAAGACCGGGTCTCGCTGCCCGACGTGGGGCAAGCCTTCTCGGACTTCCTCGACCTGCAATTCAAACCCGCCAGCAAAGAAGAAGGACGCCTGGAAAGCGAAGGCGGCGGAGGCGTGGCCGTGGGCAACGCCGACCTGATCGGCGAAGCGGACTACAGCTACGAAGGCAACACCTATCGCCTGAAAAACGGCGCGGTGGTGATCGCCGCCATCACCTCCTGCACCAACACCTCCAACCCCAGCGTGATGATGGCCGCAGGCCTGGTGGCAAAAAAAGCCGTGGAAAAAGGCCTGGCCCGCAAACCCTGGGTCAAGACGTCCCTGGCCCCTGGCTCCAAAGTGGTCACCGACTACTACAAGGCCGCCGGCCTGACCCCCTACCTCGATCAACTGGGCTTCGCCCTGGTCGGCTACGGCTGCACCACCTGCATCGGCAACTCTGGGCCGCTGCCCGAACCCATCGAAAAAGCCATCCAGCAAGCCGACCTCACCGTCGCCTCCGTACTGTCGGGTAACCGCAACTTTGAAGGCCGGGTCCACCCCTTGGTGAAAACCAACTGGCTCGCCTCGCCGCCCCTGGTGGTCGCCTACGCCCTGGCCGGCACCGTGCGCATCGACATCAGCCGCGAGCCCCTGGGCACCGGCAAAGACGGCCAACCGGTGTACCTACGCGACATCTGGCCCAGCAGCCAGGAAATCGCCGCCGCCGTGGCCCAGGTCGACACCGCGATGTTCCACAAGGAATACGCCGAAGTCTTCGCCGGCGACGAACAATGGCAAGCCATTGAAGTCCCCCAAGCCGCCACTTACGTATGGCAGGCCGACTCCACCTACATCCAACACCCGCCGTTCTTCGACAACATCGGCGGCCCGCTGCCAGTGATCGAAGACGTCAAGAACGCCAACATCCTCGCCCTGCTCGGCGACTCCGTGACCACCGACCACATCTCCCCCGCCGGCAACATCAAGGCCGACAGCCCCGCTGGCCGCTACCTGCGCGAACAAGGCGTGGAACCGCGGGACTTCAACTCCTACGGCTCACGGCGCGGCAACCACGAAGTCATGATGCGCGGCACCTTCGCCAACATCCGCATCCGCAACGAAATGCTCGGCGGTGAAGAAGGCGGCAACACCTTCTACATCCCCACCGCAGAAAAAATGCCCATCTACGACGCCGCCATGCGCTACCAAGCCAGCGGGACGCCACTGGTGGTCATCGCCGGGCAAGAATACGGCACCGGCTCCAGCCGCGACTGGGCCGCCAAAGGCACCAACCTGCTGGGCATCAAAGCCGTCATCGCCGAAAGCTTTGAACGCATCCACCGCTCCAACCTGGTCGGCATGGGCGTCCTGCCCCTGCAATTCAAACTCGACCAAAACCGCAAAACCCTCAACCTCACCGGCCACGAAACCCTCACGATCCAAGGCCTGACCGAAGCCGAACTGACCCCACGGATGAACCTGACACTGGTCATCACCCGGGAAAACGGCAGTACGGAAAAAGTCGAGGTACTGTGCAGGATCGATACCTTGAATGAGGTGGAATACTTCAAGGCGGGGGGGATTTTGCATTATGTGTTGAGGGAGTTGATTGGTTCCTGAACTACCCTCAAGGCCTACTCACCGCCTTCGGGCGGTGTTTTTATTTGAGCCGGCGCACAGTTTGAAAAAATAAACTTCATTATTCCCCCACCGCTGCCGACAACCTGTCAAAGCCTTGCGGATAGAAAAAAGCCATGCGTAATAACCAACCAATAACACAACGCGAACGTACCTTTCCGGCTCAGCAACGGTTGATTTCTACCACCGACGCAAAAGGCGTGATTACTTACTGCAACGATGCTTTTGTCGAAATCAGTGGGTTCTCCCGTGAGGAGCTGTTGCGTGCGCCGCATAACCTGGTGCGTCACCCTGACGTTCCGGCGGCGGTGTTCGCGCATATGTGGGGTACGTTGAAACAAGGCTTGCCATGGATGGGCATTGTTAAGAATCGCTGCAAGACCGGTGACCACTATTGGGTCAACGCCTATGTGACACCGGTGTTCGAAGGCAATCAGGTGGTCGGCTATGAGTCGGTGCGGGTCAAGCCCACCGCCGAGCAGGTGCGCCGTGCCGAAGCGCTCTACCAACGCATCAACCAGGGCAAGTCGGCCATTCCCCGTAGCGACCGCTGGTTGCCGGTGTTGCAGGATTGGGTGCCGTTTATCCTTATCAGCCAACTGAGTTTTCTGATCGGTATCTGGTTCAATTCCCACTGGGGTTTTGCCCTGGCGGCGGGGTTGTCGGTGCCGTTGGGGTTGCTGGGCCTGACCTGGCAGCAGCGTGGCCTCAAGCGTTTGTTGCGCCTGGCGGAGCAGACCACGTCCGACCCGTTGATCGCGCAGATGTACACCGACAGCCGTGGCGCCCAGGCGCGCCTGGAGATGTCGATCCTAAGCCAGGAAGCGCGCCTGAAAACCTGCCTGACGCGCTTGCAGGACACCGCCGAGCACCTCAACGAGCAGGCGCGGCAATCCGATGTGCTGGCCCACAACAGCTCCAGCGGCCTGGAGCGCCAGCGGGTGGAGACGGAGCAAGTCGCCACCGCTGTGAACCAGATGGCGGCGACCACTCAGGAAGTCGCCAGCCATGTGCAGCGCACGGCCGACGCCACCCAGGAGGCCAATCGCCTGACCAGCCGTGGCCGCGATATCGCCAGCGAAACCCGCGAAGCGATCCAGCGCCTGTCGGTGGTCGTGGGTGAAACCGGCGCCACGGTGACCCAACTGGCCAAGGACAGTGATGAGATCGGTGGCGTGGTGGATGTCATCAAGGGCATTGCCGACCAGACCAACCTGCTGGCGCTCAACGCTGCCATTGAAGCGGCCCGCGCCGGGGAAATGGGGCGAGGCTTTGCGGTGGTGGCCGATGAAGTGCGGCAACTGGCGCAGCGCACCAGCGAGTCCACGGGGCAGATCCACAGCTTGATCGCCAAGTTGCAGCAGACCGCCAGCACGGCGGTGCAGACCATGGACGCCGGGCATCGTCAGGCCGAGGAAGGCGTGGCCAAGGTGATGGAGTCCGACGCCGCGCTGGTGGGGATCAGTGAGGCGGTGGCCAACATCACCGACATGACCACCCAGATCGCCGCTGCGACCGAAGAGCAAACGGCGGTGGCCGAAGAGATCAGCCGCAATATCAGCACCATTGCGCAACTGGCCGATCAGACCTCGGAACAAGCGATGCACTCGGCGCAGTTGAGCGAAGCGCTGACCTTGACGGCGACCACCCAGTACTCGCTGGTGGAGCGCTTTAACCGTTGAGGCTGCGCTAGCGGCAACAACCTCACGCCGCACGCCCGTAGCAAGCGGGCTTGCCCGTGCTGGGGTGCGCCAGGCGCCACACCGATTACCACGGCTAGGCCGCCGAGCGTGGGCGAGCCTGCTTGCTACATCGCTACGTGATATCGGCCACGAAGGCGGCGATTTTTTGCGCCGCTGCGTCCAGGTGCTGTTCATGGGTGAAGCCTGAAGCCTTCAAGGGCTTGAGGTCATGGTCCGCCGCCACCAGCCACATCACCTCGATGCTCGGCGACAGCGCATAACCCTCCACAGTTTCGCGATTGCCCAGGGCGTCGCGCTCGCCCTGGACTATCAGGGTGGGCGTCTTCAGCCCTGCCAGGTGCTCGACCCGCGGTTTCTCGGGCTTGCCCACGGCGTAGAACGGATAACCCAGGCACACCAGGGCGCCCGCCCCCAACTCATCGGCCAGCAAACTGGCCATGCGCCCGCCCATGGACTTGCCTGCGACCACCAAGGGCCCAGTGACATGACGCCGCACCTGCGCGTACACCTCACGCCAGCATTCCAGTAGCTTGGGGGCCGGATTGGGTGGGCGCTTGCCACCGTCCAGGCGCCGCTGCGCCATGTAGGGAAACTCGAAGCGCAGCACGTTGATACCTAGCGCAGCCAGGCGTGCCGCCATGTTGCTCATGAAAGCACTGTCCATGGGCGCGCCGGCACCGTGGGCCAAAATCAGGGTTACGCCGGCGCCCTCGGGCTCGGCGTGCGCCTGCGGCTGAGCGGCGTCCCACAGCCAGCCGTGAACGCGCAGGCACCGCGCCCATTGATCCCCGTCAATACTGGCCTTGTGCTCTTTGTCCATGCTTGCCTCGCTTTTTAGTCTGCCTATAACTCCAGCTGAAGTGAGCGCACCCCTGCCCTGCGCAGTCGCCCTTGCTTCAGTTGAACCGTGGATGGGGAACCATGAACACTTCTATCAGTACCGCCTATAACTACAAGGTGGTCCGCCAATTCGCCATTATGACGGTGGTATGGGGCATCGTCGGTATGGGGCTCGGGGTTTTTCTCGCAGCTCAATTGGTCTGGCCTGAACTCAACTTCGACCTGCCGTGGACAAGCTTCGGCCGCCTGCGTCCGTTGCACACCAACGCAGTGATCTTCGCCTTTGGCGGTTGCGCACTGTTTGCCAGCTCGTTCTATTCGGTGCAACGCACCTGCCAGACCGAGCTGTTTGCACCAAAAATCGCCGCGTTCTGCTTCTGGGGCTGGCAATTGGTGATCCTGCTGGCCGCCATCTCGCTGCCACTGGGTTACACCAGCAGCAAGGAATACGCCGAGCTGGAATGGCCAATCGATATCCTGATTACCATCGTCTGGGTCGCCTACGCCATCGTGTTCTTCGGCACGCTGGTCAAGCGCAAGACCAAGCACATCTACGTCGGTAACTGGTTCTTCGGTGCGTTCATTCTCACCGTGGCCATCCTGCACCTGGTGAACAACGCCGAGTTGCCGGTCAGCCTGACCAAGTCCTACTCCGCCTATGCCGGCGCGACCGATGCGATGGTGCAATGGTGGTACGGCCACAACGCCGTGGGCTTCTTCCTCACTGCGGGCTTCCTGGGGATGATGTACTACTTCGTACCCAAGCAAGCCGAGCGTCCGGTGTATTCGTATCGCCTGTCGATCGTGCACTTCTGGGCACTGATTACCCTGTACATCTGGGCCGGCCCGCACCACCTGCACTACACCGCACTGCCAGACTGGGCGCAGTCCCTGGGCATGGTGATGTCGCTGGTTCTGCTGGCACCGAGCTGGGGCGGCATGATTAACGGCATGATGACCCTCTCCGGCGCCTGGCATAAGCTGCGCAGCGACCCGATCCTGCGGTTCCTGGTGGTATCCCTGGCGTTCTACGGCATGTCGACCTTTGAAGGCCCGATGATGGCCATCAAGACCGTCAACTCGCTGTCCCACTACACCGACTGGAC